>JACCED010599523.1_pt1 | contig 45872 bp, 29 predicted proteins | sample 7455021 | NCBI WGS metagenome assembly JACCED01 (sample SAMN15323456, study PRJNA562643) | freshwater metagenome | isolation source: river surface water | place: USA:Blue River Watershed | collected 2017-08-19
AATTATGTTGGTGGTGTAATAGGATATATAAATAGTGCTAATTATATTGAGAAGATAAATTGTAAAGGTTACTTAAATATAACTGGTGCTTTGGGTATAGGAGGTATAATAGGTTATGTACAAGCTCTAAATTGTTATATTAGAGATTTAACTTTATCTACAATTGGAAATATAAATACTACAGATACATATTTAGGAGGATTAATTGGTTATAATAATTCATCTAAAGCAGTATATGGATTAATAAATGAAATGAAAGGTGATTTATATACAAATTCTTCATATTGTGGTGGTATTATTGGATGGTCAGGAATGTCATCAATATATGCAACAATAAATAAAATGACAGGAAATATAGTAGGTGGCAATTATGTCGGTGGTATTGTTGGTTATTCAACAGTATCGTTAGAAGATAATATAAATATTATGAATGGTTCAATAATAACTGGAAATTATAGTCCTTTATATTCAGGTGCTATCGGATATACTGCAATGAGTTCACCTTCTATTAAACGAAATGTAGTTGCAATGAAAGGAAATACTTCTTATATTTTAATGACTGATTCATTATTAGGTACAATGACAAATGTTACAAATAATATATTCTCTAATAAATTTGGAATGACTATTGGTTATTCAGTTATATCAACTTCTACCAAAGCTACATATGATACTTTATCTGCTTATCCAAGCACTTTAACAACAAATGGATTTATTAAAACTTGGGATAGTACAAATACTATTCCAATATGGACATATACATATACAGATGGTCTTGGTTTAAATAGTTCTATATCTTCTAATAAAACATATTTAAATACTACAATAAATCCTACTGTTGTATGGACACAACTCAATGGTAGTTATCAAATTTCATCATTAAATCATTTCTTATGTTTAGTTAATTTAGGTGCTGGATTTAATACTACAGGTGCTCCATTAAATTATGCAACTGCTAATTATATACAAACAACAAATATTGATTGTTCAGGTGTTTTAATGAAACCAATCGGATATTCAAATTCAAATACTACATATACTAATGGAGGATGTGCTTTTAGTGGTATTTATAATGGTAATGGCTTTGAAATACAAAATTGGCAAATTGATCCAAACTGTAGATTTACATATAAAGGTATATTTAGTTATATTTATGGTTTAAGTAATACGTATATTAAAAATATAAATATAACAGGAATAACAATACTAAATAATAATTATGGTAATACTGGTTATCGTAGTGGTATTTTAATAGGATACTCTAGTTCTAATACTAATATTACAAATATAAATCTAAATTTATCTAATAATTCTTATATATATTCAGTAGCTGGTTATACAGGTGGTTTAATTGGAGAACATTCTGGTAATATTATCGAAAAAATAAGAATGAAGGGTTATTTAAATATAACAAGTCTTTCTAATTATACAGGTGGTTTAATTGGAAAACATTCTGGTATAATAAGAGATATTATAATATCTACAATTGGAAATATTAGTGGTACTGATAGTGTTGGCGGTATTATCGGAGAGAATATGTCTACTCAAATATATGGTTTAATAAATGAAATACAAGGAAATATTAGTGGTACAGGAAATTATATAGGAGGAATTATTGGTAATTCGGGTGGTCTTACATCAGTAATTTGCCATATGTTATTAAATAAAATGATAGGAAATCTTAGTGGTTCAGGATATGTTGGTGGTATAATTGGAAGAACTGATTCAAATTCAATGAAACATTGTATTAATATTATGCAAGGCAATATAACATATAGTTCAATAAATTATTGTGGTGGAATCGGATATAGTACAGGTTCATACCAAAATTGTATTGTAGCAATGAAAGGAAATACACCTTATCTATTAAGTGCTTATGGTAGTAATGGAGGAGGAAATATATTTTCAAATAAATTTGGTATGACTGTAAATGGTTCTATTGTAACTACAGGACAAACTAATATAACATATTCTACATTATCTAATTTTCCTTTATCTCTATTAGCAGTGTCAAATCTTTTAACTGAAGGTGTCAGATTATGGAATAATATAATCGGATTACCGGCTTGGTATTATAGTTATGGTGATTCTCAAGGTATTTATCGATATATATCATCAGATATAGCAAAATCTACAAGTTATCCAACTATTACTTGGATCAAAAATTCTAATGGTGTTTATCAGATAGATTCTTTAAATCACTTTTTATGTTTGGTTAATTTAGGTGTAGGTTATAATACTGTCAATGAACCCTCTGATTATTTATCAGCAAGTTATATACAAATGTGTAATATAAATTGTATTGGTGTAACGATGTTACCAATAGGAACAAATGCTTATCATTTTATTGGAAATTATGATGGAAATAATTTTGAAATACAAAATTGGCAAAATGATCAAACTACAGCAATTAATTATCAAGGAATATTTGGTTATGTAAATAATTCTATAATTAAAAATATTAATATTACTGGATTAGTAAAAGTATATAGTGTAAATACTTGTGGTATTTTAGCAGGATCTGTATATGGAGGATCAAAAATAAATAATATAACTATTAATTTATCATCTGGTTCTACAATTACTTCTACAACTGCAAATTCTGGTGGATTAGTAGGAACATTAGATGCCAGTTATATCCAAAAAATAAGAATTAAAGGTTATTTAAGTATTACAGGTGGCTCTCAAACAGCAGGTGTTATAGGAAGTGCTAATAATTTAACTACAACAATGGTCTCAGATATAATAATATCAACTATTGGTAATATTACTAGTAATAGTTCAAATGTAGGAGGTATTATTGGTTCATCATCTAACTCTTCTGTAACTTTCCAAGGTTTAATTAATGAAATTACTGGTAATATAACATCAACTGGTTCAAGTGTTGGTGGAATAATCGGATACCAATTATCAACAACACCAGTATTATTAATGTGTGTAAATAAAATGATAGGAAATATTAGTGGTTCATCTTATGTTGGAGGATTAGTGGGACAATTTGGTAATCCCAATGGAAATATTCAAGACTGTATAAATATAATGCAAGGAAATATTACTTATACAACTATAACTTATTGTGGTGGTATTGGATATACAGCTAGTTCTGTTACAATTAAAAATAATTTAATAGCAATAAAAGGCAATACACCATATATTATTAATAATAATTATGGTACTCCGACGTATAATATTTATTCTAATAAATTTAGTATGACTGTAAGTGGTTCTATTGTAACTGCTAATTATACCGGATTAATTTATTATGATTTACTAACAACAAGTAATCTTTATTCTGCATTAAGTTATATAACTCCTGGTAATAATGCAAATAATATAACATATATAGACATTAATAAAGGTATTTTAGCATTTGCTTTAAATTACACAGATATATTAAGTAATAACCGATTATTAACTTCTGATAATACTAAATCTGTAAATTATTCAACAGTTACTTGGATTCAAAATAATGGAGTTTATCAAATAAGTTCTTTAAATCATTTCTTATGTTTAATGAATTGTGGTATTGGATTTAATACTATTAATGAACCAACTAATTATATGACATCAAGTTATATACAAACTTGTAATATAAATTGCAATGGATTAATAATGACTCCTATTGGAACATACTATAATCCATTTAAAGGCAATTATGATGGAAATGGTTTTGAAATACAAAATTGGCAAAATACTTCTTCGTCAACAACAATGTTACAAGGAATTTTTGGTATAATTAATAATACTAATTCTATAATTAAGAATATTAATGTTACTGGTTTAACTAAATTATATGGAAGGAGCTATTGTGGTATTTTATGTGGTGATTTTGTAGGTAAAATGAATAATATTACTTTTAATTTATCTTCTAATTCTATTATATTATGTAATAGTGGTATGTATTGTGGTGGATTAATAGGAGTTTGTGGTACTGGTAGTATTATTGAAAAAATTAATATTAAAGGATATTTAGATATAGTATGTTATGGATCTGGTGGTGGTTTAATAGGAGGTAGTGTTTCTACTAGTCAAATTATTGTTAGAGATGTAATAGTGTCATTTATTGGAAATATAAATGATTCTGGAGGAACTACTGGTTATTTTGGTGGTATTATAGGTAACGGAATAAATATTAATAGTTCAAGTACATTAAATGGCTTAATAAATGAAATACAAGGTAATATAGTTAGTAATGCTCAAAATTATATAGGTGGAATTGTTGGTTATTGTGCAACACCTCTTAAAGCTTGTATTAATAAAATGAAAGGTAATCTTATTGGTTTAGGATATGTTGGTGGTATTGTTGGACAATCTACAAACAGTATAGAAGATTCTATTAATATTATGGAAGGAAATATTCTTTATTCTACAATAACTTATTGTGGTGGTATTGGATATACAAGTAGTACAATTAATAGAAATGTAGTAGCAATGAAAGGTAATACTCCATATATAATTAATGGAGGATATGGAACAAATACCAATAATGTATTTTCTAATAAATTTGGTATGAAAAAACAAAGTTCAGTTGTTACTACTGACAGTTATGCTACTTATGTATTATTAGATGTATATCCAACTGCATTAACTACTAATGGCTATATTAAAACTTGGGATTCTATTAATTATATACCATTATGGACATATAATTATACAGATTCACTAGGTCTAACTAGAACTATAACATCTGATAAAACAAATATTACTAAAACAATTAATCCAATAGTTATTTGGACATTAAATGGTGGTGCTTACGAAATTAGTTCCTTAAATCATTTTATCTGTTTAACAAAATCTGGTTTAGGTTTTACTACAGTAAATGAACCAACTAATTATATGACAGCTAGTTATATACAAACTTGTAATATTGATTGTAATGGATTAATAATGACTCCTATTGGAACACTTTTAATTCCTTTTACAGGTAATTATAATGGTAATAATTTCGAAATACAAAATTGGCAAAATAATCAATTAATAGAACTACAAGGAATTTTTGGATATGTAAATAATTCTACAACAATGATTAAAAATATTATTATATCTGGTTTAACTAAAGTATATGGTAATAATTATTGTGGTATTTTAATTGGTACTTGTAATGCTGGTAAAATTAATAATATTCAAACAAACTTATCAATTAATTCAGAAGTTATTGGTAGGGGATTAACTAGTTCGTATATAGGTGGTTTAGTAGGTGCTTTATATAGTTCTAGTTCATATATCGAAAATATTAATATGAAAGGTTACTTAAATATTACAGGTTCAGGTAATAGAATCGGAGGTATTATAGGTTTTAACTCAGGTTATGCTAAAAATATGATAATATCGATTATAGGAAATATTACTGCCAATAATCTTGGTGATAGTATTGGTGGTATTATTGGTTTGCAGTCAGCATATGCACCATATGGTTTAATAAACGAAATTACAGGTAATATAGGAGGTCTTACAAATGTAGGAGGTATAATAGGCTCTACAACTATAGATACTTACCTTACAATTAATAAGATGAAAGGTAATATATCAGGTAATAGTTATGTTGGTGGAATTGTAGGAGGAAGTACCTATGGTATTTACAATAATATAAATATAATGGAAGGAAATATAAATTATACAACAATAAATTATTGTGGAGGTATTGGATATACTTCACAATCATCTCCATATATTAAATATAATATTTTAGCGATGAAAGGAAATGCTCCATACATTTTAATGCAAGATGCTTTATTATCAACAATGACGAATGTAACTAACAATATGTTTTCTAATAAATTTGGAATGACTATTAGTGGTAGTATTATTACATCATCATCTCAAGCATCATATCAATTATTAAATTCAATTCAAGATACCTTATATATATTAACCTTAGCAAACGGTTATACTATATATTGGGATTATATTAAGGGTATTCCTTCGTGGTATTATTCATTTACAGATCAATTAAGTAGTAAAATTAAAGTTACATCAGATAAAACTAATTTATTAACTTATCCTACTATTACTTGGACAATAAATACAAATGGAGCATATCAAATTGATTCTTTAGATCATTTCATATGTTTAATGAATAGAGGAGTTGGTTATAATACATTAAACTCACCAAATGATTATTATACTTCTAATTATATTCAAATGTGTAATATTGACTGTACAGGAAAAATAATGATACCAATAGGTATTGGAGTTTATAATGCTGGTAACCAATTTGCAGGTAGTTATGATGGAAATGGATTTGAAATACAAAATTGGCAAAATGATCAAACTGCATCATCATATTTAAATTATCAAGGTATTTTTGGTACAGTTTCTGGAACTAATAATACAGTAATTAAAAATGTTAATATAACTGGTTTAACTAAAGTAAAGGGTTCAGGTTATTGTGGAACACTTGTTGGTAACTTATATCAAGGTAATATTTATAATATTAAAACTAATTATTCAATTAATTCGATTGTTTCAGGTACAGGAACTTATGTTGGTGGTCTAATTGGTTATTCTGCTATTGCTCAAGTACAATATATAAGAATGGGTGGTTATTTAACTATAACTAGTACTTCTTCTGATGTAGGTGGTGTTGCTGGTTATCTACTAAATTCTAATAGTATTTTTAAAGATATTGTTATATCTACAATTGGTAATATATCGGGAACACAATATATAGGAGGTTTATTTGGTTCTTTAAATGGTCAAATGGGCATAGCTGGATTAATAAATGAAATACAAGGAAATATAAGTGGTACCAGTAATTATGTAGGTGGAATAATTGGTTATGTACCAGCAACTGCAACTACAATGAGAATTAGTCAATGTCTTAATAAAATGATTGGCAATATTACAGGAAATACTTATATATGTGGTATTGGTTCTGCAAATACAACTAGTTCTATTATATCAGATTGTATTAATATTATGCAAGGAAGTATTATACCTATTGGTACCACAGGTTGTGGTGGTATCGGCTATTGCCCAGCTGTTAATAGTTGTATTATTGCAATGAATGGAAATACACCAGCAATTATAAATTATGGAGGGTCTGCTGGTGTTAACAATATATTCTCTAATAGATTTGGTATGACAGTAGGTGGTTCTACTATAATAGTAGATCCATATTCTACAAATCCTTGTAGTTATAGTACCTTAACTGATTATCCATTATATGAGTTAACTAACTTATCAACAGATGTATCATATATTTCATTATGGAATCCAACAAAATTTCTACCTAATTGGTATTTTAATTATACTGATATATTCGGTATTCAAAGATTTATAACATCAGATTTATCAAAATCAATAGATTATCCAACTGTAATATGGAATAAAAATTCAAATGGATATTATCTAATAGAATCTTTAAATCATTTCTTATGTCTTGTAAAATTAAATGTTGGATTTAATACTATTAATGAACCAACTAACTATTTATCTGCTAGTTATATTCAAATGTGTAATATTGATTGTAATGGAATTACTATGACACCAATTGGTACAACCAATTATCCATTTAAAGGAAATTATGATGGTAATGGATTTGAAATTCAAAATTGGCAAAATAATCAATCAAATACCCAAGCAATAAATCAAGGTATTTTTGGATATATTGATAATAGTACAACTTTTATTAAAAATGTTAATATAACTGGATTAGTTAAAGTAAAAGGAGGTCAAGGCTGTGGTATATTAATTGGTAATATTAATAGTTGTAGTAAAGTTAATAATATTACTATGAATTTATCTGTTAATTCTGTTTTAACTGGTACAACATATATAGGTTCTTTAATTGGAAATAATAATTCTTCCTCAACTTGTTATGTAGAAAAAATTAATATTAAAGGTTATTTAACAATTTCGGGAGCTAATAGTATTGGTGGTATAATTGGTTATACTGGTTCAGCATATATATCAGATATAATTTTATCAACAATTGGAAATATAAGTGGTACTACAAAAGTAGGTGGTATATTAGGTGAAATACCTAATAATAATAGTTATCGAGTTTATGGTATTATTAATGAAATACAAGGAACTATTTCAAGTACTGGATCTTATACAGGAGGTATATTTGGATACAATCAAAATACATCAAATGTTCAGTATTTAATTAATAAAATGGTTGGTAATATATCAAGTAGTAGTACATATGTTGGTGGTATTGGGGGTTATTCTGGTAGTTATGGATCCTCTATAAATATTATGCAAGGAAATATTAGTGGAGGATCATATTCTGGCGCAATTGGATATGGTTCTAATAATAATTATAGTTCATGTTTCATTGCAATAAAAGGTAATACGCCTGGATTATTATATGATACATATGCTTATCCTAGTGGTAGTTTTTATTCTAATATAAATACTATGACTGTAGGAGGTTCTGTAATAACAAATTCTACTTATGCAACTTATTTAAGTTCTTTAACACCTTTAACACAATTATTATCATATTTCTTTTATCAAGATACGATTAATTCTATGCCTGTATGGGCATATAGTTATACAGATAGTTTAAATGTTTACAGAACTATAACTTCGGATAAAACTAATTTAACAAAATCTGTTAGTTATTCTAATATTACTTGGACAATTAATAGTAATGGAGAATATCAAATAGATTCATTGGATCATTTTATTTGTTTAACAAAATTAGGTATTGGTTATAATGTAATTAATGCACCTTCAAATTATTTAACAGCAAGTTATATACAAATGTGTAATGTAAATTGTAATGGATTAATATTAAAACCAATTGGTCATCTTAATAGATTTAAAGGAAATTATAATGGTAATGGATATGAAATACAAAATTGGCAAAATGAAAATAATACAAGTTATCTTATTGATATTCAAGGTATATTCAGTTATATTGAAAATGATTATGTAAATAATCAATATAGTATAATTAAAAATATAAATATTACAGGATTAATTAAAGTATATGGTTCAAATTATTGTGGTATTTTAGTAGGACGTTGTACTGGAGCAAAAATTAGTAATATAAATCTTACTTTATCAAATGGTTCAGAATTAAAATTGAGTATTGGAAGTTATAGTGGAGGATTAATTGGTAATACTTCTTATTCAACGATAGAAAGAATTTCATTAACTGGTTATTTAACATTTAATTTTACAGGTAATAGTTATACTCATATAGGAGGAATATTAGGTATTGTAGATGGTCAGTCCATTATAAGAGATATAATTATTTCTTCTATTAGTTCAATATCTCCAGTAAATAGTGGTTCTAATATAGGAGGAGTAATTGGATATTGTAATTCTTCATTATGTATAATATATGCATTAACGAATTCTATTCAAGGAAATATTGGTAATGCTAATTGTAATTATGTAGGAGGAATAATAGGTTATACAGTTACACCGGTTAATAATACAATTAATAAAATGAAAGGAAATTTAGTTGGCAATAATTATGTTGGTGGTATAGTAGGATCATCTACAAATTCATTAATAGAAAATATTAATGTTATGGAAGGAAATATTGGTAATTCACTTATGTTATGTGGTGGTATTGGATATACATCAATGACAAATCCTGTAATTAAATATAATGTTTTAGCAATGAAAGGAAATTCGGCTTATATTTTAATGCAAGATGCCTTATTAACATCAATGACAAATGTAATTGGAAATATATTTTCAAATAGATTTACTATGACTATAGGAGGAACAACTGTAACAACTTCAACAAAAGCAACATATTCAACTTTAACTTCTTATCCACCTGAATTATCAAATTCAACATATCTTAAATATTGGTATGATAATAAATATTATCCAGGTTGGACATATGAATATTTAGATAGTGTTAATTATATTAGAACTATTTCATCTGATGATCAATTAACTTATGCCTTATTACAATATATACCTATTAATTGGACTTCAAATAATGATGGTTATTATTCAGTATCATCAGAAAAACATTTGTTATCATTATTACAAAGTGGATATACTTCTAATTTAACTTCATCAGTAAGATATATGTATGTTAATTCTAATAATGTACCAAGTAATTGGTTGACATCTAAATTTATTCAGACTACTGATATAGATTTAAATAACTCTAATTTATGTTTATTAACAAATCAATTAACTAATTTCTCTGGTATATATGATGGACAAAATTACAAAATACAAAATATTAATTACTATAATTCAGGAACTAGTACAAATGTAGGATTATTTAAAAGTATTAATAATGCTACTATTAAAAATATACAATTAACAGGTTCATTAAATGTTGCAGGAGATAATTCTAATAATATGGGAAACATTAGTTTTGGTGGTATTGTCCATACAGCAAGTAATAATAGTAAGATTGAAAATTGTGTAATTAATACTACTGGTTCTATTAATATTACGAATAATTTAGGTTTAATTTGTAATAGAACAGTAGGAAGCAATAATGTTATTTCTAAATGTTATACTAAATATACAGGAACTATTAAAACAATCGATACATCTAGTACATCTGGTATAATATTAGGAAAAGGTTATTCATTAAATGATCCTCTAATAGCTCATTGTACAAACGAGAATATAGGTGATTCATATTTAGGTGTTAATTATGGTGGAGGTATAGCTGGTTCAATGGCAAATGTATTTGGTTGTATAAATAAATCAACAGGTTCATTATATTGTTCTAATTATGGTGCAGGAATAATAGGTTATGGAAATGCTAAATGTTGTATAAATGATATTAAAGGTAATGTTGGAATTTCAAATATTAATGTAAGTGGTATAGCATCATTAGGATCAATTGATTCTTGTATTAATTGTATGACTGGTAATTTAAGTATTACATCTGGTTATGGTATAGGTTTTTATGCATCTATAGTAAATAGTTTTAATTATATGGATGGTGATTTATATGATGTAATTGGGGGAAATATAACAACTAGTAGTAATAATTATGCAGCAATATGTGGTCAATCATATAAACCACATAATATGTATTATAAGAATTATTATGGTAGTCTCCAATATAGTTTTTCAAATAATTTAACTAGATTACCAATTAGAGAAGATGTATGGAATCTTTATAAAACAAATAGTAATATAACATATTATGATGGTATTAATTTACCATTAATAAGAAAAGATATATCAATAAATTATGGTAATAGTAATTATATAGGTCCATCATCAAATTGGGAAGTATCTTTCCCAAATACTTGTAAAACTTATAGTGAATTTAAATTTGTTTATAATTCAAATATATCTGATTATATTTTATATAAGAAAATGATAATGGATGAAATAGAGACAACAACTAGTACAATTATAGCAGATGGATCATTGAATACAACATTACCATATTATTTAATAGGTTTAGCAGGTAGTAATACTACACAAGACTTTAAATCAAATTTAGATAATGTAATGATAACAAATTCTAATGTTAAATCGTTAGAACAAGCTGCTTTATATGCTACATTAAGTAATCAAAAAGCAACTAGTAATTATGTTAATTTACAAGAATATGATACTACTATTAAAACATTTAAAGAAATATATAAACCAGCATTAAAAGAGACTTTAAGTGTATTAGGATCAGATAAACAATTAATTAAGAATTTACCAAATACAACATTATTTAATGTAGTTACAAAAGAAAAAGAAAGTGATAAATTATATATAGGTTCTAATGTTTCATTAAATACTACAGAAGTTCAAGCATTATATTCTAATCAACAAGATTTATTATTATTAGATGATACAGTATATAATATTGATTTAGATGGAATACCAATCCAAATTGATACAACTACAACATCTGATACAAGTAGTTTAATATTAACATTTAATGGTTCTAATTATACCTTAGATAGTAATAATCCTAATATAGAACTAGAAATAAGTCCAGGTATATGGAAAGAATTTAATATAACAGCATTTGGTTCAGCATCAATAGAAGCAATAAGTTTAACAAGTATATCTTATACTCAAGATGTTAATTCGAATTATTTAATAACAAATGAGGATGAGTTTATATGTTTAGCAAATGAAGGTTATGGTTATCACGTTACAAATGCTCCTAGTAATTATATGACAGCAAGCTATTTACAAACAAATAATTTAGACTTTTCTGTGCGTTCAAATATTATGATAACTAGTACTTTTAGTGGAATTTATGATGGTAATAATAAAGTGATACACAATTTAGCTTATAATTCATCTGTTTCAAGTAATTGTGGATTATTTAATTCTACTAAAAATGCTATTATTAAAAATATTAGATTATCTAGTAATATAGTTGTTAATAATGATGTTACTAGTTATGGTGGTATTGTTAATTCATTAAATGATAATAGTTATTTATCAAATTGTCAAGTTTTAGGAACTGGTTCTATTAATGTAAATGGTTCTGTTGGTTTAATAGGAAATAATTGTATTGGTTCTAATATTATAATACAAGATTGTTTAACTCAATATACTGGTTCTATAATAACAAATGGTAATTATGGTAGTATATTAGCATCTGGTAATACTTTAGATAATACTGGAGTTTTTTACTGTACTAACTTAAATAATAATTCTAATAGTCATTTAAGTGGAGAGATTGGAGGTATAGTTGGTAATAATGCAACAGTATTTGGTTGTATGAATAATCAATATGGTAGTTGGAATTGTTATACAAGTAATGCGGGAATTATATGTACTGGTAAAGCAACATGTTGTATTAATAATATGAAAATTGATATGAATACTATAAATTCTACAATAAGTACTGGTGGAATCATTTTAAATGGATATGCAAACTACTGTATTAATGGAATGATAGGAAATATATATGGTGATAGTAATCTTAGTGGAGGTATATCTGGCAGTAGTGGTGATGTATCTTATTGTTTAAATGTTATGAAAGGAGATATTAAAGGATATGGTATAGGTGGATCTTCTTCTACATCAACAGATAGTATTTGTGCTATTTATGGAAAACCAGAAACAAAAGATTTATCTAGTGCTAATTATGGTATATCAAACTATGGTATGAATAATACAAATGCTCAATTTACTTTAATAACACCTGAATCTACTAGTTTATATCTTTTAGCAAGTAGTTATTTCGACTATGGTGATTTTAACTTTCCTTATTTGGCTTCTAATAATACAATATCCTTTAATAATATTGATTATACTGGAACTGCTCCTTATTGGTACTCTATGTTCCCTAGTATGATGTATAATACTAGTAATTTCAATATTTATGGATATAGAAGAGATTTGAATAGTTCTATTAAATTAAAGTTAGTTGATTATATTAGTACCAGTTTTATAGATACATTATGGAATTATAATGGTAAAAATTTCTATAATTTACAATTTTCATTTGATGATGTTAAAACTATACAAACTAATATTGGTATTGGTACTGATAATCCTCAAACAACATTAGATATACATGGAGATATGAATATTGACGGTTCTATTTTTATTAATAATCAACAAATTGGTTTATGGTCTGTTAGTAATTCTAATATATACTATATGGATGGTAAATTAGGTATTAATACTAGTAATCCAGTAACAGAAGTTGATGTTAATGGACAAGTTCGTATTCAAACACTACTTACTAATAGTGATATTAGAAATAAAAGGGATGTTTGTGATGAAATATTAGGGATAGATTTTATAAAGGCACTTAAACCAAAGAAATTTAATTATATAGATCATCCTGAATATGGAAAGGTACATGGTTTTATTGCTCAGGATTTAATCAATTTGTTTGATGAAAGTATATATTTAAACGAAAATGGACTTTACAATCTTAATATAGATGCTTTTATTAGCCCATTAGTAAAATCAGTACAAGAGTTATACCAAAAAAATATGGCGTTAAAAGAAAGACTAGATGCCTTACCATAATATTACATATAATATCTTTTAATAATAGACTTATAATTTTATAGGATACTTTTCTTTTATAAAATTAGTTTTATAAGACCTTTATGTGTTTGTCTTCCTTGTTTTGTTTCTTTCTCCCTATAAAAGATGTATTAAAATATGATATTATTATATTAATAGAATAGGAAAAATAATAGAAAAAATTTTTAATTTTTTAATAGGACATTAGTAAACTTTAAAAATGGTAAATAATTCTGAAAAAAAAATATCTTCAGAATTTTGATTATAAAAAAAAAAATTTTTTTTTCTCGGGATATCCCTGTTTTTATATGTGATACCAAATTTGGTATAATAAGTTGTTTAAAACAATATTTTGAAAGTAGTATTTTTTGGAGAATTTTGTATAAAAATGGTAAAAAGAGAATATAAATGGAAAATAATAAAAATTATATTTTAATGGATATATGTGGAAAAAAATGGAAACTATTTAAAGAAATATTATTTATAATATAAATATTAAAAATTATGGTAATGGAAAAAGTTCCTTATACTTGTTGTAGATGTGGCTATAAAATTAATCATAAAAGAAGTATGAAAGATCATTTATATTCAAGAAAAAAAAATTGTCCTGCATTACAAAATGATATAGAATTAACTGATGAAATAAAACAATATATATTAGATAATAGAGTTTTTAAAATTATTAAAGAAGAAAAACCTAAGTCAATTATTAATAATATTACTAATTATAATACTTTAAATAATTATGTTTGTAATATGGATACCTTTATTAAATTAGGAAAGTTAATGGAATATAAACAATTAGAAATAGTACCTTTAGAAGATAATATAGAAAGTAAATTTGCAAATAGAATAGATAATATGAAAGGAGATAAATTTAAATTTGGTTATGATTTAGGCAATAATAGATTATTTGATATTATCGATGAAATAAGTAAAATTCGTAATTTTAGTGATTTAAATATTATTTATGATGATAAGTTAAAAGAATTAAATTTATTCAAAAGTGGAAGCTGGGAAAATTATTTAGTTGATAGAGGTCTTAGAGAAATAATAGATATTATAAAAGATTTTTTCTTAGATCATTATGAAAAATATCTATTAAAAAAAATTCATGTGACTGAAACTAATGAAAGACAAAAACAGGCATATAAAGAATATTTAGAAGAATATTATAATTTTATAGGTTGTTTTGAAATTAAACCATATATTCAGGATAAAGATGATTGTGATATTTTAGGAGATGAAGATGGAGATTTTGGTTGTTATTCTATTGAAGAAAAATGGATGCCAAAATATAAACATATTGTAGATAATATGAAAAGATATGAAATTAATAAAACAAAAAAAGCAGTAGATAATATTTTAAAAAATAATACCAAAAAAAATATAAGAAATTTAAATAAAGAAATTATAGATTTAGTTACTTCTGATGAAGAATTCAAAGCCACATTAGAATTATAAAATTTGAAATTATTTTATAATTATTTTATTTACATATTTACAATTATGACAAAAATAATTCCATATTCCTGTATTCGTTGTGGGTATACAACAAAACATAAAACTAAAATGACAAATCATTTATTTGAAAGAAAAAAATATTGTCCTGCTATAGTAAATAATATAAAATTAACCGAAGAAATTAAAAATTTTATTCTTGAAAATAGAGTATACAAAATTCCTAAAAAAACAACCATTACACAAAATATCGAAGCAGAAACAGAAAATCATTATATTTATCTTATTAGACCTAAAGAAAATGTAAATCATGGAGAAAATGTTTATAAATTAGGAAAAACCATTTCGAAAGAATTAACAATTAATGTTTCTAGACTTACAAGTTATGGTAAAGGAACTGAATTAATTCTAATTTGTAAATGTAAAGATTCTGCTCAATTAGAAGACTATTTATTGATCGAATTTGAGAAATATTTTGAGAAACATAAATATGGTAATGAATATTTTATTGGAGATGTAAAAGATATGTGTGATATTATTTATACAGAATTACTAAAATAATATAATTATAAAATTTGAAAGTATTTAATAATTATTTTATTTACATATTTACAATTATGACAACCATAATCCCATATACTTGTATTAGGTGTGGATATAAAACAAAGGATAAATTTAATATGAGAAATCATTTATTTAATAGACAAAATATATGTCCAGCCTTAATTAATACTATCAAATTGACTGAAGAAATTAAAAATTTTATTCTCGAAAATAGAGTATATAAAATTCCTAAAAAAACAACTATTACACAAAATATCGAATCCGAACTTGAAAATCATTATATTTATTTAATTAGACCTAAAGAAAATGTAAATCATGGAGAAAATGTTTATAAATTAGGAAAAACTATTTCAAAAGAATTAACAATTAATGTTTCAAGACTTACAAGTTACGGTAAAGGAACTGAATTAATTCTGATTTGTAAATGTAAAGATTCTGCTAAATTAGAAAACTATTTATTAATTGAATTTGAGAAACATTTTGAGAAACATAAATATGGTAATGAATATTTTATTGGAGATGTAAAAGATATGTGTAGAATTATCTATCATGAATTAGATAAAACTCTAGATTAATTACTAAAATATTTATAAACAACCGAATATTAAAACCAAAAAAAATTTGACAAAATGTAAGAATAAAAATAATAAGAATAATTATATTAGATAATGTAAGGAGAAATAAATGAAAAATGAGACTGATTTCTCCTATAAATCTGCTAACTTTACCTTTATTAGTAGGATCAATATTAAGTAATCCGATATTAAATAATAGTCTAACAGGTCCAATAATACCAGCAATATGTTCGTCAATAATAGTATCACCAATAGCATATTCAGTAGATAAAGCAGTAGTAAATTCTTCATTAAATTGCACACCAATACATAAGGAGATAAAGAAATCATTAAAAACTCTAAAGTCAAAGGAATCAATTATAACATTTTCCGGATTAGTAACAATATTTACGATATCAAATATAATCAATAATCGTTTAGTAAAATTAGCAATATGTAGTATATTATTAACACCAATAGGTATATTAAAGGATATAAGAATGTCAAATATAGATAATAAACAGTTAGTAGATATAAACAAGCGAAGTTATTATGGTTTTATGATAAGAGATACGATATCATTAGTATCAGCATTATTATTTCCATCAAATATAAATTTAATAGTATATTATCTCTGTATATTAATGTTACAGATACCTCAAACATATTTTCATCAATTTGGTTTAGAATATTGTAATCAATCAAAACATTGTAAATCTGGAATTCCTATAATAAAGGGTAATTTTGCAAACAATGTGGTAATACGAAGTATAAAAAATATAATCCAATATGGAATAGGAATGAAATTAAATTTAATTTTTATTAAATTATTATAGAAAATTTTGTAATATTATATTAAGAGTGGTTGTAGATTCATGCGTTTAGAAAATATATCTAAAAAAAAAAAAATAAAAGACTTAGAAGCTAGTATAACTGAATCTTCAATATATGATTATTACAAATCTGCAAATTTTGATGATAATAAAAATGAAGTAAATCTTGATTTTTGTTATAACGAATTATGTTTATTTATTAAAAAGGCAATTGTATCATTATTTAAAGAATTAACATTAATGAATACAATAATATTTTATTCGAAAAATATACACAGTTTAAAGGCTAATTTATTAACAACTTTATTAAATTCTTCTATTTTTTCTTATAAATTTTTTCCAGAGAAGAAATATGCAGATATAATAGAGAAACGATTAACGAAAAGATTTAAAAAGAGTAATTTAAAGATAAATAATAAAAACTTGTTTGTAAAGACAACATTGGGAGATATGATGAAAATAGCATATTTAATAGAACAACCAATATATAGTAAAGATATAAAAAGAGTATGTAAAATACAGTTGTTTCTAAAACATAATGATATAACATTCAAAGTTGAATGTGAGATAAAACTAAATATATTAGTAAAAGACCCTATATATATAATAAACATAAATAAACTAGAAAAATTAAAATCTGAAAAACTAAATGAAAAGTAGATAAAATATTTCGAATGGTTTGAGTGTATTAAATATTGATGTATGATTCATATGATTTTTTAAGAGTATCATATAAAACTTGATAGAGATTTTGTTCTAATTCTGAAGATTTTAAAGTAATAGATATTTTTTTTTTATCCATACATATTCCATTTTTTAGGTATGAATCTTGATCATAATAAATACAAAAGGACGTAGATATAAAATATAATCCTGAAATGGAAGAATGTCTTTGAATAATAATTGGTTCGTTTGCAATATTAAAATAACATTGTACTTTTGATGTTCCTATAGGTAAATCAATTTTATCATTAACAATAATACCCATTAAAATTCTATTTAAATAAAAAAAATATATAATTTAGAAAAAAATATACACATAAATGTTACTAATAATTGATATGACTATAAATAAAAAATCTAAATATTTGAATATGTTGATGTCATATTTAGATAAGATAAAAATTAAGTATTTTGTAGTTTCGAATTTAGAAGATTTCCTAAAATTAAATTATTTGAAAATAAAAGGGCTAATAATTTCTGGAAGTAGTTTATCTTTACTACAATTAAATAATGAGAAATTAGAAATATTAAGAAAAGCAATATATCCTTTAATTTTAACAGATGTTCCAGTATTAGGCATATGTTTTGGATATCAATTACTAAATTATGTATTTAATGGTAAAATAAATAAACTAAAATATATGGAGAAATGTACTAAAGAAATTTCAATAAATAATGCAAATAAATTATTAAAAAATCCTAAGAATAAATTGAGAGTATGGTTGCATCATAAAGATTATATAACAGAATTAAGTAGAATGTTTGAAGCAATAGCATATGATAATAAATATATAATGGCTTTTTATAATAAACAAATGCAATATTATGGTGTCCAATTTCATCCTGAAGCTAAATCAGAAACATTATATATAATAAAAAATTTTATAAAAATATGTAAAATAAAATTTTAATGACTAAGTCATAATTTAAATTTTAAAACCAAAAATAATATTTTTTAATTGATAAAATATGTATCATAAAATATATATTTTAATTATTTTAGACAATATAATTTATTTAATTAATTCTTCAAGTATTGGTTGGAAACTGTCAAACATATCAATTTGTTGAGCTTTAATTGTATTATAATAATTTGATTTAAATAACTCAGTTTGGTTTGTTTTAACATTTTTATTTAATGCCATATCTAAAATAGCATTTTGTGATATATTAGAACATACAAATAAAGAAACAAAATTTTCGATTTTAGCTCTATCAGTATTGGAATTATAATAATCAAATAATTTTTGAATATTAATTTTATTTTTGTTAAAAATATTTGTTTCATCATAAATATTTGTTTTATCATATTTGTCTGTTTTCATTTCTTGTATAATATCTGATGAACTAGTAACTTGATGTTGACTTGATATACTAGATTCTTGACTCTGATTTTCTTGTAATTTGTTGTTAGCATAATTTATCATATAAAACATTATACCATTAATATTTTCGTTAATATAAATACCTTCAAAAATTTCGTTATAAAAATCTTCTAAAGTATATGTAATACTGTCTTTACTATATTTTAATGATAAAGGTAATCTATAATAATCTTTAGTTAATTCATATAATTCTTTTGATAATTGCATGAAATTATTCGTGGTAAATGCTTCGTTATAAGTGTTCCTTAAATTTGTAAAAATTGTTTTAAAGGTTTCTATAATTTCTTGATTTGTAAAGTTACAAGTTTTCACCCGAGTTTGGCTAAATACCCCTGTTTTTATTTCTATATTTGGGGTCTTATAATATGTAATAAATGGCACTAGATCCCAAATTTTAGCTAGATCATTATTAAGTTGATTATCTAATAATTTAAAATACTTTGGTAAATTTAAACATAATTCTCCTGGCAATATACCAAAAATTTTAGGTTCGTTATTACATACATCAGTTTCTATATCTATAATTTGTTTTAATTCGGGAAATGTATTATAATCAATTGTATCTAATAAAATTGTATTAATTTCATCAACAGTCCTTTTAATTTTATCAGATATTTGAAATTCTTCTATATTTAGTCTGCTGTTACGCAAATAAGTTACAATACTATCGCTCTTGTCTTTTAATAAATTTGTATATTGACTTAAACCTTTATCTCTTTCATATTGTATAATAAATTTGGCCTTATTAACTAAAATTTGTATATTTCTATAAGTATATAAATAATGTTTTAGTTCACATTTGTTACAGAAAGTCTTATTATAGAGAGTTTTTGTGTTTTTATCAGTAGTTATTTTATCAGTTTCTTTAGGATTTGTAACTATATGTCTACAGGTAGCAGGTGATGCAACACAACCATAACTACTTTTAATAATTTCTTTTCCTGGCATATCAATTAGAATTAACGGAATATTAATAGTTTTACTTTGAAGTGGAGTATTAGGACCATTCTGAATTATAATTTCTTTTTCAATAATAAATTCATAAACCATAATTGATCTAGAACTGACAGGATTATTAGCAGTTGGTTTAATAGTTTTAATTTTATATTCTGTATTTGGAATATTATATCCAAATTGTCTTTTTTTCTCTATAATATTATTAAATTCCTCTAATTTTAATGCACTAAATGATACAGCTCCAGGTATTTTTGTATAGGATGTTTCTAAATCATTAGTATATTCTTTAAATTCATCAAAATTATATATTTCGATATGATCATTATTATTTTTTTGTTTATATTGGAATTTACCTTCATTAAATTCGATATTGTGTACTATATATTTTTCAAAAATATGGTGTTGTTTTGTTTCTTGCCAATAATTAATATCATTAAAACCTAATCCATATATTTCAAATACTTTTATATATACATTTTTAATATTAGTAATAGATGCAATAGCAGTTTTTAAAATACCTGTATTTTCAGAATCTCCGAATAATGTATAAGATTTACCTGTTCCAGATGCACCAAATGTATAAAATATAGTACCTTCTAAATTTTCTAAACTATTACCTAAACCTATATAAGAAGTAAGAATAGCATTATCAATATCAGTATTAAACACTTTCGTAAAATTAATTTTATAATCAGGATTGTCTCTTTTTTTAATATACAAATAATTTTTATTCTCCTCTTTTTTTTCCTCATCTTTTTGTGTTATTTCTTTTTTAATATGAAAAATTGTATTCTCGTTATTAAGAGACAGGTTTGTTAGTTTCTTTTTAGTATTATTTGACTCAATTTTTTTTTTTTGGTTTGGATTATCATTAATTTTACAAAAAACTCTTATTTTTGTAAAATTATGACATATTTTGTATTGATCTAATATAGGTTTTAATTCTATAAAGAATAATTGGAATAAATTAATTTCATTTGGAAACCATTTTTTTATAATTTCTAAGTCGATAGCTTCTGTATCTTTCATATTATTTTTAAAAAATTTAAATAAACTTTTGTATAGGATAATAGAAATAGATAAAGATCCGACAATATCAGGTTTGTTGATGTTATCAATATGGTCTTTTAAATATTTGTATAATGATTGGAGTAATTGATAATAATATACTAAAAATGCTTTTGATAAGTATCTGTTATATGCTTTATATGTTACTCCTTTCTCTATAATATCTATTCTATTTTTCATTGAACTTAATAATATATTAAATTTATCAGTAAAACTGGCATTATTGGTTAAGTCTTTTCTAGTAGGTGGTACTAAAAAATTTTGAATAAATTCATCTGGATTTAATTTATTATTTAATAATAATAATCTGTTTAATTTGTATAATTCAAAAGGTATATTTTTGGTAATAAAAGTCAATGTATCTGCATTATCTCTTAATGTTAATGTAGATAAATCTAAAGTTTTTCCTGAAGATTTTATACTAAGTATTTTATTTTCTATAATATATTGATTATTTTTAAAATCAAGAGAATAATTTTCTAAATTTTTAATTTCTGCTATATTATTAGAAAGTAACTTATAACTTTTATTAAAATCATTTCTTTTTTTATAAAATTCTGAAGAAATAGTGACAAATTTATCTAAATCAGAACTTTTAGTATTATCAATAAGAACAATGGGTTGATTTGTACTACTATTAATTTTTGGTCTTAATTCTGATTGTGAATCTATTTTAAAGTCTTTGAATTTATTATCAAAATATTTATCAAAAATTTCAGAACATAGTATAAATAAATCAAAACCAATTTTATCACTTATGTTTGTTTTAGTTTCAATACTTTCAAATAGTGTATCTGAATTATTTTGATTATCTGGATTATTTTGAATATTGAATATATAAGTTTTGATATAATATTTTAGTAAATTAGAATAATATTCATTTTGCTCAACAACTTGATTAGTTTCTATAATTTCTTTATAATAATTTTTTCTAATTTCTTTATATAAATTTTTTGATTTTAATTCTAACCATTTATATTGATCTTTAATAATTTGTTGATGTTCTCCTCCTAATATTGTATAATCATTAAACATTAAAGAAAAATCAGTATATTGAACTAAAAAATCCTTATTATATGCATATAATGAAGTATCTTGGTCATCTGATATTAAATCAGACGATAAAGGGGAAGATAAATCAGATGACATTTATATTTATTATAATAATATTATTTTTTATTGTAAATAAATTTATAAAAATTTAGATAATATAATTATATGGTATTAATAAAATAAGAGTAATTATAATTTGTTTTTGTAAGTTATTTTTAAGTATATTCGATTTGAGTAGGTTATATTTTTCGTTAATTATATTAAATAAAACAATTAATACAAAACTTGTAAAAATATCAGCTAATATATATTCAATTATTTCGTTATCAACTATACTATAAAATATTATAAGACATATAAAAGATATTAATAAATCAATAATTAATATTTTATTTAGGGAATATTTACCAATAAATTTATTATATAAAATAATTCTAATTATTTTGATTAAAATAAGTAGGAAAATACTATTACTAAACAATTCATTTAAAAGATTGGTTTTATTAATTAAGTCTATCTTATCTTTGTTTTTTGAAGGATAATTAATAGATTCCGAATAAAAATCCATTAATTTATCGTCTTTTTCATCTTTATAGTAATTTGTTTTGACAAATTCGGTTAATGAAGTTATTTTAGTTTCTAAATTAATTTTTCCCCCTTTCATTAAATTATGATTTATAATAGAATGATTTTCATTTTGTGTACTACCTCCTGCAAGAGTTCCTGTTAACTTATCTTTCTGAAATGTGCTTAATAAATTAGCTCTAAATATGCTATCTTCTGTTTTTTTTTTAGTGTTTTTTGGTTTAATTAAATAAATTTGATTATTGTAGTTTATATACGTTGGAGGAGAATCTTCTTTTATAGTAATTTTATTATCTCTAAGTGTTAAATTGGGTATCTCTCCTTTTCGAGAATTTGATAATGAATTAGTTGGTATTGGTATAAGTTCAATAATATCAAACTTAATAGTAAATATTATAATTATATTCTCGTTATTTCCTGTATTATTTAATAAATCAGATCTAATTTTATCATAATTTAGAGTTTTTGAATCAGCATTAATATAAAAAGTTTCTATATTAGTTCTATTTAAGAAAGTATATTCTGATTGACGTTTTTGTAATATTGCAATAGGGGTATAATATTTAGATATATTATTAAATATAGTAGTTAATTTTTCATTATTTGTTTGATTATTTTTGGATAATAATACAAAAGGATAAATTGGTTTAAAATTTAAATCGTCTTTATTTATTAAAGATTCTATATTGTCTAGATTAATAAGTACATAATTATTTAATTTATTGATAAAATTATCAAACTTAATTTGATTATTTTCTGTAGTTATATCAGATATCTGAAAAGAAGGAAATTGTTTGTCTGGTTTTAAGCCCTTATTTAATTCTATGATTAAATAATTGAATAATTTTGAAATAGTCTCTTTATCTTTTTCTTCATTAGCAGTTTTTAAAACAGTAATATTTATTTGTGAAGGAGGTATTGATGGTTCAGAATCTTTATCAGACAATTTTATAACAGTGGACTGGGGTGGAGCTGGAATAGCTTTAACTGTTCTTGTTAAATCTTCAATATTTTGTAATCTACTTTGCTGAAGCTGTAAACTTTTCTCAATAAGAGGATTTTCTTCATTAGTACCTCCCTGCATACTATGAAGAGTCTTAATATTTTCGTTCGTTCTAGAATGTTCATGTTCTAAGCCTCTAACAGCTTCCTCAACTTTTTCAGCTACTTGGCTTGCTTCACTAGCAGCAGAGGTTAGAGGAGCAGGTGGAGGATTAACAGCAGCAGGTAAAGGAGCTCCAGAAGCGGTAGCAGCAGGTAAAGGAGCTCCAGAAGCGGTAGCAGCAGGTAAAGGAGTTCCAGAAGCGGTAGCAGCAGGTAAAGGAGCTCCAGAAGCGGTAGCAGCAGGTAAAGGAGTTCCAGAAGCGGCAGCTCTAGAAGCGGTAACTCCAGAAGCGGTAGCAGCAGGTAAAGGAGCTCCAGAAGCGGTAGCAGCAGGTAAAGGAGTTCCAGAAGCGGTAGCAGCAGGTAAAGGAGCTCCAGAAGCGGCAGCTCTAGAAGCGGTAACTCCAGAAGTATTATTTTCTTCTTCGGGATTTTCTAGTTCAGCCAAATTAATTCCTAGTGCATCGGCATTGCTTCCTAATTCGTCAGCATTATTTTCTTCATTCAATTTTGTTTTTAATAATTGTAATTCCTTAATAATAGCATGTTCTTTTAATTCATGTTCTTTTATTTGATTTTCTAATTGGAGAAGTTTGTTATTAATATTTGGTTGGTAATATTGTGTTAAAAAATCTAATAATATTTTTTTTGTATTAGGGTCTGAGTTTAATAAAGCAAGTTCTCTAAGAAAAATAGCTTTAACTTCATCTTCACTAAGTTTGTTATTTAATCCTTTTTTTGCTAAATTTGTAATAAATGTGTCAATTTGTCTTTCAATTGTATTTGTATTATAATTAAATCGTGTTTGATTATTTGAAGAATTTGGAGTACCATTGTCATCTTTATTAATTTTACTAATTAAAAAGGCTAAAATTGAAATAATAACAATTTCTGAAATTAAAATAGGAAATAAATTAACTGCCATTTTATATATTAATATATTATTAGAATAATATTATATAAAAAAAATAAAAACAATTATGAATAAATTATTGATAGCTAATAATAATTGTCAGTATATAATTTAATGTGGATGGTCACAAATATACCAAATATCACTAGTTTTAAGGTTTTCGAAAGAGTCATGCATATGTAAATTCATACTATCAACTTTTTCAACAAGATTTAGTAAATTTTTTGTGTACAAAAAACTTTTAAGTTCTTTTTTCATATATTCAATAATTTCATCATTACTATTAAAATCGTGTAAATTAAGAATACAATTGAAACCCCAAAATAAATCTGCAGAGAGAATAAATGTAGTCATTTATATTATTTTTGTAATAAAAATATTTAAATTTATTTTTAATCAAATTTTAATGATTATACTTTAGAATATAAAAAATTTGATACAATCAACTCAAATAATTATTTAATATAAATGAGCACATTATTATTTAATTTGACTATAATATTTGTAATAATAATTTTACTAATATGTTATGTATTTTGCTCTTTATTAAAAGAAATATGTAATACTTTTTGCTATTCTTCTACTATAATAGAAGATAGAACAATATCTAAAACAGAACCTCCTTCTCCATCTCAAAATATGGAAATATAATAAGATATATTGTAGATATAAAATAATATGTTATTTTATCTAAGTTTTTTTTTATTTATAAAATTAATTTATTCTAATGAATTATTTTTAAATACCACTAAAATATTTGATGAAACAAATTTTAGTAACAGAGAAAAAAGGAATATTATAGTTATAAACCAAATTCTAGTAGATATAGATTGTAATAATTTAAATAATAATAAATTATGGATTATTCATTTTGAAACAGATATAATAGAAGCAAAGAGACTTCATTATACAAACCATAAAAGTGGTATAAGTATTTGGAGTGGATATGATAATTATAAAAATATAACTATTACATGGAATAATAAAAATAAATGTAATTATGAACAATTCAATTTAAAAATAATAGATAATAATCCTAAATTTTTTAAATTAAATTATATAAATGAATGGGAAAGTTTATATAATACAAAAATGAATGAGATAATGATGGAACATCATTATACAAAAATAATTCAAGAATTAGCACCTTTAGTTACAATAAATAATAATATAAATAACAGGAGTTTATTAATAGATAAAAATAAATCAAAAATTATAATAAATTTAGGTGTATTTTGGACAGAATCAGTACACAATAAATTAGGTAATTTAAATAGAGTTAAAAGTATAATAACGATGAATTATGAGTCTATAAATCATATTTTAAAAGAGAATAATATAAATTTAGTTATAAATCTAAAGTTTATACATAAAGTAAGTTATAGCGAAAGTCATTCTAATATGGAAATAGATTTGGCAAATTTTTTAAAAGGGAAACGTGGTTTAGAATATACACATAAAATTCGTGAGAAATATAAATTAGATATAATGCAATTAGTAATAAATAATCCAAGTAGTTGTGGTTATGGTTATATATTAACAGAAGATAGCAAATTAAATTGGAGAGATAATGCAATAAGTGTAGTACATTATCAATGTTTTAATTATTTTTCCCACTTACATGAAATTGGTCATAATCTAGGTTTAAATCACGATAGAACCAATACAAATATAAAAGGTTTTGGAGATTATGGATATGGATATAAGAATTGTGTAGATAATTATAAGAATAGATTTCGTACAATAATGTCATATGATTGTGAGAATATGATTGTTCCAAGAATTCCATATTTTTCAAGTCCATATATATTTTATAATGGGATTCCTACAGGTACTATTAAAAATAATAATAGGCGTGTAATAAATAAAACCAAAAATTTAGTAAGTAATTTTAGATAAATTTTACTAAATAATATGCAAGAAAATTATACAACATTATTATCTTCATATGATATTGTAGTAGGTGTATTTGGTTCAGTTTTAGATCTTAAATTATTTCTGGTATTATAAATATATGAATTACATATATCTTTACATGAAGAGATTATACATAATAGTATTATACTAAATATTAGTATAAATGCAATTAGATCAATAGCTAATTGATTCATAATTCTTGAATATATATAAAATATTGAAGAATATTCAAATTTTTATAAATATACATTCTTTTGACAAATAATTATAAATAAATTTAATATCTATTAATAATTATAATAAAATGAGTACAAGAGAGTTAAAATATACATATAAAGTTAAATGTTTAACAGAAGGAATAGATTATGAAATATGTGCACCTATGAATAGTATACCTACATGTTGTCCTGTACAACCAGCAACACACATTATAGATTCTAATAATATTGAGATATTAAGTAAAGAATATCAAGAATATTTAGAAATTCCAAGAGTAGTAGTACAAGAACAATCAGAAGATATTACACAAGGTTTTTTTAGAGTTCAACAATATACAATGCAATGTCCTTCTAATTCTATAACAAATTATGATTTAACATTTGATTATCCAGTTTGTGTATCATCTGTTAAATTAATATGTAATCCTGAAAATGATGGAGATTTATTAAATAATATTGCTTTAGTTAATAGTCCAATTGGTGTCATATCGTCTAATGTAGATATAGGTGATAAAGAAATAAAAGTAAGTAACACAGTTCTTCAATATGTTAATGTAGGTACAAATTTAATATTAACAAATTTTATAACAACAGAAGATTTGGGAGAAATACAAAAAATTTATAGTGATAGAGTAATCGTAAAGACAGGTTGTAGTAATAATTGGACAGTTGGTAGTACATATGTTAAAATGTTAGTTAAAAATATTGTAGACTTTAATTTACATTCATCTGTACCATATATATCATTAGGTGAATCTAAAATTGGTGGTTCTGTAATAAAACCAGGTATATTAGTAAGAGTTATATATGAGAATAAATCATCAAACTTAGATAAACATTTTCATTTTGTATTAGAATATACATATTAAAGACTCTGTAAACTATATAATAAGTTTTAGAATATTTCCATCCAATCTATACTATAAATAAATGTAGCATTATTAGTAATACCTCTTGCTTGAAGAGTAATAATATCACTATTTCCTGCAATATCTGCATTTATCATAATATCAGGAGAAATAAAGTCATAAACTTGAGTAAAGTTACCAGTTATAGTTCCAGATTCAAATGGATATCCAACTTGAATATTATTACTAGTACCAACAATAGCAGTAGAAATATCAATATCTGCAAGTGAATCAGGATGATTAATATTTGAAGACCAAATAGGATTTATTAAAACAGGATTTAAAAGAAGTCTCCATTTAAGAGGTCTATTTTCAATTGTAGTAATTGTTAATTTAGTAATAGCAATTGAACGTCTAATAACATCGTTTGACAGCTTAATAGAAAATATTGGAAACCAATCATTTTTGAGTACAATTCTTTGATTATCCTCAGAATAAGTAAGATTTATACCATGATTTAAATTAGTTTCGATATAATTACCCCCTTCTATAATAACTGAAGCACAAATAACTTTCATATTAATTTCTATTTCACCAGCAGAAACATTTTCAATTTCATATCTAATAGGCAGTTTTGCATATTTAATATATGGAACTGTAAGATCTGAATGATCCCATATATGACACCAACAAAGGAAATTATTTATTTTAAATCCCATTTTAACAATATTAACACCTAACCAAGCATATTCTATAACAAATAATAAAGCTTTTGTAGGATCTATTGTTAATCCTGAAGGACCACTTCCATCTAATTTATCAACATTCCAATCATTTTGTTCAACTCTAAAATCAGTTTGATAAGATCCTCGTGTAGAACTTCTTTCAACAACATATAATTTATCTTCATAAAACTCAAAAAAATGTCCATTTCCTGAATTACCTATAGCTTTATCATAATGATTATCAAATGAACCAATACGAGATTTAATTCCTGTAGTAGCTATATTTTGTAAAACACCAGATAAAAAAATTACTTTAGAAGATCCGGGAATATAAGGAAAATATTGTCTAGTTTGATAAACAGCTCTATCACCCGTATTATAAACTGTCAAAATTTTACTAGATATTGTTGAGTCTAAAATAGCGGTTGCATTTCCAACTATTTTTTTATCAATATATAATGATTTTTCTCCTAATGCGTGATGTAAAGTGAAAATAACATTTGCATTACTAATTCTAAGTCTACCAAAAATATCTATATTTTGATTAGCAATATTTACATCAGTATTATAAATTTTATCGACAATGGTAATTGTATCTGTATTAATTAAATGTGTATTATTATTTGGACAAGAAGAAGGAGTTGATTTATTCCAAAGATAAACATATTTATTTTCGTCGTTACAATATATTCTATATTTATTAAGTTGACTAGTCATTATAATAATTATATTAAACTTATATTATAATTTAGAATATATTTATCTAAATTATAAAAATAAAATTATTTTCTAAATTTTTCCATATAAATATTCTTTTAGTTACTGTTTTTCTTTTACACCTTTGGACATTTAAAACGCCGTGTTGAGAGCGTCAAGCAAAGGTAATAAAAATATGGTTATGACCTACGGTGTAGTAGGTAGTTTTTTTGAATTTTGGTGTAAGTTGTAAGGCACTGCCCCAACCTACTAAAGGATAGTACTAACTACGCATAGCGCCTATTATTTTATATAATGTTAGTAGTCTCCAAACAAATCATTAAAGATTCATAACTCTTCATTGTTATTTATAATATGTTTCTTAGCTTTAAGTAATTTTTTATATTTAAAGAATTTATTATAAAAATAAAAATCGGCGTTTTAAATGTCTAAAGGTGTAATATCAAATAAATTTCAAAATAAAACTAGTTATCTGAAATTATAAACTATTTGACACCCATTAATTTGAAAATTATCACTAGTAGGCCCTTTTTTCCCTTGTAATTCAATTGTAGCTAAATCAAAAGGGATATTACTAAGAGGAATAGTATTATAAGTATATTCAGTATTAGTAAAAACATTAGAGCCCATAATAATATTATTAGTAATATCTACAACTCTCAAATAATAATGTGAATTAGAATAAGACGTATTAATTCTACTATTAATTCTTAATTTATTTAAAGGTTCATTATAGTTATATCCAGAATAAAGTATACTATGTAACAGTGTATATTCTGTAGATGAACAAGTAATTTCTGATGTTAAACAAGGTGTAGTTCTATATAGATATTCTTCGGTATATGGTTCAACATAACTAGAAATAGCTTCTTCTAATATAGCTTTTTGTTCTTCATTTAATTCAGATGAGAAATTTAAATTAACAACATTGGTTTGATCTATAGATGTTGATGTTAATAAAACATTGGAACTATAATTACTATCATTTGCATATTTTTGCAATAATTCTAAAAGATATGCTTCAAATTTTTTTATATTTTTAATATCTTGTTGTGTATTATCAAAACTAATACTCATTTCTTTATATAAATTATATAAATAATTTATTTTTCTTATATTCTATTTATGAAACTCTATAAATACTAAGTTTAGTATTATAAATACCAGAATTAGCAGCTGCAACAGTAGCATAATCAAGTCTAATTTCATGAAAACCGGCACTTAATGAAATAAAGGCAAAATCAGTAATAATTTGAGTTTGTGTAGATGAATAACTAATTATCATTTCATGTATTACACTAATATCATCAACAATAACTCTAACTTTAAGATCTTTTGCTGAAGCAATTGGAGCTACTTGCCATCCAATATCAATTCTATAAACTCCTTCTGGTATTTGAGTAGTATTAAGAGACAACTTTTGTTGATATGTTGTAGATGTAGTAGATGATATACTATTATTCATAACATATTGAAAATAAGAGCCATAGTTTAGTATAACTGGTGTAAGTGTAGTTAATGTAGGAGTAGTATCTAATTTAATTATTGATAAAGAACAACTATTAATAACTGTAGTCATAACAGAATTTGTAAGAGTTTTTAAAGTTTGTAATTTAATTTTACTTCCAGATTTGATATAGAGCATACAAAATGATATATTAGTTGCTTTGTAAAAAGGTGATAATGCTCCTACAAAACAACAAGATATACTAGCAGGTACATCTGTATAAATATTGGTATTATTTGTATCTATAACGATACGTGATTGTGCAATATCTTGACGTGTAGTAGCAGTACCAGCATTATTACAAGAAACTTTATAAAAAACTAAATATTTTCCAGTTTCATTAAGTGTAATTGGTGCTGTACCAGTAGTATAGCTATAAATATTATTTGTAACATTTGTATTATTCCAATTATTATCAACATAAACATTTAACGTTGTTAAGGTTTGTGATGCTATATTATAAGCATTAAAATATTTCTGATTAATTTGATTATTAGTTGATGATTTCAAACATGCTATATACATTGATGAACCATCAATAATATTAATTGTTGAAACAGAATGACTAGCTTGAACTTTAATTGAATCCCCAGCAATTAAATTAACAAGAACACAAGTAGTAGCAGACCCTTTATTATTAGTAGAATCATTATGATATGAATAGGATAAACTTCCAGGAATAATTTGATAACTACCCGATGTATTTGACATTAATTGTAAATTTGTATAAGATTTAGTAGTACCAGCTGAATTAATACTAGAAATAATAAGATAAGTACCAGTATAATTAACTGTAAAAATAGCAGAACCAGGAGAATGTGTAATACTAGAATCAATATATCTATTAACATCAAAAGTTATATCTGTCATAGTTGCTGTTAATAGTTTATTAGAATTAATATAAGAATCCATATAAAATGAATTGTCATAAATAGAATCTATTTTTAATCTTGTAATAATTAATTCACATTGATTTGTAGCAAGAGTTAATGTATTGTTATTAGTTCTACCAGAACTGATAATACCTAGAATTTTTATTTTATCTCCAGCTAAAGCATTTTCAATATATATAATAGAACTAGAACTATATGATGAAGCAACAACAATATCACTATTAGTATAACAAATAGCAGATGGAACATCAATATATGTTTCCCCTTGAGAAGATTTTTGTACTTTAAAAAGACAATTTGCAAAAGTACTGACAGCTGTACTAACTGTAGTTAATTTAATAAATATTGAATATTTATCGGTATAATTGAATTGTACTTCTTTTTCATTTATTAAAGTCAAATAATCATTATCTTCAAATCTATGGCTATCCCACATAATTTCTGTATATGCTGCATTATTTAATGCTATATTACTTGTATTATATGAATCAAAATATTTAGATAAAGTTAAATCAGTTTCTAGAGTATCAGTAGAAATATTTTTCCACCCTAAGTTATTTGATAAAGAAGGATCAGAATATAAAACTTGATTTAAAGTTCCTACTGGTAATCTTGATTGTGTTATTCCATTATGAACATTTAAATCACCTTTAGTATTAGTAGGATTAAATGTTGTTAAAATATTAGAGTTATTACTAGAATATAGTCCTTCTAATAATCCATTATTACTATTAACATATAATCGTAAATTTGAAATAGATGGATAATTTGGTGTTAAAATAGGAGACATATCAATATATGATGTCATATTAATATTGGATTGGAATATAATTGGATTTTTAAATATAATATTACTATCTAATAATAAATTACTATTAAGGTAAAAGTTTCCGTTATATTGTTCGAAAATTAGATTATTTCTAATAGTTAAATTAGATTCAAAAATAAGTGGATTTCTAAAAATTATATTACTATTAAGTGTTAAATTACTATTAAGATAAAAATTTCCAGAATATTCTTCAAAAATAAGATTATTTCTCAAAGTAACATTTGAATTAAATATAGTTTCTCCAATAACATTTAGATTAGAATTAATAGTACTATTACCTAAATTAGTAATACCGTATATTCCTAAATTTCCATAAATAGTTTCATTAGAGTTAACTATAATATTACTATTAAAATATGCATCATTCGATACATTTAATTGATTATTAATATTTGTAATACCAGAAACATCAAGAGAACCACCTAATATAGTATTATTACTAGTAACAATTAAATTACTATTTAAGGTAGTAGTACCACTAACATTAAGTTTATTATTAATAGTAGTAGTACCACTAATATCAACAATACCACCTAATACAGTATTATTACTAGTAACAATAAGATTACTAGATAAAGTAGTAGTACCTAAAACATCGAGTTTATTATTCATCGTAGTAATACCAGTAATATCGACAGTGCCTCCTAATAAAGTATTATTACTAGTAACAATAAGATTGCTAGATAAAGTAGTAGTATCAAAAACATTAAGTTTATTGTTCATCGTTGTAATACCAATAATATCGACAGTACCTCCTAATGAAGTATTATTACTAGTAACAATAAGATTACTAGATAAAGAAGTAGTACCTAAAACATTAAGTTTATTGTTCATTGTTGTAATGCCAGTAATATCGACAGTACCTCCTAATGAAGTATTATTACTAGTAACAACAAGATTACTAGACAGAGATGTAGTACCTAAAACATTAAGTTTATTATTAATAGTAGTAATACCACTAATATCAACAATACCACCTAATGAAGTATTGTTACTAGTAACAATTAAATTACTATTTAAGGTAGTAGTACCACTAATATTAAGTTTATTATTAATAGTAGTAATACCACTAATATCAACAGTACTGTTAAGATTAGTATTATTATTTACAATAATATTACTATTAAAATTAGCAATACCCAAAATATTTAAATTACAATTTACGGTTAAATTACTTTTAAAAATACTATTATTAAATACAGTAAGATTACTTATACTAGCATTACTATTAACTGATATTTCAGAGAAAATTGCAGAACTACTTACAGGTATATTACTTGCATAAAATAAATTACCAGAAATATATAAATCTTTTGAAAAAGTAGCATCATTATTAACTGTAAGAGTATTTGTTAATAAATTATTATTAACAATTAAATTACTATTAAAAGTACTAGTATTATATACAGTTAAGTTGCTAATATTAGTAATACCATTTGTATATAAATTCTTAATATTAGCATTAGAATATATATCTATATTTGAAAAAGTAGCATTTATAAAATCATTATTAGATTTAGTAAATAATAAATTACCATCAACAATCAGATCCTTTTGAAAAATAGTATTTCCAGATAAAAAAATATTTCCATCAGAATCAATAACTAAATTTGAGGTAATATCAAAATTATTTTGGGCATTAATTGAGTTATTTTTTCCAATTATTAGATTTGAATTATATAGTAAAGCTACAGATTGATTTGAAAAAGAATATAAAGCAATTTGATTATTATAATCTTTATTATTGACTAAAATACCTATATTTGAGTTAGATGTTATTAATATATTACCATCATTAACTGTTAATTTTTCTGTTGGTAAATGTGTGCCAATACCTACATATTGTTGTGATGTAATTCTTAATCCTTCAGTCATTTCATTTGAAATACCTTGTTTTGTTGCTAAACATAAATCACCATATCCATCAAAATTACTATTAATACCTCCATCAACTATATATAATTCTGCCATATCATATAATTTATGACTATTATCGTCATAATTTTGAAATTTAATTCCTGCGATTGCATTTGATTGACCATAAGTATAGCTACCTTGAATAGCTATTAAATTAACACCATTATCTGTTTTACTACAACGGAACATACTTATATTATTTATATGTAATTTATTTTTTGATATCTTAATTTCTGAAAATTAAAAATTCTATTAGAAGATAAAATTTGATATAAATTAAGAAGAAATATATTATAAATGGTACCCCTAAAAAGATTAATATTAGGTGAAAAAGAGATAAATATAAAAAAACATAAAGAAAATATTAATTTTATAAATAAAAATTATAAGAACTGGTTATGTTTACAAAATATAGGCGAGATACCTTGTGAACGTTCAGGTCATAATATAGTTTTAGTTAATAATAAAATATATCTGTTTGGAGGTGTATCTTTAATAGAAGAAATTTTAAACGATTTTTATGAATATGATATTGATAAAAACTTATGGAAAAAAATAAAAGGTATTGGAGATATACCAGATATAAGAGCTGGGTTTGCGATGTGTAAAGGATATTACGAAAATACTCTCTTATTAGCAAATGGTACATCAAAGATAAATTTATACGAAGATTTATATGAATTTAATCTAAGAAATTATAAATGGACAAAATTAAGTGATAATTTAATAGGTTTATACGGTTTAAGTATGTCTTTATATAATCATTCGTTATTATTTTTTGGTGGAACAAAAGGGTTAATTTATTCAAATAAATTGTATGAATATAATTTAATAACAAATCATAAGAGAGAATTAGTAACAACAGGAGATATACCAACAGTAAGATATGAACATGAAGCAGTTATAATAGAAGATAAATTATATATAATAGGTGGTGGATCTTATAAACCATTAAATAATAAAATTCAGGTGTATAAATTAAATATTAAAACATTAGAATGGGAAATTGTAAAAGTTTTAGGGAAAATTCCAAATGATAGAGTAGCACATACATGTAGTTTGGATGGAAATAATATAATACTATTTGGAGGCTTTGATAGTAGTTTACAAAGATTGAATGATTTTTATCTATTTAATACTGAGAATAATTTATGGATAGATATGAATGATAATTTTAATAGTAATGTTTTATATCCATCACCACGTGCTTTTATATCTTCTGTATTTTATAATGGAAGTTTTTATCTGATATATGGCTCAGATGGCAATAAAAAATATAATGAAATTTGGAGATATCAATTTAGAATAAATATACCAAGTTTACAAGATATTTGTAAAAATATAATTACAAATAATCATTTAATATTTTACTAAATTTAAAATTTATTTCGAATTATTAATTGGGGAATTAGGAGGAGTATTACTATTAAGAAAAATATATTTTTTTTGTTTTGTATTTATAAATAATTCAGTAAATTTTTTTATAAAATCACTTTCTTTTGATTTATCCATTTATTGTTATAATTTAAATATATTATATTTATAAATATAATGTATGATTTTATTTGTGAAATAGAATATGAAGATATATTTTTAGCTTTATTTACTTTTAATATAAACGAACTAATATTAATAAGATTATATAAACAAAAAAATAAATATTTTTTATTTTTTTATAATTTATCATTATTATTATTAGCGTATTTATATTATAAAATTAAAATTAAAAAGAAAACTTTAGGAAATAATTATAAATAAAATTTTATGTTTTTTTATTTTGTTCTTTTTTAATGTAAGCACTATTATAAATGTTAATTAATTCGATTAAAGATTTATCACCACAATCTTTGCTAAATATTTTTTTTTCTAAATTTGAAACAGTAGAATTTGTATTATTCAAATTTTGTAACGAATTCATATTAAATATTATAGATAATATATAATAAAAAAAATTTAAATATTCAAATTTTTTAATTTTTTACATAAGATGCATTTTATCTATTAATTTAAATGCAATATATCCTAATAATTGAGTTGTAAGAAAGTTTTCTAATCTTATTAAATTTAAATTATCAATTTGTGAAACATCTCTCGAAAATATATAGTCATGGTCGGAAATTTTCAATAAAAGTAAATTTTCTTCCAATGTCCATGTTATTTCCTTATTACAACGTTCATTAATAGGTTGTTCGATATTAATAATAGATGGAATTAAAATTCCTAGAATAGTAATTAAAGAAATAGAATACTTTTCGGCTATAAAATTATAATCAGAGTTGTTTGCAGCTTCTTTACAATCATCAAAATTTATTTCTCCTTCAATAATATCTCTAATAACAAGTGGTCCAAATGTGTTTTGTTTTACCCAATTAATTGATAAATTATTTCTATTTTGTGTAGGCATAATATATAAATTAATATCGACATGTTGATGTTTGTTATTAGATGTCCCTCTTAGAGACCATGAACCTACGCCTTTATAATGTGGTTCAAAGAAAGAATATGATTTGAAAATGCAATCTAAAAACAAGAATAATTTTAAAAAACTCTTCATTGTTATTTAGATATGCATATAAATTTTTTATATTAAAATAATCAAATTTTTATATATATATTAAAAATATATAAAAATATATTAAATTTATATACAAAAATAATGGACGAAAACGAAAAAACAAATATTAAAATGGATATAGGAAATTTATACTATTTAATATATAAAAAAAATAAGAAAATTAATAGTAGATTAATAGTAAAAAAATTTTTAATATACATAAAAATATATACAATATTGAAAATAATATATAGAGATAATTCTGAATGGGAATTTCATGAAAATCCAAAATTATTTATAAATTCGTATATAGATGATGAAAAGTTTTTTAAACAAAATATAATGGCAATATTTTATAAGACTAATTTACCAGATTCTGTTAAAATGGAGCTTCCTATAGATAAAACTACAGTAAAAGGACTTAAAACTTATAATTATTTAGTTAAAAATAAAAAAAGGATAACAAGTTCTGAAAATAATTATTTAGAATGTCAGGATTATATACGTTTATTTCAAGCTTTATCTGAAGATATAGAAGAATTAAAAATAGATATTTATAACTTAAGAAAAGAGATTGACGATAAAGTTAAATTTTTGAATGATCATGATAATATACCAAATTTAAAAAAAATATCTAGTAACGAATTTTTTAAAAATATTAAACCAAATTTAAAAAAAAATATAGGGAATTCAAAGGAACTCAAACATGTACATTTTTGTTTAGAAAAGTAAAAAAAAATTTGATTAATATAAATAATATAATTTATATCTTAATTAATAGAAAATTTATAATATTAAATTATAATGACAGAAACTTGTAATATTTGTTGCTATGATAGAGTAAAATATTTTAATTGTAAAAATATAGAATGTACTATGAAAAAATGTTGTATAGAATGTATGAAAAGATATTTATTAAATAGTTCTTCAGAACCTCATTGTATGTCATGCAGAATTCAAATTACTAACACAGATTTTATTCACCAATTTCCTAAAAATTGGAGATTATCAACATATAAAGAACATAAAAAAGAAATATTATTTTCTAAAGAAATGTCTAGATTAAATGAAGCTTTAGATGAAATAGATCGAAAAAAACAAATTAAAGAGAAAACAAATAAAGTAAAAGAATTAAAAGAATTAATAGAACAATATAATATTGAGATTCAACATTTAAATAATGGTACAATGAAAGTTAAAAATGAATATAAATATAAATGTCCTACAATAGAATGTAATGGATATTTAAATAATAATTATAAATGTCAATTATGTGAAAAGAATTTTTGTAAAGATTGTTTTGAAGATATATCTAATGAATTAGAGAAAGATCATAATTGTAATGAAGATTTAAAAGCAACTATTTCAAAAATCAAAAAGGAAGCAAAACCATGTCCTAAATGTGGAACAATGATAATGAAAAGAAGTGGTTGTGATCAATTATTTTGTACAAACAAAGATTGTGGTACAGCATTTTCTTGGAAAACAGGTGTAATTGATATGGGAGTAATTCATAATCCTGAGGCATATGGTTTTTACGAAAAATTTCCCGATGCTAAAGAAGCATATTTAAATAGAATTAGAAATAGAAATCAAGATAATAATGAAAATTGTTTAATTAATCAATGGGATCTTGCAAACAAATTGAGAAGTTTGGGAATCCACCATTTAAATGAAGTGATTTTAATTAATAGAAACCTATATAATTTTAAGAATTATAGGCCAATACCAATAAATAATGATAATATGGATTTAAGAATTAAATATCTTAATAAAACTCTTACTGAAGAATCGATGAAAAAAACATTACATATGAGAAATAAAAGATTTGAAAAAGAAAAAAATGATTATGATATAATCAATACTTGTGCAGATGTAATTAATGATTTATTTAAGTTAATTCTTGATTCTAACGAAAAAAGTAGATGTAATGATATATTATATAAAGAAATTCCTTCAATCATTGAATACACAAATGATAATCTTAAAAATAATAGTGATTATTTTGAACTTAAATCTGTAGAATTAGATAATGTATTTCATATGTATTAGATTTTATCTAAAACCCAATAATTTATAATCATATGTTTCATAAAATAATTCACAGAAACCTAGATAACCAGCTAAACCTCCAGCAAGAAATCCAAAAGAACTACCTATAATTTTAATTGTATTACTATAAGCGCCAATACCTAAAAGATAAAATGCTAATTGTAAACTAATAAGAGCTCCTTTTAATAAATTATTTTTATAATATGTTAATAAACTAAACATAGTTGTAATAACTCCCCAACTAATTAAATAAATCAAATGTGATTGTTTATTTAATTCTAAATATATTTCTTCTTGTTCCATATAATTAAGATATGCAAAAGATAACCAAAAAGCACTATAAGAACCAAATACTGTAGCTGTAAAAGAATTATTATAATATATTTCAAATATTGCACAAATTAATTGTACTAATCCTCCATAAAATAATGCTAATGAACTAATTTGACCTATTAAATCATAATCTAAAATTTCTGATTCTAAAAACATTAGGGTTATAGTTGTAAGAGAAAAACTAAATAAACCCAATGGTGTTGACGAACTTATTTTATAATTTGTCATTTTTTATTTAAAATTTAAAAAGTTCTTAAATATATTACAAAAATAAAATATTTAATAAAATAAAATAATTATGGAACCTGATATTCAATCTGTAATAATAAATAAAATTCCACAAGTACTATTTACTAAAAAATCTCAAGAAAAATTATCTAATTTAATACTCGATCAAATTAGATTTGTAGAAAAAAATAATAATAACTTAGAATCGTTAGCTACATTAGAATTAATATTTAGTAAGACAAATAATTTACAACAAGAAGAAGTTAATAATAGTTCTTCTGAAAGATATATTGCTCGATTTATAATTGATAAACCTACAAATATAATAAAAATAAACAATACAGATAATACAAATATGTTTAATATTTTTGAAGATGATAATGGAAGTTTACCAACAATACAACAAGTAAGAACTGTACCAAATGCTAAAAGTAGTGGACCCTTAGGACAAATACAAAAAGGGAAAAATGCTCCAACACCGAGTGGAAGTTTACCAACAATACAACAAGTAAGAACTGTACCAAATGCTAAAGCAAATGGATCCTTAGCACAAACACAAACACAAAGACAACAAGCGCAAAAACAACAAGCACAAAAAGGGAAAAATGCTCTAACACCGAATGGAAGCTTATCAACAACACAACAAGTAAGAACTGTACCAAATGCTAAAGCAAATGGATCCTTAGCGCAAAAACAACAAGCACAAAAAGGGAAAAATGCTCCAACACCGAATGGAAGCTTATCAACAACACAACAAGTAAGAACTGTACCAAATGCTAAAGCAAATGGATCCTTAGTGCAAAAACAACAAGCACCAAAAGGGAAAAATGCTCCAACACTCAATGGAAGCTTATCAACAACACAACAAGTAAGAACTGTACCAAATGCTAAAGCAAATGGATCCTTAGCACAAACACAAAAAAGGAAAAATGCTCCAAAAGATCTTTATACTAATGAAGAACTAGCTGAATATGATGCATATACTAAGAAACCTGGTTTTTTTTCAAGATTCTTTAGATAATCTCGTCGACTAATCCTAATTCTAAACATTTAGAAGAAGAAAACCAATCATCATGTTTTAATATATCATCTATTTGACTTTCATTAATTTTAGTATTAGTAAGATATAATTCCTTGATAGTATTCATAAATAGATTTAGATTATTTAATTCTTCGTTCATATCGTCAAATTTACCAGATGTATTTGAGCTTAATTGATGTATTAACATAAAACTATGTTTTGAAATAAATCTTTTTTTACATACTATAGACAGTAAGGTAGCAGCAGAAGCACTATATCCATCTATGTAACTATAAATAGGAATTTCTGATTGTTTTATATAATCGATTAAACCAAAAATAGATAATACACTACCTCCTGGTGATCTAATATGAAGTTCAATAGGTGTTGGTTCTATATTATAATTTAAAGCAATAAATTTTGATTCATTTATAGCATCAATAAGATTTTTTTGAAGTAAAATAGAAGATTCTTCAGTAACATCTCCATAAAAATAAACTTTATTATTATCTCTATCAACTATAAATCTATTATTAGATTCTTCATATGATGATTCGTTAATCATTTCTTTAATTTCATTATTAAATTTTTGTGAATCTTGAATATCTTGTAATTGTATTGATTCAGCATAAGTTATTTGAGGTAAATTAGTTAAACTACATAAAGCAGTTCCAATAATCGAAATAAATTTTTTTCTACTATTAAAATTATTAGAATTTATTTTATAAGCATGATTGATAACAAGATAGGATAAAAATATAAATAAAGCTTTCATTTATAATTAATTAAAAAGAATTCTTTAAATATTTTTTTATCAATATATAATAAAGTTAATGAGTATAAAAAGAGATATAAATTTAAAATCATTAAATGATGCTATAGTAGAAAATGCATTTGAAAATTTAAATTTAAATATACAAAAACAAATAAAATTATTAAAAAAAAAAATAGACGAATGGAAAAAATTAAAGAGTTCTGCAGGAATATCTTCTATTAGAAGATCTTCACGTACATTAGTAAAAAGAAGTTCTCTTGGAACAACTCAACGTTTAGATAAAGCAGACAAATTAAAAAAAGAAATACTAAATTACATAAACAATTTTAAAGATTTTATGAAGCTCGAGATTTTTTTATTAACAATGGTTCTAAGAGATAGTAAAGGTAAAGTAATTCCCTTAAAAAGTAATTTAAAAAAATATATATCAAATTCTGGTGAATTAGATTTACATTCTAATAATGTAACTACAATAAATTTAATAAAAAATAATCCAGAATTTAATAAGATATATTTTATACATATCGAAAAGTTAGATTATTTTAAATCATTACTCGAAAATGAAAATAGATTTGGTGTAGAATCTTCTTATCAAGCTATGACAGAAGCTTTAGAGGAAATGGAAGGAAATGTAACAATGAAAAATAGTAATATTCAAAATAATTCTAGAATTTCTACTAATAATAGTAATAATTCTATTAATATAAATACTAAACCCAAAAAGAGAAAATTAAAATAAAATATATATTAAAATAAATGGAATATAAAAATTTAATAATAGGATTAATTTTAATATTTTATGGATTATTTAAATTATCAATCGGATTAACAACTTTATTAAGTACAGAATACTTTAAAAATTATATTCGTAGTTTTAATAAACATATAAAATTAATTATTTCAAAAGATGAAACAATTTCTGGAAAAATGATTGAAATAACTTTTATAATTTTTGGTGTTTATAGTCTTTTACATGGTTTAGATAAACTAAATTTAATAAATAAAAAAATAAAAGATTTAATTGATTCGAGAAAAACAATTTATTTATTATATGGATTAATTGGTATTTTCCTCACTTTTTTTTATTCTTTAGTTGTTTATACAGATTTACCAATTAATAAAAATAAAAATGAAATAAATAGATATAAATTAATTGGTATAATTTCGGGTTTATCATTTTTAATTATGCTACCAATAATTTTAATAGTTCATGAAATTATTGATAAAAGATTTATATATAGTCATTTATCATTAATTTCCTTAATATTAATATTTGTGATTGTATATTTAATGATTGAAACATTAAAAGATACACAAACGAAGAAAAATAATAATATTAAAACAGATTTAATTTCAATATCAATGATTCCATTAAATACTTTTTAGAATAAAATATTTCTTATTTTTATTTTTACTATTTTTATAAAGACTTTTATTTCTTTATAAATTATTACTATTAATTCCTAAATAATTATATAAATAATCTAGTTTGGATTTTAGTGTTATATTTTCTTGTATTAAATTATCATTTTTTATTTTTAAATTTTTCATTTCTTGTGTTATAAGAGGTATGACTCTGTCATATTGTACACCGTCAGGTATTAAATTATTATTAGAATCTTTTGTATAAAATACTAATCTTGGTTCAATTTCGGCAATTTCTTCAGCAATATAACCTATAAATGATAAATTAGAAGAGTCATTTTTACAAATACTTATATCTGAATTATATGTAATTGATCTCATATTATATATTAAAGATGATTCAGTATCTTTCAAATTCTCAATATTAATTTTATATCTTTTTGATGAAGTACTTTTATATAATATTCCTTCTGAATCAATATATATATTAGCAGCATTACCAGTTGTATTATTATTTGTTCCAATACTACTAATTAATCCTAATATTGAAAGTTTATTTGATATATTAACGTCGCCATTAACATCTAATTTAGAAATAGGATTTGAAGTACCTATACCAATATTACCGTACATATAATATAAATTTTGATTAGTTGTATTTTCATTAAATTCATTCAGAATATTTAAGTCTAAACTATCACCCAATATTACAGAAGAAGTATTTAATAAAGTTGTTTGAATATTACTTGGGAAAGTAGTAGAGTTATCAAGTATTTTATTACTAAGTGTTTGTATACTATCAGTATTAATAATATTATCAGGGAAAATAGTTATAGCAGATAAATCGCAAGTACTACTTAGTGTCTTATTACTCATAGTTTGTGTAGATGTAGTATCAATAACAGTATTAGGGAAAACAGTACCAGTAGATAAAGTCTTATTAGTTAATACTTGAGAATCTGTTAATGTAACAAGAGTATTTGGGAAAATATTAGTAGAAGATGATAAGTCTTTATTACTTAATGTTTGAGAAGATGTAAGAGTTACAACATTACTATTAAAATTAGTAATAGCTGATATATCACAAGTACTACTAAAAGTCTTATTACTCATAGTTTGTGTAGATGTAGTATCAATAACAGTATCGGGGAAAACAGTACCAGTAGATAAAGTCTTATTAGTTAATACTTGAGAATCTGTTAATTTAACAAGAGTATTAGGGAAAATATTAGTAGAAGATGATAAGTCTTTATTACTCATACTTTGTGTAGAGGTAGTATCAATAACATCATTATTATTCATTTTTAAAGAAGAGAAATTACCAGAACCATTTACAGTCAAATTAGATTCAATGTATGTATTACCAGAAACATGTAATAAATTAGTGGGATTTGTTGTACCTATACCAGTATTTCCATATTTATCAACTATAAATGCCATTGTATCATCTTTCAAAATTTCGATAACATTATTTGAACCAGATTGTTTAACAATTACTGCTGTATCATACCCAGTATTAGAAACAACAAACTGATCTGTTAATTTAACTTCAGTATTAATAATAGTTTGTGTACCCATAACTTCTAAATCACCTTCAATTAAAACATTACTTGCTGTAAATGTTTTAAATGTACTAGAACCATTTACGTTTAAATTATTTAAAGTAGTAGTACCAGAAACATTAAGATTATTGGAAAATGCAACAGAATCTGTAACATTTAAAACACTTGTAAATTTACCAGATGTTGAATTTAGAATATTTGTATTAGTTATTCCAGTAACATTTAGATTATTTGATATGGATGTTATACCTGTAATTTGAACTGAATCACTAACACCTATATTTCCTTGAACATCTAATGAATATTTAGGAATACTAGAATTAATACCAACATTACCAGTAACATATGGAGCTGAAGAAGTTCCCGACCATAAACTTTTAATAATTGTTCCATTAACTTTGAAATTTCCGGTTGTATTAATATCGCTTGTAAAAGTACCAGGAACATTAATACTGTCAGTTGCACTACCTAAATAAATACTTTGTGGATTATCAAGAGGACTACCTAAATGAATATTAGAAGTATATCTTGCTATATAAATAGCATCTACAGCATTACCATTATCATCAGAATAAGCAGCAAATTCAGTTGTAACATTATTTTTAGTTAACTTAAATTCTTGTCCTCTAATTTTACCACCTACATCTAATGTATATTCTGGATTAGTTGTACCTATACCTAAATTACCAGTTGTATTATTAAGTATAACTTGAGTATTATTGGCAGAATCCTGCATTTTAATCGAATCAGTAGATTGTATAATTAAACCTGTAGATGACTTATTAATTGTTTTATTTGTATCAAATATTATACCATTATTAGCATATGTTGGAATATTAAATGATATTTTTGGTGTATTACCATCATAAACAACATCATTTGTATTTATAGTAAAATTTTTAGTAGATGAAAAGAATACATCTCCACCTACACTTAATTGATTACTATTTGGAACAGTATTAATACCTAAACCACTAACAACTAAATTTTCTAATTTAATAGAATTATTACTACTTGTATCAAATGCAATTGTTTTATCACCTAAATAAATTGTATTACCATGTAAATATAAATCTCTCCATCTATTATTTGATGATCCTAAATCATAAGTAATATTTTTATCTGGAATAAGACTAGAAGTTACAGATCCAACTGATAGATTGCTCAAAAATGTATTATTGGGGAATATTGTACTAGAATCAAGTGTCTTATTACTCATACTTTGTGTAGAGGTAGTATCGATAACAGTATCTGGGAAAACAGTACCAGTTGATAAGGTCTTGTTTGTTAATACTTGTGATCCTTCAAGTGTAACCAT
>JACCED010086621.1_pt1 | contig 45590 bp, 44 predicted proteins | sample 7455021 | NCBI WGS metagenome assembly JACCED01 (sample SAMN15323456, study PRJNA562643) | freshwater metagenome | isolation source: river surface water | place: USA:Blue River Watershed | collected 2017-08-19
CTGTCGGTCTTGGCCGAGCGGGTGACCGGGGGTCTTGTGGCCCGCGCGCTGATGGTCTTTGCAGACGAGGCCAAACCGGAGGCCCGCGAGACCCTCGCCCAACTGCGGGAGCGCGGCCTGCGTCTGGTGATGATTTCCGGCGATAGCCGCGCCGCGGCCCTCGCCATGGGGGCCCGGCTCGGGCTGCGCGAGGACGAGGTGCGCGCTGAGGTCCTGCCGGGGGACAAGGCCGCCCAAGTGGCGTCGCTGCGCGAAGGCGAAGAGGGCCGCACTCACGTAGTGGCGATGGTGGGCGATGGCGTCAACGATGCACCAGCCCTGGCCGCTGCCGACGTAGGCATGGCGATGGCCACCGGCACTGATGTGGCCATGCACGCTGCCGGCATCACGCTGATGCGCGGGGACCTGCGCTTGGTGGCCGCAGCCTTGTCGATCTCGGACCGTACCGTGCGCAAGATCCGGCAGAACCTGTTTTGGGCCTTTGCCTATAACGTCGCCGGAATCCCGCTGGCGGCCCTGGGCTACCTCAACCCGGTGGTGGCCGGCGCGGCCATGGCCCTGTCCAGTGTGAGCGTCATGAGCAATGCGCTGCTGCTGCGGCGTTGGCGTGGCACGGGCCTCCGCGCTCGGCGCCCCTGACCGCGCCCCGGGCTGATCCCCGACAATGTGGGGGCATGTCTGCGGCCCCACCCGTTCCGTCCGCTGTGTCCGACCCAGGTTCGGCACCCTCCTTCGGCCGGCTGTTTTCCCTGGCGCTGGCGCTGTCTCTCGGCGCGGCGGTGTCCTTGGGGGTAACCCGCTTCGCCTACGGCTTGCTGCTTCCGCCGATGCGGGCCGATCTGCAATGGAGCTACACCCTGGCCGGGGCGATGAACACCGCCAATGCGCTGGGCTATTTTCTGGGTGCCCTTGTCACCCCCTGGCTTCTGCGCCGACTCGATGGCGCAGGCGTTCTGCTCCTGGGCACCTGGCTGGCCAGCCTGTTCATGGGCCTGACCGGTTTTTTTACCGACGCAGCGCCCCTGCTGCTGCAGCGCCTGCTGGCTGGCATGGCCAGTGCCCTGCTGTTCATTGCCGGCGGCCTGCTGGCCGCGCGGCTGGGAGCGCTGATGCCGTCGCGAAACGGGCTGCTGCTCGGGGTGTACTACGGCGGCACGGGTCTGGGCATTGTGCTGTCGGCCCTCCTGGTTCCGCCGCTTCTGGATGCGGCTGCGCAGGTGCCGCATGGCTGGGCCTGGGCCTGGTGGGTGTTGGCCCTGGCCTGCGCGCTGGCCTCGGCGCTGCTGGCGTGGCCTGCGCGGGTGCTGCGCCAGTTGCAGGCGCCCACCGCATCCGCTGTTGACGCATCCGCCGTATTCCGCTGGCGCGACTTCGCGCCGGGGCTGGCCGGCTATGCGATGTTTGGCGTGGGCTATATCGGCTACATGACCTTCGTGGTCGCTTTGCTGCGCGAGCAAGGTGTGGCCGACGGCCGGATCACCGCCTTCTACGCCCTGCTGGGCGTGGCGGTGGTGGCCTCTTCCCGCATCTGGGCCGGCCTCCTCGATCGTTACCGTGGCGGGCAGCCCCAGGCCCTGCTCAATGGACTGCTGGGGCTGGCGATTTTCATTCCGGTCGTGACCGGGTACTTCCCGATGCTCATGGTCTCGGGTTTGATGTTCGGCGGCATTTTTCTGTCAGTGGTCGCATCGACCACGGCCCTGGTGCGCCACAACCTGCCGCCTGGGCAATGGGCGGCAGGTATCAGCGCCTTCACCACCGTGTTCGCGCTGGGACAGATCGTCGGCCCGTCTGTGGTCGGCTGGATCGCCGACGGTCCCGGCGGCCTCACCCGCGGCCTGGCCTTCTCGGCCGGGGCGCTCTGGCTGGGCGCGCTCATCGCGCTGCGCCAGCGTGCCCGCGCCTGATCAGCCCGGCAGGCCTTCTGCCTTGATGGCGGCCTGCACCGCAGGCCGGGCGGCCATGCGCGCACGGAAGGCGGCCAGGTGGGTCAGGCCGGTGATGTCGACTTTGACCACGGCGGCCCAGCGGCTCACGGTGAAGAGATAAGCATCAGCGACGCAGAACTCCTCGCCCATGAGGTAGGCGGATTTGGCCAGCTCGCTGTCCACCCACTGGAAGCGGCCGGTGAGGCGGGTGCGAAAGATCTGCTTGACGTCATCGGTCAGGGACGGATTGAACAGCGGCGAGAAGCCCTTGTGCAGCTCGGTTCCGATGAAGGTCAGCCACTCCTGCAGGTGGTAGCGGGGCAGGGTGCCGTTGGGCGGCGCCAGTTTTTTCTCGGGGACCTGGTCCGCGATGTATTGCACGATCGCCGGGCCCTCGCGCAGGCGGCTGCCGTCGTCGAGCTCGAGCACCGGAACATAGCCCAGGGGGTTGATGGTGTAGAAGTCCGTGCCGTCGGTCAGCTTGTGCGTCTTGGTGCTGGCCAGCACCGGTTCGAAGGCGAGGCCAGACTCGCGCAGCACGATGTGGGGTGAGAGGGAGCAGGCGCCAGGGGAGTAGTACAGCTTCACGGGGGTTTCCTGAGGGAGTGGGAATGAACGGGCCGAGGTCTGAGGAGGCGCGTCCGGCGTGGGCCGATGGTAGCGTGAGGCGCACCTCACGCCAGGGCGCCTCAGAGCAGATCCAGCCCGGTACAATGTACATATAGGCCGATCTGTACAAATGCAAACTCTTTCCCTCAGCGACTTCCGTGCCCATGTGTCCGAAATGCTCGACCTCGTCGAGAAGGGCGAAACCGTGCGCATCCTCCGTCGCGGCAAGCCGGTGGCCGAACTCGTTCCGCTACGGGCTGAGGCGGCCGAGCAGCCCAGTTACCTGCAGCCCTTCGAGCCGGTCCGCTATGCCAAGCCGCCGAGCCAATCGGGCGCCCGCATGATCATTGAAGAGCGGGAAGGGGGCTGGTGATGAAGGTCCTGTTCGACAGTTCCGCCCTGTTCAAGCGCTATGCCGGTGAGGCTGGTGCAGACCGTGTGGCCGATTTACATGGCCGGGCGACATCCATCGTGCTCGCGGCCCACTGCCTCACCGAAATGATGTCGGCTCTCACGCGGCAGTGGCGCGAGGGCGCATTCGGCGATGCGGAGTACCGTCGGGTGCACACCCGCATGCGGCAGGACTTCGACGCTTACCGCATCGAGCCCCTGGGGCGCACCGTCGAGGACTTCGCGATCACAGCCATGGCTCTTTCGCCGCTGCGGGTGATGGACGCGCTTCATATCGGGTCAGCCCAGGCGGCCCGGGTTAACCTGTTCGTGACGGCAGATCGCCGCCAGGCCACCGCCGCCGAGGCGGTCGGCCTGCGAACCCAATGCATTGAGGCCTGACATGCTGTACCCCCAGGAATTCGACGTCATCGTGGTCGGTGGCGGCCATGCCGGCACCGAGGCCGCGCTGGCCGCGGCCCGGATGGGCTGCGAGACCCTGCTGCTCTCCCACAACATCGAGACCCTGGGTCAGATGTCGTGTAACCCCTCGATCGGCGGCATCGGCAAGGGCCATCTGGTCAGGGAGGTGGACGCGCTCGGCGGAGCGATGGCGCTGGCCACGGACGAGGGCGGCATTCAGTTCCGCATTCTCAACAGCTCCAAGGGGCCGGCGGTGCGCGCCACCCGGGCCCAGGCCGACCGCATTCTCTACAAGGCGGCCATCCGCCGGATGTTGGAGAACCAGCCCCACCTCACCCTGTTCCAGCAAGCGGTCGACGACCTGATGGTTGAAGGCGACCGGGTGGTGGGCGCGGTGACTCAGGTCGGCATCCGATTTCGGGGGAGGGCGGTGGTGCTTACCGCGGGCACCTTCCTGGATGGCAAGATCCACGTGGGCCTGGACAACTACGCCGCCGGCCGGGCGGGCGATCCGCCGGCAGTTACTTTGTCGGCGCGGCTCAAGGAGCTCAAGCTCCCACAGGGCCGCCTCAAGACCGGTACCCCGCCTCGGCTCGATGGCCGGACCATTGATTTTTCCCAGTGCGAGGCGCAGCCCGGTGACCTGGACCCGGTGCCCGTGTTCAGCTTCATGGGCCGTGCCGAGATGCACCCGCGCCAGGTGCCCTGCTGGATCACCCACACCAACGAGCGCACCCACGAGATCATCCGCTCCGGCTTTGACCGCAGTCCGATGTTCACCGGCAAGATCGAAGGCGTGGGCCCACGCTACTGCCCCAGCGTCGAGGACAAGATCAACCGCTTTGCGGGCAAGGACAGCCACCAGATCTTCCTCGAGCCCGAGGGCCTGACCACCCACGAGATCTACCCCAACGGCATTTCGACCAGCCTGCCGTTTGATATCCAGTACGCGCTGGTCCGCTCGATCAAGGGGCTGGAAAACGCCCATATCCTGCGGCCCGGCTACGCGATTGAGTACGACTACTTCGACCCGCGTGGCCTCAAGAGCAGCTTTGAGAGCCGGTCCATCCAGGGCCTGTTCTTCGCCGGCCAGATCAACGGCACCACCGGGTACGAGGAGGCGGCGGCCCAGGGGCTTTTTGCCGGACTCAATGCCGCCTTGCAGGTGAAGGGGGAGGCCCCCTGGCTGCCGGCCCGCGACGAGGCCTACCTGGGCGTGCTGGTGGACGACCTCATCACCAAGGGTGTGACCGAGCCCTACCGCATGTTCACCAGCCGCGCCGAGTTCCGGTTGCAGCTGCGGGAGGACAACGCCGACATGCGCCTCACCGAAGCTGGCCGCCGGCTGGGCCTGGTGGACGACGCCCGCTGGGACGCCTTCAGCCGCAAGCGCGACGCGGTTTCACGTGAAACCGAGCGGCTCAAGACCACCTGGGTCAACCCCCGCAACTTGCCGGCGGCAGAGTCTGAGCGGGTATTGGGAAAGTCGATCGAGCACGAATACAACCTCGGCGACCTCCTGCGCCGGCCAGGGGTTGCCTACGAGACGCTTGTCGGAATGGATGGCGCCCGGTTTGCCAGCCCCTCTGTTTCACGTGAAACGCTGGGCGAGCTGTACCAGCCCGTGGTCGAGCAGATCGAGATCGGCGCCAAGTACGCCGGCTACATTGAGCGGCAGAAGGACGAGGTCCAGCGGGCGGGGTACTACGAGGGCCTTCGCCTGCCGGACGAGCTGGACTACCAGCAGGTGGCCGCTTTGAGCATCGAGGTTCGGCAAAAGCTGGCCCGACACCGACCCGAGACGCTGGGTCAGGCGTCCCGTATCTCCGGGGTGACGCCGGCGGCCATTTCCCTGCTGTTGGTTCACCTCAAGCGCGGTCGGTACCGTGGGTTTGACGGCGCGGCGGCCGAGGTGCGGGAGGCGGCGTGAGCGGCCAACGGCCGGCGTCGGGCGCTGCCGGCCTAACAGACAAGCCGGGTGGCATGGCTGCGGGTGTGGCCGGGCGGATGGTCGAGGGGGTGGCCGAGGGGATGGCCGTGGCCTTGGCGCAGGGGCTGGATCAGCTGGGGTTGGCATTGGGGGCGGGGCAGCAGGCCCGGCTGCTCGCCTACCTGGGCCTGATCCAGAAATGGAACCAGGTTTACAACCTCACCGCCCTGCGCCGCCCGGACGAGATGTTCAGCCACCACCTGATGGACAGCCTGGCGGTGGTGGCCCCGCTGTGCCGGCAACTGGGCATCACTTACGGTGACTCCGCCCTTGCCTCGGCCTCGGCAACTGGCGCCCGACCCCTTCGGGTGCTGGATGTGGGTTCTGGTGCCGGACTGCCCGGCGTGGTGCTGGCTATCTGCTGTCCTGGGTTGGCGGTGGACTGCGTGGACACGGTAGCCAAGAAGGCGGCCTTCATCCAGCAGGTCGCTGCCCAGCTTCAATTGGGCAATCTGCGCGGCTTGCATGAGCGGGTCGAGCGCTTGTCTGGCCCCTATGACCTGATCTGCTCGCGTGCCTTTGCGTCGCTCGCCGACTTCGTGAACTGGTCGGGCCAGGCTTTGGCGGAGGAGGGGGTCTGGATGGCAATGAAGGGCAAGCGCCCGTCCGAGGAGATCGCCTCCCTGCCAGCCCATGTGGGCGTGTTTCACGTGGAACCGCTGCAAGTACCCGGGCTGGCAGCTGAGCGCTGCCTGGTTTGGCTGAGAAAAGGCCCGGCCCCCGTCACCGCGACGTCTGCCTGAAGAATTCTTGCAGCCGGCATGGGCTGCCCGCACCTCGTCCGTCCCGTAAACTCGGGTCTGCTTCCGGGGCGGCGCTGCCTGGCACTGTCGCCTCGGTTTTTCCAGACCTCAAGACTGGCCCGGACCCCCGGGCTCCCGATGTTCGGCATTGCAGACTACGGCGCCTTCGTCGCCGCGATCATCCTGTTCCTGGCCATTCCCGGCCCAGGCAATTTGGCCTTGATCACCTCGACCAGCAAGGGCGGCATTGCGGGCGGCCTGGCCGCCACCCTGGGCGTGATCGCCGGTGACCAGGTGCTGCTGTGGGCGGCCGTCGCTGGCGTGGCCGCGCTATTGGTGGCATGGCCGCCGGCCTTCCAGGCGGTGCAGTGGGCGGGTGCCGCCTACCTGGCCTGGCTGGGTTTTCGCATGCTGACCGCCAAGCCTGGTGACGCGCCGGTCTTGAACATCCAGCCCCGCCATTACTTCCGCCAGGCCGGCCTGATCACCCTCCTTAATCCGAAGGCCATCGTTTTTTACATGGCTTTTTTCCCGCTCTTCGTGGACCCGGCCCGGCACCAGGGGCTGCTGACCTTCGGGGTGATGGCGCTGACCATTGCCGCCCTGACTTTTGCCTACGGACTGCTGGTGGTCCTGCTCACCCACTTTCTGGCCGAGCGCCTGAGGGCGCTACCGATGCTGACCCGCGCCCTCGGGAAGTTCGCTGGGCTTTGTCTTTTGGGCTTTGGCCTTCGCCTTGTGATTTCTCGCTAAACCAGCAAGTAAGCAAGCACTTCTTTTCTCCAACGACCACATCAGAGGACCCGATGGCCAAGATCTTTTGTGTCGCAAACCAGAAGGGCGGGGTGGGCAAGACCACCACCACCGTCAACCTGGCCGCCGGCCTGGCCCGCGTCGGCCAGCGGGTGCTCCTGGTCGACCTGGACCCGCAGGGCAATGCCACGATGGGCTCGGGCGTGGACAAGCGCGAGCTGTCGCAGAGCGTCTATGACGTGTTGTTGGGCGAGGCCAGTGTGGCTGAGGCGCGGGTCCGTGCCGAGGCCAGCGGCTACGACGTGCTGGGCGCCAACCGCGACCTGGCCGGCGCGGAGGTGGAGCTGGTTGATCTGGATCGGCGCGAGCGCCGCCTGGCCGAGGCCCTGGCAGTGGTCGACGCCGAGTACGACCTGGTGCTGATCGATTGCCCGCCTTCGCTGTCGATGCTGACCCTCAATGGCCTCTGCGCCGCCCATGGCGTGATCGTGCCGATGCAGTGTGAGTACTTTGCGCTCGAAGGCCTGTCGGATCTGGTCAACACCATCAAGCAAGTCCATGGCAATCTGAATCCCAAGTTGGAAGTCATCGGCCTTTTGCGAGTGATGTTCGATCCGCGCATTACCTTGCAGCAGCAGGTGAGTGAGCAACTCAAGGCGCATTTCGGCGACAAGGTTTTCAACACCGTCATTCCGCGCAATGTGCGCCTGGCCGAGGCACCCAGTTATGGCCTGCCCGGTGTGGTGTTCGACACCGCAGCTCGCGGCAGCCAGGCCTATGTGGAATTCGCCCGCGAGATGGTGGAGCGCATCCAGAAGCTGTGAGGTCCACGCGCCCGCCTTGCGCGAGCGCATGACCCGCGCCTTGACCCACGCCAATATCGCCTCACTATCGCCTCACCATCGCCTCACCATCGCCCCACCATCGCCTCATTTCTCCATGCGACCGGATCATGTCCTCCTCTTGCCGGGCTGGCACGACAGTGGCCCTGAGCACTGGCAAAGCCGCTGGGAGCAGCTGCATGGCTACCACCGCGTGGCGCAGCATGACTGGGAGCGGCCCTTGCGCGGCGACTGGTCCGCGCGGCTGGAGGATGTGGTGCTGTCCCGGCCAGAGCCGGTGCTGCTGGTCGCGCACAGCCTGGGCTGTCTGCTGGTGGCGGCCTGGGCTTCGCATTCCCGCCATACCGCCCGCGTGCGCGCAGCCCTGCTGGTGGCGCCTGGTGACACGGAGCGGCCCGAGTTACTGGCGCCATTGCGCAGCTGGTCGCCGATCATCCGCCATCGCCTGCCGTTTCCGACCCTCTTGGTCGGCAGCCGCAACGATCCTTTTTGCGGCTTCGAGCGCGCCCAGGGCTTGGCCACTGACTGGGGCGCGCGCTTTCATGACGCGGGCGAGTCCGGGCACATCAATGCCGAATCGAAGCTGGGCGACTGGGCCGAAGGCCACGCGCTGCTCGCCGAACTGATTTCCGAATGACCAAAAACCAAGACGAGACAACCATGGTGACCAAGAAACCCAAAGGTCTGGGCCGCGGCCTGGAGGCCCTGCTCGGACCCAAAGTAGAGGCTGCATCCGATGCCGCCACCCCGAACCCCGGTCAGCCCGCCTCGCTGCGCCTGGACGACATGGTGCCCGGCCAGTACCAGCCCCGGACCCGCATGGACGAAGGCGCGCTCTACGAGTTGGCCGAGAGCATCAAAGCCCAGGGCATCATGCAGCCGATCCTTGTGCGCAAATTGGACAAGGGGCCCAACGCCGGCAAGTACGAAATCATTGCCGGCGAGCGCCGTTCGCGCGCCGCACGCCTGGCGGGTCTCGACAGCGTGCCAGTGCTGGTGCGCGATGTGCCCGACGAGTCAGCTGCCGCGATGGCGCTCATCGAGAACATGCAGCGCGAGGACCTCAACCCGCTGGAGGAGGCCCAGGGCCTGCAGCGACTGGTTCGCGACTTCGGCATGACCCACGAGCAGGCCGCCCAGGCGGTTGGCCGCTCGCGCAGCGCAGCGTCGAACCTGCTGCGCCTCCTGAATCTGGCCGATCCTGTGCAGACCATGCTGATGGCCGGCGACCTGGACATGGGCCATGCGCGTGCGCTGCTCGCGCTGGAGCGTGCCGCCCAGATCACGGCAGCCAACCAGATCACCGCGCGCCAGATGTCGGTACGCGAGGCCGAGAGCCTGGTCAAAAAGATCGGCGCCGAGTTCAACTTGGTCTCGCCCACGCCCAAGAAGGAAAAGTCGCGCGACCTGCGCCGCGTGGAGGAGGAGCTCTCCGATCTGCTCACCGCCGCGGTCGAGGTCCGTGTGAAGAAGCGCGTCAAACGTCATGGTCGTATCGAGGAAATGGGCGAGATTTCCATCGCCTTCGGCTCGCTGGAAGAACTCAACGGACTGATCGACCGCTTGCGCCGGGAGTGATGCGCAGCGGGGGCGCGCAGGGCCAGCGCCGGCATGTTGTCGTGCGGGGTGACACGGTTCGCTCCGCCGATGAGTTCGGGGGTCAGCCAAAGCGAAGGAGTGGGCAGGAACCGGCTGCTCACCCCGGGTGACGCATCGACCGACTTCACACAGCGAGTTCGTCATGCCCATCCACGCACAACTTCCTTTTCCCCGAGACAGAACCCCCTGGCTCATCGGTGCCTCGCTGGCACTGATGACTTTTCTGCTCCTATCTGGCTGGCGCCCTTTTGACCGCCTCACCTGGTGGCTGGAGGTGGCACCCGTGCTCATCGCCTTGCCGGTACTTTGGCTGAGCTATCGGCGCTTTCCCCTGTCGACCCTGCTGTACGCGTGCATCTTCCTGCACGCCTGCATTCTTCTGGCGGGGGGCGCCTACACCTATGCCCGCGTGCCCCTGGGGCATTGGGTGGCCGAGTGGCTGGGCCTGGCCCGCAACCCCTATGACAAGCTTGGTCATTTCGCCCAGGGATTCGTGCCCGCCCTGGTCGCCCGCGAAGTTCTTCTTCGCGGAGCCTGGGTGCGTGGCCGGCGCATGCTGGGCTTTCTGGTGCTGTGCGTGGTGCTTGCGATCAGCGCGAGTTACGAGCTCATCGAGTGGGGCGCGGCCGTTGCCCTTGGCCAGGGCGCGGATGAATTTCTGGGCACCCAGGGGGACCCCTTCGACACCCAATCAGACATGGGATTTGCGCTTTTGGGTGGCGTCGCTGCGCTGGCGATCTGTGCGTCCTGGCAGGACCGCCAGATCCGCCGCCTGGCCCCGCCTCCTGCACAATCGGGGCCTCGCACCGGTACGGCCGGGGCGCCAGACTGAACCCGGGAGACAGACCACATGGGCAAGCGCCTCACCCAGATTGCCACCCGCACCGGCGACGACGGCACCACCGGCCTCGGGGACAACACCCGCGTCCACAAGCACCACCTGCGTGTGCAGGCCATGGGCGACGTGGACGAGCTCAACTCCTTCCTGGGCCTGCTGCTGTGCGAATCGCTGCCCGATGAGGTGCGCAGCCTGCTGGTCGAGGTGCAGCACCAACTGTTTAACCTCGGCGGAGAGCTGTCCATCCCCGGCTTCGAGTTGCTCTCGGCGGAGGCGGTGATTGCTCTGGACGAGGCGCTGGAGGCGCACAACGCCACATTGCCCAAGCTCGAAGAGTTCATCCTGCCAGCCGGCAGTCGCGCGGCGTCCCTCTCCCATGTCTGCCGCACCGTGGCGCGCCGCGCCGAGCGCTCGGTGGTCGCCCTGGGCGCCGCAGAAATGTTGCGCGATGCGCCGCGCCAGTACCTCAACCGCCTGTCCGATTTGATGTTCGTGCTCGCCCGCGTCCTCAATCGGATGAATGGCGGCGACGATGTCTACTGGAAGAGCAAGCGAATGGCCGAGGGCGGCGGCGCCTGAGGGTCTGCTGCGTATTCGGCCCCTCAGCCTTTTTGTTCGAGGATGGCCATGGTGATCCGCGAGACGCAGACGGGCCGGCCCCCTTCGTCCAGAAGATCGATCTGCCAGACTTGGGTCGAGCGCCCCTGGTGGAGGGGCCGGGCGGTGCCGGTGACCCAGCCGGAGCGTACACCGCGTAAATGGTTGGCGTTGATGTCCAGCCCCACCGCGTGGTAGCCGGGTGCGCAGGAATAGTTGGCGCCCAGCGACCCCAGGGTCTCGGCCAGCACCACACTCACGCCGCCATGCAGCAAGCCGTAGGGCTGGTGGGTGCGTGAGTCCACGGGTACTCGTCCCCGAAGGAAGTCATCACCCACTTCCACCAGTTCAATGCCCAGGTGTTCCATCGCCGTGTTCCGGCTGTGTTTGGTGAGCAGTTCGACAGAGATCGGTCGGGTCCAGATGGCCATGGTGCAGGTGGAATCAATCGTTAAGGAGGAAGGGCAGCAACTGGAGCGCGATCCTAGCCGCGCTCGCCAGCGGCGGGAGTTGAAGCGGCGTCGCCTTTTCGGCGGCAGGCCTCCGAGCAGTACTTCACCTGCTCCCAGGTGCGCGCCCAGCGCTTGCGCCAACTCATGGGGCGGCCACAGGCCACGCAGGGCTTGGATGGCAGCGACTGTTTGTTGCCCTTGAAGGAGGGTTCTGCCGCAGGGGCGGATGCGCGCTTCATGGGCCAACTGTAGCGGCAGGCGGCAGGCCGCATAAGGCGGGGCGGTGATGGCAGGTGTCGCATCGCCCGCACGGGATAGACCAGCGGCCCGCGCTCCACGCCGCTGCGTTCAGGCCGCCGGTCCCTGTGCAGGTGCTGCTGGTGGCGCTGACCGGCGGTTCACCAGCACGATGCCCACCACCACGCCTGCCAGCGCCAGCACCAGATTCAGGGTGAGCGGCTCTCCCAGAAGCGCTACGCCCATCACCAGCGTCAGAACAGGCGTGAGGAAGGCGAAGGAGGCCATGCGTGTGGCCGGGTAGTGCCGGAGCAGCCACATCCAGACCAGCAGGCTGGCAAATGAGCCGACGACGGCTTGCAGCGAGATCGCGGTCCAGGCCGAGGCCGAATACGAGAAGTGCCCTCCCTCGCCCAGGGCCAGCGACAGCAGAGGCGCCACCAATGCGGTGACACCCACCTGGTAGAGAAGCAACTTCTCCGCGCTGGCCACGGCCAGCCGGGTGGTTCGGATGGTGAGTGTGGTCAGGCCCCAGAAGCAGCCCGAGGCTAGGGCCAGAGCGTCCCCGCGCAGCTGGTTCGGGCCGGCCGCCGGTCCCCGAAAGCCTTCGGCGAAAGCCACAGCGACCCCGCCGAAGGCCAGCACGAGGCCGGCCCATTGCCAGGCCCGCAGGTGCTCGCCCGGCACAAAACGGGGCAGCAACAGCGCCATCCAGAAGGGCGAGGTATAGAGAAAGACCGTGACCCGGGAGGCGCTGGTGTCCTGGAGTCCGAGGTAAATGCAAGCGAACTCGGCCGCGAACAGCAGGCCAGCAAGCAGGCCAGCCGGGCCGGTACCGTCACGCGCCCACAGGGGGATCTTGCGGACGTGGCACCACAGAAGGAGGAGCAATGCGGCGCCGCCAAACCGCAGCCCCGCTTGCCAGAGCGGCGGCACCTCGGCCACCGTTGCTTTGATCAGGATCTGTTGCCCAGCCCAGAACAGGCAGCAGGCCAGGAGCAAGCCGCCGGCCAGTCCGTCGAGGTGATCCTTGCGTTCGCGCATTGGGCAATGCTAGCGGCCCCAGGCGGCAGGTGCTGCCGCCTGGGTGACCCGGCGCTGGGCAGCGCCAGCCCCGTTCAGAGCGGGTGCTCGGTGTAGAAGCGGCCGCCGTGAAACAGCAGGGGGGAGGCGCCTTCACGCCGGGTGCAGCGCTCGACCTCGCCGACGAAGATGACATGGTCACCCTCCTCGTAACGGCTGCGGTTGAAGCACTCGAAGGTCGCGGCCGCGCCGGCGATCAGCGGTGCATCGCCGGCGCCGCGGGTGGTCTCGACGCCGCGCCATCGGTCCGCGTTGCGGTCGGCAAATCGCTCAGCCAATTCGCGCTGGTCCGCCGCCAGCACATTGATGGCGTAGTGCGTGCCCGTACGGAAGGCCTCCATCGACGCCGCCTGCCGAGACAGGCTCCACAGCACCAAGGGCGGCTCGATCGATACGGAGTTGAACGAATTGGCGGTCAGTCCTGTGGGCTGTCCGTCGGGGCCCAAAATGGTGACGATGGTCACGCCGGTAGCGAACATGCCCAGGGCACTGCGGAACTCGCGCGGTGTAAAACTCGGCGCAAGGGCCTGGCTATGGTTGGGCATGGGAGCGTGGGTGCGGGAGGCGAAGGAGACAGTATGCCCGCCCGGTCCGGGCGTTGCCGTCGGAGGGATACCCAGGCCGCCTCAGTCCGCGGCCAGGTCGATCACCGACGCTGGCTGGAAGCTGGACTGCTCTCCCTTGCCTTCATAACCGAGGGGGTTGGCCCGCACCCGGCAGCGCCCGACCCGGTAATGCTGCGGACAGTGCAAATGGCCATGCAGCCACCAGTCGGCCAGTGGGAACAAGTCGTCCAGCGCGTTGCAAAAGCCGGCCGTCCCGGGCACCAGGCCGTAGCGAGGGTCGGCGCTGTGCAGGCTGGGCGCGAAATGGGTGACCACCACGGTTTGGCCTTCGAAAGGCTGGGCCAGCGCCTCGCGCAGCCAGCGTTGGCAGTCCAGGGCCAGTTCGCGTATCGGCTCGGCGAGCATGCGCTCGCCACCCATCAGCGCGGAATGTTTGCGCAGGTAAAAGTTGGCTGCGCGGAAGGCCTTGTCCCGGGCCTTGAGCTGGGCGGTCAGCGGCGCGTCGACCGGGACCAGGGCCTCGAAGTCGGCCCATAGTGTGGTGCCAACGAAGCGCAGGCCATCGATCTCCCACACCTCCTGGTCCAGCCAGGTGATGCCCAGACGCTCGCAGGTCGCGCGCAGCCGTGCGCGCGCCGGCGCGAACTCAAGGCCGTCGTACTCGTGGTTGCCCGGCACATAGAGCACCGGTGTCGGCCAACCCTGGTGGGGCGAAAAGCGGCCGAGCCCGAAGTCGGCGTCGCCGGCCGCCGTGAGCCGGCTGCCGTCCTGGTAGGAACCGATGTCCCCGGCCAGAACCAGCAGCTCAGCCCCTGGCGCTGGCTGCACCTCCCAATGCGGCTGCGCCTCCAGGTGCAGGTCGGACAAGAGCTGGACTTTCATGGGGCCGGCCCGATTCGCCGCCCTTTTCGGCCCGCTGCGTGGCCCCAGGAGGAAGCGTCAACTCTGTGGGCAGCGCCTGCATTACCGAGGTTCACGATCCAGGTTTGGAAGTTGAGCGTCACCGCGGGATTATCTTTTTCGGAAGTTAGGGGGAGATTATTGGGAAAGGGTGGCGACCACCCGCCGAATCAGTGAATGCACCAGCCTGGGCCCGGGTCTCGGGGCAAGCAGATGGCACGGCCGCCCGCACCAAGCGAGCCACGGCCAGCCCCCGTCGCCTTCGGTGGGTCTGGCCTTGCCACGTGCAGGCTTTGACCCGCCATGGTGCGTCGCTGGCCGGCAGGCGCTAAGATCCGCTTTCCGCCAACCGGGATACACTTGTGTATGGACTGGCTGGCGCGCCGCGCTGGCCTGTTGCCGCCCCGGCGATTGCCCTGGATTTTTGCCATGACCGATCTCGTCGTCCGCCGCCTCCTCGTTGATATGGAGGCCCCCATCCCGCGCCATTGGTGCGGCGAAGACGCATTTCGGTCGGCTTTTTTCAACGCCCTGTCCATGAGCTTCCCCGTCGGGGAGCAGTTCTTCATTGACTCGGTGCGCAACGCGTTCAAGGCGCTGCCGGCGGACAAGCAGGCGCAGTTCGACGCTGAGGTCAAGGGCTTCGTCGGCCAAGAGGCCACCCACCGTCGTTTGCACACTCTCTACAACGCGCATCTGGACGCGCTGGGCTTGCCCAACGCCTGGGAGCCGCGTGCCAAGGCCCGCATCCAGCGCCTCGAAGGGCTGGATCCTCGCCATGCGGTAGCCGCGACCGCGGCCAACGAGCACTTCACCGCCATCTTTGCCCAGTGGTTGCTGGAAAACCCCTCTGTGCTGGAGTCCACCGACTCGCGCCTGTCTACCATGTGGCTCTGGCACGCGGCCGAGGAGGCCGAGCACCGCTGCACCGCCTTCGATCTGTACAAGGCCCTGGGCGGCAACGAGAAATGGCGCCTGCGGTGGTTCCGCATCGTGACCGTCTTCTTCCTCACCGACATCCTGCGCCAGACGGTGACCAACCTGCGTGCTGACCGCACTTTGTGGCGCCGGGCCACCTGGGCCAGCGCTTGGCGCCACCTGTTTGGCAAGCAGGGCCTGATCCGACAGACCTTCGGCCCCTGGCGCGACTACTTCAAGGCCGACTTTCACCCCTCGCACCACGACGCCGCGGCCTCGGTCAACTGGCTCGTCACGCACCGCGCCAGTTATCAGCCGGTGGGCGGCTGAGGCGCTGTTGTCGCTTCGCCCGCCTGGCGCGTGTGGCGCGGGCTGGCTGGCGCAGCTGCATCGCGCAAGAAAAAGCCCCTCGAGAGGGGCTTTTTCATTCGTGCGCGGGGCTTGCCTGATCAGGCGGCCAGGCGCTGCTCGATGCGGCCCTTGGTCTCGCTGAGTTCCTTGGGCAGGTGGTAGGCCAGCTGCTCGAACAATTCCGCGTGCAGCTTGAGCTCCTGCTGCCAGGCCGCCTTGTCGATGCTGGTGACCGACTTGAATTGCTCCGCAGAGAAGTCCAGGCCCGTCCAGTTGAGTTCCTCGTAGGCCGGGCTCACGCCGAACACGTGCTCGTTGCCCTTGGCTTGGCCCTCGATGCGGTCGATCATCCACTTGAGCACGCGCATGTTCTCGCCATAGCCGGGCCAGACGAACTTGCCGTCTTCTCCCTTGCGGAACCAGTTGGTGGTGTAGATGCGCGGCAGCGTGGCGCCAGCGGCGGCCAGCTTCTTGCCCAGGTCCAGCCAGTGCTGGAAGTAGTCGGACATGTTGTAGCCGGCAAATGGCAACATCGCGAAGGGGTCGCGGCGCACCACGCCTTGCTGGCCGAAGGCCGCGGCCGTGGTCTCCGAACCCATGGTGGCCGCCATGTACACGCCCTCGTTCCAGTTGCGCGCCTCGGTCACCAGTGGCACCGTGGTGGAGCGGCGACCGCCGAAGATGAAGGCGTCGATGGGCACGCCGGCCGGGTCGTCCCAGGCCGTGTCCAGCGCCGGGTTGTTGGTCGCCGCGACGGTGAAGCGGGCGTTGGGGTGAGCGGCCTTGGCGCCGGTTTCCTTGGCGATCGCCGGGGTCCAGTCCTTGCCCTGCCAGTCGATGGCGTGCGCGGGGGCCTCACTCATGCCCTCCCACCACACGTCGCCGTCGTCGGTCAGCGCGACGTTGGTGAAGATGACGTCCTTGTTCAGGCTGGCCATGCAGTTGGGATTGGTCAGCGTGTTGGTGCCCGGCGCAACGCCGAAGTAGCCTGCCTCCGGGTTGATGGCGTACAGGCGGCCGTCCTGGCCAGGCTTGATCCAGGCGATGTCGTCGCCGATGGTGGTGACCTTCCAGCCGTCGAAGCCCTTCGGCGGGATGAGCATGGCGAAGTTGGTCTTGCCGCAAGCGCTCGGGAAGGCTGCAGCCACGTGGAATTTCTTGCCTTGGGGGTTGGTCACGCCCAGGATCAGCATGTGCTCGGCCAGCCATCCTTCCTCGCGTCCCATGTTCGAAGCAATGCGCAGCGCAAAGCATTTCTTGCCCAGGAGGGCGTTGCCGCCGTAGCCAGAGCCATAGGACCAGATCTCGCGCGTGGCGGGGTAGTGGACGATGTACTTGGTTGTCGGGTTGCAGGGCCAGGCCGTCTTGTCCTTCTCACCCTGTGCCAGCGGCGCGCCGACGGTGTGCACGCAGGGCACGAACTCGCCGTCCACGCCCAGTACGTCGTACACCGCCTTGCCCATGCGGGTCATCATCTTCATGTTGACCGCGACGTAGGCGCTGTCGGAGAGCTCCACGCCGATGTGGGCGATGGGTGAGCCCAGCGGGCCCATGGAGAAGGGCACCACGTACATCGTGCGGCCACGCATGCAGCCGTCGAACAGTGGCTGCAGGGTGGCGCGCATCTCGGACGGGGCCATCCAGTTGTTGGTTGGTCCAGCCTCTTCCTTTTTCTCCGAGCAGATGAAGGTGCGGTCTTCCACCCGGGCGACGTCGGACGGGTCGGAGCAAGCGAGGTAGGAGTTCGTGCGCTTGGCCGGGTTCAGGCGCTTGAAGGTGCCGGCGTCGACCAGCTGCTGGCACAACTGGTTGTACTCGGCCTCGCTGCCATCACACCAGTGGATGGCGTCGGGCTTGCACAGGGCGGCCATATCGGCCACCCAGGCCACCAGCTTTGCGTTGCGCACCCAGGCGGGCGCACGGAGGGACAGGCCCTGCATCGCGGGAGAGTTCATGAATCGGAGCTCCTCAAGTTAAAAACCAAATTTCCCAAAGGTGGCGGGATCGGATCCCTTGGGAAATCTGGCGTGGTCGCGCGAAAAAATCGCGCGGTGGCGAAGAATTGTAGGGAGGCCCCTCCGAAACCGTCCCAGGTTACACACCGATTCCATGCAAAACTTGCATGACGTTATGCGCCGTCGGCCGCTCCGCGCCGGATTGACGCCCAAAGGTTTCATCGGGCGGGACCCGAAATGAAAAAAGCCCGCGCCGCCTGAGCGAGCGCGGGCCCTTCGGCCGGGAGCAAGTGAGTTCAGGCCATCGAAATGGCGATGAACGCCAGCAGGAAGATCAGCACCCCGCCGGCTACGGGCAGGACGATCGGAATGCTGTGGGCGAGGTCCTCGATCGGGTCATGCGGGGTGTCGTTGGCGGGGTTCTGTTGGGAGTTGGACATGGCGTTTTCCTCAGAATCGATGATCCCTATCGGGGCACTTCTGGGCCAGAATTCTAGACGCACTCGGCCGGCGAGGGCCGCGCCTGAAGGAACTCGGCCAAAGCCCGCGTCGCCTGGCCCATGCCTTGTTGGGGCAGCAGGACGCCGATCGGGTCGAGGGGTAGGCGTTCGGGAACGCGCAGGCTCGCGATCTGACCAGCATCAAGTTGGGGCCGAACCGAGCCCGCTGGCACCAAGGCCAAGGCGGGTTGGTCGCGTAAAAGGGCGGTGGTGAGGGCGGGATTGCGGGTGACCACCTGTACGCTTGGCGGAGGCGCCCCCAACTGCTCCGCGCACAGGGCGTCGAAGCGGCTGCGGGCCAAGCTGCCGATCGGTGCGGGAAGCCAGGTCTGACGCGCCAGATCGGTCCACTGCAGCTTGCGCTTGCGGGTCAGCGGATGATCGGGCGCACAGATGACGATGAACTCGTCCTCCACCAGTGGCGTAAAGACCCATCCCTGGGGTACGACCGTGGGCTGCCGGCAGGCCACCATGTCCACCTCACCCCGCGATACGCCAGCGAGCAGTCCGTCAATCTCCGCCTCACGCAGTTGCAACTGAATCGCCGGGTGGCGGCGCTGGAAGGCCGGGAGGGCGGTGACCAGCAGGCCCAGCACCGCCGCCGAGGACGCGCCGAGCCGCACCAAACCAGCACCGCCGCTGTGACGGGCAGCGACCGCCTCAGCGCCAGCGTGCAGGCCTTGCAGCAATTGCTGCGCCACGGGGAGCAGGTCCTGGCAGGCAGGCGTCGGTCTCACGCCGCGTGCATGGCGCTGAAACAGGCTGATTTCCAGCAGGCTTTCCAAATCTGCCAGCAGATGCGTTACGGCTGGCTGGGTGATCCCCATTGCCGCCGCGGTGCGCTGCAGGCTACCCAGCTCGCACAAGCGAACCAGGGCCTGGAGGTGGCGAAACCGTGCTCTGGCCATCAGGCGGTTGGTCAGCACAGTGGCGGTCAGGCGCATCTATTAATGTTGCTTATAGGTCGTGGATCGATTCTATGGGGCGGCGCGACCTGCCTGCAGACAATCGACTCTTAGTCACGACAAAGGAGTCACCGCGATGCGCAACGCCCTGTCTCTGCAACGCCGCCACATCCTGGCGTTGGCCGCAGCCACTGGGTCCGGGCTGTCGCCGCTGCCCGTCCAGGCCCAGTCTTATCCGAATCGCGCCGTGAAGGTGTTGGTCGGGGCGGTGGCCGGGGGCCCGGCGGATTTCATTGCCCGGATTTTTGCCGAGACCGTCACGGCCCACGGCCTGGGTGGCAGCATGGTGATCGAGAACCGGCCGGGTGCCAGCAGCATGCTGGCCACTGAAGCGGCGGCCAAGGCGCCCGCGGACGGCTACACCTTGCTGTCCTCCGGGCCGGGCCCCGTCGCCGTCCAGCCGCACCTGATGGCCAAGCTGCCCTATGACCCGGCCGCGCTGGTGCCAGTGGCCATGCCCGGCGCCGGCGCCTTTGTATTGGTAGTCCACCCTTCGGTTCCCGTCAACAACGTTAAGGAATTGCTGGCGCTGGCCAAGGCCAAGCCGGGCGAACTTACCTATGGCTCAGGAGGTAACGGCTCTTCAGGGCACCTGTGCACGGAACTGTTCACTGGCATGGGCGGCGGCAAGATGACCCATGTTCCCTACAAGGGTGACGGTCAGGCGATGGTCGACCTGCTGGGCGGCCAGATTCATGTGATGTTCACCGCGCCCAATGTGGCGATGACCCATGTGAAGGCTGGAAAGCTCAAGCTGCTGGCTGTGACGACGCCGACCCGCGTACCGACGATGGCCGATGTGCCTACTGTGGCCGAGTCCGGCCTGCCGGGGTTCGAATACATGGGCTGGATCGTCATCTTTGCGCCGCCCGGCACGCCCAAGCCGGTGGTGGATGCGCTGTCGGCTGCCTGGGCCAAAGGACGCCGCACGCCGACGGTACAGGGCAAATTGATCGAGCTGGGCATGGCTACTCCCGAGCCGTTGGCCAGTGCCGACGGCCCCACGATTGCCGCCTTCGTGCGCAGCGAGAGCGCTCGTCTGGGCAAGGTGATCCGCGATACCGGAATCAAGGCGGACCAGTGAGATGAGCGGCATGTCCCGCGGGCACTCGTGTGAGGCGGTTGATTGAGCGCTACCCTGGTTCCCGTTCCATTTGAGGATCTCGAGCCGCAGGCTTTCCAATTGCCCAACGGGGTTGAGCTCCATGGCGTGTTCGGTGGCGAGGGTGCGCCTCTTGTTTTCATCCATGGCGCCATGGGTGACTGGCGCTCCTGGCAGCCTCAGTGGGAGGCTTTCAGCGCGCACTACGCCTGTCTTTCGTACAGCCGGCGCTACAGCTTTCCCAACCGCAATGACATGCCCTCCCCCCACCACTGCGCGCTGGATGAGGCGCAAGACTTGCGGCTGCTGCTCGAGGTGATCGGCTGGGACCGCGTGATTCTGGTGGGTAGCTCTTATGGCGGCTTTACCGCCCTGGCCCTGGCCTTGGCCGACCCTGACCGCATTAAGGCAGTTGTCGCAGTGGAGCCCCCGATGATGCGCTACGCCCACCTCACCGAGGCGGGTCGTCGGGCTGCCGAAGACTTTCGCACCAGCACCATTGAGCCTGCCAACGCCGCGTTCCGGCGCGGTGACGACGAACGCGCTGCGCAAATCATGACTGGCGGAATCAATGGTGCCGGCTCGTCCAACAATGGAGGCGAGGCCATGCGGCGACGTTTGCAGAATATGCGCGCGATGAAGATGCTGGCACTGTCTACGGACGAATTTCCCTGGTTCGAGCCGGATCGCCTGGCGGCCCTGCACATGCCTGTGCTGCTGATGTCGGGTGCGGAAACCCCCCCGGTTCACCGCGCCATCTTTGACAACCTGTGTCCCGCAATGCCCCAAGCCGAAGTGATTCGTGTCTCTGGCGCAGGCCATGGTGTCAGCCGGGACCAGCCGCTTGTGTTCAACGAGCGGGTGCTGGAGTTTCTGCGCAGTCGCGCCAGCTAATGCGGGCGCAAGTCGCCCGGCATTGACGCATGTCAACCCGGCGGCACCGCCGGCCGCCCTATCCTTTTGGCTTCTTGAACGCCCACACCGGGCATCTCGCCACAGGAGCCCCCATGACATCAACCCCCATCGCGTCCCGGGACAAACTGATGGCCGACCTGCGCGTCGTCATCTCCGATGCCGAAGAACTTCTCCAGCTCACCGCCAGCGATGCCAGCGATAAAGTGGCCGACCTACGCGCCCGCATGCAAGAGCGGATGGCCAAGGCCAAAGACGAGCTGAGCCATCTCCAGTCCGTCGCGGTGGGCCAGGCGCGAGACGCTGCCAAGGCCACCGACCATTTTGTGCACGACAGCCCATGGACGGCGGTGGGCATTGCCGCCGGTATCGGTCTAGTTGCCGGCCTGCTGATGGGTCGCCGGTGAGCGACAACGCCGGTCCTCGCAGCGAGGGCCTGCTGGCTTCGCTGCGTGGGCTGTTGATGTCCGGCTTGGCGCTGGCCGAGAACCGGTTGGCGCTCCTGTCCAATGAGCTCGAGGAACAGAAACTGCGCCTCGTTCACGGCTTGGTGATGGCGGTGGCAGGCCTTTTTGTGCTGGGTGTGGGGCTGGTCCTTTTCGTCGGCTTCGTGCTGCTCTTGTTCTGGGACGGCTACCGCCTACCCGCCTTGGCGGTGCTCACCCTGGGCTTTCTGGGCGCAGGTGCCTGGCTGCTGGGCAGTGCCCGGCGCCGTCTGAGCACTGACGGCGGCCCCTTCGGTGCGACCTTGGCCGAGCTGCGCGCCGACCGCGCGGCGGTCGCGGGTCGGAGCGACAGGGACACGAGCCCTTGGTGAGCTCCATGCGCATCGCCCCCCGACCCACCGTCGCCGCTCACCCGCGCCAACAAGCGCTGCGAGGGCTGCTTGCCACCTGTCCCGGCCCGTCCGTTGCCACGAGGTGTGTCCGGTGACCCGGCTGGCCGACATCCTTCAGCGGCGTGAGCGCCTGCTGGCCGATAGCGCAGCATGCCGCGGACGCTTCGTCGGCCATGCCGCGGTGCTGGCGCGTCCCTTGTTCTGGTTGGACCGGTTTGCGTCCGGTGCCCGTGGGGCCCTGGCCCGCCCCGGTGTGACATTGGCCGTCCTGGGGGTCGGTATGGGCCTGCTGGCCGCGCTTGGGCCGCGCCGTTGCCTGGCCTGGGGCGTCAAGGGCTGGGGTGCCTGGCGCCTGTGGCGCCAGTTAGGCCACAAGGGCTAGTCGGGCCAGGGCGCTCGTTGCGCCAGCGGGGCTGTGTTGAGCTCGTCGGTCTGTCTGCGGCCAGGCCGGCCTTGCCCTGGCACGCGCAGTGTCAGCGGTAGTAAACCTCGACCTGGCCCTTGAGCTTGATCAGCAGGGGCTTGCCCTTGCGGTCCAGCGTCTTGCCGGCGGGCACGCGGATCCAGCCCTCGCTCTGGCAATACTCCTCCACATCGTGGCGTTCCTTGCCGTTGAAGCGGATGCCCACATCGTGTTCAAACACCGCCGCCAGGTAATGCGGGCTGCGGGTGTCGGTGGACAGGTGGTCGGGAAGCGGGGGGCGGCTGGCGGTGTCGGTCATGGACGCAGATTGTGCCCAAGCCCGGCCCCTGCCACGACCCGCAGCACTTCCTCGCCATAGGCCTGCAGCTTCTTGGCCCCGATGCCGCTCACGCCCGCCAGCGCATCCAGGCTGGCCGGGCCCAGGGCCGCGACCGCCGCCAGGGTGGCGTCCTGGAAGATCATGAAGGCCGGCAGGTTGTGCGATTGGGCCACTTCGGCGCGCCAGGCACGCAGGGCCTCGTAGCGCGTCTGCGCCTCGGGTGCGAGTTGCGCCACCATTGCGCGGGCCACCGGGCGGTGCGCGCCGCTGCGTCTGCCCTTGCCCACCGGCGTGGCCACGCTCTCGCGCAGCAGCACCTGGCGCTCGCCGCGCAGCACCGGCCGCGAGTCGGGCGTGAGCTGCAGGGTATTGAAGGCCTGCGCATCGACCGCCAGCGCGCCAATGGCTATCAGCTGGCGCATGACCCCGCGCAACTGCGCCTCAGAAAAGACGCTGCCCTTGCCGAAGGTGCTGGTCTTGTCATGGCCGTACTGCTTTACTTTTTCAGTGGCCTTGCCGCGCAGCACGTCCATGATGTGCCCGCCGCCAAAGCTGATGCCGCTCATCTCCTGCACCCGGTAGACGGTCGACAGCAGCATGCGCGCGGCCTCGGTGCCGTCCCATAGGTGGGGCGGGTTCAGGCAGTTGTCGCAATTGCCGCAACTGAGTCGGGCCCCCAAGCGCGGCGTGTCAGGCGAAGACGGCTTTCCTTGAAGCTCGGTTCCTTCCGACGTCGGGACGGCGACGGTCGTCCCTTCGGCATAGGCCTCGCCAAAATACGCCAGCAGCCGGGTGCGTCGGCAATCGGTGGCCTCGGCCAGCGCCAAGAGGGCATCGAGCTTGCCACGCATCACCTGTTTGAAGTCCTCGCCTGCCGGGCTCTCGTCGATCATGCGCCGCTGGTTCACCACGTCCTGCAGGCCATAGGCCATCCAGGCCGCCGCTGGCAGACCGTCGCGGCCCGCGCGCCCGGTCTCCTGGTAGTAGCCCTCGATGTTCTTGGGCATGTCCAGGTGGGCGACAAAGCGCACATCGGGCTTGTCGATGCCCATGCCAAAGGCGATGGTGGCCACCATCACGATGCCGTCTTCGCGCAAGAATCGGTCCTGGTGACGCTGGCGCATCTCGGGGTCCAGTCCTGCGTGATAGGGCAGTGCCGCGATGCCCTGGCTGGCCAGGGTCTGGGCGATGTCTTCCACCCGCTTGCGTGATTGGCAGTAGACGATGCCGGCCTCACCGCCATGCTCCATCTCGATGAAGCGGGTCAACTGCAGCACCGGGTCTTTTTTCTCGACGATGGTGTAGCCGATGTTGGGCCTGTCGAAGCTGGAGACGAACTGGCGCGCCTCCTCCAGCTGCAGGCGCTCGACGATGTCCTGGCGCGTCAGGTCGTCGGCGGTGGCGGTGAGGGCGACCCGCGGCACGCCCGCAAACCGTTCGTGCAGCACGGTGAGCGCCCGGTACTCGGGCCGAAAGTCATGGCCCCACTGACTCACGCAGTGCGCCTCGTCGATCGCAAACAGGGCCAGCTGTCCGCGTTCGTGCAGCGAGTCGAGCTGGGCCAGGAAGCGTGGTGTGGTGATGCGCTCGGGCGCCGCATAGAGCAGGGTGATTTCCCCGCGCATCAGCCGGCGCTCGACGGCGTGCGCCTCCTCGCCGCTGAGGGAGGAGTTCAGGAAGGCAGCCTCCACCCCGGCCTCGTGCAGCGCGCCGACCTGGTCGTGCATCAGCGCGATCAGTGGCGACACAACGACCGTGATGCCCTGTCCCGCGCGCTGGCGAGCAATGGCCGGGATCTGGTAGCACAGCGACTTGCCGCCGCCGGTGGGCATCAGGACCAGAGCGTCGCCACCGGCAGTGACATGGTCGATGATGGCCGCCTGCGGGCCACGGAACTGGTCGTAGCCAAAGACTTCGCGCAGGATGGTCAGTGGCGCGGGGCTGGCCGGTGCGGACGCAAGAGACGGAGGGGACAGGGAGGCAAGGGCGGACAAGATGCGGTCGATTGTCGCCCCGATCGGGCGAGCCTTGCCGACCGATCGGGTTCAATCGCAGGGCGGCCCGCTGTCGGCATCTCCCGCATGAGCGCAGCCAGTCGCCCGGCCTTCCTACAATCGGGGCCACTATGAGTTCGCCCGCCTACACCCGCGGTCAGGCCCTGCCTGGCATCCTCGAGCGCCGCATCGCCCTGATTGACGGTGCCATGGGCACCATGATCCAGCGCTTCAAGCTGACCGAGGATCAGGTGCGCGGGGAGCGCTTCCTGAACCACGGCAAGGACCTCAAGAACAACAGCGACCTGCTCAACATCACCCGCCCGGACATCATTCGCGACATCCATGAGGGCTTTCTGGCCGCCGGTGCCGACATCATCGAGACCAACACCTTCGGCGCCACCACCATCGCTCAGGATGACTACTTACTGGGCTCGCTGGCGCGTGAAATCAATCTCGCGGGCGCGCGCATCGCCCGCGAGGCCGCCGACAAGTTCTCCTCAACCGAGCAACCCCGCTTTGTTGCCGGCGCCCTCGGCCCCACGCCGCGCACGGCCAGCATCAGCCCCGACGTCAACGACCCGGGCGCGCGCAATGTCGACTTCGAGCAATTGCGCGCTGCCTATTTCGAGCAGGCCCAGGCCCTGTTGGAGGGCGGGGTGGATCTGTTCCTCGTCGAAACCATCTTCGACACGCTCAACGCCAAGGCGGCGCTGTTCGCCATCGACGAGTTGTTCGAGCAGACCGGCGAGCGTCTGCCGCTCATCATCAGCGGCACCGTGACGGACGCCTCCGGCCGCATCCTCTCCGGCCAGACCGTGACCGCCTTCTGGTACAGCGTCCGCCATGCCCAGCCCCTGGCCGTTGGCCTGAACTGCGCCCTCGGGGCGGCACTGATGCGGCCCTACATCCAGGAGCTGGCCCGTGCGGCGCCCGACACCTACATCAGCTGTTACCCCAATGCCGGACTGCCCAACCCCATGAGCGAGACCGGCTTTGACGAGACGCCCGATGTCACCGCCCGGCTGCTGCGCGAGTTCGCGGCCGAAGGGCTGATCAACATCGTGGGCGGTTGCTGCGGCACCACGCCAGAGCACATCGGCGCAATTCGCCTGGCGGTGGCCCCCTTGCCGGCCCGCAGCCTGCAGCGCGCGTTTTTCCGCACCGACGCGGCCTGAGCGTCCTCAGAGCTCAGACGCCAGCGACCAGGCCCGCAAAACAGGGTCATGGCCCGGTTGCGGCGCGCCCGGGCTTGATGTCCCCGCCACCTCGCCTGCCTTGTCCAGCCGGAAGTGCTTGACCGCCAGCGGGTCGCCGCCCTCGCGTGTCAGCGAGGTCACGCCGATTTCGCACACCCGAAATCGCTGACCCGGCATGAGCAGAACCTCGTCGCGCGCTGCGGCCTCGGGCGGATGGAAGATGTCAAAGCGCAGGCCGCGCACCGGCCCGGCCATGACGCTGGGCGACTGCAGGCACAGCATCCGATTGTTGGGTGGATCGCCCATGCCAAGCTCACGCTGCACGGTCTCTTGCGAGCGGCAGGTGGACAGTGCGCCCGCGACCAACCACTCCCCGCCCTCGCGCAGGACCGACGCTAGGTGGGGCAGGGTTTCGCTGGGAAGTGCCAGGTGATAGTGCGCCAAGGGGTCGGCCAGGCCCAGTCCCGGCAGCCTGGCCGCAGCGGCCAGCGCACGGCCTTGCAACTGAGCGAGTTCGCTCAGCAGTGCGCCGCACGCCACCATCAAATCCGCGTCCAGCCACCGCAGATGCTCCAGCGTCCGCAGGGCGATCGCGGCCCCGCTCTCGGGGTGGGCGAGCAGACGCAGCGCCAGCCACTCGGGAACGCGCAGGGCCTGCGGCGCCTGACGCAGTCGCCACCGGCCCGCTTCCAGCCGGACATCCGTTGGCAAATCTTCCACACCGATCAGCGGCAACAAGCATTCGGGTGTGCTGGCGGCCACCAGAGCGGCGCGGGTGCGCGCGTGTTGACCGGGGTCGGCCGCCAGCAGATGGAGGAGTGTTCTGGCCTCTCCAAAAAGGCGGCGCGTCCATTCGTCGCCCAGGATCGGGGCTTCCTCGGCGAATTGGCTGGGCGCGTAGGCGCGCAGCAGGGTGGCGCCGGCACTGACCATCGCCTGTGCATGCCCGGCGCTTGCGAGCCTGCGGCGCACCAGATCGTGCAGGGGGTCTTCCGGCGGCAGCGGCTGCGCGATAGACAGGTGCCGGAGGCGGTCTGCCTGCGGCGCGAGGGAGTCGGCGAGAGCCGACAGCGACAGGGCGCGCTCCCCGCGCCGGTCTTGGAGGGCCGCTGCGCGCAGGCCCTCGGTGGCGGCGTCGAGATGCGCTTCCGCAGCGCGGAGCATGTCGCTAGCGGAGGTGGCGTATCGCGCGGGTTCTTGCGCCAGGCGGTCGATATTGTTGTTGCGGATGGCCAGGGTCTGGATGCGGCGGATGGCGTGCATGGGTGTTTCCTGCAAAGGGGCCGGGATCCGGCTTCGGGTGGACGCCCGGCGGGCGCCGGGCTGCTGGCACCATCTGCGGACCGGGCGCGCCCATGCCCCTGCGGCCCTGACGCCGGCCGACAATCGGGCCTGCGCCGTTAAAATGTGCTCACTCAAGGAGCGTTGCAGCGGTTACCCGGCCTTTTCAGGCGGGGCAACCGTCAGGCTTGAGTCGAATTTCGCCCCAACTGCGCTCACCTCGCTCCAACGTCGCGCCGTCTCCAAGACGCCGGCCCCAACCCAGCCAGGTGAGTCATGACGACCCCCTCTTCTTCCGCCGCCGCTTCTACCCTTGCCCCCGGCGCAGCCCCGGACTTGCCGCCCATGCGCCTGGCCGGCCTCGAGCCTGTTCGGGTGGGGGAGCAGGCCCTGTTCGTCAACATCGGAGAGCGCACCAACGTCACCGGCTCCAAGGCCTTTGCGCGGCTCATCCTCAACAACCAGTTCGAGGAGGCTCTGGCGGTAGCACGCCAGCAGGTCGAGAACGGCGCCCAGGTGATCGACATCAACATGGATGAGGCCATGCTCGATAGCAAGGCGGCCATGGTGCGCTTTTTGAATTTGATTGCCAGCGAGCCCGACATCTCCCGGGTCCCGATCATGGTCGACAGCTCCAAGTGGGAGGTGATCGAGGCGGGCCTGCGCTGCATCCAGGGCAAGGCCATTGTCAACTCGATCAGCCTCAAGGAGGGGGTCGAGCAGTTCAAGCACCAGGCCAAACTGGTCAAGCGCTACGGCGCGGCGGCCGTGGTGATGGCCTTCGACGAGAAGGGCCAGGCCGACACCTTCCAGCGCAAGACCGAGATCTGCGCGCGCGCTTATCGAATTCTGGTGGACGAGGTGGGCTTTGCGCCCGAGGACATCATCTTCGACCCCAACATTTTCGCCATCGCCACCGGCATCGAGGAGCACGACAACTACGCGGTCGACTTCATCGAGGCTACCCGCTGGATCAAGCAGCACCTGCCCGGCGCCAAGGTCTCGGGCGGGGTCTCCAATGTGAGCTTTTCCTTCCGCGGCAACGACCCGGTGCGCGAAGCGATCCACACCGTCTTTTTGTATCACGCCATTCAGGCGGGCATGGACATGGGCATCGTCAACGCCGGCATGGTCGGTGTCTACGACGAACTCGAGCCGACCTTGCGCGAGCGGGTCGAGGATGTGGTGCTCAATCGCCAGCCCCGGATCCCCGAAGGTGAGCCTTACGTCTCTCCCGGCGAGCGCCTGATTGCCATCGCCGAAGACGCCAAGGGCGCCGCGAAGGACGACAGCAAGCGCAACGAGTGGCGTAACGCAGCAGTAGCCCAGCGCCTGTCGCATGCGCTGGTACACGGCATCACCGACTTCATCACCTCGGACACCGAGGAGGTCTACCGCGAAATCCTGGCCAAGGGTGGGCGACCCCTGCATGTGATCGAGGGCCCGCTGATGGCCGGAATGAACATCGTGGGCGACCTGTTCGGCCAGGGCAAGATGTTCCTGCCCCAGGTGGTCAAGTCGGCGCGCGTCATGAAGCAGGCGGTGGCCCACCTCATTCCCTATATCGAGGAAGAAAAGAAGCAGCAGGAGGCGGCCGGCGAGGATGTGAAGGCCAAGGGCAAGATCGTGATCGCCACCGTCAAGGGCGATGTGCACGACATCGGCAAGAACATCGTCACCGTGGTCCTCCAGTGCAACAACTTCGAGGTGGTGAACATGGGGGTGATGGTCCCCTGCCACGAGATCCTCGCGCGGGCCAAGGTCGAGGGCGCTGACATCATTGGCCTGTCGGGCCTCATCACCCCCTCACTCGAGGAGATGCAGTACGTCGCCGCCGAGATGCAAAAGGACGATCATTTCCGGCTGCGCAAGATACCGCTCCTCATTGGCGGGGCCACCACCAGCCGGGTGCACACCGCGGTCAAGATCTCGCCGCATTACGAAGGCCCGGTGGTGTATGTGCCCGACGCCTCGCGCTCGGTGGGCGTGGCCCAGAGCCTGCTCTCCGACCAGGCCAGCAAGTTCATTGCCGACCTCCACGCCGACTACGACAAGGTCCGGGCCCAGCACGCCGGCAAGAAGCAAACGCCGCTGTGGCCGCTGGAGAAGGCGCGCGCCAACCGCACGCCGATCGACTGGTCTGCCTACCGTCCGCCGGCGCCCAAGTTCATCGGCCGGCGCGTATTTCGCAACTTCGACCTGGCAGAACTCGCCCGTTTCATCGATTGGGGCCCGTTCTTCCAGACCTGGGACCTGGCCGGCCCCTTCCCCGCCATCCTCAAGGACGAGGTCGTGGGTACGGAGGCCGTGCGCGTCTACGCCGATGGCCAGCGCATGCTCAAGCGCCTGATCGAGGGCCGCTGGCTCACCGCCAATGCAGTCATGGGCTTTTGGCCTGCCAACAGCGTGGGCGATGACATTGAGCTCTACACCGACGAATCACGCAGCCAGGTGGCCATGACCTGGTGGGGCCTGCGCCAGCAGGCCGAAAAGCAAATGGTGGACGGGGTGATGCGACCGAGTCGCTGCCTGGCCGACTTTGTCGCTCCCAAGTTCGACGCAGCGGGTCAACCTTCGGGCTTCGCCGACTATGTGGGCGGGTTTGCGGTGACAGCGGGTATCGGTGTGGACAAAAAGGAGCAGTACTTCCTCGACGACCACGACGACTACTCGGCCATCATGCTCAAAGCCCTGGCCGACCGGCTGGCCGAAGCCTTTGCCGAATGCCTGCATCAGCGGGTGCGTATGGACCTGTGGGGCTATGCCGCCGATGAGGCGTTGGACAACGAGGCGCTTATTTCCGAGAAGTACCGCGGCATCCGCCCCGCGCCGGGCTACCCGGCCTGTCCCGACCACAGCGCCAAGCGGGACCTGTTCGAGCTGCTCAAGCCGCAGGAAATCGGCATGGGCCTGACCGAGAGCATGGCCATGACGCCCGCCGCCAGCGTCAGCGGCTTTTATCTGAGCCACCCCGACAGCGTGTACTTCAGCGTGGGAAGAATTGGCGACGACCAGCTGCAGGACCAAGCGCGCCGCCGGGGCGAGCAGCAGGAGCAGCTGGCCCGCCTGCTGGCCCCAAACCTCTGAGCGGCAGGGGGGCGATCTGGCAGCCGGCTTCCAGGTCGCTGTCGCTCCCTTCTCCCGCCTGGCTCTCCTCGGGGCTCTCATCGGGGCTCTGTTCAGGCTCGATGTCCCCGCGGCTTCCCGGCCGGTCGGGTGCTGCTCCGGCACCGCCGGCGAACAAGCGCGGAGCGACCCTGTCTGCAGGCATGGCGGCCACCTGGGGCAATCGCGGCAGCGGCGCAACCGGCGCTACTTGCCCCCCTTGCCCCCCTGGGGCTGCTGGTCCCATTTGTCCCACCTGCCCCAACTGTGCCAACTGGGTGCTCGGCGGCAGCTGGCGCAGCGCCTGACGTGGGTAGGCTGTGGCCAACGGGCTGCGCGTTTTCATCTGCCAATGGCAGGCGGCTGCGTCGAGCAACAGCGACAGACCGATGTGGACCAGGATGAACAGGTAGGGACCGGCTTCGAGCCGACCGCCATTGGCGTCATGCTGGGCGCGGGCAGCGACCATGCCGTCCAGGAGCAGCACCGCCAGCGCGACCACGCCCGCGAGGACGTCGGCCTGGTCCCTTTCGGCGAGTAGCTGCGCGTGCAGGCGCGCCTGGGCTTGCTCCAGGCCCGCGCGGCCCTGAGTGGGCAGGGCGTTCACCGGGACATGACCCGCGTCGATGACGGCCATCCAGCGGTCGATGGTGGCCAGCCGCCGCTGGTCCGCATCTGAGGCGGATATCCCCCAACGCGCCACGCTCGGCGGGGGCGCCAGGCTTGCGCTGGGCGCCAGGGTGCTTACCCAGCCGAAGCTGTGCTCCCGGTCGCCGGCGGAGGCCATACCCAGCAGGCTTTGAAGCGCGGAGGTGCCGGCTGCGCCCAGCAGCGTGTGGCGCAGCGCGCCTTCCCCCGAGATCGCGGTGGTGCCCAGTTTCAGCAGGCTCGACACCAGGGGGACCAGAGCGCCGCGGAAGGTCAGATGGTCGACGGCCCGGTAAAGGCGTTGTCGGGCCCGCGCGTGGCAGGGCAGTGCCTGCGCGGGCACGAGCGCGGGTGCTGCTGTCTGCGCCCGGCCCGGGCCGCTCCCCCCGTCGGGCGCCCTGCGAGCTTGGGCGCCGGGTGGCCCCGCCGCCGCTCCCTGCGGCGGCAGCCGACCCTGTCCCTGTCCCAGTAGCGGCGAGGACGGTACGGCGGTACTGTGATGGGGGAGGCCTTGGCGGCGAAGGGGCTGCGGTCTGTACATGGTGTCTCGGTGTGCGACCCAAGGGCCCGGCCTGATCAGGCAGGCTGCGGCCCGGGCGCGTGTGTTCGCTATGGTGGCCGGTGCGGCCTTCTCCCGGGGGCTTTCGCAGGTCGGCCAGTCAGATTGCAGCCAGCAGCGCGCGCCGGTACTGCACTGCCTCGGCCACATGCTCCGGCCTCACCGCCTCGCTGCCGGCCAGGTCGGCGATGGTGCGGGCGACCCGGAGCGCGCGGTGGGTGGCCCGGCCGCTCCAACCCAGGCGCGTGGCGGCCGATTGCAGGCAGCTGTGCCCCGCGTCGCTCAGCGCGGCAAGGCGCAGCAGGGCCTCGCCGGCGAGCGCGTAGTTGGGCTGGCCCTGTCTGTCCAGCGCCCGCTGGCGTGCCACCTGGCAGCGGCCTCGGACGGTCGTGCTGGTTTCACCGGGGGTGCTACCCAGCAGCTCCTGGGGCGCCAGCGCCGGCACCTCCACCTGCAGGTCGATTCGGTCGAGCAGCGGACCGCTGATACGGCTTTGGTAGCGCGCCACCTGGTCCGGCGTGCAGCGGCAGGCCCGCCGGCTGTCGCCGCGCCAGCCGCAAGGGCAGGGGTTCATCGCCGCGACCAGTTGGAAGCGCGCCGGGAAGCTGGCCCGGTGGGCAGCCCGGGCGATGGTGATGCGGCCTGTCTCCAGCGGCTCGCGCAAGGCCTCCAGGGCGCTGCGGGGGAATTCCGGTAACTCGTCAAGGAACAGCACCCCGTGGTGGGCCAGGGTGATCTCGCCCGGCCGAGGCGGCGAGCCCCCGCCCACCAGGGCCACCGCGCTGGCTGAATGGTGGGGGCTGCTGCGAGGGCGTCGGCCCCAGTTGCCCGGGTCGAAGGTGCCACACAAGCCGGCGATGGCGGCCACCTCCAGCGCTTCGTCCAGCGTCAGGGGGGGCAGCAGCCCGGTCAGGCGTTCGGCCAGCATGGACTTGCCGGCGCCGGGCGGCCCGACCAGCAACACGCCGTGGCCGCCGGCGGCGGCGATCTCGAGTGCGCGCCGCGCCGCGGCCTGACCGCGGACATCGGCCAGGTCGGGGTCCTCGCCCCGCGCCTGGGGCGCGGCTGGCGCCATCCGGCACCAGCCGGATCGGAAGTCCCCTTTGGTGCCGGGTGCCGCCCCGGGGGCCCGCTCAGTTGCGGGCGGGCCGTCCGTGCTGGCGCCTGCATCCGCGTCGGCGTCGGCCAAGGCTTCAGCCCCGACCCCGCTTTGTGCCTCGGCTGTCGGGTGGGCTGTCCCGGGCGTAGTTCGGTCCGCAGGCTGAAGATGCAGGACCACATCCATCAGGTGCCGGGCTCGCCAGATGCTGGCACCGGGCACCAAGGCCGCCTCCTCGGCGCTGCCAGGCGGGAGCACCAGCCGCGTTGGCCGGGGCGGCGGTGCAATCGGATCGGCCTCTTGCCCCGCTTCTGTCGGTGGCAGAACGCTCGGATCTGTCAGCCGCGCCTCCCTCGCCAAGGCCAAACTCATGGCCAGGGCCCCTCGAACTGGCCTGAGATCCCCCGAGAGTGAGAGCTCACCTGCAAATTCAAAGTCGGCCGCCTTGGCTGGATCGAGCAGGCCGCTGGCGAGCAGGATGCCAATGGCGATAGGAAGGTCGAAGCGGCCAGAATCCTTGGGCAGATCAGCCGGTGCCAGGTTGACCGTGATGCGCCGGTTGTGGGGGAACTCGAGGCCGCAGGTGAGCAAGGCGGACCGCACCCGCTCCCGGGACTCCTTGACCTCCGTATCGGCTAGCCCGACCAGATGGAAGGCCGGCAGGCCCGGGGCCAGATGCACCTCGACGGTCACCGGCCGGGCCTCCAGACCCAGCAACGCGCGGCTGCGCACCAATGCCAGGCTCATCACCAGACCCTCCGTCGAAACGATGCTAGCAAGAGATGTAGCCAAACGTGCGGCGACGCACCCAACTGGTGCGCCAGCCGGGCTTGCTAATTGCCCCCGCACCGTATCGGAGCCTGAACGATGGCGGGTGCCTCGGTCTGCGCGCTATTCAGCGAGTGGCACGGCTTCTGCTTAGTTGAACCGTCATTTCCATTTCATAGCGTTCAAGGAGAAGTTTCATGAAGATCAAGTCCACCATCCTTCTGGCCACGTTGGTCATGGGCGCCGCAGCCCAGGCTCAAACCGCTGCCCCCGCCGCCCCCAAGGCCCCCGCGCCCGACTTCACCCTGAGCTACAACGCGGGTCTGGTGACCGACTATCGCTACCGCGGCATTTCGCAGACCCGTTTGCTGCCGGCGGTTCAGGGCGGTGCTGACTTCGCTCACAAGAGCGGTCTTTACCTCGGCGCCTGGGGCTCCACCATCAAGTGGATCAAGGACAACAGCACCACTGCCAATCCTGTCAAAGGCCCGGTCGAGCTCGACATTTACGGCGGCTACAAGTTCAGCGCGGGCGACGTCGGTGTCGACGTGGGCGCACTGCTGTATCAGTACTTGACCAACACCCTTGAAAAAACGGGCGGCAGCGGCGTGTACAGCAATGCCAACACCGCCGAGCTCTATGCCGCGGCTTCCTACAGCGTGGCGACTCTCAAGGCCTCCTACAGCACCACCAACCTGTTCGGCAATTTGAACAGCAAGGGCAGCATGTACTACGACCTGGCCGCTAACTTCGACCTGGGCAGTGGTTTCACCCTGACCCCGCACGTGGGCCGCCAGATCGTGGCGAACTCTCCCGCGCTCAGCTACACCGACTACTCGGTCTCGCTGGCCAAGGACCTGGGGCAGGGCTTTTCCATGTCCCTGATGGCTGTATCGACCAACGCCAAGCCCGCTGGCTACACCTGGGGCGGCAAGGAAGTTGGTAAGGCCGGCGTCGTCATCGGCGCCAAGTACTCCTTCTAACTTTCACCTCGCGAGGGACACCATGAAACTGGTCACCGCCATCATCAAGCCCTTCAAGCTCGACGAGGTCCGAGAGGCACTCTCGGGCATCGGTGTGCAGGGCATCACCGTCACCGAGGTCAAGGGTTTCGGCCGCCAGAAGGGCCATACCGAGCTCTACCGCGGCGCCGAGTACGTCGTTGACTTTCTGCCCAAGGTCAAGATCGAGGCCGCCGTCTCCGAGGAGCTGGTCGACCGCGTCATCGAAGCCATCGAAGGCGCCGCCCGCACCGGCAAGATCGGCGACGGAAAGATTTTCGTCTACGACGTCGAGCAAGTCGTCCGCATCCGCACCGGTGAAACCGGCAAGGAAGCCCTCTGAGCAGCAGACACGGAGAACACAAGCCATGAAAAAATTTCTCATCTGCCTGGCCCTCGGGCTCGGCCTTCTGACCGGAGGCGGCGCCGCATTGGCGCAGCCGGCCTCCGCCCCGGCTGCGGCTCCCGCTGCCGCCGAAGCGCCCGCTGCGGCAGCCGCTCCTGCGGCAGCCGCCGAGGCCGCCGCCACGCCCACCCCCAACAAAGGTGACACCGCGTTCATGACGGTCGCCACCGTGCTGGTGATCCTGATGACCATCCCCGGCCTGGCCTTGTTCTACGGCGGTCTGGTGCGAAGCAAGAACATGTTGTCGGTTCTGATGCAGGTCTTCGTGATCTCGTCGCTGATCTACGTGCTCTGGGTGATCTACGGCTACAGCATGGCGTTCACCAGCGGCTCACCGTTCATCGGCGGACTCGACAAGCTGTTCCTCAAGGGCGTCACGCCAGAATCGCTTGCCGCGACCTTCAGCAAGGGCGTGGTGATTCCGGAGCTGACTTTCGTCGCCTTCCAGGCCACCTTTGCGGCCATCACCTGCGCGCTGATCGTCGGCGCCTTCGCAGAACGCATCAAGTTCTCCGCGGTGCTGCTGTTCGTGGTGCTGTGGTTCACGTTCAGCTACCTGCCGATCGCGCACATGGTCTGGTACTGGGACGGCCCGGACGCCATCACCGACGCCGCCTCGCTCGAGAAGGTCACTGCCGGTGCTGGCTGGTTGTGGGCCAAGGGCGCGCTGGACTTCGCCGGCGGCACCGTGGTGCATATCAACGCCGGTGTGGCCGGCCTGGTGGGTGCCTACGTGGTGGGCAAGCGCATCGGCTACGGCAAGGAGTCCATGACCCCGCACAGCCTGACCCTGACCATGGTCGGCGCCTCGCTGCTGTGGGTGGGTTGGTTCGGCTTCAACGCCGGCTCCAACCTGGAAGCCAACGGCGTTGCCGCCCTGGCCTTCGTCAACACCCTCGTGGCCACGGCTGCCGCCACCCTGGCCTGGATCGCCGGCGAAGCGCTCACCAAGGGCAAGGCTTCCATGCTGGGCGCCGCCTCTGGCGCAGTGGCGGGCCTGGTGGCCATCACCCCCGCCTGCGGCTTTGTTGGACCCTTGGGTGCGATCGTCATCGGACTGCTGTCTGGCCTGATCTGCCTGTGGGGCGTGGGCGGTCTCAAGCGCCTGCTGGGTGCCGACGACTCGCTGGACGTGTTCGGCGTGCACGGCGTGGGCGGCATCGTGGGTGCGCTCCTGACCGGCGTGTTCGCCTCCCCCTCGCTGGGCGGCACCGGCATCTGCAACTACGTGACCAACAAGTGCGGCGACGCCGCCGACTTCCCCGGCATCGCAGCCCAGGTCTGGATTCAGGCCCAGGCGGTGCTCACCACCGTGGTGTGGACTGCCGTGGTGGCCTTCGTTGCCTACAAGATCGTTGACCTGGTCATCGGCCTGCGTGTGACGGAAGAGGAAGAGCGCGAAGGCCTGGACATCTCCAGCCACGGCGAAACCGCCTACCACCGCTGATGGGTCCAGGGCAGGTCGGGTAGCGTCAACACCAGGACGTCGCCCTCCCGCTTCAAATCCAGGCCCTCGCCCAGGGCCAGGACGTGAATGTCGGACCAGCCCAGACGCCGATAGGCCGGCTCGCGATGCGAGCCGGCTTTTTCATTTTCGCGTTCGCTTACCGCTGCCAGATGCAGGGTAAGGGCATGGGCCTGAGTCTCCAGGCACAAGGTCCCGCCCGCGGGCGCCTGATCGCTCAGCCAAAGCAGGCACCCCGGCAGGACAAGGCGTAGCCCTGCCGCCGGGACCAGCCGTGCACCCAGCACCTCGTCGATCCGGGACAGCAGGGTGAAGCCCTCGAAGCCCATGGGCGTCGCCAGCAGCCCCAGTGTCTGCTCCACCACGGTTGCCAGCGGAAGCAGGGCTGCCCGATCAGGGGCCAGCCAGCTCACCAGGTCCAGGCCGCCTTGTGCCGCTGCCCGTGCATAGGCCACCAGCCGCACCGCGCTGTCACGGATGGGCGCCAAATCGGGCGTATCCGCGGCCAGCCGCCGCTCGAGCACGCTGGCCGCCATGGCGATCGGTTGCAGGGGTGCGGCCGCCTCATGGCGCAGGGCGGGCGCGAGCCGCAGCAACAGGGCGTAACGGGCGGCCTCAGCCCGCAGCGCTTGCGGCCCGGGGCTATGGGCGATGGGGTCGGCAGGCGCTGGCGCGGCTGATCCGGCAGCGCTGCCAGGGGTCTTGGATGTGTCGGGCATCAGCGCCGTGTGCAGGGGTCCGTCGTAGGGGTTCATGGCTCGATGCTAGGAAGCAGCCGTCGATTGCGCCTGTGCACAATGCCACCAATCCTCATGAAATCCCTGAATTGGACGCCACTGACCGACTCGGCCGACGCTTTGGGCGAGTCGCCGTTTTGGCATCCGCAGGAGGCGGCGCTTTATTGGGTGGACATTCCCGGCCGCGCGCTGCGCAGGGCCGACGCCGCCACGGGCGCCCACCAGCGCTGGCCTCTGCCGTCCGAGCCGGGCTGCATCGCGCCGGTGGCTGGCGGCGGACTGCTGCTGGCCTTGCGCGAGGGCTTGTTCCGAGCAAGGCGCTTGGGCGCCGCCCTTGAGCTGCTTGTTGCTGCGCCGTATGACCCCGCCACCACCCGCTTCAATGACGGCCGAGCCGACGCCGAAGGTCGGCTGTGGGTCGGCACGATCTACGAGCCGCGTGACAAGCCGGAGGCCGCCCTGTATTGCTTCGACCCGCGCGCCATGCCGGGCCTGACCCGCCGGGCCGGTGGGGCGACCACCGGCAACGGCCTGGCCTTTTCACCCGACGGTCGCACGCTGTACTGGTCGGATACCCCGGACCACGTGATCCGCGCCTGGGATCTCGAGCCGCTGACCGGCACCCTCACCCGACCGCGCGAGTTTCATCGCTTCGCGCCCAAGCCGGCCGGCTGGTCGCCCAGCGGCGACCCGACGCGGGACGCAGCCTGCTACGGCGGCCGGCCCGATGGCGCGGCGGTCGATGCCGAGGGCCACTACTGGGTGGCCATGTTCGAGGGCGGCCGGCTGCTGCGCCTGGCGCCGGACGGCCGGGTCGTTGCCGATTGGCCGCTGCCGGTACGCTGTCCCACCATGCCCTGCTTTGGCGGCGAAGACCTGCGCACCCTCTACCTCACCACCGCACGCCAGGGCCGCTCCGCCGCCGAACTGGCCGCATGTCCCCTGTCTGGCCAGGTGCTGTGGACGCGTGTCGAGGTGCCGGGGTTGCCGGTCAATTTCTGCGTCGACCCGGGGCCCGCAGCGGAGCTTGTAGATGGCTCAGCCAGGGGGCCTTTTCCTGGCCGCTCGGCCCGCCCCCTGCGGGGCGAATAACATCGAGGCAATGATGTCGGCCACTCCCCTGCCCACCACGTCCTCTCCCGCCCCCGCGCCCGCTGCGTCCCTGGCGGGCGGGGCGGCGGATGCCTCGGCGCTGGCCCAGGTGGCCGAGCGCATTCGTGATGCCGCCGGCCGCAGCCAGCCACTTTGCATTCGCGGCGGTGGCAGCAAGGCGTTTTACGGTGAGCCGGCGCGGGCCGGCGAAACCCTATCGACCGCCGACCTCAGCGGCATCGTGAGCTACGAGCCCAGCGAGTTGGTGGTCACCGCCCGCGCTGGTACGCCCCTTTCGCAACTTGAAGCGCTGCTCGCCGCGCAGGGCCAGTGCCTGCCCTTCGAGCCGCCGCACTTTGCCGGGGGCGCCACCGTGGGCGGCATGGTCGCCGCCGGCCTGTCGGGCCCGGCCCGCGCCAGCGTCGGTTCGGTACGTGATTACGTGTTGGGCGCCACGGTCATCAACGGCCGCGGCCAGGTGCTGGTGTTTGGCGGACAAGTGATGAAGAACGTGGCCGGCTACGACGTCTCGCGGCTCCTGGCGGGGTCCATGGGCACGCTGGGCCTGATCGCCGAGGTGAGCCTCAAGGTGCTGCCGGTTGCGCCCGCAGAGGCCACGCTGCGTTTCGAGATGTCCCAGGAGGAAGCCCTGCGGCGCCTGAACGAATGGGGCGGGCAAAGTCTGCCTTTGAACGCCAGCGCCTGGGTCGACGACGCGGGCGTGCCCACCCTCTACCTGCGCCTGCGCGGGGCCGTCGCCGCCGTGGCCGCCGCCTGCCAGCGCCTGGGCGGTCAGCGCCTGGGTGACGTCGCCGCCGACTGGACCGCCTCGCGCGACCTGCGACTGCCCTGGTTCGAGGCGCGTGGCGACCGGGATCTGTGGCGCCTGTCGGTGCCGCAGACAGCGCCTGTGCTGGCGCTGCCCGACACCCCCTACATCGAGTGGCATGGCGGCCAGCGCTGGGTGCGTGCCCTGCCAGCCGAGGGCGAAGGCCTGCGCCGCGCCGCGCAGGCGGTGGGTGGTCATGCGACCCTTTTTATCGCCGGTGGCCCCGCCGCCGCTGCCCGCCCCGGACGCCTGGCCCCGCTGGCCCCGGCACTGGAACGCATTCACCGCGACCTCAAGCGGGAGTTCGACCCCGCCGGCATCCTCAACCCCGGTCGGCTCTACCCCGGCTTTTGAGCTCCCATGCAGACACGTCTTGCCCCCGAATTCCAGGACCAGGCCGATGGCCTGGAGGCTGAGGCCATCCTGCGCAAGTGCGTGCACTGCGGCTTTTGCACCGCCACTTGCCCGACCTACCAGATCTTCGGCGACGAACTCGATGGGCCACGCGGCCGCATCTATCTGATCAAGCAAGTGCTTGAGGGGGAAGCGCCGACGGAAAAGACCCAGCTGCACCTGGACCGTTGCCTCACCTGCCGCAATTGCGAGAGCACCTGTCCGAGCGGGGTGCAGTACGGTCATCTGGTCGACATCGGCCGGCGCATCGTCGAGGCCCGCGTGCCTCGGAGCCCAGCCCAGCGCGCGCTCCGCTGGGCGCTGAAGGAGGGCTTGCCCTCGCCCCTGTTCGCCCCCGCGATGAAGTTGGGCCAGGCGGTGCGTGGCCTGCTGCCCGCCGGGCTCCAGGCCAAGGTGCCTGCTGCTCGGCCCGCGGGCGCCCTGCCCACACGCACCCATGCACGCCAGGTGCTGATGCTGGAAGGCTGTGTCCAGCCGGCGATGGCCCCCAACATCAACGCGGCTACCCGGCGTGTGCTCGACGCTGCGGGCATTCAGGCGCTGTCGGCTCCCAGCGCCGGTTGCTGTGGCGGGGTCAAGTTTCACCTCAACGACCAGGACGGCGGCCGCGGCCAGATGCGCGCCAACATCGACGCCTGGTGGCCTTATCTGGATCAGGGTCAGGTGGAGGCGCTGGTGATCAATGCCTCCGGCTGCGGCGTCACGGTCAAGGAGTACGGCCACCTGCTAAAGGATGACCCTGCCTACGCCGAAAAGGCCCGCCGCATCAGCGCGCTGGCTCGCGACCTGAGTGAGCTGCTTCCCGAGCTCGTCCCCGCTTTGAAAGACCGGGTGCGGCCGCCGTCCGGCGTCATCGCCTATCACCCGCCCTGCACCTTGCAGCACGGCATGAAGTTGCGCGGCGGGGTGGAGCAGCACCTGGGGGCTCTGGGCTTCCAGTTGCAACTGGCGCCGGTGGAGGCTCACCTGTGCTGCGGGTCCGCAGGCACCTACTCGGTCCTTCAGCCGGGAACCGCAACCCAGTTGCGGGACCGCAAGCTGGGCCACCTGGGCGTGATGCAGCCTGCCGCCATTGCCTCAGCCAATATCGGCTGCATCACCCATCTGCAATCGGGGACCGACACGCCGGTGCGGCATTGGGTCGAGTTGCTCGACGAGGCCCTGGCCTCCTGATCTGACTCGGCCTCAGGCGGGCGCCGCTTGCCCCAGCGCTGACTCGATGTCCGCGCGGATCGCTTCCGGTCTGGCGGTGGGCGGGTAGCGGCGAATCACCTGGCCGTCACGGCCGACGAGGAACTTGGTGAAGTTCCACTTGATCGCCTGTGTCCCGAGCAGACCGGGGGCTTCGGCTTTGAGCCAACGGTACAGGGGAATCGCCTGCTCGCCGTTGACCTCGACCTTTTCCATGAGTGGAAAGCTGACCCCGAAGCGCGTTTCGCAAAAGGTTGCGATTTCGGAGTGGCTGCCAGGCTCCTGGGCGCCAAACTGGTTGCAGGGAAACCCCAGCACCACCAGGCCCCGGTCCCCGTAGTCTCGGTGCAGTGCCTCGAGACCGGCGTACTGCGGCGTGAAGCCGCAGGCACTGGCGGTATTGACCACCAGCAGGACTTTTGAGCGCCAGGCGGCCAGGGGCTGGTCCCGGCCATCGATCTGGCGGACGGTGAAGTCGTAGATGGTGGAGGTGTTCATCGTCATAAGCCTCTCATTGTGTCGCCTGCCGGGGTCGCGCGGGCAGACACGCCCACAAAGCTGCCAGCAGGATGAGCCCGGCGCCCAGCGCGATGCGCGGGCTGAAATCCGCCGCGCCCAACGCGACCGAAGAAAGGCTGGCGAACACCACCTCCGACAGCATGATCAGCGAGGTCGCCGCCGCTGGTAGCCTAGCAGCGCCGTATTGCAGGGCAATGTTCCCGCCCAGGAAGGCCAGCCCCAGCATCAAGGCCAGCATCACTCCGGCCGCTGGCAAAAGGGGGGGCGGCAACAGGCCCGCGCCCCATCCCGCTGCGGCGGTGGCGCTGGCCATCACCAGTCCGCCGACAAACATGGCAGTCACACGCGCCCAAGGCGGTACTTGCTCGAGCTTGCGCAGCAAAATATTGGTGAAGGCGAAGCAAAAGCCGGCACCCAGGGCCAGCCAGTCGGCCGCCCCCTGGGGCAGGGGCCAGCCGCCGGTGCCGGGGTCGAGCACCACCACCACCCCGGCAAGCGCCAGTGCCAGGCGCAGCAGGCCGGCGGGGGTGGGCCGCTCGCCGAGCAGAGGCCACGCCAGCAGCAGCGACCAGGCCGGCATCATGTAGAACAGCAGCACCACGCGGACCACGTCGCCGATGGAGACCGCCCAGTTAAAGCCGATATTGGTCAGGCCAGCGACGACGGCCAGCAGCCACAGGGCGGAGTGCCCCATGCATTCCCTCAGGGTCTGCGGCCGGAAGACCAGCATCACGATGAGCGCCAGAAGGTAGACGCCACCAGTGGCCCACAGTGGATGCAAGCCCAGCGCCTGGAGCTCGCGAAAGGGCCACCAGGACAAGCCCCAGACCAGGGCGTTGAGCACCAGTGCAGCGGCCGCCCGCCCGCTGCCCCTGTCAACCATGGGCGTTGTCGTGCCGGGCGATTTCGAGCAGGTGGTCGACCTCTTCCCTGTGTCGCACGAGGTTGCTGGCATGCCAGCGCTGGATCAGCCACATCACGCTGGCGACCAGAAGACCGAATGCGGTGATGGCGCCGAAGGCCGACAGGCCGAAGCCCGTGGACATGGTGTAGAACGCGCCGAGCGCCAGGATGCAGGCCTGCTCGTTGAAGTTTTGCACCGCGATCGAGCGGCCCGCGCCCATGAGGTTGTGTCCGCGGTGCTGCAGCAGCGCATTCATTGGCACCACCAAGAAGCCTCCGAGCGCGCCCAGCAGGATCAGGAAGGGCGCGGCGACCCAGACATTGCTGATGAAGTTCATCAGCACCACCAGCAGTCCCATGGCAATCCCCAGGGGCATGACGCTGGTAGCCATGTCCAAACGCATCCTCATCGAGGCCACCACGGCACCGACCGCTGTGCCGAGGGCCACCACGCCGGTCAGGGCCGAGGCCTGGGTGGTGCTGTAGCCCAGAGCAGCAGCGCTCCAAGCCAAGATGATGTAGCGCAGGTTGCCTGACACGCCCCAGAACAGAGTGGTCGTGGACAGGGAAATCTGGCCCAGCTTGTCGCGCCACAGACGCGTGTTGCACGAGAAGAAATCGGGCACCAGCGCCAGCGGGTTGCTGGGGATCGGCCGCATGGCCACGCCGGTGTGGGGGATGCGGGTGTTGAACCAGGCGGCCAGGCCGTAGATGGCAATCAGGATCGAGATGGCCGCCTCGGGAGCAGTGTCGATGCCGGTGTTGAACACGGGCAGGTCCATCGACAGCAGCTGACTCGCCACGGCGTGCCCCACCAGCTGCCCTCCAAGCAGAATGCCCAGGATGATCGAGGCGATGGTTAGGCCCTCGATCCAGCCGTTGGCCTTGACCAGTTGCGAGGCCGGCAGCAGCTCGGTGAGGATGCCGTACTTGGCGGGAGAGTAGGCCGCTGCGCCCAGGCCCACCACCGCGTAGGCAAGAAGCGGATGGCCACCGAACAACATCATCAGGCAACCGACGACCTTGATCGCATTGCTGATGAACATCACTTTGCCCTTGGGCATGGCGTCGGCAAAGGCGCCCACAAAGGGCGCGAGCACCACGTAAAACAGCGCGAACATTGGCACCAGCGCAGCGCGCTGCCACTCGGGAGCGCCGCCAGACTTGAGCAGTTCCACCGCGGCCACGAACAAGGCGTTGTCGGCCAGCGAGCTGAAAAACTGCGCCGACATGATGGTGTAAAAGCCGCGCTTCATTCTTATTCGGCCGCGGCCCCGCTTGCGGGCTGCGACGGGGGTGCCGTCTCCAGAAGGTGGGCGGGTTATATCACGCGCCGTGGTGCCACAATTTGGGTTTATGCCCCGCCCAATCCAGGTTACTGTCCACCCAGAGGCCCTGCGCGCCAATCTGGCACGCCTGCGCGCCGAGACGCCCGATTCCCGCGTCTGGGGTGTGGTCAAGGCCAACGCGTACGGCCACGGGATTGAGCGCGCCCTCGAGGGCCTGCGCAGCGTTGACGGCTTTGCGCTGCTTGATCTCGACGAGGCGAGCCGCCTGCGCGCACTCGACTGGCGCGGCCCCTTGTTGCTGTTGGAGGGCGTGTTCGAGACCCGCGACCTGGAGCTTTGCTCGCGCTTGGGCCTGTGGCATGTGGTGCACTGTGAGGAGCAGATCGACATGCTGGCCTTGCACAAGACCCACGCGCCGCATCGGGTCTTTCTCAAGATGAACTCGGGCATGAACCGCCTGGGCTTGCGACCCGCCGCCTACCGCAACGCCTGGGCGCGCCTCAACGCCTTGCCTCAGGTCGAAGAAATCACGCACATGACGCATTTCAGCGACGCCGACGGCCCGCTGGGCGTAGCGCACCAGGTGCGCGTCTTCGACGCGGCCACGCGCGACCTGCCGGGCGAGCGCAGCCTCTCAAACAGCGCTGCAATCTTGCGCCATGCCGCCGCCCCGGACCTGCCCAATCTGGCTGCAGATTGGGTTCGGCCAGGCGTCGCCATTTATGGGAGCGCGCCGGACTTTCCCGCGCACGACATCGCCCACTGGGGCCTGCTGCCGGCCATGACGCTGTCTTCGCGCGTGATCGCGGTGCAGGCCCTGCAGGCAGGCGACACGGTGGGCTACGGCTCCACCTTCAGCGCCCCGGGCGCCATGCGCATCGGCATCGTGGCCTGTGGCTATGCCGACGGCTACCCACGTCACTGTTCCACCGGCACGCCAGTGCTGGTACAGGGGCGGCGCACCCGCACCCTGGGCCGGGTCAGCATGGACATGATCGCCGTCGACCTGACTGATCTGCCCGAGGCCGGCTTCGGCAGCGAGGTCACGCTCTGGGGCCGCGCCGGCAACGGCCAGGTGCTGTCCATTGACGAGGTGGCACATGCCGGCGGTACCGTGGGCTACGAGCTCATGTGCGCTGTGGCGCCGAGGGTGCCGGTGCAAGTCGACCCGGCGGCTTGATCAGAGTACGAAGCGTGATGAGGTTTTCCGTCGGACGCGAACGGGCCGCATCCTAGGCGGCGACAGCCCAGGAGCATAGCGATCCGCTCTCGGCTTCCGTTTGCATCGACAATGCCCCATGGCCAAGGAAAAGACCGTCTACAGCTGCACTGAATGCGGCGGCTCGAGCCCGCGCTGGCTCGGCAAGTGCCCGCATTGCGAGGCCTGGAACACCTTGGTCGAGACCGTGCCCGATGCCCCCGCGGGTGGCGGCAAGAACCGCTTCGCCGCGCTGGCCAAGTCGACCCCGGTGACGGTGCTCGCCGACATCGACGCCACCGAAGTGAGCCGCGCCCCCACCGGCATCGACGAGCTTGACCGGGTGCTGGGCGGTGGCATCGTCGAAGGCGGGGTGGTGCTCATTGGCGGTGACCCTGGCATCGGCAAGTCCACCCTGCTGCTCCAGGCCCTGGACAACCTCGAGCGCGCCCAGATTCCCACGCTCTACGTCACCGGCGAGGAGTCTGGCGCCCAGGTGGCGCTGCGCTCGCGCCGGCTGGGCCTGGACCAGTCGCAGGTCAAAGTGCTGGCCGAGATCAATCTGGAAAAGATCCTGGCGACGCTGGCCAGCACACGGCCGGCGGTCGCGGTGATCGACTCCATTCAGACTGTGTACTCCGACCAGCTCACCTCGGCCCCCGGATCGGTGGCCCAGGTGCGCGAATGCGCGGCCCACCTCACCCGCGCCGCCAAGGCCAGCGGAACCTGCATCGTGCTGGTGGGCCATGTGACCAAGGAGGGCGCCCTGGCGGGCCCGCGCGTGCTCGAGCACATGGTCGACACGGTGCTGTATTTCGAGGGCGACACGCACTCGAGCTTCCGGCTGGTGCGGGCGATCAAAAACCGCTTCGGTGCCGTCAACGAGATTGGCGTCTTCGCCATGACCGAGCGGGGGCTCAAGGGCGTGGCCAACCCGAGCGCCATCTTTCTCTCGCAACATGCCGAGCCGGTGCCGGGCAGCTGCGTGCTGGTCACCCTGGAGGGCACGCGCCCGCTGCTGGTCGAGATCCAGGCCCTGGTCGACACCGGCGGGCCCAGCCCGCGGCGCCTGTCGGTGGGGCTCGACCGTGACCGCCTGGCCATGCTGCTGGCGGTGCTGCATCGCCATGCCGGCGTGGCCTGCTACGACCAGGATGTTTTCGTCAATGCCGTCGGCGGCGTTCGCATCAGCGAGCCGGCGGCGGACCTCTCTGTGATGCTGGCCATTACCTCCTCCCTGCGCGGCCGAGCCCTGCCCAAGGGCTTCATCGCCTTTGGCGAGGTGGGCTTGGCCGGTGAGGTGCGTCCCGCACCGCGCGGGCAGGAGCGCCTGCGCGAGGCGGCCAAGCTGGGCTTTTCGGTGGCCGTGGTGCCGCGCGCCAATGCGCCGAAAAAGGGCAGCCGTGACCTCGAGGGCCTGACCATCCACCCAGTCGACCGCATTGAAGAGGCGATGGAAGTGGTGCGCTCCATGGCCTGAGGCTATTGAGGTTCTGCCGGGGTGGTTCGGCCTGCCCCCCGCCAGCCTGAGACAATCGGTGCATGAACTGGCGTCGTATTGTTTATCCCGTGGCCGCACTGGCCTTTATCGCGCTCTGCTGGGACGCCTTCGGCTGGCCCGGTGTGGCGGTGGCCCTCACGGGCGGTGTGACCTGGATC
>JACCED011895908.1_pt1 | contig 45476 bp, 54 predicted proteins | sample 7455021 | NCBI WGS metagenome assembly JACCED01 (sample SAMN15323456, study PRJNA562643) | freshwater metagenome | isolation source: river surface water | place: USA:Blue River Watershed | collected 2017-08-19
AATATCAAGGAGTCATCATGCACCCATTTCATTTGGCATTCCCAGTCGATAACTTAAAAGACGCAAGAGCTTTTTATGGAGACCTGCTTGGATGTCCGGAGGGACGAAGCTCCGATGAGTGGATTGATTTCAATCTGTTTGGCCATCAAATCGTAGCGCATTTGGCCCATGGGGAAGCACAAAACGACGTGCATTCTGACGTGGACGGCAAAAAAGTACCTGTCCGACATTTTGGGATCGTATTGTCGATGCCTGAGTGGGAGGTGATGGCCGATAAATTAAAGAAAGCAGGCACCCAGTTTGTGATCGAGCCTTATATTCGTTTTAAGGGTGAGGTCGGTGAGCAGGCCACGATGTTTTTCTTAGACCCCTCGGGTAATGCAATTGAGTTCAAGGCCATGGCTCATCCTGATCGATTATTTGCCAAATAATGAGTAAAACGTATTTTGGTTTAGAGATTCCCTTCCTTGATGTTCTGGGGGTCGAACCCGAGTTTGCCGAAAACGGCCATTCTCGTATTCGTCTTCATCTTCGGCCTGAGTTGCTGAATAGTTTTCATGTAGCCCACGGCGGGGTCGTGATGTCGATCTTGGATTTTGCGATGGCAGCAGCGGCTCGTAGCTCCCACGAACATATCTTAGGCGTGATTACCATTGATATGACCACTAGCTTTCTTCGCCCCTCTAAGGGGATATTAATTGCTGAGGGTAAGGTATTAAAGGCTGGTAGTACCGTTAATTATTGCGAGGGCAGTATTTTCAATGAAGCAGGGCAATTAACCGCCAAATCCACGGGTAGCTTTATGCTACGGCGTACTAAGTCACAGTAAGAAAATAAAGTAATTAATATTAAATAATATAATTATCAGTTATTGATTAGCATTATTATATTAGTAATAAATTATTTAACTAATTGATTTAAATGATAAAAATTACTAATTTATAATATTAGTTGTAATATATAGCCTTAGGGTTAATAATCTTTCTTCTAAAGACCTTTATTAATCTATAATCTGGTCTAGTAATATTTTATTTAAAAGAATAATCAATATACCTTGTATATTAATCATTACTATTTACTCATTAGTTTTCAAAGGAATTTATAAATAATGTCATCGTTTAAAGATTTAGTAGCACAGCGGGAAAAATTAGACAGCCAAATTAATGCCATGATGCAGCGAGAAAAGGCTGAAGGAATTGCTAAAGCCAAAGAAATCATTGAGCAATTTGGTTTAGAAGTGGGTGATCTATTTGGTCGCAAAGGTGTAGCAAAAGGTAAGCGCGGTCGCCCAGCAAAGAAAGGGCCTGCTAGCAAGAAACGTGTTGGCAAGAAGCGGGGTAAGGTAGCTGCAAAGTATAAAAACCCATCGACCGGCGAGACCTGGACTGGTCGTGGTAAGGCGCCTAAATGGATTGCAGGTAAAGATCGCACCAAGTTTTTGATTAAATAATTCGCATTACGTTGATAGAAAAGCCAGTTCATCGAACTGGCTTTTTCTTTTATAAAACAAGCATGCCCTAAGCGTGTTGCCTCGGATATAAACCTTAGAGGGCATTATTGAGCGCTTCTACAAACAGAGCCTCTAATCTTGGATTGTGCTTATCGTTGCCTTGCTCGCTATCGGCGGAGTATGCAAATACAGTAGATTTCTCTGGAAGTTGATTTAGTGCTTCGTTGATGATTGGCTCCTCGAACTCCGGAGGCCTTAGTTGTTGAATATTTTCTTGGGCCATATCGAGCACGCCAGGGTGGAGCTGCACAAATGCTTCGTCTACTAGCATGGGAATTCTTCTGGTTTGGATGTTCTTGCTGAGGTAATGAATTAGATGCAACTGCTCAACCGGCGGTATTAAGGAATCTAAGTAAATTACGTCGGGATATAGCGAGACCGCTTGCATCAGCCCTTCTAGGCTGTCTATGGAGCCAACTAAATCTAGCCTTAGGGACCAGCTCTCAATTGCGGAGCGCATCTGCACTAAGTTCTCGGGGCGCCTAAAGATACCGAGCGCTAGATACTGTTGCTTGCTGGCGCTTTCTTGTAAGCCCAGCTTGCGACGTCTTAGCTGCTGATTCAGCGATGTTGCTAAGATCCGTCGGTGCCCACCGCGGGTTTTCCAGGCGACCAAATCTCCTTCTTCCACCATTTTTTGCACTGTCCCCAGAGATACCTGTAGGATCTTGGCGCTCTGTCGGGTACTTAGGTACTGCTGGTCTGGATTGATGGCTTTCATCGATTTTCTCCTTCTATTAATTGGGATAGAAAGAGCATAAAAAGCAATTGAAGAAAATTCTGTCGGCAAAGGATTAATTGCAAGTAGGAAATTTCTTATATGTATGTAGGCAATGGGGAAGTTGGCTGTAATCCTCGCCGTGGTTTTATTGCGTCACCCACCCTAGGTTTTGTACTAATCCCTTGATATTGAGATGTTTTCTTCTAAATGTCATGTTATCCTTACAGTACATAAGGCATTTGCTTTGCGTTCTGCTAATCGGTTAAGCCGTGTCGCAGATGGTTGAAACCACAGTTTTTTTCGGGTTACCCGATGAAAGGTGAGCATCATGATGCAGTCCTATAGAGGGTCTTCGTACCTCTTTGGGGGTAATGCCCCCTACGTAGAAGAACTCTACGAATCCTATTTATTAGATCCCACATCCGTTGCACAGCACTGGCGCGACTATTTTGATAACGTTGTTCAAGTCCCAGCTGTCGATGGTTCAAACGGCAGAGATATTGCCCATGCCCCAATCGTTGCATCCTTTGCTGAGCGGGCTAAGCAAGGACCCATAAAAACGATCCAGGATTCAGCGGACTCGGAGATGGGTCGTAAACGCGTTGCAGTTCAGCAATTAATTGCTGCTTATCGGAACGTTGGTAATCGCTGGGCTAATTTAGACCCCCTCAAGCGCACAGAGCGCCCTGATATTCCGGAGCTTAATCCGTCGTTTTACGGATTTAGTGACGGCGATATGGATATCGTCTTTAACACCAGCAATACCTTCTTTGGTAAGAACAACATGACCCTGCGGGATCTGTTGCAGGCATTGCGCGAGACCTATTGTGGTACCTTGACTGCTGAGTTTATGTACATTGCAGATCAGAAGATCAAAAAATGGTGGCAAGAGAAATTAGAGTCGATTCGGTCTACGCCTAAGTTTACAAATGAGCAACGTCGTCAAATCCTAGACCGCGTAACCGCAGCAGAAGGCCTTGAGCGTTATCTGCAAGCAAAGTATGTAGGGCAAAAACGATTCTCGCTCGAAGGGGGCGATAGTTTTATTCCCTGCATGGATGAGTTAATTCAGGGGGCTGGCAAGAAAGGCGTCCAAGAGATTGTGATTGGCATGGCGCACCGTGGACGCTTAAATGTCTTAGTCAATGTATTGGGCAAATCACCCAAAGATCTCTTTGCTGAGTTTGATCACACCGCACAAGAAGATCTGCCCGCTGGTGATGTGAAGTATCACCAAGGATTCTCGAGCGACATCTCGACCCCAGGTGGTCCAGTACACTTATCCCTGTCCTTTAATCCATCGCACCTAGAGATTGTGAACCCAGTAGTGGAGGGTTCGGCACGCGCAAGGATGGAGCGTCGCAACGATGCGAAGGGCGATCAAGTTCTACCGGTACTCGTGCATGGTGATGCTGCGATTGCAGGTCAAGGCGTGATGCAAGAGACCTTGGCTTTATCCGAAGTACGTGGATATTCCACTGGCGGCACGGTCCATATTGTGATCAATAACCAGATTGGTTTCACCACCTCAGATCCCCGCGATTTGCGTTCTAGTCTTTATTGCACCGACATTATGAAAACCATTGACTCACCGGTTTTGCATGTGAACGGGGATGATCCAGAAGCGGTGGTGTTAGCGACTCAGCTGGCCTTGGAGTACCGCACCCAATTTAAGAAAGATGTTGCGGTTGATATTATTTGTTTCAGAAAGCTAGGCCATAACGAGCAAGATACGCCGGCAATGACCCAGCCCTTGATGTACAGCATTATTGCTACTCATCCTGGTACCCGCAAACTATATGCTGACCGACTTGAGGCGCAAGGTGTTATTGCAGCAGGCGCAGGCGACGAGATGGTGAAAGCCTATCGTGCCGCAATGGATGCGGGCAAGCAAACCCTCGATCCGGTGTTGAGTAATTTCAAAGGGAAGTTTGCAGTGGATTGGTCACCGTTCCTCAACAAGAAATGGACCGATCATGCTGACACGGCCATTCCTCTATCCGAATGGAAGAGGCTTGCAGATAAGTTATCGACTCTGCCGGATGATTTCAAAGCGCATCCATTGGTACAAAAGGTATATACCGATCGTGCGGCAATGGGTCGTGGCGAGATCAATGTGGATTGGGGCATGGGAGAGGCAATGGCTTTCGCCTCCTTGCTAGCTAGCGGTTACCCAATTCGTTTATCCGGTGAGGATAGTGGTCGCGGCACTTTTAGTCATCGCCACTCTGTACTCCATGCGCAAAATCGAGAAAATTGGGACACTGGTACCCACATCCCATTGCAGCATGTGAGTAAAGATCAAGCCCCATTTACTGTCATCGACTCGATTCTGTCGGAAGAGGCTGTGTTGGGATTTGAGTATGGCTATGCTGCTGCCGAACCGAATACCTTAACGATTTGGGAAGCTCAGTTTGGCGACTTTGCAAACGGTGCGCAGGTGGTGATCGATCAATTTATCGCCTCTGGTGAAGTGAAGTGGGGCCGTGTGAACGGTTTGGTGATGATGTTGCCTCATGGTTATGAAGGTCAAGGCCCCGAGCATTCCTCAGCCCGTTTAGAGCGCTTCATGCAACTGTGTGCGGATACCAATATGCAGGTGGTGCAACCTACTACCGCATCACAAATATTCCATCTCTTGCGCCGCCAGATGATTCGGCAATTCAGAAAGCCACTCATCATCATGACTCCTAAATCGCTGTTGCGTCATAAAGATGCAGCATCGCCACTCATCGAGTTCACGAAAGGTGAGTTCCAAACCGTGATTCCGGAGAGTGATGCATCGATTGATCCTCAGTCGATTGAGCGTGTGATCATATGCTCTGGCAAGGTTTACTACGATCTTGTTAAGCAACGCACTGATAAGAAATTAGAGAATGCGGCGATTGTGCGGATTGAGCAGTTATATCCATTCCCGCATAAGGCAGTTGCAAACGTTATTAAAACGTATCCCAATGTAACGGAACTGGTTTGGTGTCAGGATGAACCGCAAAACCAGGGTGCATGGTTCTTTGTGCAACATAACTTGCTTGAGAACATGAGCGAAGGAATGCGTTTGGGATATGCGGGCCGACCAGCATCTGCATCACCAGCAGTCGGCTATGCCCATTTGCACCAGACTCAGCAAAAAGCCTTGCTTACCGCAGCATTTGGGAAATTAAAAGGATTTGTGATCACTAAGTAAACCATGCATTTGCAGACGGATCACTTATTCAATCTACCACTCATTATTTAACCTATTCATAGGACACATCATGGCCTTATTTGAAGTCAAAGTTCCCCAACTATCAGAGTCTGTTGCTGAAGCAACTCTATTGCAATGGAAAAAGAAACCCGGTGAAGCTGTTGCTCAAGACGAGATCTTGATTGAGATCGAAACCGACAAAGTAGTGCTAGAGGTACCAGCGCCATCTGCCGGCGTGCTATCGGAGATTATCGTTGCTGACGGCGGCACCGTAGTAGCCGAGCAAGTGATCGCAAAAATTGATAGTGAAGGTAAAGCTACTGTCGCTGCAGCTCCTAAAGCAGCAGCACCAGCCTCAGCCCCAGCCCCTGCGGCAGTAAAAGGCGCAATTGCCGCACCTTCAGCAGCCAAGTTAATGGCCGAGAACAATCTCAATGCTGCGCAAGTCTCGGGAACGGGTCGAGATGGACGTGTTACCAAAGGCGATGTCCTAAATGCTGTTTCTGGTGGAGCGAAGACAGTGTCGTCAGCCGCACCTTTGCCCATCTCTAATTTATCTCTAGGTGAGCGTACTGAAGAGCGCGTTCCAATGACCCGTCTGCGAGCCCGTATTGCTGAACGCTTATTAGAGTCACAGGCCAATAACGCTATCTTGACAACCTTCAATGAGGTCAATATGGCGCCGGTGATTGCTATGCGCACTCGTTATAAAGATACCTTCGAGAAAACCCACGGCGTTAAATTGGGCTTTATGTCCTTCTTTGTGAAGGCGGCTACGTATGCTCTTAAAAAGTATCCCATCCTCAATGCATCGGTCGATGGTAATGACATCGTTTATCACGGTTACTTTGACATCGGTATTGCCGTAAGCTCGCCACGCGGTTTGGTGGTTCCCATCTTGCGTAATGTTGATCAACTCACTTTGGCCGAAATTGAAAAGCAAATTGCTGATTACGGGAATAAAGCCCGCGATGGCAAATTAAGCATTGAAGAGTTAACTGGCGGTACGTTCTCGATCTCTAATGGCGGCGTCTTTGGTTCGATGCTTTCAACCCCGATCATCAATCCACCACAATCCGCTATTTTGGGGATTCATGCGACCAAGGAGAGGGCGGTGGTTGAAGACGGACAGATCGTAATTCGGCCGATTAATTATTTGGCACTGTCCTACGATCATCGCATCATTGATGGTCGCGAAGCGGTGTTAGGTTTGGTGGCGATGAAGGAACTCTTAGAAGATCCAGCCCGTTTACTTCTTGACCTATAAGGAGTAGACCATGAGCCAAGTATTTGATGTGCTGGTTATTGGAGCTGGCCCGGGTGGTTACATCGCTGCAATTCGTGCTGCCCAACTGGGATTTAAAGTAGCCTGTGCAGAAGCGAACCCATATGCGGATCCCAAAGGGGAGCCTCGCTTGGGTGGAACTTGCCTAAACGTTGGTTGTATTCCCTCAAAAGCTTTATTAGCCTCGTCCGAAGAGTTTGAGAAGATCGGCCATCACGTTGCCAATCATGGCATCACGGTGGGTAAGGTCAGTATCGATATTGCAAAGATGCTTGCTCGTAAAGACGAGATCGTGACCAAGATGACCGGCGGGATTAATTTCTTATTTAAGAAAAACAAGGTGACCTCCCTTAAAGGCCATGCTTCATTCGAAGGTAAAGGCGCTGATGGCTATCAAATTAAGATCACTGGTAAAGATGCAGGTACGGTCATTGCTAAGAATGTCATCATTGCAACGGGCTCGAAGGCTCGTCATTTACCCGGTATCACAGTGGATAACGTTCTGATCTGCGATAACGAAGGTGCCCTCAATTTTGATTCTTTACCCAAGCGCTTGGGTGTGATTGGTGCCGGTGTAATCGGATTGGAGCTTGGCTCGGTATGGCGTCGTGTCGGTTCACAAGTTACTGTATTAGAGGCTTTGCCCACCTTCTTGGGTGCCTGCGATGAGGGCATTGCTAAAGAGGCTAAGAAGATCTTCACCAAACAAGGGCTCGATATGCATATGGGTGTGAAGATTGATAAGGTTCAAGCGGATAAGAAGGGCGTTGTGGTCTCGTATCAGGATAGCGCTGGCAAACCACAAAAATTGGAGTGTGATCGCTTAATCGTCTCAGTAGGTCGCGTCCCTAATACAGAAGGTCTCAATCTTCAGGCTGTGCAGTTAAAGACCGATGAGCGCGGCTTTATCCCCATCAATGACCATACCTGTGCCACCGCTGCCCCAGGTGTATATGCCATCGGTGATGTGGTGCGCGGACCAATGCTCGCGCACAAGGCCGAGGATGAGGGTGTATTGGTTGCAGAGTTACTGGCAGGACAAAAACCCCATATTGATTACAACTGCATTCCTTGGGTTATCTATACCGACCCAGAAATCGCTTGGGTTGGTAAGTCTGAGCAACAATTAAAAGCTGAGGGACGCGCTTATAAAGTTGGTCAATTTCCCTTCATGGCCAATGGCCGTGCGCTTGGCATGGACCGAGCTGAGGGCTTTGTGAAGATATTGGCCGATGCCAAAACGGATGAAGTTTTAGGAGTCCATATTATTGGCCCCAATGCATCGGACCTGATTGCCGAAGCAGCATTGGCGATGGAGTTCAAAGCAGCCGCTGAAGATATTGCTCGCGTTTGTCATCCCCACCCCAGCCTATCTGAGGTGATGCGTGAAGCTGCTTTAGCAACGGATCAACGCGCACTCAATATGTAACTTGAAAGTCGCTGACTTTTATCATCAAGAGTGCAAAGCGCGCGGCTATCAACCGGATCCTGCGCAAGAGCAGGCCATTGTGCGTTTACAGCAGTGCGAAGATCAGTGGGTGGCGTATAAAGAGATCCGCAGCAATGCGCTGACCAAAAAAATATTTCATCCAGAGCTCCCCCGAGGGGTTTATCTTTGGGGCGGAGTTGGCAGGGGTAAATCCTTCTTAATGGATTGCTTTTATGAGGCATCACCTGTTACGAAGAAGATCCGCATCCATTTTCATGAGTTCATGCGCGAGGTCCATCGCGAGTTACATGAGCTCTCAGGCTTGGCAGACCCACTTGATGAGCTTGCCTTGCGCATTGCAGAGCGCTATCGCTTAATTTGCTTTGATGAGTTTCATATTAACGATATTGCCGATGCGATGATCATGTACCGCTTACTCAAAGCATTGTTCCTTGATCGAGTGCAGTTCATCATGACCTCAAACTATCGTCCAGATCAACTCTATCCAAATGGTTTGCACCGTGACCGCTTATTGCCTGCCATTGAACTGCTTGAAGATAAGTTGGATGTATTGAATGTCGACGCTGGGAGTGATTACCGCCAACTGCAAATGTCGCGTATCCAAGCCTATCTGCATCCACTAACCGCTGAGAATGATAAAAAGTTAGACGATTACTTCCATAATTTGATTGGTAAGCAAATAGAGTCTTCGTATCCTGTACTAAAGATTGAGTCTAGAGAAATTCGGGCCTTGCATCTAGCAGAAGGGGTAGTGTGGTTTGACTTCCAGACCATCTGTTGTGGGCCACGCTCTCAAAATGATTACCTAGAGATTGCAAATACCTTTCATACTGTAATCGTAGCGGGGGTACCCCACATGCCACCCCGGCTAACTAACGAAGCAAGACGCTTTATTTGGCTCATTGATGTTTTATATGATCACCGGGTTAAATTAATTATGTCTGCGGAAGTACCTCCAGACCAGCTTTATACCGAGGGACAGGTGGTGGATGAGTTTGCGCGAACGGTCTCACGCCTCATCGAGATGCAATCCCGAGACTATATTGAATCCCCCCGTCGGATCATTAATGCTCATCTGACCTAAAATAGAGGTATGAGCCAAACTGCGCCACTGAATGCCGATTTGCATTGCCACTCGATTATTTCGGATGGAACCTTAAGTCCTGAAGAGTTAGCCCTTCGTGCTCACCAAAATGGGGTTCAGGTTTGGTCACTGACCGATCATGATGTTTTGGGTGGGCAAGAGCGCGCGCGTCTTGCTGCTGAAAACCTTGGCATGACCTATCTCGCCGGGGTTGAGATCTCGATTAGTTGGATGAACCAAACGGTCCATATTGTGGGCCTTGGTCTCGATCACGGCAATGCTGTTCTGGAAGAGGGCTTGCGTGCCACTCGGGATGGTCGTGGTCTACGTGCACGTCAAATGGCTGCGCAACTCGAGCAAGTTGGCATCCAAAATAGTTACGAAGGCGCTCTGCATTTTGCTGGCAACCCAGAGTTGATTGCCCGTACGCACTTTGCCAGATTCTTGGTAGAACAAAAAATATGCAGCAATATGGATGAGGTATTCCGTAAATACTTGATCGCTGGTAAGCCAGGTTATGTATCGCATCGCTGGGCTAGTCTCGATGAGGCAGTGAGCTGGATTCGGGGGGCGGGCGGCGAGGCAGTGATCGCGCATCCTGGGCGATACAAACTCAATACGATGCAGATGGATGAGCTTTATGCTCGCTTTAAAGACTTGGGTGGCAGTGGAATTGAAGTCGTTACCGGAAGTCATAGCCCAGATCAATACAAAACCTATGCCAAGATTGCCGAGCGTTACGGATTTATGGCCTCGCGCGGTTCAGATTTTCATGATCCGCACGAGAGTAATATCGATCTAGGCTTACTACCGCATCTACCAGAGCATCTAAAGCCGATCTGGTCGGTCTTTCATTAAATAAGCGACAATCCTTCTTATGTTTGCTGAACGCGTTCTTTCTGGCATGCGCCCAACGGGTGCCTTGCATCTGGGCCATTACCACGGGGTCTTAAAAAATTGGGTTCGTCTCCAAGCTGAGTACCCCTGTTTCTTCTTTGTGGCGGATTGGCATGCATTAACTACTCACTATGATACCCCTGAGGTTATTCAGGAGTCGGTTTGGGAGATGGTGATCGATTGGTTGGCAGCTGGAGTCGATCCTAATCAAGCCACTTTATTTATACAGAGTCGAGTGCCTGAGCATTCAGAACTCTTCTTGTTGTTAGCGATGGGTACCCCATTAGGATGGCTCGAGAGAGTGCCCACCTATAAAGACCAAATCGAGAAACTCAAAGAGAAAGATCTGCAAACCTACGGATTCTTGGGATACCCATTGCTGCAGGCAGCCGATATTTTGATCTATCGTGCTTTGCATGTCCCTGTGGGCGAGGATCAAGTACCCCACGTGGAGATGACCCGCGAAGTAGCCCGACGCTTTAATTATTTGTATGGTCGTGAACCCGGCTTTGAGGAGAAGGCCTTAGAAGCAGTTAAAAAATTAGGTAGTAAGCGCGCCAAACTTTATGCAGAACTACGCACCGCTTATCAAGAGCGTGGTGAGGATGAGGCTTTATTACAAGCGCAAGCGATGTTGCAAGAGTCACAAAGTTTATCGATGGGAGATCGGGAGCGTCTCTTTGGTTACTTAGAGGGCGCCCGCAAAATTATTTTGGTAGAGCCCCAAGCCTTGCTTACATCAGCATCGCGCATGCCCGGACTCGATGGCCAGAAGATGTCGAAGTCGTATGGCAACACTATCAGTATCCGCGAGGCGCCTGAGGAGGTTGTTCGTTTGGTGCGTACCATGCCTACCGATCCAGCCCGAGTGCGACGAACCGACCCAGGCAATCCCGCAAAATGTCCTTTATGGCAGTTCCATCAGGTGTACTCAGACCAAGCCACCAAAGATTGGGCAGAGAAGGGTTGTAAATCTGCAGGTATTGGCTGCTTAGATTGCAAGCAACCAGTGATTGATGCGATCTTACGTGAACAGCAACCCATGTTTGAGCGTGCTCAGCAATACTTAGATGATCCTAGCCTCTTACGTTCGATCATTGCTGATGGCTCTGATAAGGCGCGCAAAGTAGCGCAAGAGACCATGCGCGATGTGCGTGAGGCCATGGGCCTCGACTTTGATTAATACCGAACCCGCAGTGCACGCAGAGCTTGATGTAGTCTCTTCTTGGATTGCTCACTATGCTGGGCTATTAAAACCTGGTGCTAAGGTCTTAGATCTAGCATGTGGTGGCGGGCGTCATGCACGTTACTTGGCTGATCAAGGCCATACAGTTCTTGCTGTTGATCGTGATCCAGACTCTTTAGCCAAGATCAAGCATCGCTTGGTTAAAACTCTTCCACTTGATCTAGAGGGTGATCTTTGGGTTCTTCCTGAGGCAGAGTTTGGGCACTGGGATGCCATTATTGTCACGAACTATCTCTACCGCCCTTATTTAGATCTATTGCCAACCCTTTTAGAAGAGGGCGGCATCTTGCTGTACGAGACCTTTGCCATTGGCAATGCAGAGTTTGGTAAACCTTCGAACCCAGCATTTTTACTGCGTAACGGTGAGTTATTGGAGTTAGCCCAAAAACATCAACTCCATGTGGTCGCCTATCGTGACGGTTTTGTAGAAAGACCCAAACCAGCCATGGTTCAAAGCCTTTGTGCGTGCCGTGGAGCCCCTAAAATACGCCATCCGTTACAATTTCAATCTTAAGAACCCCAGTAGATTAATTCTCTAAAACCCCATGACCCAATTGATGACCGGTAGTATGGTTGCGATTGCAACCCCGATGCATGAAGACGGCAGCCTAGACTATCCTGCCTTGCGTTCGCTATTAGATTGGCATGTTGCAGAAGGTACTGATGCGATTGTGATTGTGGGCACTAGTGGCGAGTCACCCACGGTATCAGTTGAGGAGCATTGCGAGTTAATCCGCGTAGCCGTAGAGCAGATTAAAGGTCGTATATCAGTGATTGCCGGTACTGGTGGAAATTCCACACGCGAGGCCATTGAGTTAACCGAGTTTGCCAAAAAGGTGGGAGCAAACGCCAGTTTGCAAGTGGTACCGTATTACAACAAGCCAACACAAGATGGCATGTATGCGCACTTTAAGACTATCGCTGAGAAAGTAGATCTCCCAGTTATTTTGTACAACGTGCCAGGCCGTACGGTTGCCGATCTATCCAATGACACTACTATCCGCTTGGCACAAGTTCCTGGTGTTATCGGTATTAAGGATGCCACTGGTAATTTAGAGCGCGGCTCATTCTTGCTTGCGGAACTCAAGAGTAAAAAACTGGATCACTTTGCCGTGTACTCAGGAGATGATCTAACCGCCATCTTCCTCATGCTCATGGGCGGTCATGGCAATATCTCCGTAACCGCCAATGTGGCACCCCGTTTGATGAGTGCTCTCTGTAAAGCTGCCATTGCAGGGGATACTCAAAAGGCCCGCAGTATTCAATATCAATTATTAGCAGTGCATAAGATGATGTTCATCGAGGCCAACCCCATTCCTGTAAAGTGGGCATTGCATCAGATGGGCAAAATGGAGGCGGGGATTCGTTTACCATTAACCCCGCTTAGCCAAGACTTGCGAGAGCCCCTAAAGCAGGCTTTGCAAAATGCAGGTTTGGTATGAGCATTTTATCGTTACACGAAAGACATAAGAGACCAATGCGTTTTGCAATCCAATCCTCTTTCATCAGCCTACTGGCTGTTGGCTTAAGCGCCTGCAGTAGCTTTAGTAGTATGACCGCCAGCGATAAGGTGGACTATAAAAAGCAGGGCGAGGTTCGTGGGCCTAATTTAGCCCTACCACCAGACCTCATTACTGCTCAGGCCGATCGTCGCTATATCGTGCAAGATGGCACTGCCACGATGTCCGAGTACAGCCAAGCGGTCAAGAAATCATCGCAGATGCGCACAAACGTTTTGACCGGTATACCGGGGATGAAAATCGAGCGAGATGGTGATAAGCGTTGGTTAGTTGTAGATAAATCAGCGGCAACCCTCTATCCCCAAATAAAGGATTTTTGGCAAGAGAACGGATTTTTACTCCTAATTGACTCTCCATCCACCGGAATCATGGAAACCGATTGGGCTGAGAATCGTACCAAGATCCCCCAAGACATTATTCGGAAAACCTTGAGCAGGGTCCTTGACTCGCTCTATGACTCGGGTGAGCGTGACAAGTTTAGAACCCGCCTTGAGGTTCAAAAACCAGAGGTGACCGAGATTTATATTTCTCATAAGGGGGCAATTGAGGTTCCCTTAAAAGATACAAATACAACGATTTCTACAAGCTGGACAATTCGTCCTTCTGACCCAGAGCTGGAGGCGATTTTCTTAACCCGCCTCATGGAGCGCTTGGGAATGACCCAAGAGCAAGCAAAGGCTCAGATTGCAGGGGCTACAGTTGTATCAAAGACCCCTCGGGCAAAATTAATTGAAGATGGTCCAGCTACTCGTATTGAGATGTCACAGAGTTTTGATCGTGCTTGGCGCGATGTAGGTTTGGCGCTCGATCGATCAAACTTTACGGTCGATGATCGCGATCGCTCTAAAGGAATTTACTTTGTTCGCTATGTTAATCCGAAGGAGTTGGGTGATAGCAGGGGTTGGTTTGGCCGCACCTTTGGAAAGAGCAACGATGCTGATAAAAAAGCCAAGGTCTACCGAGTAGTTGTTCAAGCACGAGGTGAGAACCAAATTGTGGTTTTGGTGCAGGATGCTGATGGCAAACCCGAGAATACGGCGACAGGCAATCAGCTCTTAACGACACTAGATCGACAGCTTATTAAGTAACGAGCTGATAAACAACCAGTAAGAATCATAAGAAATAAAAAAGGCACTCAAACGAGTGCCTTTCTTACTACAGCCTCAGAATTACTTCTTTGCTGGAGCAGCAGGTGCAGCAGCAGGAGCTGGAGCAGCAGCAGGTGCAGCAGGAGCGGCAGCAGGAGCAGCGTCAGCTGGCTTAGCATCAGCAGCAGGAGCAGCAGGAGCGGCTGGAGCAGCAGCTGGCTTAGCTTCTTCTTTCTTACCGCAAGCAGACAAAGCAACGGCCAACATAGCGGCCAAGAGTAGTGACTTCTTCATTATTATTTCCTTTAAATTAAAGACGATATACATCCGATTTACAGCAATTACCGGTAATTGTTGTAGGACCTAATTGGAGACACTTTGGGTAATCCCAAATTAAATCCACTGTGGATTATAGCAACCGATTACTAATTATTTGATTGGGTCTCAGATAGGCAACGATTGCTCTGATGAGCTTAGACCCAGATTAACCAGCCGGAGCAGTAGGCCTCATAAAGAGAGTTTTCCCCAGACATCCACTTTTCTGGATTTGTATCCACTAAGACCTTATTTTTGCTTGAGTTTTTAGCCCTACGCCCTAGGGCTAGGGTATGTGATCTAGCAAGTTCTTTCCAGGCTTTTTGAACTGCTGGAGTTTGCCCACGGGATACCGCCTCGCCATTGCAAAAGACTTCATCCCCCCATACTAGGAGGCGAGTCTGCGGATGGGGAATAAGGGTCTTGGAATAGAGTGTTTGCCAAAATGCCTTGGGCATCATTGCATCATGCGGACCCTCAAAAACGGCTTGAGGCTTAGGCTCGCTTAGATAGGCGCTGATTCCTTGAAGATACTGCTTACCTTCACCCAATGCCAGTTTACGAACGTGTTTGCTAATCTGCTCTTCTAGGAGTCTTGGTAAAACTGCCGGATCCTTGGTGGCGCCTTGAAGAGGATCTGCATAAATCGTGGCGAGTTCGGTTTCATCTTCAAGGGATTCTGCAAGACGCCATAAACCCTCTTGCAAGAGCTCACGATAGCTTGGCGATCGAAAGCCCACTGACCAGGTCTGACAGCCCGCATCTAAGGCAATACCTTCATGCGCAATGTGAGGAGGAAGATATAGAAGATCTCCAGGCTCAAGAACCCAATCTTCTTTTGCCTCAAAGCGCGACAAGATTTTGAGGGGTAGATCGTCCCGGAGTGATAAATCGGATTGTGCGGATATCTTCCAACGGCGCCGACCCTCCATCTGGATCAAAAAGACATCGTAGGAGTCGACATGGGGACCAACGCCACCACCAACACCAGCAATGCTAATCATCAGATCATCAAGACGAGCATCCGGAATAAACCTAAACCACGATAAGACATTAGCAGCCGCAGGGTGCCGTGCCTCGACCCCTTGGACCAATAAAGTCCAGTCATTGGACTTTAAGGATGGGATCTGCCCCTTACGAAAGGGCCCATGCTCTAGTTGCCAAGGTTTGGCCTTTACTAAGCGAGACTCATTGGCATCGTTACCGGCAAAGCCAAACAAGACATTCGCAGAAATTGGGCTCTGTAGAGCTTGTCCCTGAGCTTTTGCAAGTGCAAAACTGGGGATTGCATGGCGGACCAGCAAGGGGCGCTTATGCCAATAGTCCCGCATAAAGGCATTAGGGCTTCGCTGGCCCAAAAGCGCCCAGGGCTCATCGAGGGGAAGCTGGGCTGGGGCCCGAGGCACCTGATAGATTGAATCGGTGTTAGTCAAGTAAAATAGCCTTATTCAGGAACTACATCGCTATGAAGATTGAAAAAAATACCATCGTTTCTCTCCGTTACAAACTCAGCGATGCACAAAACAACATTATCGAAGAACCCGATACCGTCATGGTATACCTTCATGGCGGGTACTCGGGCACCTTCCCAAAGATCGAGAGCTTACTCGATGGGAAGGATGTTGGTTTCGAGACCACTGTGCAACTAGAGCCCCATGATGCGTTTGGGGAGTACGACCCCAATCTACTCAAAATAGAACCGCGCGAGCGCTTCCCCGAACCTCTCGAGATCGGGATGCAGTTTGAAGGAGTGCCCGAAGAATTATCAGAGGATGAGATTCTGGAGGCCGATGAAGACGAAGATGAGGACGATGAAGAGATTGATACCTTAATTTATACGGTGACCGAGCTCGCCGATAAACAAGTGGTCTTAGATGGTAATCATCCCTTGGCTGGAATGGCTCTGCGTTTTTGGTTACAGGTTGAAGATGTTCGCCAAGCAACCGATGACGAGATTGCTAATCAACACCCACAGGATGAAGATGGCTTTGGTCTTGATCTCGCGGATGAAGACGATCTGGATGAGCTAGATTTGAATGGTGGCGAGGCCAAAGGATCTGGTACTAGCCCCCGCACCTTACATTAAAGCAAGCTACTCTTTAAGAAGTTGCTTGATTGCGTCAAGCTCTCGCTTGGTCTCTTGATGGCCATGATCATCGCTGGCTTTCCCACCCAATTTAGCAATCGCTTCCTCAAGTGCCTTGATCTTGTTCTCTTGCTCGATCGTTGCATCGATCAAACTCTTAAGCGCCAGTGATACTGGATCATCAGCATTAGGCGTAATGCCATAGGCCGAGAAGCTGGCTTTACTGGCATCGCTTGCATCTTTGGGAAGATCGGGATGCAAGATACGTGCTGGCACACCAACCGCTGTGGCTCCTGCTGGGATCTCTTTTAAAACCACCGCATTCGATCCAATCCGAGCGCCATCGCCCACCGTAAATCCTCCTAAGACCTTAGCCCCGGCGCTCACCACGACCCCTTTGCCCAAAGTAGGGTGACGCTTCACCCCTTTATAGAGCGAGGTGCCACCTAGAGTGACCCCTTGATAGATGGTGCTGTCATCCCCAATCTCGGCGGTCTCGCCAATGACGATGCCAAGACCATGGTCTAAGAACACCCGACGCCCAAGACGCGCTCCGGGGTGGATCTCAATATTGGTCAAAAAGCGAGCTATGGACGCCAAGAACCGAGCGGGCCATTTAAGACCTAAGTTCCAGAGTGCGTGATTGAGGCGATGCAGCCAAATGGCATGAAGGCCTGGGTAGCAGGTGATGACCTCGAGACGATGCCGGGCGGCAGGATCCCGCGCAATAATGGCATCGACGTCTTCGAGTAATGAGCTCAGCATCCCATTAGTGTAATGGGAGAGTGCTATTTCCTCAGGATCATCTGTTTCGCAATCCCCCGCAGGAGATCAATCTCCTCTTTGCGTAAACGCGCTCTCGCAAATAAAGACTGCAGGCGCGGCATTAATTTCTTGGGATGATTAGGATCCAAATACCCGATGGCTTCAAGCCCTGCTTGCCAATGTTCTAGCATTGCTGCTACCGCAATCGGATCGGCAAGCTCGGCAGGATCGGTCTGGGGGATGTGCTCATGCCCTTGCACAAGGGCTTGGCGTAAGCCAAAGGCACAGACCATTACAGCCTGCGCCAGATTGAGGGAGGGGTAGTCAGGGTTAGCAGGCAAATAAACCCGGTGTGTACAAAAAGCCAGATCTTCGTTCTCTAGACCAGTGCGCTCTGGACCAAAGACCATTGCAACCGATTGCTGGTTACTCACAGCATCGAGCAAAAGATCTAAACCACTATTCCAGTCTAAGGCGGGAGGACCAAACTCGCGGTCACGACTGCTTAAACCGAGAACAACACTGCAATTCTGGAGTGATAGAGAGAGGGATTGGGTAACAGTAGTCTTAGCCAATACATCGCTAGCACCGCTGGCTAAGGCGATTGCTTCAGCATCCTCATGCATTTTGTCTTGCCGTGGACGAACTAGGTGTAAGTGCTCAAAGCCCATGGTTTTGAGGGCGCGGGCGGTCGAGCCCACATTGCCCGCATGACTAGTTTCGACCAAGACCCAACGGACCTGATCGCAATGCACAGAAAATGAGTTTTTGGTCATCGATCCCAATTCGATTAAAATGATGTCATTCCTCCGCTTTGGAACTTAAAAGTACGTTCATGCAAAAGATGTCAGTGTAAGTAATTTAAGACCTCTTTGCAGTGCATCCTTTTATGTCTCTGGAGCTTGTTCTTATTTAATTTGTCCACTGATTATGCACCCCATGTTAAACGTGGCCGTGAAGGCCGCACGCCGTGCCGCAACGATTATTAATCGCGCTTCACTGAATTTGGAGCGTTTGCAAATCGATCGTAAGCAACATAACGATTTTGTGACCGAAGTGGACAAAGCGGCCGAAGAGGCCATCATCGAGACCCTCAGTGAGGCCTACCCCAATCATGGGTTCTTGGCCGAAGAGTCTGGTGAGCTGTTAAATAACTCCGATCATATTTGGATCATTGATCCTCTAGACGGCACAACCAACTTCATCCACGGCTTTCCTCAATATGCGATCTCCATTGCCTTGTCGGTAAACGGAGTACTGCAGCAAGCGGTCATTTATGATCCTAATCGTGATGAGTTATTTTCTGCCAGCAAAGGCGGTGGCGCCTACGTTGATCGTCGTCGTTTACGAGTAGCTGATCAGATTAAATTAGAGAACGCTTTAATCGGAACAGGATTTCCGTATCGCCAAGATCAAGATGTGGACCAATACTTAAAGATCTTTGCGGACATGACTCGTCAATGCGCAGGCTTACGCCGCCCCGGCGCTGCCTCATTAGATCTAGCCTATGTTGCTGCAGGCCGGTATGACGGCTTCTTTGAAAGCGAGTTAAAGCCTTGGGATATGGCTGCTGGCGCACTCATCATTACCGAGGCAGGTGGTTTGGTTGGTAACTATCGGGGCGAAGAAGGATTCTTGGAGAGCGGAGAGATTATGGCGGGCAATCCGCGTATCTTCGCGCAGATGGCGCAGGTCTTAGGTAAATACTCGCGTCAATCAGATTAAGACGACTTCACTAAATCGATATAGCGCACCCCATTGGTGTCGATACGAAGCGCGCTCGCTTTAGGCAACACGGTCTCAGGATGATCTAGATCCCAGTCAGATAGTACCCAACGTTGCCACTCTTTATTGCCCATGCTTTCATGATGTCGGGCAGGTAGGTGCGTATGCCCATGGATCAAACGCTCTGAGCTATACGAGCCCATGAGGTTGGCACAGGCCACTAAAGTGACATCACCCTTGAACCGAGCCATCTCTGGGGTATAGCGAACCGCACGATCGTACTTAGCCGTGCTATTAGTTCGCAGGGTACGTGCGATACTGCGTCGCCACTCAAGGGGCAGACGCAAGAATAGATTTTGTAACCAAGGCTTACGAACCCATTTACGGAATATCTGATAACTTAGATCATTGGTGCATAAGGCATCACCATGGCTAATGACCCATTCATCACCCGCGATCATTACCTTAGAAGGGTCTGGTAACAAGGTCATGCCCGATTTGCGAATGAACTGCTCACCAATTAAGAAGTCACGGTTACCATGGATGTAATACGTTTTGGCCTTGCTAGATAAATTACTTAAGGCGCGCAAGACCTCTTGCTGAAAAGGGGAGCGTGCTCCAGCATCATCTCCCACCCAATACTCAAACAGATCACCCAAGATAAATACAGACTCTACCTGGTTGGCTTCCTTCTCGACAAAGTCAAAGAAACGCTGCGCCGTCAAGGGCATTGACGGGGTCAAATGCAGATCTGAGATCAGCAGGGCGCTAGCGTGTTCTTGCATGAACTAGTCTTCGATTACAGAAGCCGTCTCGATGACAACGTCCTCAGTTGGAACATCTTGATGGTAGCCAGAATTTCCGGTAGGCACTTTTTTGATCTTCTCCACAACGTCCATGCCATGGCTAACCGAACCAAAAACTGCATAGCCCCAGCCTTGTGGAGTTGGCGCAGTGTGGTTCAAGAAATCGTTGTCATTAACATTAATAAAGAACTGAGAGCTGGCAGAATGCGGCTCATTGGTTCGTGCCATCGCAATCGAACCCTTGACGTTCTTTAAGCCGTTATTGGCTTCGTTCTCAATCTCCGCATTGGTGGGCTTTTGTTTCATACCTGGGGCCATGCCACCGCCTTGGATCATGAAGTTATCAATTACTCGATGAAAGATCGTGCCATCGTAATGTCCACTTTTGACATAGGCTAAAAAGTTTTCAACAGTTTTAGGAGCCTTGGCGGCATCCAAGTTTAGGGTGATATCGCCATGGTTGGTTTTGAGTAATACGCTTGGCATACAGAACTTTCTCTTAAGGTTTAGGGGTTGCAGAATTAGGATTAGTACCGGGTGTAGTCGTTGGTCTATTAGCGGGCTTTGCCACTGGATTTAGGATCTCTTTAATCGCTTTGGCACGAAGCCCATATTCTCGCTGATTGGGCTGGAGTTTGCTGGCACTTAAGTAATTCGTTTCACTCAGGCGCAAATAGACCTCAGCTAAATTACCTTGCGCAGTGACATAGTCTGGACGAAGCTTAAGAGCAAGCTCTAAATAATCACGTGCCTCTATCCATTTACCTTGATTGGCCGATAGTGCGGCAAGATTGTTATAGGGTTCTGGTAGCTCCGGAAACTGTTGGGTGATCTCAATCCAAGTGTTCTTGGCCGAGACAGTATCACGCAACTCTATTTGTAGGCGGGCTTTCAAGAATCGTAATTGGACATTGCGTGGCGACTTCGCTAAGGCGGCATCAATGGCTTTAATTGCATCAGCAAACTTACGTTCTTTGGTCAGCTTCTCAATATGGGTTGGAATTGCGTTCTTAATCACCGGATCAGGCTCAATAATCAAGAAGGACAAAAAGGGCACCGAGATGGTCTCCGCTAATTGATTTGCAGAGGTCTCGGGATTTTGATTGGCACTCATTCGGGGTGGATCGGTTGGACCATACCCACCTAAATACGGTTGCGGAGGGACACCAGTTGCCGCTGGAGGGACACTTGGCGAAGTGCTACACGCTAGTAGGCTTAAAGTACCAAGTCCAAGCAAAAGTCTTAGGGTCCAAGTGAACAAGGGAGAGCGGGTCTGGGATGGTGTCATTACAAAGAGATCACTAAATGGGCGCTTCATTGGATATACTCAGCAGTCTAACAAATTCATGCTCCATGTTTCCAAAGTCTTCTAAGGTTCCTCGGTCTAAGTAAGTTCAATGACGCTCTCAATCTACAACACCCTATCGCGCAGCAAGGAAATCTTTAAACCGATTGTGGCTGGTCAGGTGCGCATGTATGTCTGTGGAATGACCGTCTATGATTTCTGTCACTTAGGTCATGCCCGTGTCATGATCGTATTTGATATGGTGACTCGCTGGTTGCGAGCTAGCGGCTATCAGGTGAGCTACGTGCGTAATATCACCGATATTGATGACAAGATCATCAAGCGCGCGCTTGAGAACAAAGAACCGATTGCTGTCTTAACGCAACGCTTTATCGATGCAATGCACGAGGATGCCAAGATCCTTGGGCTCTTGCCTCCCGATCACGAGCCCCGTGCTACCCAGTACATTGCGCAGATGCAAGGCATGATTGGTCGTCTGATTGATCAACAAATGGCTTACCAAGCTGAGGACGGGGATGTGAACTACGCCGTGCGTCAGTTCCCAAGCTATGGCAAGTTATCCGGCAAGTCCATCGATGAGCTCAATGCGGGTGAGCGCGTCGCCATTGGCAGCGGTAAACGTGACCCTCTAGACTTCGTCCTCTGGAAATCCGCCAAAGCCGACGAGCCCAGTGATACACGTTGGTCATCCCCATGGGGTGAGGGTAGGCCTGGTTGGCATATTGAGTGTTCTGCAATGTCTTGTGAGTTACTCGGGCAACATTTTGATATTCATGGGGGAGGGGCTGATCTGCAGTTTCCTCACCACGAGAACGAGATTGCCCAGAGCGAAGGCGCTCTGTATGGATCAAGGTCGGTTACCAACCCGTTCGTAAACTACTGGATGCACAACGGGCATATACGTGTGAACCAAGAGAAGATGTCAAAGTCATTAGGCAACTTCTTCTTAATCCGAGATGTCTTACAACAATTTGACCCTGAGGTTGTGCGCTTTTTCATGTTGCGTGCGCATTATCGAAGTCCTATTAACTACTCCGATAGTCAGTTAGAGGAGGCTAGAACCGGCTTGGTGCGTTTATATACCGCAATCAATACAAACGAGCAGCATGCTTCCAAGAACTTGGAGCCTGTCGCACAATGGGTAAAGCGCTTTGGGGATGCTATGAACGATGATTTCAACACCCCCGAGGCGATCGCAAGCCTCTTTGATTTGGCAAGCGAGATTAATCGAGCCAGCGACGCGAACACCAAGCAAGAGCTCTCCCACACTCTCAAACACTTAGCCGGTCTGATTGGCCTTTTGCAACGCTCTCCCAATGAGTTTTTACAAAGTGGGACACCGCATACCGGCATGAGCCCCGCACAGATTGAGGAGCAGATTGCAGCGCGACATGCTGCCAAGCTCACCAAGAACTTTAAAGAAGCCGATGCGATTCGGGAACGCCTGTTAAATGATGGCGTTGTCTTAGAAGATAAACCCAGCGGCACAGTATGGCGCCGCGCTTAAGAACGACATGCCAAATACCAAACTAGCCAGTAAATCTGTTGCTGTAAAAAAGGTGGGGCGCAAGCCTAGCATTAGCTCACCAGACTATTGGCATGAGGCATGCGCAGAGCTGATGAAGCAAGATCGTATTCTGCGTAAATTGATACCAAAGTATGGTGACGGCATCTTAGGAAGTCGGGGCGATGCATTCACAACATTGGCGCGCACGATCGTGGGGCAACAGATCTCGGTAGCTGCTGCCCAGTCGGTCTGGAATCGCACTCTAGAGACCCTTGAGCATGAGGTTACCCCGGCACAGGTTCTTAAGACCAAACAAGAGGCCTTGCGCGCATCGGGTTTGTCGACCCGCAAGGTCGAGTACATTCGGGACCTAGCCGATCACTTTCATCATGGGCGTTTACAAACCGATGTATGGCACACCATGGATGATGAAGAGCTCATTAAAGACCTCAGCGCAATCCGGGGGATAGGTCGCTGGACCGCAGAGATGTTCCTGATCTTTAATCTCATGCGTCCCAATGTGCTACCTCTTGACGATATTGGCCTGATTCGGGCGATCTCGATTAATTACTTCAGCGGGGAACCCGTGAGCCGTCATGAGGCCCGCGAGGTCGGGGCTAATTGGGCCCCATGGAGAACGGTAGCCACTTGGTATATGTGGCGAAGCATTGATCCTATACCCGTAGAGTACTAATTTGGGGGACCATTCCCCAAAAGACATAAAATTAGGCTATGAAGACCACTTTCCTAGACTTTGAACAGTCGGTTGCCGAGTTAGAGACCAAAATCGAGGAACTGCGCTTTGTGCAGGACGAGTCCTCGGTCGACATCTCGGATGAACTCAAGACGCTCTCTGAGAAGAGCCAACAGCTCACCAAAGAGCTCTACGAGAACCTGAGCCCATGGCAGGTATCTCAAGTCGCGCGTCATCCACAACGCCCCTACACCTTGGATTACATCGCAGCTTTATTTACGGACTTTCATGAGTTGCACGGCGACCGTGTTTTTGCCGATGACCAATCCATGATTTGTGGCTTAGCGCGTTTTGATGGAAAACCTTGCATAGTGATTGGGCATCAAAAGGGTAGAGATACTAAAGAACGAGCACTGCGTAACTTTGGTATGAGTCGTCCTGAGGGATATCGTAAGGCCATGCGCATCATGCGACTTGCTGAGAAGTTCCATCTCCCAGTCTTTACCTTTGTAGATACCCCTGGAGCATTTCCAGGGATTGATGCCGAAGAGCGCAATCAATCTGAAGCGATTGGGCACAACTTATATACCCAAGCAGAACTCAAGGTGCCCATCATCACCACCATCATTGGCGAAGGTGGCTCGGGTGGCGCCTTAGCAATTGCGATGGGCGACATGGTAATGATGTTGCAATACTCCACGTATTCGGTAATCTCGCCAGAGGGCTGCGCCTCGATCTTATGGAAGACCGCTGAGAAGGCCCCAGACGCTGCGGAGCAACTCGCATTGACCGCCCAGCGACTAAAGGAACTCAATCTCATCGATAGCATCGTGCCAGAACCGATTGGTGGTGCTCACCGAAATTACGAAGGCATGATGCAGAGTATGAACAAGGCCCTTAAGCATGCTCTCTCTGAGGTAGGAGATCTGGCTGAAAAAGATCTTCTCGATCGTCGTCATAAACGGTTCATGAGTTATGGCCAGTTCAAAGAAGTTAAAGCCAAAGAAACCAACTAAGCCAACTAAGCGCATCGGTATTGCACTGAGTGGTGGTCTAGATTCGGTTGTCTTGCTCGATGCGGTCTGTAAGGCCTACCCGCACGACACTCTTATCGCATTGCATATTCATCATGGTTTACAAAAGCAGGCCGATCAGTGGTTCGTCTTTTGCGAGCGGCTCGCTAAGCATTACAAGATTGGTTTTGATTTCCGCCTCCTGCATTTGCAAGATCAAACCGGCAATGTAGAGGCTCGGGCCCGCTCAGCGCGTTACGAAGCCCTCCTTGATCTATGCGAAGCGCATGATCTGGATCATCTCTTACTCGCACACCATCAAAATGACCAAGCAGAGACCGTGCTGCTGCAATTACTGCGAGGTGCCGGCCCTGCTGGATTATCTGCCATGGGGCCCCAGAAGGAACTCTGCTCTCCTACCGGCAAGTGTATTACCTTGTGGCGACCATTACTCGAGCAAACTCGCGAAGAGCTTGAAGCGTATGCCAGGAGACGGCGCTTGCAATGGGTCGAGGATCCTAGTAATCAAGACACCATCTATCGACGCAATGCGCTTCGTAAAATGATCCTTCCTGCCTTAAGCAAGATCCAACCAGGTGCCATCGCCAATCTAGCACGCAGTGCCCAGTTATTAGCTCAAACCCAAACGCTATTAGATCGTTTAGCTCAAGCGGATGCAAAATCTCTGATGCAAAACGGAGCACTGCAAATTGCTCCGCTAATGGCGCTCCAAGCAAATGATTTGGCTAGTGCAAACAATGTTTTGCGTTACTGGTTAAAGCAACATCACTTAGCGATGCCGTCCCAAGAGCGCTTGCAAGCATGGTGGCAAGACCTCTCAGGAATGCGTGTCGATCAACGCTTGCACTGGGTGCATGATGGACAAGCGATTCGGGGATGGCGTGGGTTCTTACAGATTGATGCTTCAGTTACTCAGCAAAAAACAATACGAGGCGAGTGGATCTTTACACCAATCCCCCCAAACTCTAAACAAGCTGGTCTACCTTGGGACTGGTATCAAGAGGCACTTAACGCAAAGACCATTGAGACCAAAGCCCGCGAGGGTGGGGAGCGCTTGAAGATCAAGCCCAATACGCCAAGTAAAAGTCTCAAGAAGCTTTACCAAGAAGCAGGGGTGCCTCCCTGGCAACGCGACATCCCGCTCCTATACATCAATCAGGAGCTGATTGCGGTAGAGGGGCTAGGTGTTAGCCAAAGCCATCTGGTCGGACACGGCAAGCGGGTCTGGCCAGAGTGGTCCTAAAAGCCCAATCTAGAACTTAAAACCCTGTAAAATCATACGTTTTGCATTTCAGAACTTAAGAAAACCAAGCAACATTTACAGAATCTACTATGTCTTTAATTGTTCATAAATACGGTGGCACCTCGATGGGCTCCGTTGAGCGCATCCAAAATGTGGCCAAGCGGGTTGCAAAGTGGATGCGTGCTGGTCATCAAGTGGTGGTTGTGCCATCGGCAATGTCGGGTGAGACCAATCGTTTGCTTGGCTTAGCCAAAGAACTCAGTCCCAACCCCAATCCCCGCGAGCTCGATCAAATTGCCTCTACGGGTGAGCAAGTTAGCTCTGGTCTCTTAGCAATTGCATTGCAAGAGCAGGGTATCGATGCAGTGAGCTATGCAGGATGGCAGGTCACCGTGCATACGGATTCTGCATTTACAAAAGCGCGCATCATGGGTATTGATGATGCAAAGATCATGAACGATCTAAACGCAGGACGTGCAGTGGTGATTACTGGTTTTCAGGGTGTTGACCCAAATGGCAACGTCACCACACTAGGCCGTGGTGGCTCAGATACATCAGCTGTTGCTGTTGCTGCAGCTCTCAAGGCTGATGAGTGCCTCATTTATACCGATGTCGATGGGGTGTACACCACCGATCCTAGGGTCTGCGAAGACGCACAGCGTTTAGAGAAGATCACCTTTGAAGAGATGTTAGAGATGGCGAGCCTTGGTTCCAAGGTCTTGCAAATACGATCGGTCGAGTTTGCTGGCAAGTACAAAGTGAAGACCCGTGTTTTGTCATCCCTAACCGATCCCCTAATCCCCCTTAATCAAGAAATGAAGTCGGGTACTTTAATTACCTTTGAAGAGGACAGCACTATGGAAGCCGCAGTTATTTCGGGTATTGCATTCGCTCGCGATGAGGCCAAGATTACCGTGATTGATGTACCAGATCGTCCTGGTATCGCATATCAGATCTTGGGGCCCATTGCAGATGCCAATATTGATGTGGATATGATTATTCAGAACCAATCGGTTGATGCCAAGACCGATTTCACATTCACGGTGCCTAGGGCCGATTATCAAAAGGCACTAGACCTCTTAAAGAAGAGTGTGCAGGCTCATATTGGTGCCAAAGATATCTTGGGCGATGCCAAGGTATCCAAAGTATCGGTTGTGGGAGTCGGTATGCGCTCGCATGTGGGTGTAGCCAGTAAGATGTTCAGAACCTTATCAGAGGAGGGTATCAACATTTTGATGATCTCCACCAGTGAGATTAAGATCTCGGTAGTAATTGATGAGAAATACATGGAACTCGCGGTCAGAGCCCTGCATAAAGCCTTTGAACTGGATCAGAAGTAAAATATCGATAGTAATGTAGTACGCAGCAATGTGAAGTAATACGGAGACGTGGCCGAGCTGGTCGAAGGCACTCCCCTGCTAAGGGAGCATCTGTGCTAAAACATGGATCGGAGGTTCGAATCCTCTCGTCTCCGCCAATTTACCTTCATCAATATTCCTCCACGGAGTCGCTAGATGAGCGCTGCCCATAAGTGGTTAATCTCTTTTGTAGTAATCCTTGTTTGCCTATTCTTTGTATTAGACACATGGATATTTAATCAGTGGGTCTACCATGACTTTGCAGCTGGGATCGATCGTCGTTTGTCTTGTTTTTGGAAGTCTCCGTAGTCAAGTCTGTTGTTATGTCTGCAAACACATTCAAAGGTAACAAAGCCTATCTGCCCAGTAAAACCTGTACTGTATGCGGCCGCGAGATGGTCTGGCGTAAGTCTTGGGCCAAGAACTGGGAGAGCGTGAAGTACTGTTCTGACGCTTGTCGATCCAAAAAGGGTTCAAGTACAAAGCCGCTATAAGCTGTTATATCGGTTTAAACCCTAATTATTCGGTTTAGGGGTCTCTAAACGATGTAAAAAGAAAGACGTGACAAGTGTGGTCTTTAAAAGGAGAAAAACATGAAACATGTCGTAACCATTCTTGGAATATCAATTGTTGGGCTATTAACAGCCTGTCACCCATCGGGTGGCGGAACTGGGCAAAAGGCGAGTGCTAATTTAGAGTCCCGTTCTGGATCAAATACAAAAGGCGAGGTTAATTTTGTGTGGCAGGGTAATGATGTCTTGGTAAGCGCTAAGGTAAGTGGCCTTAAGCCAAACTCGGAGCACGGATTTCATGTTCATGAAAAAGGCGATTGCTCTGCACCCGATGCAATGAGTGCGGCAGGCCATTTCAATCCAGATGGTAAGGCGCACGGACAGCCAGGTAGTTCACATAGCCATGCTGGTGACATGCCCAATATCAAAGCGGATGCCAATGGTAATGCTACATACTCTGCCAAATTAACTGGGTTCACAGTCAACACAGGTCCAGCAGGTATTGTTGGTCGTTCTGTAGTGGTGCATCGTGATCCAGATGACTATAAGTCTCAGCCTGCAGGTAATTCAGGGCCACGGATTGCATGTGGCTTAATTAAGTAATCAGCGGTTCTCATCAAAGAATAAAGGGGGTCACTTGACCCCCTTTATATATTAAGGTTTTGCCTAATCCATCTGGATCTTGGCATAGTCAATCACCTTACGCCAGCGATCAGTATCGGTCTTCATAAATTGAGCGGCACGTTGCGCATTCATGTATGTAACCGTAGCACCTAAACGTGAGATTGCCTCAACCATTTCCTTGCGAGCCACAATCTTTTCTAAAGCAACCTGCAAACGCTGACTAACGCCATCAGGTATACCTTTTGGGGCAGCTAAGCCAAACCAAGCAGAAACATCGAAGTTGGGATAGCCTGATTCAATCATGGTCGGCACATTGGGAAGGGCGGGATTGCGTGTCGCAGTAGTTACCGCTAGGGGCTTTAACTTATTGCCATTAATTAGGCCAAGAGCAGGTGGTAGGTTATCAAACATAAAATCCACTTCTTTTGATACCAGCCCAACATTTGCAAATGCCGAGCCACGATAAGGAATATGAACGACAAAGATACCCGCTTGGTTCTTGAGCATCTCGGCACTGAGATGCAGTGATGTGCCGTTGCCATTGGAGGCGTAATTGAGTTTTCCGGGATTTGCCTTCGCTCGTTTGACTAAATCGGCAACAGTGTTAATCCCCGATTCTGGATTGACCAATAAGACATTGGGAAGCTGTCCTAGAACAGCAATGGGTTCAATGCTGACTGGGTTGTAAGGCAAGGTCTTATACAGAGCAGGGCTAATGCTTAGTGGAGCGGAGGCCATTAAAAGGGTATAGCCATCTGGACTCGCTTTTGCAACGTCGGCTGCTGCTAAATTGCCACCCGCTCCTGGTTTATTCTCAATCACCACGGGCTGACCCAGTTCTTTGGAGAGCTCTGGACCAATGAGACGCGCAGCATTATCAATTAAGCCGCCTGGAGGAAAGGGTACAACTAACTTAATAGCGCGATTGGGATAACTTTGAGCATGTACATGAAAGCTTATAAAGCTAATCAGAATTAAAGTGAACGAAGTAATAATGTGACGCATCATTGATCCCTTAGTCATTGTCATGCTCTCTTTTTATCACTAAATCCTGCAGATATCGCTAGTGGTTTACCTTATTAGCCACTCGCTAAACGCTTGCACACTGCATCTGTGAACTGCTTAGTCGTTGCCTCCCCCTTGAGGTCGCGCGTGCGTATCGAGTCGATATTTAAGGTATCTGTAATTGCTTTGCGTAGACGGGTTGCAAGATCTTGTTTACCTACATGATCGAGCATCATGGCAGAGGCCAATAAGATCGAGATCGGGTTAGCAACCCCTTTGCCAGCAATATCGGGAGCAGAGCCATGCACGGCCTCAAAGATGGCGGCACTCTCACCGATATTGGCGCCCGGCGCCATCCCCAAACCGCCCACGAGACCTGCAATTTGATCAGACAGAATGTCACCAAACAAATTAGTACAGAGCAACATATCAAAGCGCCATGGATTGAGCACCAATTGCATGGCACAGGCATCCACAATCATGTCATCCATCTCAACTCGGCCTTCATATTCTTTGGCGACCTCACGAGCCGCATCCAAAAAGATGCCAGTGAGTAACTTGAGGATATTGGCTTTATGAACGACGGTAATTTTCTTACGGCCATTCTTCAAGGCATATTCAAAGGCAAAGCGCGCGATACGTTTGCTACTCTCACGCGTGTTCATTCCGGTCGACACAGCAACCGCCTTAGGATCATTACCCACAGGGATGTAGTACTCATGGGCAACATAGAAGCCACCTAAGTTCTCACGCACCAAAACAATATCTATGTTCTCAAAGCGACCCGGTATCAGTGTCTTGGCAGGGCGCACATTGGCATAGAGCTCAAACTCTTCACGCAAGCGCACATTGGAAGACCGAAAGCCTCCACCCACAGGCGTGGTCAAAGGACCCTTGAGGGCTAAGCGATGTTTACGGATACTCGCCAAGGTTTGTTCTGGTAATGGGTCACCTAAGGCATCAATGCCAGCCACCCCCGCCTGCTGTACATCCCACAGAAAAGGGCTGCCGAGGGCATCTAGGATTTGGATGGTTGACTCAACGGTCTCTGGACCAATGCCATCGCCAGGGATCAGAGTTGCAGTAATAGGATTGGGGGAGCTCATAGTAAAAAGATTGATAATGGAAGAATGTTTCTATTTTAATTCTGTTGAGCCAATCCATGAAAAAACCTCTATCCATTGATATCCAGAAAGAACTATTTACCGAAGCACGCACTGTGCATGCTTTTAAACAGCACGACATCACTGATGAACAGATTCAGGAGCTCTATGAGTTATTCAAGTGGGCTCCAACCGCATTTAATGCCCAACCAGGACGTTATGTATTTATTCGTAGCGATGCTGCAAAAGAGCGTTTACTTCCAGCGCTAAGCCCCGGCAATGTTCCTCAGGTCAAAAGCGCGTCCCTCACGGTCATCGTAGCCTTTGATACTCTCTTTTATGAGCACTTGCCTGTCTTATATCCAGCAGTGGATGCTAAGCCATTTTTTGAGGGTAAGCCAGCGGTGACCGAGGTTGCTGGTCTGCGCAATAGCTCTTTGCAGGGTGCGTTCTTAATCATGGCGGTTCGCAGTCTGGGCTTTGATTGTGGAGCGATGTCGGGATTTGATCCTGCCAAAGTCAATGCAGAGTTCTTTACGGATGGTCGCTATAAAGCAAACTTCTTACTCAATATTGGTGTCGCTGATCCTGCAGGTATTTATGCACGAGGACCACGATTGGCTTTTGATGATGTCGTACAAATCATCTAAACTGAAGCAATAAACCAAAGAGGATTACGCAATGGGTTATTTTCCACAAGATACATTACGCCGAGTGATGATGGCGGTCTTTGTAGTACTCGCGATCGTTGAGCTGACGCGTGGCTCATGGTTCTTTATTGTTGATCTACTATTTGCTTTATCGCTCTCACCCAAAATATTCGCTGGGGTGGTGGGTATGTTTAAGCGTAAAGACTGATATTACTTCTGGGGCGGAATAGAGTAGGTGCCAGTGGCATGTGCAACTGGCTTGGGATCATCCCCTGAAAAGATATTAACCTCGCCAACCACTAAGGTCTTACCCAATTTTAGTAAACGGCTCTCAGCCCGAATGCTATTAGACGGTTGGGGGCGCTTCAGAAAATTGATATTTAAACTCGTGGTCACGGTCAGCGGCACAATCCCAATTTCACCCAAGATCGCAACATAAAGAGCAACATCTGCCAAGGACATCATGGTGGGCCCCGATACCGTTCCACCAGGTCGAAGTTCATCTACTCCAACAGGGTGGGTTACTACGGCACTCCCTTGTTCCACTGAAACGATCTGACATTTGGTCTGTGGAAAGTCTTTGGCAAAGAACTCTGTGAGCTGCTCACGACTAGCTGGCATCTGAAACCCCTATCTATGGCTAAATGTATTCACTATTTTAGGGGAGACACAGGTATAAAGAGTGGGTTAATATTCCCTATGAAGACCTATTTAATGACCTTTGGCATTGTCACAACAATCATGGCGATGCCGGTCTTGGCTCAACCGATTTCTCCCTTTCAACCCGAAGAGCTTAAAGCCATAAATCAGCAACCCCTCGTGCCACCTCAAGGCGTCATGGGTAAACCCAAGCCTCCAGCCCCTGAGAGCGCACCCAAGAAAGTCATTATTGGACCCAACTACACCACGGATCAGCCCGGTGAGGCAGAAGCTAAAGCCTTGGGGGAGGACTCCGCACAGCCCCTGAATCCTCGAGAAGGATTGATTACGATTCCGTTTAATTAGGAATTAATCAAGCGAGGCGCCCGATGCCTTGACGATTTTTGCCCAGCGAGCAATATCGTCTTGGAGTTGTTTGGCAAACTCAGCCGGAGTGATGTTTGCAAGCTCTACTCCAGATGCCAGTAATTTCTCTTTCAGCTCAGGATTAGCTAAGGTTGCTTGCATCTCTTTTTGTAATTTATCAACCACTGCTTTTGGGGTCGCCTTTGGTGCAAATAAACCAATCCACAAGGTTCCTGAAAATCCCGGAATCTTCTCAGCAATAGCTGGCACATCGGGAAGAACAGGAGAACGTTTTGCAGAACTTACCCCAAGCGCAATCAATTTTTGAGTATTGATGTATTGCAATACCGATGGCAAGCTAGCAAATGCAATTTGGATTTGACCACCCAACAAATCATTGAGAGCGGGTGCGACTCCTTTATATGGAATATGTTGCAAGCTAATGCCATAACTTTGATTGAGCATTTCACCTAAGAGATGATTTAAGGTGCCATTACCCGCCGAGGCGTATTGATAGGTACCCAGTGGCTTGGATTTCACTAGCTTTAAGAACTCATCTAAGGATTTTGCAGGAAAACTAGCATTCACCACCAATACATTTGGAACGGCACCCACCATTGCAATTGGTACGAAATCATTAACAGGATCAAAGCCGGGGTTCTTATAAAGAGCTGGATTAATCGCCTGTGCACTACTAATAGTCATTAATAGGGTATGACCGTCTTTGGGACCATTTGCAACAAACTGCGTGCCTATATTACCGCCGGCACCCGGACGATTTTCAACAATCACAGAGCTCTTCATTTGCTCTGCAAGACGCTGTGCGACCACCCGCCCTACAATGTCATTGGTACCGCCTGGTGCTTGCGGAACGATGATAGTAATAGGCTTATTTGGATAGGCCAGCACGAGGGTGGAGAACAAACAGCAAACAGCAGAAATGATGAACGGTACAAAGCGAGTCATAGGATCCCCATTTAAAATTAATAGTATCGATCTATATTAGCCTACAATAAATTCTGAACCAGAATAAAGCACTCAATCAAGCGCAAGGTTTATTAAGAAGAGACTAAAAATAAATATAAGGGGCCAGTATGCAAGACCGTAAATTCTTATCTCATTTGATCCTATCGGCAATGCTAATTCTTGGCTCTGGGCAAGCATTTTCTCAAGTGGATAGCTACCCAGTCAGGACCATTACGATGATTGTCCCCACAGCTCCAGGAGGAACAACGGATATCTCGGCCCGGATGCTGGCTACACCACTAGGAGCTGCATTGGGTCAAACTATTGTGGTCGAGAACAAGGGCGGAGGTAACGGCAATATAGCTGCTTCACAGGTAAAGAGAGCTCCTCCAGATGGTTATATGATCATGATGCAATATTCTGGGTATCACGTAATTACCCCGCATGTGTCAAAGCAGCAGCAATGGGAGCAAAAAGATTTTCAGGCAGTTGCGAACGTGATCTCAGCCCCCCAAATTATTGTGATCCGGGCGGATCTACCCTTTAAGACCTTTAAAGAGTTCATTGCGTTTGCAAAAGCAAATCCTGGGAAGCTAAATTACGCATCATCGGGTAATGGCTCCTTGCAACATGTGACCGGTGCAATGCTGGAACAACAAGCCGGTATCAAAATGGCTCATATTCCCTACAAAGGCACTGGACCTGCTTTACAAGATCTATTGGCCGGACAAGTTGACATTACATTTGGAACGGCGCCACCATTTATGCAACATGTGGCAACAGGACGATTACGTGTGCTGGCCGTAACCGGTAAAACACGTTTACCAAGCCTACCTGATGTACCAACGACTGCAGAGGTGGGCTATCCCAAAGTGGATGCGACCTCGTGGTTTGGAGTGTTTGCTCCCGCCGGCGTACCCAAGCCCATTATTGATAAATTAAGCGCAGAGATCGCCAAGGTTGTGCAAAGCCCAGCATTCAAGCAAAGAGCCGTTGAATTAGGCGCTACAGCAGACTATGAGAACCCCAAGCAGTTTAGTGACCATGTTGCCACTGAACTCGCTGGATGGGCGGGGGTCGTAAAGGCGGCCAAGATAGAGGCTGAGTAAACATTGACGATGAGAGTATTCATTGTTGGAGTGTTGTTCTTTACCGCATTGCACACTCAGGCAGCAAGTAGCCCCTATGATCTGCATCTGCAGGTCTACCCTAATGAGGATCAGTTTCAAATCATTGCAGACTATAAGGTTGCCATGAGCCCCTGCCAGGCTAGCGCTTATCTCAAAGATTATGAGGGAGCCAGATCCATTCCGGGCATTAAAGAGTCTAAGATTATTAGTCGCTCTGGCAATCAAGTGAAAGTAGAGCGTGTTGTGGAAGACCGGATCATGCTAATACCGATTACCATGCGCTCGGTCGTTCAGTACAAAGAGCTATCAGAGCAAATCATCGACTTTGAGCAAATCAGTGGAGATGCAAAGCTATATAAAGGTAGCTGGCGCATTGAACCTGAAGGCGAGGGAACGCGATTCCAGTTTCGGGCTAATGTAGAGGTCAGTTCAATCGTGCCCCAGATTGTGGTGGAGTATTTCATTAAAAATCAAATGACCAAACGTTTTGAGGCAATGGCAGAGAATGCTACGCAACGACTGGCACAGAAACAATTGGGCTGTAAGTAAACAAAAAGCCCGACGGGTATGCCGCCGGGCTGTACCACTCTTTTGAGTGGGTGTCATCGCCACAGGAGTTTGATGTCCTGTATTGAAGAAGGGTGCATGAATGTACCCTCATGAGAACTGGTATTGCTACCAGTGTGGATCACACACAATCTATGACACCACGTTTTTATCCTATTCCTGCGTTCAGCAGAAGTCAATCAAGGATCCCATGAAATTTATTTATCGAGAGTTGCTATGAGCAAATCGGTCTAAGTAAATGAATTCTTTTACTTATTGCAATGCAAAATAAAATCCTAATAGGTTCGCAACTCAATTTCTAGGCCATGCAATTTACCCCTTAAGTTGATCAAAGCAAGGTCTTTGCTAAATAAAACGGATGGCCTTAATTGATATGCAAGATCAATAAAGATTTGATCGTCAGGATCTGAGCAGCGAATTGGGGCGCTTTGCTCGATCGATAATAGCGTACCTAAGTCTTGCCAATTCCGCAGAATAGAACTCTGGGCTTCTTCGCTAAGACCAAATTGCGCACGACCCAGCACATCTTTAAACTCTTCAAGCATCGCGCTCGAGTAAAACAGCTGTGCGTACTTGCCTTCAATTGCTTCACGCAGGGCAAGGACTCTCTCATCAGTAAAGACAAATAAATCCAGTAATACATTGGTATCGATAATCAGGCGCTCGGAGCTCATCTTGGGTATCTTATGGCATAAATCCAATACACTCATACCTTTGTTCCTGCCCATGCATTCATGAACCATTTACTCGCGCTATCCCGTCAGATTGATCGTATCAGTCGGACTGCCGCCCAGCTTGCGGTGCTATTGGTCTTGGTCTGCGCACTTATCTCGGTGGGGAACGCCTTATCACGGTATGCATTCGATTTGAGCTCAAACGCTTGGTTAGAGATGCAGTGGTATCTCTTTGCGGGCATCGTGATGTTGGGGGCTGCCCATTTACTCTGTATTAACGGTCATATTCGAGTTGATCTACTCTATCTGCGCCTTGCTCAACGCCAACGTATGATGCTCGATCTGTTTGGCCTACTCTTTTTTGTCATTCCTTTTAGCATCATGATGGTTCTCTATGCTTGGCCATGGTACCTAGAAGCGTGGACGATTGGAGAGCGCTCAGCAAATGCAGGCGGGCTCATACGGTGGCCTGTCAAAATCTTAATGCCTATTGGCTTTGGTCTACTGATCTTGCAGGCAATCTCAGAGATCATTAAGCGGCTTGCTGCATTACAAGGCAAGATCACATTGGATATGCAGTATCAACGCCCAGACCAATAATGCCAGCTCTTGAGTTTATGGCCCCTGCAATGTTTGCAGCCCTTGTGGTCTTTTTGATCATTGGACTACCGGTTGCATTCTCCTTAGCTGCACTTGGATTCGTCTCCGGACTGATTGCGATTGAGCTTGGTATTTTTCCTGCTCAGTTTATGGCTAATCTGCCGTATCGTGTATTTGGTATCTTATCGAACGAGCTTTTACTGTCCATCCCATTTTTTACTCTGATGGGAGCTATTCTGGAACGCAGTGGTCTTGCAGAAGATTTGCTTAATGGCTTTGCAAAACTCTTTGGTGGATTGCCTGGTGGACTGGCCTACGCTGTGATTGTGGTGGGGGCGATCTTAGGCGCAATCACCGGTACCGTGGCAGCGTCAGTGATTGCGATCGGAGTGATCGCCTTGCCAGTGATGTTGCGCTATGGCTATCAGCCGCGCTTAGCGACTGGTGTAGTAGCTGCCTCAGGAACCATTACGCAGGTGATCCCTCCCTCATTGGTCTTAATAGTCTTGGCAGATCAACTTGGTAAGTCGGTAGGGGATATGTATTTAGGAGCCATCGGACCATCGATTGCTCAAATCCTAATCTTCTTGTTATTCATCTTGATCTTGTCATTCATTAATCCTAAATTAATGCCACCCCTACCTAAAGAAGCTAGAACACCAATGGGTTGGGACTTAATCAAGACCGTAGTACTTGCGATTCTGCCTTCCATGGCACTTATTTTTGTAGTACTGGGCACCATCTTCATGGGGCTCGCAACGCCCACAGAAGCAGGGGCCATGGGAGTGGTTGGTGCGATGGTATTAGCAGCGATACATCGCCGACTTCACTGGAAGATGTTATGGCAAGGTATGGAGTCCACCATGAACATTACCGTGATGGTGATCTTTATTCTGATTGGTGCCACGGTGTTTACCTTGGTATTCCAGGGAGTGGATGGGGGTAAGTGGATCGAGCATTTGTTTTCAGCGATGGGGGCCGATGATGCGGTGACCTTCCTGATCATTGTGAACATCATCATCTTTGTCTTGGCATTCTTCCTTGACTTCTTTGAGATCGCATTTATTGTGATTCCGCTATTGGCACCGCTTGCTAAGGATCTTGGAATTGATCTCATTTGGTTTGGGGTATTAATCTGCGTCAATATGCAAACCTCGTTCATGCATCCACCATTTGGCTTTGCTCTGTTTTACCTCCGCGGCATTGCACCACCCAGTATTAAGAGTAGTGATATTTATCTTGGAGCAATTCCGTGGCTAGGCTTACAACTATTGTTGGTTTTGATCTTAATCTTTTACCCTCAGATCGTGACGGGCCTATTGGATAAGCCCCTCGAAGTGGATATACAGCAGATCGAGATCAAGCTTGACGAGAGTGACAGTGGGGCGCAACCAAGTCGGGCTGCCCCCGCAGAAGATCCTGCTGATTATTTCAAGCGCAAGTAGATCAGAGTTTTTGTCTAGACATGAAGTTGTCGTAACTGCCCTCAGCAACCCTAAACCAAGCTTGTTGATCACGCTGGAAGCTACGCATTTGCGTCAGAATCCGTTTAAAGGTCGCACTCTTAGCACTGGTCTCTTCAAGAAGCTCTTGATTGGCCTTAAAGCAAGCATCCATGACCGATTGTGGGTAAGCACGCAAGATGGCGCCGCCCTGTACAAGACGCTTTAATGCATTTGGGTTTAATGCATCGTACTTGGCTTGCATCCAGGTATTGGCTTCCGCAGTAGCAGCTTGGATTGCCATCTTATAAGCCTCTGGTAAGGCGTCATACGCTTTGGCATTAACCTGAAAGGCTAATGCCGCACTGCCTTCATTCCAACCTGGATAGTAGTAGTACTTGGCAATCTTATTGAGACCTAATTTCTCATCATCGTAGGGAACCGTGAACTCTGCTGCATCAATAGTTCCTTTTTCAAGTGCAGAGTAAATTTCTCCGGCAGGTAATTGTTGGGTAACGACCCCGAGTTTAGTAAGAACCTGACCACCCATACCACCGGTTCTGAACTTTAACCCCTTTAGATCATCCATCGTTTTGATCTCTTTCTTAAACCAGCCTGCCATTTGGGTGCCGGTATTACCTGCCAGAAAATTAATGACCCCAGATTGTCGGGCAAACTCATTAAAGATCTTTTCTCCATCACCATGGATCCACCAGGCGTTGTATTGACGACTGTTAAGGCCAAAGGGAATGCAAGTACCAAATGCCCAAGCAGGATCTTTGCCAATGTAATAGTAGGGGGCAGTGTGATTGCACTCAATCGTACCTTTCTCTACAGCATCAAGAACCTGTAATGCGGGAACGATCTCACCGGCAGCATGCACACTAATCTGAAACTTCCCACCCGTAATTTGACCCACACGACGGGCAATTAATTCTGCAGTGCCATATAGGGTATCAACACTCTTTGGAAAGCTCGAGGCACAGCGCCAGCGAACGGTATCAGATTGCGCAAGAGCGGAACTGGATAAGAGGGTGGCGCCACCAGCAATGGCGAGACCACCGGTTTGTTTAATAAATGAGCGACGGGTCATAAATATCTCCAAAATAAAGCAGAACAAGACAATATTAACTTAATGCTTCCAGCCGATTTGCCATTGATCTTGGTTCTTTAGTTCCTCAATCGGCAGAAGATAGCAACGCTTACTCATAACAGCTTCGAGCTCAACAAAGCCTGCGGGGATCGTATTGGACTCCTCCACATTGGGATCATGGATTTTGCTCACTAAAAAGTGCTTTTCTTTATTCTTGGGCTTACAAGCAGTCCACTTCGAGAGCAATAATTTTTTGGAGATGGGATTTGGCATCAGACTCTATTTTGTTAATAATCGGTATATTACTCATACTAAAACTCTAAATCAGGAAGGGCGGGGTGTTATGACCTTATTCATGTTGACCTGGGCGATCACCTCGCTATCGCTATGGGCTGCAAGTTATGTCTTCGATGGTCTCCAGTTTAATGACTCAGGCGCCTTGATTATTTCTGCTTTGGTATTGGGCCTTGCGAATGCGATTGTGCGCCCCTTACTCATTTTGTTTACTCTGCCACTAACGCTATTAAGCATGGGATTATTTCTATTGGTGATTAATGCATTGGTCTTAATGCTTGTAGCAGAACTGGTGAGTGGTTTTGTGCTGGCCGGATTTTGGACCGCCTTCTTTGCTAGTATCTTCATCGCTATCCTTAATGCATTTATTGGCTCATTCTTTGCCATCAATCGCATCAAAATAGAACGCATTTAAGTCAGAGTCCTATGGAGGATAAGAACTCGCTACCACCCTTTATTGTTGAGGTGCCATACAGCACGGCACCACGCATGGTGCGACATCAAGGCGCACTGACTCATTTACCAGCAAGGACTTCGTATCTTGAGGCAAAAAGAGCAGAGTTGGCCTCGCTGGGTGCCGATCTATGCGCACAAATTCCTCATGCCACCCTGACTCCACTTCTTCAGCACGCTGCTCAAGTTCTAGACGTGCCTAAGCCTGAGCAAATCCAGTCAATTGAGGATCTGGCTTTTTGTCTTGAGGAAGATGTGGCCTTGATGCAAGACGGGGTCTTGAGTGCTATCTGCTTTTGCTTCCCGAGTAGTTGGGTGCCTGCAGAACGCATTGGGATGCCCTTAGGACAAATCCACGCTCATGTTGCTGATGGGCAAAAGTTGGTGGCTGCCAGCCCCAAAATAGCCCATGTGATGGGCGATCTAGAGCAGGGCTCATTTCGACGTTATGTATGGACCATTACAAACAGCCCCAAATTAAGCCAGCATCCTAAATACAAGAACTCAAGTACCCCTCAAACTATCGATGATCTGTACTACCGTGTAGAGACTCAAACGACTTTACCTCTACCAAGTAATACAGGAAGGTCAAGCCTGTTCTTGGTGAAGGTCGAGGTATGTCCTTTGGCCGATTTATGGAGTAATCTAGAGCAAAGACAAACTATTTATGACAGCATTTCGTCAATGAGCGAAGCGGTCTTGGAGTATAAAAACTTGCAAGCCATCAAAACTATCCTGTCGCGCGCCTACACGCAGGCATCATGATGGAAAACTTTGGTCCCATCATCTTGATTGAAGTAGTACTCGTGTTTGGTGGTGTCTTACTATTTGCCTGGTGGCAGTTGCGCGATCTTAAAAAAGAGCGTGAAAAGGATGAGAAGAAGAAATTACAAGATAAAGCGCACGATACATAAGTAGCAGTTCACCTTGAGGGAGTCGCTATGAAAACCATTCAACATCTAATTGCAGTCATTCTTTTATCACTCATATCTTTTGGAGGGGCCGCTTGGGCTCAATCAGGCACCATTGTTGATCTTCAGTATGTAAAAGCGGCCCAGCAACGTGGTGCGATTATTTGGGATGTGCGCGCCAGTAATCAGTATCTTGAAGGACATATTCCTGGTGCAATCAATTTCGGAGATATCGGAACTGTTTTACGAGACCCCAATCGCGAGGATTTTATTGATTTAGCGGAGATCAATGCAATCTTTAATAAGGCTGGGCTTGATATTTATAAAGAGATCGTGGTGTATGGCTCGAGAGGTAATCCTTACTCCTATTTTGGCCTATTCACGATCCATTATTTCGGGGGTAAGCAGGCCAAAGTTTTTCATGATGGTATTGATGGTTGGGCAGATGCTGGCTTACCGATTGAGAAAACATCGTCTACCTTGGCATCTATAAATATTAAATTAGCCCCTCAGGAAAACTTAGTGGTTAGCAATGAGCAAATGCGTAAGCTCTATAACAATCAATCGGTTCAAGTGGTGGATGCGAGAACCTTTAATGAGTTTAAGGGTAATGATGTTCGTGCAATACGGGGAGGGCATATACCCGGCGCGATTAGTATTCCGTATGAGCAAAACTGGAAAGATCCTGCCACCGGATCAAAGCTTGCTAAGAAAGAAGTCAAAACAAATGCCGGGATGTCTTTAAAAACAAAAGACGAGCTCAATGCGCTGTATGCAAAATTAGACCCCAATAAAGAGACAGTGGTTTATTGCCAAAGTGGGGTACGTGCCGCTGAGACCGCAACCGTTCTACAAAATCTTGGATACAAGAACGTCAAGATATATGACTCGTCATGGTTAGGGTGGGCCAGTCATTTAGCCTCCCCCGTTGCTGATGAGACCTATCTGAACGTTGGGATGCTCAACGCTAGGATTGCTGCGATGCAAAATAAGATTAATGAGCTTGAGACCGCATTAAAAGGAAATAAAAATTAATTTTTCCTAAGGTGATTGCGTATCACAAGGATTCAGCTAATATCAAGTCATTGTGCCAAAACCAGCCACCAAATACTTTCCGGAAGGAAATTACACCGAACTTGATTTAGTGACCTTGTCCTATGTCAGTGATGCAGCGGAAGAATTCGGCATCTTAAGTTTGATGCAAATGGTGGATAAGGCCTCACGTCGTAATAAGGCCCTAAATGTAACGGGTGTCCTGTCCTTTGATCATGGACGCTTTGGACAAATCTTGGAAGGGAAGCCCAAGGATGTTGAGGCAATCTGGGAGCTAATTCTGAAAGATCCCCGTCATACCAATGTAGTTTCTTTAGGCATGAAGAAAATTAATACTCGGCGCTTTGCTAATTGGTCGATGCGCTTGTGTGGCCGAGAAGAGATTATGGCGGCCGATCCACAGATAAAAATATAACTACTTGTTCAGGTGACACACCAGAATCAGTGAGCCATCGGATAGTCGAGCCTCTAAAGCATCGGTCGTTTTGCCCACATACACCTTCACCCCTTGGCCGTCCCCAATATTATTCACATTCGTAAAGTGGGCAGTTTTCTCATCTAAACGCTTGAAATTTGCAATGATTGTGGGCTCACCAATGCTAAATTTTGATCCGACCCAACGGTCAGGACGAATAAACTCGCCATTGACCGTCTTACCCCGGTATGTCTTCATATAGGTGCAGTCTTTCTGATTGAGCATCATGGCGGCTGGATCCTTTGGGCGATCAAATAAACCAGCGTGCGCAGGGCTTGTTAGCAGACAGGTAAGAAGGGCAGTAAATACAATAACTAGACGCATAAGCTAAACACATCAGACTTACATCAATTAAGGACCTTATATCCGCGACCAACGAGACACTTTTTAACAACCGCTTCTTGCGAGTCATTCCCTTTATAAGCACCACCAGCACCACCAATGACCGCACCTGCACCAGCTGACTGCACGATCCCTGTTGTATTACTACCGGTTACTAAGCCTAGGAGTCCGCCAACAACTGCCCCGGCTCCTGCACCCTTTGCGGCGGTGCCGCCCATCCCAGTAGCCTGCTTTGCATAATCTTGGCACTCGGCTAAATCTTTCTCATAGCGCGCCTCATTCACACCATTCATATCCACAATGGGTCGTACTTCAGCGCCAGCACAAGCAGTTAAAAGCACTGCCCCGCTGATCAGGGAAAGGGTAAGGGGAGTGTGCTGCCAGTTCATGTGGGTCTCCTAGAGAACATTAAAGCAAACCCATCTCCTATCGTCAAGCTTAGAGCGCCCTAGAGCTCCATGGAAACCCTAATTTCATAAAGGAGGAAGCCTGTACAAAATGAATCTTCTACTAATCATCGATTCACTTCGTTTGGAACCCCATGCAAACCGTTAGCCAACTCCTGGCAGGAAAAAATCATCGTCTTGAAACCGTAGCACCTAATGAGCATGTCTTTGAGGCTCTAAAGATTATGTTTGAGAAAGATATTGGCTCTCTACTGGTTGTGGAGTTCGGTAAGTTGGCGGGGATCTTTACGGAACGTGATTACGCCCGTAAATTAGTACTGCAAGGAAAGAGCTCACAAAATACCTTGGTACGCGATGTGATGAGTACTAAATTAATCACTGTTAAACCAGAAGACTCCCTCGACTTTTGTATGCAATTGGTGACCGAGAAGCGGATACGGCATTTGCCCGTGATAGATCAAGAGCGCTTAGTTGGGATGCTATCGATTGGCGATCTATTGAAAGCAGCGCTCTCAGAGCAGGCCAATACCATCAAGCAGTTAGAGTCTTATATCAACGGCTAGATGCCCATCTCTTTAAATACCTCTTTGGCATTTCGGAAGCTATCAATTGCTGCGGGAACACCACAGTAGATGGCGGTTTGTAAAAAGATCTCACGGATCTCATCTTTGGTAAGACCGTTGTTGATAGCGCCCTTGATGTGTAATTTCAGTTCATGGGGTCGATTGAGTGCAGTAATCATTGCCAGGTTCACAATACTGCGGGTCTTACGATCAAGCCCAGGACGATTCCAAATCTCGTTCCAGCAATATTCAGTAACCAACTCTTGCATTGGTCGGTTGAACTCATCCGCATTCTGGATGGATTGATCCACATACTCAGCACCCAAAACCTCACGGCGTGTCTTCAAACCCTTCTCAAATGCATCGCGGTTCATGTTCGTCTCCCAGTATGTTTAACAAATAGCAGTATAGTAATAATCATGCATAAGCTCAGCGCCCCAAGTCTCGTTTCCATAGCCTTGATTTTCTTGCTGACGGCCTGCGGCACTCCCCAAAGTGGATTTCGGGTTGTTAATCAGTCCGACGGCATGATTGGGGTGCAAGCAATTAAGGGCGCCAAAGAACTAGAGGCCCATGAACTGGCAGTCAAAGAATGTAAAAAGATGGGTAGATCCACTGCAGTGATTTCTGAGGCCAAGACCACCCGCAATGATCAGTTTCCAATGATCTATATTTATCAATGTGTTCGTTAATAGAGTAAATCGTTTATGTCCGTTTATACCCACGTCCAAACTATTCCCATCTTTCCATTAGGAACCGCTCTTTACCCAGACGGCATTCTTTTATTAAAGATTTTTGAGGTACGTTACTTAGATATGGTCAAGCAATGTGTTCGTGAGGGCTCTGGATTTGGAGTGGTTACCCTAAATGGTGGAACTGAAGTACGAACACCCGGGGAGCAGGTTAGCTTTAATGACGTCGGCACTCTTGCTCGCATTAAAGAATTTGATCCAGTACAACCTAGTCTCTTTATGATCCAGTGCCATGGCGAGCAACGCTTTCGGGTGAAGAGTAGCCAGACCCAAAAAAATGGATTGATCACTGCCGAGGTAGAGTTTCTGAAAGAAGATACTCCTACCGAAGTTCCTGACGAGCTCAAACCCGCATCTGAGGTTTTGGGTAAAGTAATCCAGTCATTCAAGGAGCAGGGTGCTGCAGTCGGTAAAGAATTACCCTTTCATAAACCCTATCGCTTTAATGAATGCGGTTGGGTTGCCAATCGCTGGTGCGAACTCCTGCAACTTAGCCCTGGGCAAAAACAGTTTTTCCTCGAACAAGAGAACCCCCGACTCAGACTTGATCTGGTCAATGAGTTACTAGAGGAGATGGGCGTTTATAAAGCGGTAAAGTAATAAGGAAAACTGCACTCAATAATTAAATTAATACCAATTGGAGACCAAATGAAACATAAAATATTATTAGGTTTATTAAGTATGGTGTTTTCAGTAATGTCCCATGCTCAAAGTAATTGGCCAAATGGTCAAACCGTTCGAGTCATTGTGCCATTTCCTGGTGGGGCAAGCACCTTAGATTCAGTTGTTCGAACATTGACTCCAGAGATGGGTAAAAATTTATCAAGCCCTGTCATTGTTGATAACAAACCTGGGGCTGGTACTGTTATTGGAGTTGACGCCACTGCAAAAGCGACGGATGGGTATACCGTGGGAGGCGTTGCAAATAGCTTTACGGTCAATCAAACATTGGTCAAGAATTTACCCTATAACGCTTCAAAGGATTTACAGCCGGTCATCTTGATTGCGAAGACAGCAAATGTTTTAGCTGTTCGCCCAGGATTGCCAGTCAATAATCTTAAAGAGCTTATTGCGTATGCCAAAAAGAATCCCGGTAAGCTCTCTTATGGATCATTTGGTAATGGAACAACAGCTCATTTCGCAGGAGAGATGCTTAAATCCCAAGCAGGAATATTTGTGGTTCACATTCCATATCGCGGACAAGGTCCCGCCTTGACAGATTTATTAGCTGGCAACATTGACTTGATGTTTGGGAACCTCCCAGATTTCTTGCCCCATATAAAGTCTGGCAAGTTGAAAGCAATCGGCACAACCTATTTAACTCGTGCACCATTGGCTCCTGAAATTCCAACTATTGCAGAGCAAGGATTCCCAAAGTTTGAAACTGATTCATGGTACGGAATTATTGCCCCCGCTAGTTTGTCCAAAGATGCGGTGGATAAAGTTAATGGCGCAATTAATCGAGCTCTACAAGACCCTGCAGTGAAAAAGAATTTATCGGATCGAGGCATTGAGATAATTGGTGGAACTCCTGCAAAATTTGGCGAGCATATACAAAGCGAGATTACAAAATACGCTCAGATTGTTAAAACATCTGGGATGACCATAGATTAATTTGTTATGCCCCAGCCAATTATTTTTGCTCCCGGACACTACTCTTATTTGCCGAGTGTTTTCCAGTATTCAGCCGGAGTGATGGCAGAGCCTGGTTACCGTTTAGAGCAAATTCGCTTTAAACGAGCTATACCCTTAAGAGATGGCTTTCGAGCTGTCGAAAGTCGACTGAGTTCTCTTGGATTGCCGTTTACTGCTTTTGCGCACTGCGAGTTACGCTCGCCAAAGCAATTTGATGATCATGGTTTTATTGAGTTTAATAAAACCTATGTGAAACAACTCCAGAAATGGAATATTTATTCTCCGGCGATTGATGGCGTGGATGCGATTAATCCAGTAGCGCGAACCAATGTTTGTCCAGAGCATCATGGCCCCACAGAGGTATCCATGTTCGGGTTCACCTATTTGCTTCCAACC
>JACCED010395970.1_pt1 | contig 45211 bp, 43 predicted proteins | sample 7455021 | NCBI WGS metagenome assembly JACCED01 (sample SAMN15323456, study PRJNA562643) | freshwater metagenome | isolation source: river surface water | place: USA:Blue River Watershed | collected 2017-08-19
ATAACATGATCGAAAGGGAAGATGAAAAATAGGTAGAAGCAAATGTTAAAACCCCGTATAGACATGCAAAAGCAGTAAAAGACCAAAAATAGACCCGTTCGAACAATGGGACATAATTTTCCGTTTCCTTACTCTTATTGAAAAATGATAATAAGCCACCCAGTGGAAAAAGAAGCCAACTGAATGAATTGAGATATGTTGACTTGAGATCAGGCATTTTATTGATATAGTAATGCAAAAGGAAATAAATTAATAGTATGCTGCCCCAGAGAATGTAATAAAAGCTAGCATCTGATTTTGTGGTTTTCACCTCATTAATGGCTTCCTCAATAGTTCTTATTGAGTCAGTGGTATTGAATTTCTCAGTGTCCATAATTTGAAAATTAGAGTACAAATGTAAACTAGTTACAATAATAAACCTAATTGCAAACCGGCATTTGTTATAAGATTTGAGAAAACTCCATTATGTTTGTAGAACCAAAGGGTGACTTAGAAGAAAGTCAAGTCCCCCAGCTTTGTGACTTGGTTTCCTATTGGTGACCCCTTTGGCTAAAAAAATTGTAAATCACTGGCTCTCACTGGGTTAGGAGTTGAGGTTCACAAACCTCTCTCTCCGCCCAATACAATCTCAGATTGTTTCACGTCCTTTGAAACCGTTGTCCTGCAACGGTTTCTTTGTTTTATGACGTTTCCGCAAATTGCATGTTGTTTCTTCAAATATTTCAGTAGCGGTTCAGAACCAAGCCATATCTTTTGTTTATAAAAAATATTAAAAATATACTGCAAGTATATTTTTTTACATAATTTCTAACTATTAAAGTACTTTTGTTTGAAAATAGTGCTAAAAATACACTATGAGTATAGAAAAAAGAACAAAAATAAACACCCTGCTTACCACTCAACCCAGTGGTGTTGTACTGCTTTCAGCATGGCTTGTCCAGATGGGATATAGTTTTGGTTTACAAGAACGATATAGAGCAAGTCGTTGGCTTGAGTCTATCGGAGCTGGTGCAATGGTTCGTACTGGCGACAAAGTTGGTTACGGTGGGGCTATATACGCACTTCAAAAACAGGCTAATTCAACGATACATCCTGCTGGCCGGACAGCTTTATCATTGCAAGGCAAAACGCATTATCTCGAATTATCAGCGAAAAAAATTGTCTTGTTCGGAGAATCAAAGGAACGACTTCCAGCTTGGTTTCAAAAGCATGACTGGGGAAAGAAAATTGAATATCATCCCACATCTTTTTTACCATCGGATCTTGGCTTGACAGATGTTGAGTTAAAAAATTTCTCAATAAAAGTATCTTCGCCAGCAAGGGCAATAATGGAGTGTTTATACCTTGCTCCGCAAAAACAGGAACTCATGGAGTGTTACGAACTCATGGAGGGACTTAACAATATGAGACCACAATCTGTTCAGATATTGCTTGAAAAGTGTCAATCCTTGAAAGTAAAGCGACTATTCATGTATATGGCTGAGAAAGCTGGGCATGAATGGGCGAAACAATTGGATTTGACAAAAGTAGATTTTGGTAATGGAAACCGAAGTCTCGTAAAAAATGGTGTTTATGTAGGTAAGTATAAAATAACTGTTCCAAAAGAACTAGTGGAACATGGAAATAGAATATAAAAAACAAGTTGCTCTCTTGCTATCGGTATTACCGGAAGTTGCGAAAGAATCATGCTTTGCGCTCCATGGTGGAACAGCAATTAACCTTTTTGTGAGGGATATGCCAAGGCTTTCAGTGGATATAGACTTAACTTATATTCCCATTGAGGATAGAGTTACAACTTTTGCTAACATCTCAATAGCTTTGGAAAAAATAAAAACAACTATTGAGGCTACAATCCCTGGCGTTGCTGTTTCTCACAAAAAAGAAATTTGAAAGTTACTTGTATCATTACCCGGAGCAGATATAAAACTTGAAGTTAATCAGATCGGACGAAGTGTTTTGTCTGAGCCCGTAAAAATGAGTTTGTGCGAAAAAGCACAAAATGATTTCGATTCTTATTGCGTTGTTCCCGTTGTTCCCCTCAGTCAATTATATGGGGGAAAGATTTGTGCCGCAGTCGATCGTCAACATCCACGTGATTTATTTGATGTAAAATATCTTCTTCAAAATGAGGGATTTTCGGAAGAAGTTAAAAAAGGTTTTTTGCTTTGCCTCTTATCCAGTGCCAGACCAATTCACGAACTTATAAGTCCTAATTTTCAAGATCAGCGACTTGCAATGATCAATCAATTTGAGGGAATGAGTAGCGAAGCTTTCACCTACGAAGAATTTGAAAATGTGCGTGAAAAATTAGTTGAAAGAATAAAAAACAACCTTACAGCAACGGATAGAAATTTTTTGTTGAGCTTTAAAAATCTTACGCCAGAATGGGGCATTTATGATTTTCAAATGTTCCCGGCTGTTCAATGGAAGTTACAAAACTTACAAAAGCTAAAATTGAAAGAACCCAATAAGCATAAAGAACAGTATGAGGCTCTTTATAAGATCTTGGGATTTTAAAGTAATTGTTCTTTAAATGGCAATGGACGGCTTATAAAGAGTGTTGTTGCTTCCAGAGACAATCCCTCATGCAAATCACATGAGCTTAGTGCCATATGTGGAAAAAAACGCTTAAAAGGAACCCTGTTCGTCGCTGCTAACTGACACCTCCTAGTTGGAACTATAACAACCAAAATACACCAATTTTACCGTTATTCAAGTCCTTATTACCTATTATTGATTTGGGGTTAATACCACTAAAACTCTAATTTCGGTTGTCTGATTTACCCGGAGGATCATCAATATATAGCCAGTAGCAATAATCTTTGTAAATGAACGGGTACTTGGTGATTTTTACCGCTCATTTTTTAATGAATCTTACTTTCTGCGCCTATATTTTTACGTCTGCGCCCAAATTCTACCTATATTGCACCCATAAATAATTCTACATGGCTAATTCCGCCTATTTTTTAAACGATGCGCCCGTAATTCAAGGGATAGCAAAACCTTGTCCAGGATGGATTGTGGGGTACACGGCTGTCATTGAAAAGTTAAAGCTCCAAATTCCATTGCCCCTGATGAAAGCCATGGTTTCGGAGAAATACAGAAGCGTAAAGGATGAATCGTGGCTGGTATTCTCAGCCGCATATTTACCTCAAGATCATACCAACATCTCTAGGATACAGGCATTGTACAATCACCTGGTATTTGCGCTTAAATACGAAGGAGTAAATCTGCTGGTGTTTGCAAAGTTGCGAGAACAGTTGAGCAATGAGGAGCTTTTAGCGTTGGTGAACATAGAGCCATTGGGCCAATATTCCAGAAGGATTTGGTTTTTGCTAGAATGGGTATCCGGTCAGCCGATTTTGGGCAAAAGTGATATCAGCAAAAAGAGTTATGTACCCGTGGTTGATAGCAAATTACAATTTGCTGTTGCGGGTATTAAATCGCCCCGTCATTTAGTACTGAATAATTTACCCGGAACAAATCAATTCTGTGCACTCATCAGGAAAACGGAAAAAATCGAACAGCATCTTTCCAAAAGTTATGAGGAGGAGAACAGGAAACAACTTGCGGGGATAAGAAAAGATATCATTCAAAGGGCATCTGCATTTTTGCTGCTTAAAGACTCAAAAGCTTCATTTACCATCGAAGGTGAAAGCCCAAAGAGTAAAAGGGCGGCTAGGTGGGGTACAGCCATAGGCCAAGCTGGTTTAAACGACCTGAGCAAAGAAGAATTGATACGCCTGCAGCAGTTGGTGATAGAAAATACTCGATTTGTTCAAATGGGATTGAGAAAAAAAGGTGGATTTGTTGGGGAGCATGATCGAGTATCCGGCGAGCCTATTCCTGATCATATCTCTGCAAAATACGAGGACCTAGATGATCTTATAGACGGTTTGATTGACGTAAATAAGATGCTCATCAAAGATGACATCCATGCAGTATTGGCAGCAGCGGTCATTGCATTTGGATTTGTATTTATTCATCCTTTTGAAGATGGCAATGGAAGAATACACCGGTATTTGATTCATCATATGCTGGCAAAAAAACAGTTTGCCGACCAGGGTATCATTTTCCCTGTTTCATCTTCAATACTTGACCATATCAATGACTATCAAAAAGTATTAGAATCTTATTCCAAACCATTGTTGGATCTTATTGAATGGGTTGAAACCAAAGATCAGAATGTAGAGGTGACCAATGAGACCAAAGACTATTACCGATTCTTTGATGCTACTAAACAAGCGGAGTTTTTGTTTGATTGTGTAGCAGACACCATCAAAAACATCGTCCCACAGGAGATAAATTACCTAGCAAATTATGATGCTTTTAAAGCCTACATGGAGGAGGAATTTGAAATGCCCGATAAATTAATTTCGGTGCTTGTTAGATTTTTAGAGCAAAACCAAGGTGTGTTATCGAAGCGAGCCAAAGACAAAGAATTCAGCATACTAACTGAGCGGGAAGTAAAGCGAATCGAATCAGCCTATACCGAAATCTTCAGCAGTTAATGTGAACAAAACACTACGTCTTCTCCGGTGGTTTCGTCATATTTGTGTTGTCCAAAGGGAGACTAAAAGAGAGTCAAGTCACCCAACTTCCAGACTTGGTTTCCTATTGGTGAAACCTTTGGCTAGAGAATGATGTAGATCATTCGGAATCACATACTTAGGAGTCAAGTTTCATAGACTCTCTATCCGCCCGATACAGAAAAAGCCCCAGTCATATGGGGCTTTTTTTGTAATTCAATCTCTTATTTGTTTTGAAGTTTTCAAACATTCAAAGATTGCAGAGTGGATCGGTGAAAGGCGCTTTGGTTTTTACGATTATAAACCTTTAGGTTTAAAAATATGTTTTTTATTTTAACCTAAAGGTGTATATTTGTGTGTAATTTTTAAACCTATAAGTTATGTCGTCAATTCAAAAAACACTGATTCAAAAGCACATGGATGAATTGATTCAATCCTTTGTATCGGGGAAACAGAATGCGCAAACATCGGCTGGTTGGATTCAATCAGCGCGTTTGGCACTTGGTATGTCGTTGAGACAACTTGCAGAAAGGGTAGGTGTTTCGGTCACTGCGATTACTAATTTTGAAAAGAGAGAGCAGGCCGATTCAGTATCACTCGCCACGTTGAAAAAAGCAGCAAATGCAATGGATATGGAATTGGTATATTACTTCAAGCCGAAGGATGGTTCCTTCAAAAATGCTGTTGAGAAACAGGCCAGAAAAAAGGCACAGGAAATTCTAAACCAATCCAATCAAACAATGAAATTGGAAGATCAAGAGACCAATTCTTCAAGTCAAGAACTAGAATTAGAGAGATTAACAAAGGACATCATGAGTAAAATGCCACAGAATCTATGGGATTGATATTGACCTATCAGCATGGGCAAACGCCATTAGACCCGGAGCAAATCAATGGTTTGAAAATCAAAACAATTTCAACGCAGCGGCAGTTGAATGAATTTGAGCAAACTAACATCAATGAAGCTCTAAAATGGTTGAATTCTAAAAGGAAAATCAAAGATGTACTATCGGAAGAGTTTATGATTCAGTTGCATAAACGCATGCTAGGTATGGTGTGGAAATGGGCTGGGCAATTCAGGAAAACTGAAACCAACATCGGAATTGATTGGACAAGAATTTCAATGGAACTAAGGGTACTCGTAGATGACGCAAATTTTTGGGTCGAGAGCCAGACTTATCTGCCTGAAGAAATTGCAATCCGATTTAAACACCGTCTGGTATCTATTCATTGCTTTCCCAATGGAAATGGGAGGCATTCAAGAATCATGGCAGATTTAATTGCTTTACATGTGTTTGGATTGAATAAATTCAGTTGGGGGCATAGCAGTTTGGTTGATAGTTCTGAGCAGCGTAAAATGTATCTCAATGCGCTGAAATTGGCGGATAACGGTGATTTTGATCAACTGATAAAGTTCGCACGTTCTTAAGGATCATTTCCGAATCTCAATTCGTATATATTGGAACAATCGGATAAATTGTCTCCCTTTCATCGGACTCAAATTGCCCCCAACGGTAAAGGCAAATCTATGATGAATAATAAGGGGTTAAACTAGGGTAACATTGGGTATTATTGGTTTTGAGTGGTTCCGACGAAGAGTAATCGGTTAGCAGCGATGAATCGGATTTATTGTTTGCGTTTTTTCCAGTGTATTCATGGAACTCCTAGTTAGAGAATCGAAAAAATGAAAAAAAAAAACGTTGCTAGGTTTTAATTGCCGATAGTATATTTGCAGCAGTATCACGAGACCCAAAAAGTCACCAACCGAGCATTAACCCTGCTACGGTGGTAAAATGATGCGGACAACACGTCAAAAACAAAGGGAAATGAAATCTTTCATTCTACACAACAGCGTTTTGAGCCCCGGAAATCCTTCGGCCCACTCTGATATGTTCTGTTATGTTGTTTTTGCTCCGGCCATTAATCAAACGGCTTGGGTTTGTTCGTCAGCAGCGCCCCTGGACTCTCGTGTCCCCGCATCGAACAAATTAAAAACTACATATCATGACAAAACAAACCTATCAATTCACCAGTGAGTCGGTTTCGGCCGGCCACCCCGACAAAGTCGCTGACCAAATTTCTGATGCCATCCTCGATGCGTATCTCGCTCAAGACCCCAATGCCAAAGTGGCCTGCGAATGCCTCATCACCACAGGGCTGCTGCTCATTGCCGGCGAAGTGACCTCCACCGCGAAAGTGGATCACACCGCCATCGCCCAAAAAGTGCTAGATCGCATTGGCTACAACAACGACGCTGTGGGATTCAACCACAACACCGCCGAAATCCGAAATGTCATCCACACTCAAAGCCCCGAAATCCATAACTCCGTTATCGACGGTGGCGCAGGTGATCAAGGGATTATGTTTGGACATGCCTGCAACGACACCCCAGCATTGATGCCGCTGGCGATTACGCTATCGCACGAAATTGTGAGGAAACTGCATGAGCTCCGCGAGCAAAATGTCCTTCCTTGGCTTCGGCCCGATGCGAAATCGCAAGTGACGGTGACCTACGATAAAAACGGACCGGTTTCAGTCGACAAAGTTGTAGTATCAACCCAGCACTCGGAAGACATCAGCCAAGCGGAACTTCACGCGGCGGTTATTGATCATGCCTTGGAACCCATCCTGCGCGAGTGGATAAAAATCAAGCAACCCGAATATTTGATCAACCCGTCGGGGAGTTTTATCGTTGGCGGTCCCCATGGCGATACCGGCCTCACCGGGCGTAAAATCGTGGTGGATACCTACGGCGGGAGCTGTCCTCATGGCGGTGGCGCGTTCTCTGGTAAAGACCCCAGCAAGGTAGATCGCAGTGCGGCGTATGCGGCGAGATATATCGCCAAACATTTGGTGGCGTCCGGCGTGGTTACAAAATGCAATGTCCAACTGTCCTATGCGATAGGTGTTAGCGAACCCACTTCTATCCATATTGATTCGTTTGGAAAGCATCGATGCGATCTGAATTTGCTTGTCAGCGCGATTTACGATCTGTTTCCAGTTCAGCCTAAGACGATCATTGAAGCGTTCGGTTTGAAGCGTCCAATTTATCAACCCACTGCGTCTTACGGTCACTTTGGCAATGTCGATTACCCTTGGGAGGTGCTGGACTCGGCAAAGATTCAAGCGTTGCAGGCGATTTTAGGGGTTGATCAGGTTTCGGTATGACAACAATAACTGAAGCGCAGCGGCGCTATAGTATTGAATGGACCAAAGTCTGTTTTTACCGGTTTTTAGAAGATCCAGAATTTGGACATTTAAAAATGAAGTGGTTATCGACGAAGCCATTTACAGCATATTTGCCATTTGATGTGCCCGATGGATTGGTGCAAAAAGTAGAAAAAGATGAGTTTGATCTCCGTGAAGATGCCGAGCGATTGCCAATTTTTTTAGGGTCACAATTTGGAATTAATCCGAGGTATTCTGTGATCCAGCCAATTCCCCACGGTCATTTACATTTTATCATTGCCAAATCGATGCTATCGGGCCTTGTTGCAGGATTGAGTTTAAAGCAATGGGATGCGAAGCAAAATGATTTTCAATTAATTAAAAAATGGATATAATGAATATAGATGAATGTTTTTAAGCGTTTTATGATTTGGCCAGGCCTAATTTAATATTACACACCCCTCATGCGTCACTGCGAATTCCAGACTATAGTCACTATTTGTTGCCTCCCAAGGAGGTTGTTGCCGATACAATCGGATTTTTTCGCCGCTTTTTTTCTTCCCTGCCATGTGGAGTGCCGAAAATATTACGAATAGGGGTGAGTGTGTGTAAATCTTTGTTATTGTGCGATTTGTTGCGTAAATAAGTATCTTTTTACTTTGGATTATCATGATATAACAAAGTTGTACTTTGGATTATCATGTTTTTTTAATAGTACATAGTCATGTTTATTCGAAATCAGCAACTTTAGGGAAGCATCCAATATTATACAGGCATTTACGTTTTAGAGAAAAAACAATAATGAAAAGAAAAATTATCATTTCTTCGGTATTCCTGTTGATGGCGCTGGTGTTTACGGCATTTAAGCCAATTTCATTATCGAATGGCCAAAAACGAGTTGATGGTAAAATAGTAGTCATCTACGAAGGAGGAGTAAAAGACGCAGTATTTAAAATTGATAACAGCCAAACCACCTTCTATTTAAATCGAGGTTTTGATCAGTTTTCAACGGTAGAACTCAATGGATTGATTGGCAAAACCGCTTCCTTTTATTATTCAGACATTTGGACGCCATTAGATCCATTTCAAAGCAGCAGTAAAAACATCGAAAAACTGGAAGTGGATCGATCCATCATTTTTCCGAGGTAGTGTTCTGCATTTCATGAGGATGTTAAATCGGTGTTTAAAAGTGTTGTTAATCAACTATTTGGATGAAAACTAGATATCCATATTATGCGAATACCAATCAAACGTACAGTTGAAATTCACAAACGTAGAATAGTTAAAATGTACGTTTAATTTACGTACATTTGTAATTGATGAAAACGTCCAAACCAACCAATTACGATCTCAAAGATGCCCGATTTGATACTCGGTTATCCAAGGAACAAAAAATCCATTTCGAAAGAGCGGCGAATTTGGGTGGATTTAGGAATCTAACCGACTTTGTTGTGTTTGCCGTGAATGAAAAAGCAAACGAAATCATTTCAAAACACGAACAAATTCTACATAGTAGTCAGGACCAAGAAGTGTTTTTCAATGCCTTAACAAATCCAGCGGCACCGAATGAAGCATTATTAAAAGCAGTTAGTGATTACAAGGAGTTTAATGGGTATTGAGTTTTTAACAGAACTGTTAGACTCGAAGCACAATAAATCAAGTTTTACGAGTGGCAAATATTTGCTCGATAATTACTTACAAAAGCAAGTAAGTCAAGATGTAAAACGAAAATTAGCGGTGTGTTTTGTGATTGCAGAAGAATCATCCAACCGTGTAAAGGGATACTACACACTTTCAAACAGTACCATTCCTGCTCAATGGATACCACTTGACATAAGAAAAAAATTACCCTCGGCTTATAACGCAATTCCAACTACATTAATTGGGAGATTAGCAATAGATTCTGATTTTCAAGGAAAAGGACTGGGGAAACTTCTTTTGGTTGATGCTTTAAGACGATGCTACGAACTCTCTTTTCAATTGGGCTCTTTCGCCGTAATCGTAAATCCACTAGGTCTCGAAGCAATTAGATTTTATCAAAAGTATGGTTTCATTGAATTGCCCGATAGCGGAAAAATGTTCCTTTCCATGCGTACCATCTCACCGTTGTTTTAAAAAACTAAATTCGGAACAGGCGGTTTTTAACTATTTTTTTACCGAACACAGTTAGTGCCGGTACCCTTTCCAGGTGCCCCCATATCGATAATCGGGGAGTTTTTTGGAAATAATGCAGCAAGTTTCACAGACAAATATCCAAGTTTTGCCTTTTCTTACCTGAATTCGAAACAAGGTGCTGTATTCCTGTTTGCATTGCTCACAAACTTTGGTTTTCATGAATAACAATGTGCTTTATATATCGACACGCTTCCAGTCCACACGGATATGTGAACCTTCTGCGAGAATTACAGAACTAGGTATGTTCTCGGAAAGATGGGAAAATGCCGCGCCATACATCGATAAAAAATCACACTGAATAGTATATTGAACTACATCGTTTACTTGCCATCGAGGATGATTGATTCGATACTCTTGAGTTCTAGATTCATTGATTTTTGTGTACCCATAGTAATGCTCGAAAATAAATTCCTCCAAACTTCCACGTTCCATTTCGCGATTCTCACTACGCGCATTCACTGAAATAGTATTCCAATTTTCATTAGTTTTCCATTGATATTTAATTGCCTTTGTCTGGTCACCACATTCAATGGAATGTTTTGTGGGAATAGCAATATAATGTTCTTTGTACAGCTTGTTCGCCAACCACGCCACCGGTTTGTAGGGCACGGTTTCATTGATGAAAACCACCCCCCGTTGATATCCAGTGTCTGTTTTTCGTTTTACATAAAATCGTAAATTGATTTCTTCAAATGTCCCAAGGAAGGGGATAGGAATGCCGAAAATCGAGGAATTTTTAAACAGAAATCCAACCAAACTAATGTAAGTGTGCCCTTGAAAAGAGTCTAATTCCACACCTTTAGGTAAATAGGGAAGCAGTATATCTGGCTCAACCACATAGTTCGCCATTATTAGATTTTCCCATCGAGCAGTTAAGAAGGTTTTCATCGGAGATTACCTAATGTAACTCTCAATGCCCCTAAATAGTTCTTTTACCAAATTCAATTAAATTGCAGCATGCTTCATTTGTTAAATTGTACCTCTAAATTCTAATGGTGTTTTGCCTGTTTTTTGTTTAAATAACCTGCTGAAATATTGAGGATATTCAAATCCTAAAGCATAAGCAACTTCACTTACAGACTGATTCGATTCAATCAGTAGATTTTTTGCCTCTTCAATAACCGCATAGTGAATGTGATCTAGGGCGTTTAAACCTGTTTCTCTTTTTAATAAATCACTCAAATAATTGGGTGAAAGATTTACTTTATCTGCTAGAAATTTTACGGTGGGAACTCCCTGCTTATTTTTATGTTCCTTATCGAAATAAAATCGTAAAATCTGTTCTACTTTGGACACCACATCAACATTTACTGATTTGCGAGTAATGAATTGCCTGCCATAAAAGCGCGAACAATAATTCAACAATAGGTCAATCGCCGAAACTATTACATCCTGGCTGTGATTATCGATGTTTTGTGTGAGCTCCTCTTGAATCTTTGCAATGCAGTCGAATAATATTTCTTTTTCTTTATTCGAAAGGTGCAAGGCTTCGGATACTTCATACGTAAAATAGGTGTTCTCTTTAATTTTATAACCCAACGATGTTCCACGGATCAAATCAGGATGGAAAAATAATCCCCAACCTTGCATATTTTCTTTTATTTCCACATCGTTGTCAATGGTAATCAACTGATTAGGAGAAATACATAATAAGCTACCATCTTGAAAATCTATGTGTTTTCGACCATAACGAATGTGATTCCTACAATAATTCTTAAACATAATTGAATAAAAATCTGTTGTTATCGGAATCTCTTCCGTCCGATGATCTACTAATTTACCAAAATCTATGACAGCTATTAAAGGATGACTGGCATAGCCTAAATCTAAAAATCGATATAAATCCGATATGGTTTTTAAATGCAATAACGTATTCATTCATTACAACTTGAAGAACTTTTTATTCATGGTAACAATGAAATTATATCCTAGCCATTTATTTAGGAAGTTATACATTTTTGCATCTTTACCTGCCATGTAACGCAATTTACTTTTCCCATCGGTTGCCGCTTCAAAAATTACATTAGCAACCATACTGGCGGGCGATGCATTTTTGACCATGGTAGGGAATACTTTCGTGATGTTTTGAACGATATGGTTGTATTCGATTTGATTGGCATCGTAATTGAAATCAAATGATCTACCGGCAAAATCGGTAGCAATTGCACCAGGTTCAATTATTTTTACTTGGCCACCAATTTGCTCAACTTCGTAACGAAGTGACTCAGAAATCCCTTCCACCGCAAACTTGGTTCCATGGTACAACGATCCCAGCGGGAATGTCATTTTACCACCCATTGAGGATATGTTTATCACGAGTCCCTGTTTGTTTTTACGGAAATGAGTCAGCATGGCTCGGGTGACATCCAATAAACCAATCACATTGGTGTTGAACTGTTTCAAGATTTTATCTCTAGGAAATGATTCCAATGGCCCATAAGCGCCGTACCCAGCATTGTTGACCAAAACATCGATTTTCCCGAATTTTTCAATTCCAACTTGGATGGACGAATCAATAGTTTCTAAATCCAAAACATCCAGTTTGGTCACCAAAACATTATTTAGTTTTGTCAATTCCGTTTCGAGATCCGGATTTCTCATCGTGGCAATTACATTCCAGCCTTTTTGTTGAAATAATTTAGCAGTTTCCTTACCAATTCCACTGCTGCAACCGGTGATCAATAGGGTTTGTTTCATATCAATTTTTTACGTCAACAAATTTCATTGTCGTTGAAATAAGCAAAGTATACAAATTCCGGTATCTCGGATACAAACCCACGGTTTTTATAAATATGGGAAAAACTAAGTGTGACTTCCGTTAGATTCATCGTCTAAACTGAAGAGATCATTCACAGAACACTCCAAGATTTTTGAAAGTTTCAACCCCAATTCCAACGATGGATAGTACTTATTATTCTCTATGGCATTGATCGTTTGCCGTGAAACCCCAACCAGTTTAGCGAGGTCATCTTGCGAAATCTTTTTTATGGCACGATTGATTTTAATGTTGTTTTTCATTTTCGTCGATGTTGAATAATGGATATTCTAAACCAAATGATAAAGGTAACCAATACACTAAACATGGAAATTAAAATTACTTGCCAATAGGCAAACCCATAGACAAACAGAGATACCGTAGCTAGTAGGGTGTAGTTGATAACCATCGACCATTTGAGCGACTGAAATCGAAGAAAATTGACATATTCATCTTCGTCCGATTCGGCCGAAAATCCATGGATAAGCCCAGAAATACATAGTAATAAACAGAGGATTTCGTCTAACCAATTGTTTTTGATCCACGATTGATCATGACCCAATAACGGATCTTCTAAATGAAATAGATTGGGTACGGAAACTTCTATGTTGAAAGTTTCGGTAGTAATGACAGAGGTTAACAACAGAATACCCACTAGGGTAGCACTGTAAAATAGGATGCCCGAAGGGATGAGCCAGCGATTGGATAACAAATGATTGTTCATGATTTTAAATTTTACGACACAAATGTAAATTAAATTTTACAATTTGTAAAAAATATTTTACAAATTGGGTGAATTTCAATTTCCAAGTCATATTTGGCTACAGAGAAATAAAATATTGTTCAACAACAATTCCATTGGTACGAAAGTTATTGAAACATCTTATCTTGCAATTACTATGAAACGTTGGTGGTTAATAAGTTTGATACTATTGATAGTATTTGAATGGCTGCGTGTTTACTTTATCATGCCGATGCCTGGAAGTCAGCAGTCTAATTCCTTGGAGTTTGCGTATTTTTTGCATCAATACCGTTGGGTGTTTCGAGTGATTTTCCTAGCCGCGATTCTACGTTGGCTTCCATCGAGTTGGAAACAGTATAAAAAGACAACCATTTTCCTGATGGGTGTACTTGCATTGTCTGCCTATTTAACCAACAATCTGCTCAGTGCTGATACAATGTTCTTGCCCTTGAGAAATACTCGTTTTGCGAAAGTTGATAAGAGTTATATAGAAACCGATAGGTTAGTCATTGGCATAATCGATCACGGTGTCCCCAAAGCCTATCCAATGAATATTTTGGCACACCATCACCAAATCAGTGATACACTGGATAAGAATCTGCCCGTTTTTGCTACCTATTGTTCCGTTTGCAGAACGGCCATGGTATACCGATACCCCCAAAAAAATGGAAAACTCGAGAAATTCCGTTTGGTGGGAATGGATCATTTTAACGCCATGTTTGAAGACCAAGAATCCGGCTCATGGTGGCAACAAGCTACCGGTGAGGCCGTAGTTGGGCCAAGAAAAGGAGAGCAGTGGACCATTTTGCCCTATGTACAAACCACATTGAAACAGTGGTTGCAGTGGTATCCAGATTCATGGATTTTGCAAGGCGAATCTGAGTTTGAGAAAAAATACAATCGATTAGAAAAGTATGATGATGGAAGCATCGAGTCGGATTTATTGCAGCGCTCGGTTAGCCCCAACCATGCTAAGAATTGGTTGGCTTGGTTGGAAATACAGGGTGAAAAGAGATTTTATATTTGGGAGCAATTGGAAAAGAAAAAGTGGCTCATTGATTCTATACAACAGCGCAAAATAATTGTAGCAACGCCCGATAATAAAAGTCTATTGGCATTTGAAGTACCTGCTAATTTGAATGTTCAGACAATCACAATGGACTCAATAGTATTGATGTATCCTAAGGCAAAACAAGTGATGGTTCATCAGGAGTTTCGACATAGTTTTGAGCATTTTCAGCAATCAAAAAAGTAAGTGCTATTTACGTTTCCAGATCGAACCATTTTTGCAACTATATTGAGTGAGTTTTCCCGATGCAGCTAATTCATATAATTGTTTTTCAGCAGCATTTCTCTCAATTGTCGTTAAAATCGCATATTCCTTGGCCGTAAGGGTTGGGTACTTATCAAATAAGTTTATCCAGTCTTGGTTGTACGGATACTTTTCAACTGTTGGTGCTAACTTTTTAATGGCCGCCTCATAGCTTTCGTAGGGTTTCGAACCGTAAACTATTTCTTGTTGATTGTTTTGATTTGATATAAACAACGTGGGAAATCCGCGAACCCCCATTTTACGAGCCAACTGTAAATCCTCTTCAAATTTTTGTTTCGCTGCGCCTTCAAAATCGGAACGCAATTGAATGGTATTTAATCCAACTTGTTGTGCGGCTGATTCCATTATCTCCCATCGAGTAATATTTTTCTTTTGCATAAAAACTTGTTCCCTTAGTACTCGCAAAAACTCAATTGCTTTTTCTTGAGACTGGAGCTGAGCTGCTTTGAAAGCAATAGATGGAGGGTAGGAAGAAGCCAGCGGATCCTGTAACCAAACATCGCCATCGATGGGCATATCGTAATAAACACTAACTTCATCCCAATGGTGTGCAACATCCGAAGGTTTGCTAATGCCCCCACTGTTATAGCTCCAATCCGGTAATAATCCACCCATGCGGTATTCTATTTCCACCGATCCCCCATATTCCAATTTAAGCTTTCTTAACTGAGGTTCAATTCCCCAGCAGGAAGAACAAATTGGATCTGTGAAATAAATAATCTTTATGGATTTGTTAATAGATTGTAGAGTTGTCTCCTCTGCATTTAATGTGTCAGGTAATTCGCAAATACCCGTCTCGGGATCACATAATAATGGATTGCTGTTCTGTGTCATCTTCGTTTGTGCATTACAATTTAAAATAATAGCCATAACCGATGCTGTAATTGTTGGTGTAATTAAAAAAAGCGATTTAAACATCTTGGCATTTATTTGTTTAAACAAATATACGATATTTGGAATGCAATTTTGTTTATAAATTTACCATCATGTAAAATTAATTTAAGTATTAGGAAATCGCAATTTTACCGTGACTGCCGAAAATATTGTGAGTAAGGCAACTACCGAAATAGAACCACCAATTCCAATTCTATCGGCGAGTATGCCAGAAATTATAGCGCCTAGGGCATAACCTAAGTCTCTCCATAATCTGAAGGTACCGATGCTTTCTGCTCGATGAATAGCGGATGTATTTTTTGCAATAGCGGTTAAAAAGGTAGGGTAGACCATGGCTGTGCCGAAACCAAGTGTCGCGGAAATGGATATTACCGATACAAAATTCGCAGCCATTGGCAGTACGAGTAGTCCAATTCCTTGTAATAACATCCCCCCAAACAACAATTGTTTAATAGAGAATTTATCGGCCCAAGATCCCGTAAATAATTGTCCGAATCCCCAAACTGCCGGATAAATTGCCGCACTCCAACCAATTTGGGAATCGCTAAATTGTAATTGTAGCAAAAAAATTGGAAGTAGACCCCAAATCATTCCGTCATTTAAATTATTAATCATTCCCGCCTGCGTAACTGCACTTAATCCGCGATTTTTAATGGTGGTTTCCCAAAAAACAGATTTTACCGGTATTTCGTTGTCTGTATCTTTAATTTCTGCGGCGTTGAATTGATTCGTTTCCTTTACCCATATCACTGAAAATGCAAATCCCAATATCGACAATACGATTCCAATGACAAATGGGTAAGGAGAAGTCCCGTATTTCTGTGCAATCCATCCCGTTAATAAAGCAGTAAGTCCAATCGACAAATACCCAGCAAATTCATTAATCCCCATCGCAAACCCTCGATTTTTTTCACCTACTAAATCGATTTTCATCACTACCGTACTGCTCCAGGTTAAACCTTGACTCACCCCTAGTAGGATATTGGCGAAAATAACCCAATGCCAATGAAGGGTACTAATTAAAATAAATGGAACTGGTAGTGCTAAAACCCATCCCCAAATCAGTAGGATTCTTCTTCCATATCGGTTAGAAAATCTACCGGCGATGTAATTGGCCAAGGCTTTCGAAATCCCAAAGGCGGTAATAAAAGAAAGAAAGGCAGAGGTTGATTCGATGCCAAATTGTTCATGGGCAAATTGGGGGAAAATACTGCGTTCCATACCCACCATGCCTCCAACAAAGGCATTAACAATCACCAATAATGTAAATTGTTGCCAATTTTCTTTTAACCCTTGTGGATGTTTATTGTAGGATGGGTTCATATTTTGTCCTTGCTAGCAAACAAAATTGAACCTAAATCCCGACCGAAAAATTTACAAATGTTAAAAAATGAGAGGTGTTAATCTTTACGAATTGTCTTGATTAATAGATTAAATAGTTGTTGAATTGTAAAAGTACCTGTGGATCTAACTACAGGGAAAATACAACATTGGTTTAAACGCGCACCCCGAAAAGATAACCAACGCCGGCTGATAAACCCATGGCAATTGTACCCCAAATAGTTATACGAATGACAGATTTGAATGGACTAGAACCGCCGGTATAGGCACTGATGCTTCCTAAAATAATCAAGAAAATCAACGTGAAACCATACAGCCAATATTCCATTCCGTTCACGGGTAAAAATAAGGTTACCAACAATGGAAAAACCCCACCCAATAAAAAAGATGCCCCTGAAGCCAATGCGGCTTGCAAGGGATTCGCCTGACTAATTTCGGTGATTCCTAATTCATCCCGAACGTGGGCACCCAAAGCATCGTGTTCGGTTAACTCAATAGCAACTTGTTTTGCAGTTTCCTTAGATAATCCTCGGCGCTCATAAATTTGGGCAAGGATGGTTAATTCTTCTTCGGGCATTTCCTCTAACTCCAACTTTTCACGCGCTATATCCGCAGTTTCAATATCGGTTTGAGAACTTACCGATACATATTCCCCTGCCGCCATCGATAAAGCACCTGCTACCAATCCAGCAACCGTGGCCAAAATGATGGGTTCGCGGGTAGAACTAGCAGTTGCAATGCCAATAGCTAAACTTGAAATAGAAATAATACCGTCATTAGCGCCTAATACTGCCGCGCGTAACCAATTACTGCGATGAATGTAATGACTGTCTAAATAATTGTCGATATTGATGGGATTATTATCTTTCATGTTTGTGAGTGTCAAAATATCTTGAAATCTATTTTTTAAAACTAAGTTTAACTAATTTTAAATGGATTTGAAATTTATGAAAATTAAACAATTTTTCCTATTTGTTTTTTGTTATCTATTAGTTTTTAACGTGTTTTCCCAGCCCTTACATCGATATTGTCAACGGCTAAATGGAGGACAATTTTTACAACTTCGGAATTCGTCATCCCTAGATTTAGGTACGACTTTTACAATGGAGGCATGGATTTATTTAGAATCTGCATCGCCCTATTCTATTATTATGGGTAAGACATTTAATCCTAGATCGGATAATCCCTTTCAAAATTATGTTTTAGCAATGGATCCTTCTGGTCTAAAAGTTGAGTTTATCCAAACAACAGGCAGTTCGGGTTCCTATGTAACGGTAACCGCAACAAATAATTTACCGCTTCAACAATGGACCCATGTGGCAGCAGTGCTCAATTCGGGTAAGATGAAATTGTACATAAATGGAAATTTAATTGGTGAATCAACCAGTCCTGGCCCACCCTTGAACCCTACCAAAATTCCGTTTTCTATTGGCTCTGGATCAACACCAACAAACGGATCTACTTGTTGTGGTTTTAAAGGTTGTGTTGGGGAAGTTAGATTGTGGGATACGGAACAGACCCAAAGTCAATTAAAAGCAAATAATCAAAAAATATTGTTAGGAAATGAAGCAGGTTTGATTGCATATTGGCCATTAAACGACAGTGTAGGTCAAGTGTGTAAAGATTTGACCGTTAAAAAATTTGATTTATATCGGGGCAATTCTGTGGGCACAGATGGGGAGGATCCAATTCCACAGAAAATGTCTGAAATTGGACCCTTCTTTTCTTATGTTACTATTGACCTTCCGAGTAGTACGCTGGGTGCGGAAGACCTAATATTAATTGATTGGAATTCGGATGGGAAAAAAGATTTAATTGGAACACAGTTAAAATGGCCGGCAACCAATCCTCCAACATATACAAAGATGTTGCCCTTGAAAAATAATGGGAATCACCAATATCAATTGGATTTAAACGGAATTTCAGGGTTTGATAGTTTGGTTCATCCTAGGGATTTTATCACCGCAGATTTTAATAAAGATGGAAAAGAAGATTTATTTATTGCCGATCACGGAACCGATATTTCACCCTTCCCTGGTGGGCAAAATTCTCTATTTTTGGGTTCTTCTACCGGCAAATTAATTGAAAACAATAAAAATTTACCAAGTGTATTAGACTTTTCTCATAATTCAGCTCACGGTGATTTTGACGGAGATGGAGATTTGGATATTTATGTTTGTAATATATGGAATAATAAATCCGTAGGCCCTCGGTTTTTAATGAATAATGGGGATGGTGTTTTTACAGTAAAAACCTCAAATTTCCCTTCAAACATTGCAAATCTTAACAAAGTTTATATGTCGAGCAGAGCAATAGATTTTGATAATGATAATGATCTCGATTTAGTGCTTGGTGCTGTTGATAATAGTGGAATAAATACCGATTTATTACTTGAAAATAATGGCTCCGGGAGTTTTACAGAAGTTCTAGGTGGTTTACCCAATAGATATGGTAATAACCAATGGGGGACGGTGGCGATTGCCGTTGCCGATTTAAATAATGATGGTTATCAAGATTTACTTATGTCAACGTTATATAAGTATCAAACCTGTCAGCTGCAACTGTTGATTAATAATAAAAATGGTACTTTTAGTGATTCGAGCAAGAATATCATACAAAGTTACAGCAGCTCAGAAAATTGGATAAAATGGATTGAGGTGGCCGATTTAAATAATGATGGTTGGCTTGATTTTGTTGTTGCGCCCTTAGGAGGTAAACCGAGATTGTATTTCAATAAAGGAAGGACCAAATTTGAAGATATGACATCTATACTTAATCCTGGAACGGGGATTAGTAGTTATAGAATTTATGATTTAAATGGAGATGGTAATAAAGATATTGCATTTATTACTTTTGGTAGGCAAGTAATTATTGCGAATAATTTAAAACCATATTATGTCAAAGTGACGCCGAATCCCACAGTAAACACTAAAAATCACGGGAATGAAGTGTTTACGGTATTTCCTAATCCAACGAAATCAACAATTACAATTGAGGCAAAAAACATAATTCGTGATGTAGCTATAAAATTGTATTCATTAAACGGTTCATTATTGAAACAATGGGCTATTGACCAATTGTCAAATGAAATCATAGAACTGAAAAATTATCAAACAGGGACCTATATTTTGGAATTGGCTTCACCCAATCTGAATGTGACGTCTAGACAGATTTTAATAATTAATTAAATAAGATACTGAGATAAACCGGAGATTATCGTAAAATTTTAGCCATCGATTTTCCTTTGGCCAATTCGTCCACCAACTTGTCTAGGTAACGGACTTTTTGCGTTAAATCATCTTCAATGGTTTCAACGCGAACACCACAAATAACCCCCGTAATCAATGAAGCTCTCGGATTGATTGAGCATTGTTTAAAAAACGATTCAAATGTGGTAGGTGTGGCACAGAATTTCTGAATTTCTTGATTGTTTAATCCGGTAAACCAGCGAAATACTTCCAATAGCTCTTCCTCTGATCTGCCTTTTCGTACTACCTTATTTACGAATAAAGGATATATCGAACCCACCAATAGGTCCCCTATTTTTCTGGAGTTTTTTGAATTGGATTGCATAGTTTACACTTAACTCAATTGATAGAATATAAGGAAAAATTGTAAGATTTAAAAATTAATCGATAAGCCAAAATATAGTCTCCTTCCTTGATTGGGTGCGTAAACGTAACTTGGATCGAAAGTTAGAGCATAAGGGTTTTCTGCTGTTGGAATGATTTGACCATCTGCGGAATATTTTACTTGTTTATCAAATGGGTCATGGGTACGAGCAATCAGAAATGGATTCCCGTTTGCAGGAGTCCAATTAAGTAAATTCTTTATTCCACCGTAAATTCGGTATTGAGGGTTAAATTTTTTAGTTATTTGAATATTTTGTAAACTCCACCAAGGCGAATACGCTTTTCTAGGATCCAAGGTGCCCAAAAGCGGTAACCGCATAGGACTGTGCATATTACCGGTATATTCTATGGTAGTTTTTATAGGGAGAAATTCATATTTCAATAGCCACACTCCGGAAAATCGAGATTGAAATAAAGGCTTCCATCGTACAACTTCTTCCTGAACAAAAACATCCAACAGGGTGATACCGAAATTCGCAGTAAATCGTTGTTTAAATACCATATTTACATTACTGGAAATTCCTTTGCTTACCGAATAACCATGGAGATTTCCATAGTATATTTTATTGGGGTCAGTTTCGTAATCGGCTAGAATTCTATTGCTAAAACGGGTATAGAAAATGGAAGCGTCTATAGTACACAATAGAGCACCGGTTTTACTTACGGTATGATTCCAATTTAAATTGGTGTTCCAAGAGCGCTCAGGTCTGAGTTCTTCTTGAAAAACTACTTCTCGAGCACCGGTTAAGGAGGCGTGGTCTTCGGTAAAAATGTTCGCTACGCGATACCCATTTCCAACACTCCATCGCAGGATGTGTAGATTGTTTTCGCTGTTCCATTTGTAATTGAATCGCGGCGATAAAATTCTACCATGAACAGAATGCATATCGAATCGAATTCCTAGAAGCAGTTTGTTACCATCGCCCCATTCAATCTCATCTTGGAAAAATAAACCGGGTAGGTGAATGCGCGATGGAGTATTTACCCCCTGAGATGTAGTTGGAATGATTGTATACGTTGCCGGTGTATTGTCGTCATAATACGTGTATCTATGCGCAGCTCCTAAGAGTATAGAATGATTTGAGATTGTTTTATTCCACAATAATTGAGAAAATAGAATCTTCTGAATTGCTTGAAAATGCAGATTCCCATAAAAGCTATTTTGGTAGTGTCCGTTACCGCTAAATTGCAATTTGATATTTTCGATAGTTGGCAATTGATATGTACCAAAAATTTCCCATCGTTGGGTTGAAATACTTTCGCCATAAATACTATCCCCGCCGCGAAATTGAGGTGCCCATCGAATATCGCCACCCCAACGCGTTTCATTTACCCAACGGGAAGCCAACGAAAAAGTACGATAATTCTTGCGGGAAATACTCCATTTACCAAATGCTGATATACGCTGAACAACCGGTATATCTGTAAAATTGTCTTGGTTTTTATCGTGAAGTTGTTGATAATTGTAAACATTGAAGCCAAGCAATAGAGATTGATTTTTTGCAAGCATAATCTTTCCACCGATATCGGCTGAAAATTCTCCCCAAGAATTTTGCATAATATCAACAATAAATCGAGGAGCGGTAGTTGTCTTTTTGGTAATAACGTTTATTAATCCACCCACTGCTTCACTACCGTACAAAGTAGAGGCAGGCCCTTTTACAATTTCTACCCGATCGATTAGCGCTTGTGGAATACCAAACAATCCGTAGACGGTGGAAAGTCCGCTTACAATGGGCATCCCATCAATTAACACAAGCGTGTAAGGTCCTTCCATTCCGTTTATATGGATATCTCCGGTACTGCAAACATTGCAATTTACTTGTGGTTGAACCCCATTCACTTGAAATAGTCCTTCAAATAAACTAGGCGCCGGATTACTGCGAAAAAATTGAGCCGTATACAGTTCGATGGGAACAGAACTAGAAGATTTTTGTACCTCTTTCAGTGTCCCTGAAATTACTATTTCCTCAAATCTACCCAATGTATCCTCGGTATTTGTTCTTTCTTGAGCCTGTAAACTGTAAAAATTTACGGACATTGCAAGCCAAAATCCTGCGGCTTTGGTGTTACAAATTCTATTTTTCCAAGTTCCGATTGCCTGCATATTCTTCGTTGTTAGTTTTGTAAATTTAAAATTGTTAGTTGTATCTAACAAATTTATTTTATCAATATTAAAGATTTTGTAAAGGCAATCGAATTAATCCTACTTTTGCAGTATGAATACCCTTGCAGAGGAAAACTACCTAAAGGCAATTTTTGCATTGATGGATGAAAGTGGGGAAGTGATGGTAAACGAATTGTCACAACGATTAGACATTAAAATGCCAACGGTTTCTAGCATGATGAAGAAACTAGCAAATAAGAATTTAGTGAATTATGAAAGTTATAAGCCAATTAGGCTTACGGAAAAGGGTAGGGTTGAAGCTGCTTTAATCATCCGAAAACATCGTTTAACGGAAATGTATTTGGTAGAAAAAATGGGTTTTGGATGGGAAGAGGTACATCATATTGCAGAGCAAATTGAGCATATTCAATCTCCTGAATTTTTTGCCAAAATGGATGAATTATTGGGATTCCCTGCATTGGATCCACACGGATCTCCCATTCCCGATAGTTCAGGAAAGATGATTCCTAGAGAATATCAAAAATTGAGCAATTGCAAAGCAGGCGAAAAAGTAAAAATCACCGCGGTTGTTAATACCTCTCACGAGTTTTTAACCTTTCTGAACGGTAAACAAATTCATTTGGGTCTAGAAATGACCATTCATTCGTTAGAACCATTTGATGGATCGATGACGATAAGCTATAACGAAAATAAAGAAACGATTAGTTCGGTTGTAACCGATAGAATTTTAGTTGAGCTATTGTAGGAAATCTTCAGATTAACGCATTGAAATCGGTGTTGATTCCTATGCGAAACTACATAGTCTATTGTCCTTGTCCCAATGAGAAAGCGGGTTTGCCATCGAAATGATATAGGTTTTCCGTCTTGATAACATCCAATCCCATTTCTTCAGCATTTCTCATTAAATTCAAGATTTGTTGTTTTGTAAACAATCCGTTTGGATTTTTAAATCTGCAGCGCCAGTGATCCGTGCAAAAAGTTTCGGGGAAACCATCGGGATAAACTTTAATTCCACGATTGGTAATCATACTTAATTCCGCAGATTCTACGTCCAATTGATGAATTTTATCGGCCAATTCGTTGGGATTTGTACCGGCCCAATGGACAAATAAATCCACGCCCACCAATTCTTTGTTCTTTGCGGGTTTACGTTCGTATTTTTTCAAAACCATGGAAGAGCCTTTTTCATATATTACAGCCTTCAATGTACCGGGTTTTTTACCTAAATTAGCAATTACCGCATCCGCAAATTCTTGGGTTCCAACTTTTTTACTGCTACTTCCTTCTTTATAAATATCTGCCGTATGTATACCTTGTTCAATGGTGGTTAACCACGCATTTTGGATAGTTTCAGCAATTTCAACTTGTCCAATATGAGCCAACATTTGAATCGCCCCTTGCAACAAACCCGATGGATTTGCAACATTCTGACCGGCAATCATGGGTGCTGATCCGTGAATCGCTTCAAACATAGCACATTCCTCTCCAATGTTGGCGGATCCCGCCAAACCAACAGAACCCGTAATTTGAGCCGCAATATCGCTAACAATATCGCCGTATAAATTGGCCATAACAATCACATCAAATCGTTCTGGGGAATCAGCAATTAATGCCGCTCCTATATCGATGATCCAATGCTCCGTTTCGATATCGGGATATTCCAACGCGATTTCATTGAAAACTTGGTGAAACAAGCCATCGGTTTGCTTCATTATATTGTCCTTAGAAAAACAAGTTACTTTTTTACGTCCGTATTGCTTGGCATATTCAAAAGCATAGCGAACAATTTTTTCGCAACCAGGCCTGCTAATCAACTTCAAACACTGAATTACTTCATCCGTCTGCTGGTGCTCAATTCCAGCATATAAATCCTCTTCGTTTTCTCTTACGATAACCAAATCCATTTTGGGGTGTTTGGTCTGAACAAAGGGATGCAAACTTGTACACGGACGAATGTTTGCATATAACCCTAAAAACTTACGGGTTGTAACATTTAAACTCTTATAACCACCGCCCTGAGGAGTTGTTATCGGCGATTTCAAGAATACCTTATTCCTCCGGATAATGTCCCACGCTTCATTCGAAATTCCAGAAGTATTACCCGATAAATAAACCTTTTCCCCAACTTCAATTTCATCGTACTCCAAGGCTGCACCGGCCGCATTTAGAACTTTTAATGTGGCCTCCATGATTTCTGGCCCAATTCCATCTCCTTTGGCAATAGTAATTCTTGTCATGCTGTGTTGCTAAAATTTTCGAACCGCGAATTTCCGCTTATTTGGGCACAATTCAAGGATGTTTTGACCTTTTATTGCAGTAATTCATAGAAGAAAATATCGTTTTGTAACTTTTAACACAGAAACTACCGAGGAATCGTATCATTTTTGTAACTAAATCTGGGTAAGTGTTACAAAGTATAACTATCTAGATTCAAATACAAATTCATGAATTGGAAGGATAATTATAAAGGGGTCTTATTTGCTGTGACCATTGGTCTATTGTCGATGGTTTTAGAAAAATTCACCCCGTCGGCATTCAACAGTATTTTAATTGCTTTACTCATGGGGATTGTATTGGGTAATGCGTGGTCGCTGCCTAAATCATTTGAGCCAGGAATAAACTATACGGGTTCAAAAATGTTGGAATTCTCTATCTTGTTTTTGGCGGTAGGAATCAACTATACACAGATTTCAACGTTAGGATTGAACAGTTTTTGGGGAATCGCGGTGATGGTTTTCGCAATGGTAACACTAACATTTTTTATGAGTAAATATTTCCAATGTCCTACCAATACCGGTTTGTTGGTTGGATTTGGTACGGCAATTTGTGGTTCTAGTGCAATTGCAGCGTTAGCTCCATCGCTTAAAAATAAAGAAAAGGAAGATGTGGCAATTGCAATGGCGGTGGTAAATTTAATGGGGACAATAGGGATGTTATTTCTGCCTTGGATTTTTAGGCAACTCAATTTTTCTAATGCAGATTTAGGCTATATCATTGGAGCCACCTTGCACTCGGTTGGTAACGTAGCGGGTGCAGGATTTACTATCGGAAAGGAAGCAGGGGATGCAGCAATCACCGTGAAATTAGCCCGAGTAGCCATGCTCACCCCAGGGTTGATTTATATGAATTATCTCGTAAATCGAGATGCTCAAACCAATTGGAAATCTTATTTTAAACTACCCTGGTATTTAATAGGATTTATTGCGGTTACGGTAATTGTTTCCATGATAGACATACCAAAGGAGAATTCTAAATCGTTGGAATATATCGGTAAAATCATATTAACCATCGCCATGGCAGCCATTGGCTTAAAAGTAAGCTTTAATAAGTTGCTCAAATCGGGAAATAGAGGGATTCGATTTGGCGTTGTAATCTTTGTAGTACAACTATTATTGGTATTGATTTTGTTGAAAATCAACCGTTAATCGTGCATCCCTTTTCCTAATAAAATTTGCGGAATCCACTTGTTTATTCTAGCAATACGCGTAGCCGACTGCTTCGCCGAAGAAAAATGCAATAAATAACCCTTTTGTCTACCTGGTGTAAGTGCTTCAAAGGCCTGTTTCCAATCCAAATGAGAGTCCAATAATTCTTTCAATTCCTCAGGATAAGGGTATTCTTCAACCGGTTTGCTCGCGATTTTTGCCCCAGATTCTTCAATAGCGATGGCCTCTTGTATATAGGATTTAACATGGAGTTCAATATCCAGTAAATCCTGAGTATGCCTCACTTTTATCATTCTGCCATGCTGAGAATTCTCTCCAGGTTTTTCCAATATTCCCGCTGGATCTTTCATCAATCCGCCCTTGAAAAAACTCAATCCACAACTTTCCTTAAATGCGTAAAGCATGGAAATATTTTTACCCTTGTAGGTATAACAGGGCATGCCCCATTTTAACTCTTCCGTTAACCCCGAATCCATCAACCAAATTCGCATAGTTTCCATGGGCTCCGTCCATAAATGAACCTTACAGGCAGGCGTTCCGCCGAGTTTACAACGCATACAGCCAACTTCAAAAAATCGATCAACCAATGGATTCATCGTTCAAAAATAATCATTCGTACCTTTTTTCATTGGAATTTTACTCGCTTTCCTCGAAGTTTGTTCCATGCCCTTTGCACTTGAGTCCACCAATCTCTTGGAAATAGCAGGAATATTGATCGTTGTTTCTGCAATTCAATCAATCTTTGGGGTGGGAATCTTGCTGTTTGGTACGCCATTGTTATTATTGATGGGTTATCCATTTCAACAAGTGCTGTGGATTGTTTTACCCGTGTCCTTGGCGGTTAGCTTGGTACAAGTATTTCGAGGTTGGAAGCATATTCAATGGGAAATAATTGTACGACTCTGCCTATACACCTTGCCTTTTACCCTATTAGGAACTCTATACATTTCCCAAAATCCTAATATTCCGTATTTGCAATTTTGGATTGCTTTGTATCTATTGATTTTTACGATTGGCTTTTATTTTAATGCTTTCCCCAAGGTAATTGAAAAAGCCATGCACCGAAGAAGTGTGTATCTCACTATGTGTGGCATTTTGCATGGTCTAACCAATTTGGGGGGATCTCTATTGTCGTCTTTTGTTATTGCTAAAATTCCGGATAAAATTCAAGCCCGATCCACCATAGCCGTTGGTTATGGACTGTTAGTAATAGTACAGTTGGTTACGTTAATCGTTGTTAATGCACAATCTGCGAACCATTCGGGATACCCCGGAAATCCTTCCCATTGGGTTTTTATTCCGATAGCATTACTGGTGTTTTTCGTGGCCGATAAAAGGGTTTTTAGTAAGTTTACTAATCCTCAATTTAAACAGTATTTTGGGCCGATATTGTTGATTATCAGTTTGATGCTGATGGTGAGGTCATTGCTGTAACTTGTTTCCTTGGCATACGATAATCCATTGCAAGTTCTCATCCCTTACCGTATCTAGCGAATGGATAGATACTCTTAGTTTATACGATTAAATGGAAATCGTAAGAATTATTTATTAATGTCTATGCAACTATTGGGGTCAGAATTCGCTTTAAATTGTGTAGGGCATTCATAGCCACCCCATGAAATCGGTTACCCAGATAGAATTAAACTTGATGAAACAACAGGATGAAAATACCCTGCACCGGGTATTTAACCAGCTGTATCCTATGTTATTTTCTGTGGCGTATCGGTATTCAAACGATATAAACAATGCCGAAGATGCAGTGATGATGGCTTGGGTAAATGCACTGGCCCAAATCAACAAGTTTCAACTTAAACACAACAATGCCTTCTACTATTGGTTGAAAAAAATTGTTATTAACGAAACGATTAAAATAATAAAGACTACGGGTAATTTTCACTTGGTACCACTGGAGGAGGCAGATGAAACTGTTAGTCAACCAGATATTGAAAATTCTATAGATTTAGAGCATTTGCGATTTTGTATTGAGCAACTTCCTACCGGTTATCGAACCGTATTCAACTTATTTGCAGTGGAAGGTTTTTCCCATAAAGAAATAGCTAAAATGCTTCAGATTTCGGAGTCAACAAGTAAATCTCAGTATCTCAGAGCTAGAAATCAATTGCAAAAATTATTAATTAAATACCAAATCAAAGCCACTAGCGTTCAGTCTAATGTTCAATCCCAATAATTATGAATCCACAAGAACTTGAGAAAATTGCATCCCAACTTTCGGATTTAACGAATTATCCCAATGGTTATGTTCCGGATGTCAATAAACAATATTATCGAACAAAAAGGCTGCAACAAGAATTGCAATCGAATCGCCCTAATTCCCAATGGCTCTGGATTGCGGCATCTATTTTTTTTATTGCGGCTTCTGTGATGCTTTTGGAATTTTATTCCTCATCATCCAACAATAAGGTTGCATCATCGAACAAAAAGTCTATTAAATCAGAAGTTATTGAAGAAAATACAAACACGCAGAAACAGATTGGAATGAAAGAAATTAAAAAAATTGGGAGATTAACTCCCGGTAATGAAAATCGATTATCGGATTCATTAACAAATATCCAAGAACAGGATACAATCATTGAGCAAAAAGTCGTTCCTGCTTTGGCTTTAATAAAATCAAACGATACCGTAGTTGATAAATTGAGTCCAAAATGGGTGAGCCAATTAAAAAAACAGCGTAAATACAACATTATTTCAATTACCCCTGAAGCGCATAATCCTCAACCCAAATTGTCCAATCGAAACTTTGATTTTTTTGTAATAGGCGACCGGGGATTTGAATTAATCAAACGATTACCTCAAAAAGAAGAAACAATCCTTTACCCCAACCAAGTTAATTAATACAAATAACAGACACTATTTAATCATTTGACCCAATTTTATATGAGATTTAATCTAGTATACATGGTATTTATTTCGTGCTTAATCGCCCCGTTTATTTCGGCACAATCAACACAGGTTACAGGGACATCCATCCAGCTGCAAACAAAAATATTAAAAACCGATGTTCCTCGCAGAGACACCGCAGTTTTTGGAATTAAAGGTTGTTCACGCATCGTTTTTACAGGGCCTACATTGTATCATATAGGTAATTACCAACATGCAACCACGGTTTTGGAACACTTTATGACAGATTTTAAAAACTGTGTTAAAGGGCTCGATACGTCCGACTATCCGTTGGGCGCCTCCTATTTTTGCATACCCAATGGGAAACGACAGTTAAAATTACAAAATCCGGATTTTGTTGGCGATAAACAAAGTTTTAACGAGGAGTTGAAATTCTTTCTCGATAGTTTACCTAATATTTGCTATCAATTGTACGATGTACAAAATTCTGTGAATATGTTGATTTATTTATCGTCGTTTAAAGAACTTGCTGTAATTGATACATTTTCGCGGGGTAAAACCTGGAATCATATATTCAATGACAGTATAAAATTCCCAATTTCCGTTGATTCATTTCTAACGCATGTTCGATTGGTTACCAATCCAGCACCATTGAACCATGCGATGCAGCGTTTTAGATACAGTTATTACGATCTATTAAATTTCGTTCCTGATATGGAAACAGATTTGTTTTGGCTAGATTCTTTGGCTGTTTCAAAAAATGTAAGCCGACCTTACATTGGTCCCGGTGATGTAAAGGGGAAGTCCAAAAGGAACACAGTAATAGGTGTAAGTGGAATTGAATCTAGATCAAATTTTTGGCCTCATGGATTATCCTTGAACGCATTGGCTATAGCTAAGGAGTATGCTATTGGTACTACCGTGGAATTACCCATTTACAGACAGTTTAAAAAATATATTCCTATATCCTGGTGGTACGGGGGTATATCTACCTATTGGTCGTCAAACTTTCTTGAATCTAAAAGTGGAATTCTAACTAACTACAGTTCTAGCTATCAAATTGGATGGATGTACATTCAAAATCAGGGCATGGAAGAACCCGTTTCTTTGGGTTTTGAAATAGGATATATACCGGGTAAAAGTAAAAATTTACCGGACGAGAACATTTGGATTCCCAACGAATCGTTATCATTTCTCATTCGATCTAATCGTCCGAAATACCAGTTTTCTGCAGGAATTTTGTGCGAAACTCAAGTCTTGAAATATAGTAGAGTGTATCCAAATTCCAAGATTAAGGGCTCGGGTTGGGCACCCGTAGTAAGGCTATCCTTACCTCTTTAATTGTAGCAGTTTGGAGTTTGGAAAGAAATTGATTTATTGAATAGTGAACGATTAGGGCGAGTTATAAAACACAGGTAAGCGTAAAAAACAACCCTATTAGGTAAAAAACCACTCTTCTAGATATAAAAAAGACCCGGGTGAGCACCGGGTCTTTTCGATTATCTCCTGATAAACCTAACCTAAACGAAAAATGCAGGAGGGAGTAAAAGTCTATTCAATGACATTAAAACGACAATCGTTAAGAAATATTGTACGAGATAAAAAAATAATTACTTTTTTTTAAATTGCATAATGCCGTAAATAAAGTATGCGATTGTAGGTTAGTGGATTGCATGAAATTTTCATGTTTTTGAGTCCTTTTTTGATATGAATTTGTTGAAGAAATGAAAGGATAAAGATGTTCTAACCTTCGATTGAAACCATTATTTTGTATCTTTGTTTTAACAATTAAGAACAATAAAATTTCAGTATATGAGTCAAGATTTAAGTAAGAATTCTTACAACGTAAACAGCGAGAGTAAATGCCCATTTTCAGGAAGTGTTTTGCGTAAATCCGCAGGTGGAGGACCCTCCAACCGCGATTGGTGGCCGAATCAATTAAAATTAAATATTCTTCGTCAACATTCAACGTTGTCGAATCCGATGGATCCCGACTTCAACTATGCCGAAGAGTTTAAAACGTTAGATTTGGCAGCAGTGAAGGAGGATATCGAAGAATTGATGACCACTTCGCAGGACTGGTGGCCGGCCGATTATGGACATTATGGTCCATTTTTTATTCGTATGGCTTGGCACAGTGCCGGTACCTATAGAATTCATGATGGTAGAGGAGGAGCGGGAACAGGAACTCAGCGTTTTGCTCCGTTAAATAGTTGGCCTGATAACGCAAACTTGGACAAAGCGAGATTGTTGTTGTGGCCAATTAAGCAGAAATATGGTAAAAAATTATCTTGGGCGGATTTAATGATTTTGGCAGGTAATGTGGCTTTAGAATCTATGGGTTTCAAGACGTTTGGATTTGGCGGAGGAAGAGAAGATGTTTGGGAGCCAGAAGAAGATATTTATTGGGGTTCTGAAAGTGAATGGTTAGGTGATAAGCGTTATAGCGGGGATCGTGATTTGGAAAATCCATTGGGTGCAGTTCAGATGGGATTGATCTATGTGAATCCAGAAGGCCCCAACGGAAATCCGGATCCAATCGCTGCGGCGCGTGATATTCGTGAAACCTTCGGAAGAATGGCAATGAATGATGAAGAAACGGTAGCGTTAATTGCAGGTGGTCACACGTTTGGAAAATCTCACGGTGCTGGCGATCCATCAAAATATGTAGGACCCGAACCTGCCGGTGCTTCCATCGAGGAAATGAGTACGGGTTGGAAAAACACCATGGGTACAGGTCATGGAGAAAATACAATTACCTCGGGTTTAGAAGGTGCTTGGACAACTACACCCACCCAATGGTCCAATAATTATTTTGAAAATTTATTTGGATACGAATGGGAATTAACCAAAAGTCCTGCAGGTGCTCAACAATGGACCCCAAAAGGTGGTGCTGGAGCAGGTAGCGTTCCCGATGCCCACAACCCAGCAGTAAAGCATGCTCCGATGATGTTAACTACGGATTTGTCCTTGCGTTTTGACCCTGCTTATGAGAAAATCAGTAGACGTTTTTACGAAAATCCAGATCAGTTCGCCGACGCTTTCGCTCGTGCATGGTTTAAATTAACACACCGTGACATGGGACCAAAAGCATGTTATTTAGGTTCTGAAGTACCTTCTGAAGATTTAATTTGGATGGATCCGATTTCAGATTCAACAAAATCTACCATCAATGATGCGGACGTTGCTTCATTGAAAGAGAAAATTATGTCATCCGGTTTAAGTGTATCTCAATTGGTATATACTGCATGGTCATCCGCTTCTACGTTCCGTGGTTCAGACAAGCGTGGCGGTGCGAATGGATCACGTCTTCGTTTAGCTCCACAGAAGTTTTGGGAGGTAAATCACCCTTCGCAGTTGGGCACAGCTTTAGATGCGTTTGAGAAAATACAACAGGAATTCAATACCAACGGTAAACACGTTTCTATCGCCGATTTAATTGTATTGGGTGGATGCGCGGCCATTGAGAAAGCTGCCGCTGACGCGGGATATAACGTTTCTGTTCCTTTCACAGCGGGAAGAGGGGATGCTACTCAAGAACAAACTGATGTTGAATCGTTTGCGGTATTAGAACCAACCGCCGATGGTTTCCGTAACTACGCAAAAACAATGTACAGTGTAAAGGCGGAAGATATGTTGGTAGATAAAGCACAATTAATGGGATTGTCTGCGCCAGAAATGACGGCATTGGTTGGAGGTATGCGTGTGTTGAATGCAAATTACAATGGATCAAATCACGGTGTGTTAACCAGTCGTCCTGGGGTTTTATCTAACGATTTCTTTGTTAATTTATTGGATTTTGGAACCACCTGGTCGCCAGCAAATGATCATAAAACTGAATTCGTTGGAAAAGATCGCAAGTCCGGAGAAACCAAATGGACTGCCACACGAGTAGATTTGATTTTCGGTTCTAACTCTGAGTTACGTGCTATCGCCGAAGTTTACGGTTGCCAAGACGGAGAACAGAAATTTGTTCATGATTTTGTAGCTGCTTGGACCAAAGTGATGAACGCCGATAGATTCGATATTCAATAATTTTTGAGGTTTATACTATTAAGAACACCCAAGGATTTCCTTGGGTGTTTTTTTATAGTTGAAAAATTTTCTTCCATGGCATCAATTTATGCATTTAAAATAATTTATAGGTTAAATAACTAGAATATGATTTTTATAAAATCCATATCAATTATCATGAATTAATTTATGGTTTAATTTACATTATTAGATTGCGATTTTATTCTTTATTAATTAACACAAATTACATAGTTGGTTAAGTGCTCCATAATGCACGAGTTAGTCCTTTGTGTCTAACTTAATTTATGAAAAAAGTATTATTCAGTGCACTTTTGTTAACCGGAATTGGTCAACTAAGTGCTCAATTTATCGAGCAAGTAAATTTCTTAGGAGCTTTAGATAAGGATCCAAAGAAAGACTGGACGCTAAATTGGACCAATTGGAATCCTCAGAACACAAATTACGCTGCTGTTACGGATTCAACTACCCTTAACAATGCATCTGGCGAACAAGTCATTTCAACAACGGTAACTTTAGATGCATCGAAAGTTTATTTATTAAAGAGTGTTTTTGTAGTTAAATCAGGTGGAAAATTGGTTATTCCAGCAGGTACCTTGATTCGTGCTCGTTCTAATGCTTCAACTACGCCAAAAGAATATGCTACTATCGTAGTTGAACGTGGTGGTCAAATAGATATCCAAGGTACTGCAAGTAATCCAGTAGTTATGACATCAAGCAAAGCTGCGGGTTCTCGCGTAAGAGGGGATTGGGGAGGTATTGTAATTTGTGGTAACGCGGTAAATAACCAAGGTTTAGATGTGCAGGTTGAAGGGTTCAATAACATTTCTTTTAATTCAACTTTAGCAAAATTTGGTGGTACAAACGATGCTGATAATAGCGGTTCTATCAAATATTTACGCATGGAATTTGGGGGTTATGCCTTCGAACCCAACAAAGAAATCAATGGTTTAACAATGGCTTCCGTTGGAAGTGCAACCAAAATCGATTACGTGCAAGTTTCTTATTGTAATGACGATGCATTCGAATGGTTCGGTGGAACAGTAAATAGCAAACATTTAATTGCTTACAAGACTACAGACGATGATTTTGATACTGATTTCGGTTATAGAGGTACGGTACAATTTGGTATTGCTCAAAAAGATACTTCGTTCTTTGACTTAAGTTGGAATGCGCCTTCAGGTGCGTCTACTTCTGAGACTTTTGAATCGGATAACGATGCAGCAGGTTCAGGTAAATTACCCTTAACCAGTGCAAGATTTGTAAACATGACTGTTGTTGGTCCTGTGCGTTTAGATAAAACCTATAATGATTTAACAACCACGCAAAAAAGTGCTTTCCGCCGTGGTGCTCGTATTCGCAGAAATAGCCGTATTTCTATCACGAATTCTATTTTCATGGGTTACAGAAACTATGTTATGTTGGATGGTGATAGCACATTGACTGCTGCCGGTGTATTGCCTAGCAATACCGTAAGTAATACGAATGTTGTTTTAAGAAATAACTATTTCCATGGTACCAAAGCAGCGGCTGCAAAAGGTTCAACAAATACAGGTTTGGTGGAAATAAGCTCAGGCAGAAACGTAGATAGTTTGGATCGTTGGATTAGAAAATCTATTCAAAATAATATCGTGGATACGTTGTCCTTTAATTCTGGATTAGTATTAATCGATCCCCAGAACGCTACAGCCCCAAACTTCCGCCCAGTATCTACAAACGCCAGTTTATTCGGCACCTCCGACTATAGCTATGATATTTTCAAGGCTCCAGGTACATTTGTTGTATGTGATTCAATCACTCGTCAACCTAAAGCAGTATCGGTAAAAACTGGATCAGATGCGTCCTTCAATTTTGCATATTCTACCAATGAAGCTACCTTCCAATGGCAGTATAATTCAGGAAGTGGATTTAAAAATGTATCAGGCAGTTCCTATTCAGGGTTAACAAACGATACATTGACTATCTCCCCAGTGGATATTACTCAGAATGGTAATGTTTACAGAGCGTATATTCAAACTCGTTGGTGTAAAGACAGTACTTCTGCTGCTAAACTTACAGCAATTTTAAAAGCTTGTAACATTATCACCACAGCTCCTAAGGCAACTTCAGTATCATCTGGAAACGCTGCTAACTTCACGTTAGTAACCAATGACAACAGCGCATTGGTAAAATGGCAGTCTGATTTTGATTTCGGCATGATGGATGTTCCAACCGGAAGTGCGCAGTATACCGGTGAAAACACTACCGCTTTAAAAGTTGCTAAAGTGTCGTTGCGTAACCACAATCAACCATTCAGAGCCATTGCTTCAACCAATATTTGTTCTGATACTTCTGCAGTAGTGTTGTTAACGGTTTCTGATTCTTGTATCAATTTCAAGAGCGTTAAAGTAACCGATACATTAGTGGTTAGAACAACATTACTAGTAAACAGTGTAAGAAAAGACAATTTAATTAAAGTTTATCCTGTACCTACTAAAGATCAGTTAACTATCAATACTGGTGATGTAACGTTGGTGGGTGGTTATACCTTGAAAGTATTGTCTACTACGGGTGCTACAGTTTACAGTCAAGTGATAAGTGCTCAAACTTATACAGTTGATTTGAAAACTTGGGCGAACACTGGATTCTACACACTACAATTAATCGACAAGTCTGGGGCTACAATAGCCACAAAAGCCATCATACTTGAGTAATACAATTTCGTATTAAATTTATTTAACCCCACAGCAAGGAATTGTTGTGGGGTTTTTTATTACTGCAATTGGCTAATCCATCTTCCTGCTTTACCTTGCACATTGGATGATTCCCTTTCATATTCCATATCGCGCAACCCGCGAATTCGAATACCTTCAAGAACTCATCGCTAGTTCAAATCAACGATCAGGGAACGGTAATTTTTATTCTCGATGTCAGCAACTTGTTCAGGAGGTGTTTCAATTTAAAAATCCAATTTTCACCAATAGCTGTACCGATGCCTTGGAACTGGCTGTATTATTGTTGGACATCAAGCCGGGTGATGAAGTAATTTTACCTTCGTACACCTTTGTCTCTACAGCAAATGCATTTTTACTTAGAGGTGCAAGGCTGGTCTTTTGCGATTCACAAACAGATGAACCTAATATTGATATCACCTTAATCCCTAAATTACTTACAGAAAAGACGAAGGCTGTGGTTGTGGTTCATTACGGAGGGAGATCTTGCGACATGGAACTTCTTATGCAACTTTCCAAACAATACGGTTTTGCGGTGGTAGAAGACGCAGCCCAATGCATCGGTGCAAAGTATACTAATATTCCAACTTCTGATTTCATTGGAACCCGAGCAAACCTGTCCGCTTTTTCTTTTCATGATACCAAGAATCTTCACTGCGGAGAAGGAGGACTCCTTGTAATAAATGATGAGAAATTTGTGAATCGTGCCGAAATTATCAAAGATAAAGGAACCAATCGCGGGCAATTTAATCGCGGAGAAATTGATAAATATACTTGGGTTGATATCGGCAGCTCTTATCTCCCAGGAGAATACAACATGGCCGTTTTATTAGCTCAATTGCAAGAATGGGAAATCGTTACAAGGGCTCGACAAAAAATTTGGACCATATACCATGCAGTTTTTGGTTCGTTTTCGGATTTTCTTCCTCCTCTATCGGCTGGAAACGGACATAACTATTATCTAACATTTAAATCTACCATTCAACGGAATGATTTCGCTAAACGGATGCACTCTAAAGGTATTCAAACCGCGTTTCATTATCAACCCCTGCATGCATCCAATATGGGGAAATCATTGGGTATGCAACCCCATTTGCCCCATGCCGATAAATTCGGAAATGGACTTCTGCGCTTCCCATTGTACCCTGATTTATCGGAAAGTCAGGTTCATTACATTGCTGAATCCGCATTGAATTGCTTAAACCAGGTTAGTACGTGATTTCTAACAATACTATTTATTTACTCGTAGTTTTGAAGTAATACATAGATCATCTTAGATTTAATTTCAATGTTGTTAAAGATTAATACCGAATTGAAAAATCTACCCATGTCTGCATGGGCATGGTTGATTTTGCTTATTTCTTTGTCAACTATTCTCTATTCCCCGTTGATGGGGGATGATTTACCGATGTTTCAATACCGAGTTGAAAATGCAGAAGTTAACTCAAAATCAATCCATGAATTAGCTCAGGTTATGGTGGATAGGTTTTTACCCATGGGACGATTAACTATTATTTCTTTTTACTATGTGGAATGGGTTTTTAGAACGTTTACATCCCCAATAGCCTACAAAAGTTGGATGGTTCTCCTAAATGTTTTGACGATAGCAATTTTCCTGCGTTGGTTAAAATTTATTGGATTTCAATTGAATACAGCGCTGCTTTTGATTTGTATTGCAACAGGAATTCAACTTAGATTAAATTATCACGATTCCTATTCATCCTATACCGGTCTGTGTCAGTTGTTTAACTCCCTGATATTCATTTCAACCGCGAGTTGGTTATCGATGTACAGAAAATTCAATGTATTGATGCTGATCGCGGCTTTGATTTCAACCGTATCCTTGTTTTTTATTTCCGAATATGCGCTGATGCTATTGCCGCTGATTCCAATTGTATTTTGGTTGTCTGATCAACTCAATCAGCAATCCACTGCGCTCAAACGGGTATTAACTTTAACAATCCCTATTACCTTGATATCAATTACCTACCTATATGTAATTGTTTTTTTGCGATCCACCTTCCCGAAAGACAATTTATACAGTGGATTATCCTCCAACATCGATATGGGTGCCATGATTGTTTTGGAATTGAAACAAATTTATGCGTCCCTTCCGTTAAGCAACCTAACCAATACCCCCAGAATTCCCCTGCGTATATTCAATCAATTTAAATTTTGGGACGTATCCTTGCTGACAGGTGTGCTTTTCTTTGCATTTTATCAGGGTCGAAAAATCGTAACATTAAATCAAAACAGTGTCAATTTTCGCAACCCGGATGCTGCGGTTAACAGGACAAATCCCACCGTAAATAAAAAAAGTCATACCCTCAATTGGCTCATTCTTGGGGCCTTTTTGCTGATTATTTCCCCAGTGTTCATACTTCCATCATCAAAGTATCAATCAGAAATGACGTGGGGGAATGGATACCTCTCTCTAATGTTGCAAAATCTTGGGTTTAGCTTGATTTTATACGGCTTAATCGATTGGTTAATCGGGGTGAAAAATAAAACCAACTACTGGCGAATTGTTTATGGTTTATTAGGTTTGATTGTTATAATTACCTTTTTATTTAATCATTCATTATCAAAAAAATATTGGTACAAAAAGAGTTTTCCAGCCGATGTAGTTTGGGAGTTTATCAAATCAAAGCAACTAAATGCATTGCCCAACGATGCTATTTTAATTTTAGAGCAGGACTTCTACTATAAATCAGCAGAATTGTATCAAGAATTAATTCGAGATCATACAGGGAAAATTATCCATGTATTAAATATCGATAACCAAGTACTGGGTAACATTGAGCGGATTCAACAAAATGAAATTCAAAAAATGAGGGATTTTATTACTCAACCAACTGTAACATCCAAATTACGTTCTCCAAAAGATACTTTATCCCACCAACCCGTATTTTCGCAGCAATCCTCAAATCGGATGGCTGATTCTACTTCCAAGATTTTTGGTCTGTTTATTAAAACTGGAAAGGAAATAGAAATTAAACTATGTCCAATATCAACTACTCAATTATCCAATGGTGAGTTTCAAGCGGACAATCAAGTACTTTCCTTGCTTAAAATAGTAAATCCCATTTTCGTAATACCTGCCGATTTAGATTAATTTACAAAAAACGTAACAGTTTTCGCATCCTGATCGCATTGGTCTTATAATCAGATTGTAGCAGCTCGTAACCGTTGAATTCTGTAGTAATACTATGGGTGAATTTATACCCAAGTGCCTTATTCAGTTCAATGGCCGAAACATTGGATGAATTAACTTTTATCCGTAATCGATCTATTGAAAGGCTATTAAAAGCAAAGTCCAGGGTCTCTAATGCTATAGCTACAGGAATTCCACTTCCTTGCCACTTCGGGGAGCAAACAAATCCACCGTTTTCCCCAATTTTAAGAGACGGTCCCTCAGAACTTTCCAAACTAGTATGAATGTGAGAGAAACCTACCCATTCCCCCCGATATCGATGAACAAAATAAAATTGACGTGTAGAATCGATGGTTTTGTACCACTTTTCTTGTTGCTCCTCACTGATTTCCTCTCGATAATCCATTTGCTGATTAACAAATGAAGAATTTCTCCATTTTCTAACCATTTGTATATGATGGTGTTGCAGTGGAAATGATTCAAACTTGCAGCTGCTGTCTATCCAGTCAATGGTGAAATCTGGGTTGGGTAATAATGTGTGTTTTATCCAGTTCCATCGGCTCAACGGAGAATGCCAAAGCCAAATTTTTAATGACATCAATACCAAACCTTGAAAGTTATAGCGTGATGTATTATTAACTTTTTGATGATGCGGAACCGCAACAAATTGAATTCGTTTTGTTGTTGGAATAATTTGACTATCAATCAAAAAACTTGTTTTTACCTGTTCCTTGAAGTATTGGATTGCCGTTGATCGAATGAATCGGAAGGAGGTAACTTTGGAATAATCGAAAATAAACAACTTGGTTAGCGTTCGAATGGTTGAACTGGCTAGGTTACGCCAGGGACTGTGTTTGGATTCTAAGAAGTAACCATAAATAACATCTGCCTCGGTCTGCTTCGCTCTTTCCCACAATAAGGAAATATAGTTAGGGTCGTGTTGCAGATCGTCGTCCAAAGTCACAATCCAATCACTTTCGGAATAATTTAAACCCACGGATAATGCAGTGTGCTGTCCGCTATTTTTAGAAAGTTGTAAGAGCGTATAGGGGAAATCCCCGTTTTCTAATTTTTTTTTCGCAAGTATAATTCCTTCGTCTTGGCTGCCATCGTCAATAATTAAAAGATGGCAATGAAATGGTAAGTCTATGGATTCTTGGTGCCAATTCAACAAGGAATCGATCAATTTCTCAACGTGTTTGGCCGCCTTATACATGGGAATGATTACGGTTAAAGAAGTTGACGAAATCATAGCGTTGCGAACTTTAGACCCAGAAAGCAGTGAAAATAGTATCCGAATTTAAACAATTAGGTTTTCGGAATCCAATGGAAACTCAATCGTGGCAAAATGGATGGAAGAGTCCAAGGTAAATACAGCACTACCCATGGAAAAACCTACACCAAATCCGGAAAGCAGTAGGTGAATCGACTTATGGGGATGTTTACTTAAATAATCAACTAAGGTGATAGGAATACTGGCCGAAGCCGTGTTCCCATATTGAAATAGGGTAGAAGGGAATTCGGCATTGGGGGTGGGGAGACGCTTGGCGATGGCATCGTTTATTAACTTGTTTGCTTGGTGCAAAACAACCACATTTATGTCCTTTGTATTTACAAACGCAAGTAATTCCTTTATATGTTTGGGAACAAATTGAACCGAATAATTAAATACCTCAATTCCATTTAATCGCATTACTTCTTTATTTTCTACAAATTCACTCCGAATGGCGGTATGACCACTTCCCAAGGTTTCTAAATTGAAGAAAAATGATGAATCATTATTTATATTTTGGGAATCAAATTCAATTGCTGTAATGGAAACACCATCCGAAAAAATCGGAATCGATGTTTTGTCGTTTTGAATAAGTTTACTGGTAATATCGCCACAACACAATAACGCTCTTCCGTTTCCTTCTAACTGATTTTGTAGTAAACTCAGGGTTTGATGCAATCCATAAACATACCCAGAACAACCCAAATTGATGTCCAAACAAGCAACGGAGACCTTGAATTTAAAGGCATTATGCAATAAACATGATACAGCAGGAATATGTGTTTCTGGAGTTTGGGTAACACAAACAATGGCAGAAATGCTACTCGGTTCCCACTGTAAAGCATCCAAGGTGGTCCAAATTCCTTGAATAAATAGGTCTGTAGTAGTAACCGATTCTTGCGGGAATGTTCTTCTAAAACGAATTCCCGTGTGTGCAACCAACGATTCTCGATCTGCAGCGGGAATTAATTCTTCTTCAAGGTTATCCTGAATATTTTTGGGAATTAAATTAACAATAGACCGGATGTTGCCACCTTGAATTTTGAATATTGGCATTACGTTGTTGAAATGAGTGAATATAATTCAGCCAGCGTATTGAATTTCGCCAAATCCGCAGCAGTGATCATACATCCAGTTTCTTCATGCAATCGAGAAACAACCAATAAAGAATTCAATGAAGTCCACGTTGGTATGGTTCGATAAGGAGTATCTAGTGAAATTTTTGAAGAATCCAACATAAGTTCGTCTGCTATGATGGATAGAAATGTGTGTTCTGTCATACGTTATTTAGCAAAATAATAGGGATTTATCTAAAAAACAGAAATATTAAGATTAAAAACAAATTAACATAAACCCCAATGTGATTCTAACTTTATCCACCGTATGATCCCAATGATAATTTAAACCGATACTTTTTTTCGGATTCTACTGAGAGAAACTTGTGAGATTCCTAGGTAAGTGGCGATATATTTTAGGGGAATTTGATTAATAAATTGAGTTTCTTGAAGTAAATCGTCATATCGTTCACGGGCATCTTTGAATTGCAAACTTTCAACACGTTTTACAGTATTGGCATATTCTATTTGAACTATCTCCCTAAATAAGGTTTCAAGATCTCTGTGTAAAGGGAACAGTTCCTGCAAGGATTCCCATCCAATTTTAATTACTACGGTCTCCGTTAGCGCTTGGATACCCTTGGAAGTTTTACAATGATTAAATAAGCTCTCTGCACGGATTATCATTTGTCCCGAAAAAGCAAAATGTTCCGTAACATCTGCTTCTTTTTTAAAATAAAAAATTCGGGCGATTCCATTTTCTACGAAGTAAATATTCCTACAAGTAGTATCCGTGGCTTGAATATAACTGCCCTTTGAAAATACCTCAGTTTTTTGAATCTCGTTAAATGCCTGTAACGCTATTTCACTGGGCCGATTTAATCGATTCAAATATTGAGAAAGTGCTTTCATCGAATGTTTCTTTTCGCCATAGAATTATACTTTATCCAAAATGGAATCCCATAATCCCGCACGATAATGCAACGATTTAACGGCATATTCTTCAGCTTCTTTCCATTTTTTATCGTCAGTTCCGCATAATTGTTCAACCATCGATAACGCTAGATGGCTGTGATGATCTCCGTCTACTTCAATATGCCGTTCTATATAATAATGGAAGGTAGATACTTTTTCCGGGTGTTCTCGGTGAACATCGTTAAGAATCGACATAAACATATCTGGAATTAAATCTTCTCGGCCGAAAGTGAATACGGCGGCTTTCACATGAGCGGGAGTAGACAAAGCTACTTCAAAAGTGAAGGTCAAAAATGCCTTTATTTTTGGATGAATATCTAACGATGTTAAAACGTCGCCTATGGAATTTCCTATTTTTAGTTCATCAATTACGGCCAAAATAGGTGCAATGTTGGCGCCCATTTGTTTCATTGCTTTCAAATACAATTCAAAATGGGAAATTCGATTCCCGTGTTCGTCCACGTCGGATTCTTCGCCCAATACAATTTCATTAATCAAAAAACGTGTATCAGCAGTTCCAACTGGAATCCATGGAATGTCGATGCAGGTTAGATCTTTCTGTAAAGATTTTAATAAACTCATGAAATCCCAAACAGCATATACATGATGTTCCGAAAACTGTTTAAGACCCTCTAAGTTCTTAATATGCTTGTAGACAGGATGAGAAAGTAATAATTGTCTTTCATTTTCGATGCGTTGTTGCAATGAATGAATATAAGGATTTTGAGCCATAATTCTTTAAGTGCAAAACTAACACTCGGTAGTGTATCTAGGTTTTAACTTTGGAAAATTTCCAACCAATAAATTTCGTATTGCATATTTTGCATAAACGGACCTATTTCAGAAAATAAATTATTTTTATTGCAATTTCTTGGATTTTAATCCTCACCTTTGTTGTGTGGACGTTATATAAAACCACAAAAGTATTTAGAATGAAGATTTATTTAGGAAATTTGGATTTCCGCATCACCGAACAACAGATTAGTCAATTGTTTGACGAGTATTCAAGTTTTTCATCTGTAAAGATGATCAACGACCGCGAAACAGGCAGATTCAAAGGTTTTGCCTTTGCTGAAGTTGAAGATCAAGCCGAAGCCGAAGCAGCCATCGCTAAATTGCATGGTTCTGAGGTTAATGGAAGATCAATTGTTGCTAACGAAGCTCGTCCTCAACCCGAAAGAAGAAACAATTTTTCAAGTCGTTACTAAGACCCCGATTTGAAATTATTTACAGAATCGTTCTCGATTCATTTCAATTTGGGATATCTAGTCAAAAGAAGGCCAACCCATGAGGTTGGCTTTCTTTGTTTATCGCCCTACATTCACTTAAATCACCTCAAGACCAAGCATGGCAAACGAAACATTCAATAAAAAAGACCGAGAAAAAAAGAAACGCATTAAACAGCGCGAAAAATTAGAAAAGAAAAGTATGCGCAAAGCAAACAGTACCAAAGGCAAAAGCCTAGATGAAATGTTAGTTTTTGTTGATGCTGAAGGCAATTTAACCAATACTCCTCCGGACGAACTTTGGGTTAGAGACTTAAATTTAGATATTAAAGCAGAAGTAGTTGCTTCAACGGTGAAACCTACTAAAAAGGTTCAAGAAGTGAGAGAACGTAGAAAAGGCAAACTTTCATTTTTCGACGAGAAAAAAGGGTATGGTTTTATTGCCGATAACGAGAGTGGTCAAAGTGTTTTTGTTCACAAAACACAATGTAAAACTCCAGTTTTTCAAGGGGATACGTTATACTTTGAATTGGAAAAGAACATGAAAGGTTCTTTTGCCATGAACGTAGATAAATCCAATTGATATGCAAAAAGTCCATAGCTATGGGCTATTTTTGAAAAAAAATTAATATGGATCCAATTTGTCCTCAATGTAATTGCGATTATCCGTATCCCACGGGTTTGTTATGGATGTGCCCGGAATGTGGTAACGAGTGGAACCCTGAGGATGTATCGTCGGAAAATAACGTACTGGACTTTATTGTTAAAGATTCTAATGGTAACGTTTTGAAAGATGGAGATTCTGTTACTATTATAAAAGATTTACCAGTAAAAGGAGCCTCTAAATCCATCAAGGTTGGTACAAAAGTTACCAATATTCGTTTGGTTGACAGTGATCACAACATCGATTGCAAGGTTCCAGGTTTTGGAGCGATGGCTTTGAAAAGTGAATTTGTTAAAAAAGTGAACGATTAATGCATCGATTTGATGGTGTACTATTCTCTTTCAGAAAGTACATACACAAGGATCTTATAAATTACAGTCGTAACTAATATTTCAACAGGCCAATTCATTGAATTGGCCTGTTGTTTTTGTCATAAATTTCTATATATTTGCTAACCATGGTTTTACATTAGGTAGGATAGTTCGTGTTTTCTTGTTGTTTCTTCAGTTATCCTCATTCATGCCGAGTTACACCATGCGACAGCAATACCGCAGGTATTCGATTGTTCCTAGTTAAGGTTTAAATATTCATACTATATGACAAGAGAATTACATAATAACTCGGATTCAGATTCAGCAGCAATTATGTTGGATGGTGCGCCGGACAAAAATAAACAGGCATCAAGAACTTCCAAAGGACTCAAATGGTTAATGACTGGAGCTGTTTTGGGCTTTTTTAGTTGCATTTGTAGTATATGCAATCCAATCGAATCACTATACTACGTTAATTTATATGGAATTTCTTCTGTGGCTGTATTGATGGCTTTTTATGGTTTGTATTTGATTTTTGAATGATTTGGAGCGATTAATGCGATTTTCAATAGGGCTTTATGCTTGGGCGTATTTAAAGTTAGAAAAAAGATTAAACAAAAAGTTGGCTGTACCCTATTGATTTGTAGTTGATTAGTACTTTTGCGTTTTCTACACTATAAAAATCTCCAACAATTTTAGTAGATAGTATTTGGAAGGGGAGAAAAAAGTACTACTTTTGCACTCCCGTTCTGATAGATAGCAAAGGAAACAAAGCGAAGGTTAAAAAGCCTACTGAAAAAGGTTTCAA
>JACCED010080453.1_pt1 | contig 45117 bp, 28 predicted proteins | sample 7455021 | NCBI WGS metagenome assembly JACCED01 (sample SAMN15323456, study PRJNA562643) | freshwater metagenome | isolation source: river surface water | place: USA:Blue River Watershed | collected 2017-08-19
AGGCTTCCGTGCCCGACATGACACCGCCGGCCTGGCCGCGGGTGGGAAACGTAAAGATGTCGTAGTAGACGCCGGATTGCGTGAGCGAGTTGGCGCTCTTGCCATCGTGATTGCCGAGGCAGGACCAGAGCGGGCTCGTCTTCAGGATCGGCGTATACATGTCGAAGATCGCGCGCTGGTAGTCGGCGTCCGTGCCGTCCGGATACGCGTTGTCGCCGAGCAGGATGATGGCGTCGGTGCGGCGGTTGCCGTTGAACGTGTAGTAGACGTCGCGGACGGCTTCCTGCGTTTTGCTCTTCGTGCCGGGATCGCCCAGGATCCAGAAGCGGCTCGCCTGCGCAGGGCCGGTCTCGGGCGGGGTGATGAAGCTATTGACCTGCGCGCGCCCGGGAGCGTCCTCGGCGGCGGATTTCTTTTCCGCGGCCGGGGGCGGCACTGCGGCGGCACCGACGGCATAGTAGTAGCGGGTGTTGGGTTTGAGGCCGTTGAGGGCCACGATGTGCTCGCTGGAGATTCCTTCGGCTTTGGCGACGGAAGTGAGCGCATTTCGCTCCAGACCGTAGCTGACAACGGAAGCCTCGGTCGTGTCGGTTCGCCAGCGGATCACCATGGAACTCGGGGTGGCCGACTGGAGATAGGGCCCGCGCACGATGGTAGTCGCGGCATCGAGCAGGGGAGCGGCAGCGAGGGCGAGAAGCAGGCCGAGGCGGGGGAGTTTCATGAGGAAGTGCGGGAGAGGGATTGCTGGATTTCCGAAGTGAGATGCTGCGTATCCTGCGATTGCCGCAGCCAGTCGGGGAGGGCTCGGATGACGGCGAGCGCGGCGGAGTAGGCGGCGCGGGACTCCGCAACGCGTCCGGCGCGGGCGAGGAGATCACCACGACGCTTGAGCCAGAGTTCACGACGCTCGCTGAGCGCGGCGAGGGTTTCGAGGCGGGCGAGGGCGGCTGCGGTCATCGCGGCACGCTCTTCGAGTTCGAGGGCGCGCAGGTGCAGGACAAGCGCCGGGCCGATCCGGACGATCGCGGCGTCGAGCGTGGCAATGGCGGCGGCGGGGGAATCCTGAAGAGCGGCCAATTCGAGAAAAAGCTCCGGCCGGGGATGAGCGACGAGCACCAGGGCGGATTCGAGGTCGGCCCGTGCGGCGGCGCGATCACCGAGCGGGAGCTGCGCGCGCGAACGCAAAATACGCGCCTCGGCGTCGGCAGGATCCGCGGCAAGCGCCGCGGAGAATTGATCGCATGCGGCGCGATACTGGTGCTGGACGAGGGCGAGCGCGCCGCGCGCGCGGGCGAGACCGGGAAAAATCGGATCGATTTCGGCAGCGCGGAAAAAGTTGGCTTCGGCGGCGACCCAGTCCGCGTGTTTCGCGTAAAGTTCGCCGCGGCGGAGCAGCAGGCCGGCATCGTGCGGCGAGGCGGCGATCAGCGGATTGAGATGCTGGAGGGCCGTCTCGATCTCCGGATGACACCAAGCGCTGCCCGCGAGCAGGAGCCAGCAGGCAGCGAGGCGGGCACGGGGCATGCGCGGAATGAAGGAGGAGCGTCGGGACCGGGACAACACCCGGCATGACGCATCGTCGCTCGCATCGTTGCGCAGCCGCGCGGTCGCGGCGGGCTCAGGTATTGAACCGGAAGAGCGCGACGTCGCCGTCCTGGAAGACGTAGTCTTTGCCTTCCAGGCGATATTTGCCGGCATCGCGGGCCGCGGCCACACTGCCGAGGGTCGTGAGGTCCTTGTAGGCGACGACCTCGGCTTTGATGAAGCCCTTCTCGAAATCGGTGTGGATCACGCCGGCAGCCTGCGGGGCTTTCCAGCCCTTCTTGATCGTCCACGCGCGAACTTCCTTTTCGCCGGCGGTGAAGTAAGTCTGCAACCCGAGCAGCGCGTAGGTGCCGCGGATCAGCGAGGATACGCCGGAGTCGTCGACGCCCAGGTCCTTGAGGAACACCTTCGCCTCTTCCGGCGAGAGATCGATGAGTTCACTTTCGATCTTGGCGCTGATCGGCACGTAGGCGGCGTCGTGGTGCGTGCGCACGTATTCGGCGACCTTCTGCACGAATTTGTTTTCCTCCGCGTTTGCGAGGTCGGACTCGGCGACGTTGCAGGCGAAGAGCACCGGCTTGGCGGTGAGGAGCTGGAAAAGCTTCATCATCGCCTTCTCGTCCTCGGTGGCACCGGGGAGGATGTTGGCGGTCTTGCCGGCATTCAGGTGCGGCTCGAGTTTCTGCAGGAGCGCGACTTCGGCCTGGGCCTCCTTGTCGCCGGACTTGGCTTTCTTCTGGGTCTTGTCGATCCGCTTGGTCACGGCATCGAGGTCGGCGAGCACAAGCTCGGTGGTGATCACCTCGATGTCGCGCACGGGATCGATGCCGCCCATGGTGTGGACAATATCCGAGTCCTCGAAGCAGCGGACGACCTGCACGATGGCATCGACCTCGCGGATGTTGGCGAGGAACTGATTGCCGAGGCCTTCGCCCTTGCTCGCGCCGGCGACGAGGCCCGCGATGTCGACGAACTCGATGGCGGCGGGGACGACGACGTTGGTCTTGGCGATCTTCTGGAGCACGTAGGCGCGCTCGTCGGGCACGATCACGACACCCACATTGGGATCGATCGTGCAGAACGGATAGTTGGCCGCTTCCGCCTTGCGGGAGCGGGTAAGGGCGTTGAAGAGGGTCGACTTGCCTACGTTGGGCAGTCCCACGATGCCGGCTTTGAGCATAAGGTGGGAGAATCACGGCCGGGCCGCGCGCGGGTCAAAGGCAAACTCCCTCAAACCTCGAACTGTCGCATGCGGGCAGTCTCGAACCCGCAGCTGCCGACGCAGCAATCCCACGTGTGCCGCGCGGCACGGATCACGGCTTGACAACGTTATTGCAGATCGGTGTTGTCCCGACTTTTCCAAGCAGAACTCGCTCCGTAAATTCATCCGACATGGCTCTCAAAATCCGTCTCACCAAGGTTGGTTCCGTGCACCAGCCGCTCTACCGCGTGGTCGTCGCCGAGGCGCGTTCGCGCCGCGATGGCGCTGCGGTCGAAAACCTCGGCACGTATCGCCCGGGCGACAAGGGCAGCCCGATCAATGTGGATCTTGAGCGCGTGGATTACTGGATCAGCAAGGGTGCGAAGCCGACCGATACCATGCACGCCATGATCAAGAAGGCGCGCCGCTCGGCCACGGCCAAGACGGCCTGAGTCTTTTCTGCCGGTCGGGGTGCAATGCCCCGCACTGCGACAGGCCCCGGAAGTTTCCGGGGCTTTTTTGCGTCCCGCCCGACCGGATCGGCTCCTCAATCACTCCCGCCATGGCGCTGCGTATCGACGTCCTGACGCTGTTTCCCCGAATGCTCGACGGCTTTCTGGCCGAGAGCATCCTGGGCAAGGGCATCGCAGCCGGGCATCTGGCCGTCAGCGTGCACGACCTCCGGACCTGGTGCACGGACAAGCATCGCACCGCGGATGATCGGCCGTTCGGCGGTGGTGCCGGCATGGTGATGAAGCCGGAGCCGGTGTTTGCGGCGATCGAGCAGTTGCAGTCGCCGGGATGCCGCCGGATTTATCTCACGCCGGATGGCGTGCCGCTGTCGCCTGCAATTGCGGCGGAGCTCTCGCAGCTGGAGCACATCGTTTTTCTGAGCGGGCATTACGAGGGCATCGATCAGCGGATCCGTGATCGCGTGATCGACCAGGAGATCTCGATCGGGGATTATGTGCTCACGAACGGCACGATCGCGGCCGCCGTGGTGATCGATGCGCTGGCGCGTTTCATTCCCGGTGTGCTCGGGGAGGAAAAGTCATTGACGCACGAATCCTTCACCAGCAAGTTGCTCGACTTTCCTCAATACACGCGTCCCGCCGAATATCGGGGCATGTCCGTTCCCGAGGTTCTGCTCTCGGGTAACCATGCCGAAATCGAAAAGTGGCGACACGCGCGGCAGATGGAAAAGACCCGTCAGGTTAGACCGGATTTACTCAAATAACTCACAGCCATGAACCCGATCATCAAAGAAATCACCGCTTCGCAGGTGAAGAAAGACACCACGCCGTTCAAGGTCGGCGACGGTGTGCGCGTGCACACGAAGGTGCGTGAAGGCGACAAGGAGCGCGTGCAGGTCTACGCGGGTATCGTGATCGCGCGGAAGGGTTCCGGCATCCATGAGACGTTCACGGTCCGCCGCCTCAGCTACGGCGAGGGCGTCGAGCGCGTGTTTCCCGTCAATTCGCCCAACATCGAGAAGATCGAGGTCGAGCGCGAGTCCGAGCCGATGAAGGCCCGTCTATATTATCTCCGCAACCGCACCGGCAAAGCTGCCATGGCGATCAAGGAGAAGGACCGGGCGGCTGAGATCCACGCCGAGAAGGTCGCGGCCCAGGCCAAGGCGGCTCCGGCCAGCGCACCCGAGGCCGCTCCGGCCGCGGCGCAGAGCTGATCCGTTCGCTCGGCGATTTTGTGGCGAGCTCCCGGAAATGGGAGCTCGCTTTTTTGTGTCCGCGCGAAACCGAGCGAGGGCGCGAGATTGCGCGCTCGGTGCGGGCGTTAGCGTGCGCACAAGGCCGACGGCGTCCCGGATGACAGAGTCGGGCGGCGCCGGATGAAATTCGTTCTTCCCCGTGGACGGACGCGTCTCTACTTCTGGAGAGATTTTACTCATGACGCTGCAAACTCACCTTCTCGCCAAAGCTGCCAATCAGGCGCGCGGTCTCGCGATCGATGCGGTGCACGCCTGCTCCTCGGGCCACCTCGGTTTGCCGCTCGGTGCCGCAGAAGTCGGGGCGGTGCTCTACGGCCATGCGCTCACGCACAACCCGGAGCGTCCGCGCTGGATCAACCGCGACCGCTTCATTCTCTCGGCGGGCCACGGCTCGATGTTTCTCTACGGCTGGCTGCATCTGAGCGGCTACGATGTGCCGATCGAGCAGGTGAAGAAATTCCGCGTGCTGCACAGCACGACGCCGGGACACCCGGAGTTTCATGAAACGCCCGGCGTCGAGTGCACGACCGGTCCACTCGGACAGGGCGTGGGCAACGCCGTGGGCATGGCGCTGGCCGGTCAGATGATGGCCGCGCGCTTCAATACTCCGGACCACCCGATTTTCGACTATCATGTGGTCTGCCTCGCGGGCGACGGCTGCATGCAGGAAGGTGTCGCGATGGAGGCGGTCGCTTTCGCCGGCCACCAGAAGCTCGATAACCTGATTCTCATCTACGATGCCAACGACGTCACCCTCGACGCGATGGCGGTGAAGACGCAGAGCGAAAACGCGGCCCTGCGGTTCAAGGCCATCGGGTGGGACGTGCAGACGGTCGACGGCCACGACATGCCGGCCTTCCTGAAGGCCTTCAATAAGGCCAAGAAGACCAAATCCGGCAGGCCGCAGCTCATCATCGCGAAGACGGTCATCGGCAAGGGCATCGCCGAAGTGCAGGGCACCGCGAAGGGCCACGGCGAAGGCGGCGCGAAGTTCGCCGACACCGCGCGCGTGGGATTGGGCCTGCCGGCAGATCAGCACTTCTTCGTCAGCGACGACGTCCGGAACTATTTCGCGGAACACAAGCAGCGCCTCATCCGCGCCTGCAATCGCTGGTCCAAGACCTACAAGGCCTGGCGCGAGGCGAATCCCGACAAGGCCGCGTTGCTTGACTCCGCGACCACGGACAAACCGAAGTCCGCCGCAGACCTGCTGGCCAAGATCCCGGCGTTTCCCGCCGACGCCAAACTTGCCACGCGCGCGGCCGGCCGCGACGTGCTACAGCCCCTCGCCGCGGAACTGCCGCTGCTCATCGGCGGCAGCGCCGATCTCTACGGCTCGACGCTCAACTACATCGCGTCCGACAAGGATTTCGAGCCGGACAACCGCGGCGCCCGCAACGTGCGCTTCGGCATCCGCGAGCACGGCATGGCGGCGATCGCCAACGGCGTGGCCTACGACGGCATCTTCCGCCCCAGCATCGCCACGTTCCTGGTGTTTGCCGATTACTCCCGACCCTCGATGCGCATCGCGGCGCTCGCGAAGCTGCCCGTGGTCTACATCTACACGCACGATTCCGTCGGCGTAGGTGAGGACGGCCCGACACACCAGCCGGTGGAGACCGTCTCCGGACTCCGGGTCATCCCCGGCTTGGATGTGATCCGGCCGGCAGATCCGGAAGAAACCGCCGGGGCGTTTGCCGCTGCGCTCGAGCGCACCGACGGGCCGACCCTCGTCGCGCTGACGCGCCAGGCGCTGCCGAATCTCAACGATATTCCCGTGGCGACGCGGCGCGATGGCGTGCTCAAGGGCGGCTACATCGCGGTGAAGGAAACGGCCGAACTCTCCCACATCCTGATCGCGACCGGCAGCGAACTGCAGTTGGCGATCGCCGCCGCCAAGCAACTCGGCGCCGGCGTGCGGGTCGTGTCGATGCCGTCCACCTCGCGCTTCGATCGTCAGTCGGCCGAGTATCGCGAAAGCGTGTTGCCGGCCTCCTGCCGCAAGCGCGTCGCCATCGAAGCGGGCGTGACGCACCTCTGGCACAAGTATGTCGGTCTCGACGGCAAGGTCGTCGGCATCGATCGCTTCGGCCTCAGCGCTCCGGCCAACGTCGTCTTCAAGGAACTCGGCATCAATGCCGAGACGCTTGTCGCGGCTGCGCAGTCGCTCTGAGCGTGGCTCTCCGATCCGGAGCGCGGATGACGCGCTCCGGATGTTTTGCCGGGTCAGGCGGTCGCGCAGTCGGCAGATTGCAGCCGACCGCCGCGAACGGCGGGTATAAGACACAGTTTCCCGCCCATGCTGCGGGCGATTGAACCGGGAAAACGGGAAACGCGACTTGCGCTTTTCGTTAGGCACCTAACTGTCTGCCGCCTTATTTTCCGCCATGCCGCTGCTCATGCTCAAGGATCTGCCGCGTTACGAGTGCCTGCTCGAGGCCTCGCGCGAGCTTCCCGATCTGGATCCTTCGGCAACCGAAGTGTTCCTTCATCTTCTCCGGGCCGGCGATGAGGCGTTCCGGGTGGTGGAGTCGCATCTCGCGAAGTTCGACATCACCCAGGGACGCTTCGGGGTGATGATGGCACTCTGGGGAAACTCCCAGCGCTGCGGCGTCGCGACGCCGCTCACGCCGGCGGAGCTGGCGGATCGCACCGGCGTCACCCGGGCCACCATGACCGGATTGGTCGATACGCTGGAGCGGGCCGGCTATGTCTCGCGCAAGCCGCATGCGGACGACCGGCGGATGATGTGCGTGGGGCTCACGCGCAAGGGTGAGAAACTGCTCGCCGCGATCATGCCGGAGCATTTCCGCCAGATGGCGTGGCTGATGCAGCCGCTCACGGAGAAGGAGCGGAAAGACTTTGTCCGGCTGCTGCTCAAGGTGATGGGCCGCGCCGCCGAGCAGCCGGCTCTGCAAGCGGCCTCCCAACCCGCCGCCGCCCGCTGACCGGCGGTTGTCCGATTTCTTCGCGCTCATTCGTCAACTTCCCACACCCACCCACCATGATCCGTAAATTCCTGTTGTTCATCGGAGGTATCGTCGGCGTCGTGCTGCTGATCGCCGGCCCGTTGTTTCTCGTCAAAATCTCGCAATTCAAGGCGATGGGTGAAGCCGGCGCCGCGATGATGGCCTCGATGCCGCCCACGGTCGTGACGGCCGCTGCCGCAAAGGCCGACTCGTGGGGCAACAGCCTCTCCGCCCCGGGTTCGATCGCGGCGGTGCAGGGCGTGACCATTGCCGCGGAGATCCCCGGGAAGGTCGTGCGCATCGCGTTCGAGCCGGGCGCGGTGGTAAAGGCCGGCGAGGTGCTGCTGGAACTGGATACGACGACCGAAGCCGCACAGCTCCGCGCCGCCGAGGCGACCGCGGCGCTCGCGAAGGCGAATCTCCAGCGCGCCCGCGATCTCCGCCAGAACAACACCAACTCCCCCGCGGAGCTCGATGCCGCCGATGCGCAGGCCAAACAGGCCGAGGCGGTGGCGGAAGGCATCCGCACGGTGATTGCCAAGAAGACCGTGCGTGCGCCGTTCGCGGGCCGGCTCGGGCTGCGGCTCGTGAACCTCGGCCAGATCCTGCGCGAGGGCGACGCGATCACCACGCTGCAGACGATGAACCCCATTTTCGTGAACTTCTCGCTCCCGCAGCAGCGCGTGCCGCAGTTGGCGCTGGACGCGGTGGTGCGGGTGACGACCGATGCCGCGCCCGGGCGGACGCTCGAAGGCCGCATCACGGCGATCAATTCCGAGATCGATCCCAATACCCGCAGCATCCGCGTGCAGGGCACCCTGGACAACCGCGATGAAATCCTGCGCGCCGGCATGTATGTGAGCGTCGAGGTGGTGCTGGCGACGAAGACCGAGGTGCTGGCGATTCCCGCCACGGCGGTGCTGCACGCGCCTTACGGCGACTCGGTGTTTGTGATCGAGGAGAAGAAGGACGAGAAATCCGGCAAGACCCAGCAGGTGCTCCGGCAGCAGTTCGTCCGGATCGGCATCGCGCGGGGCGACTTCGTGCAGGTCGTCGACGGATTGAAGGCCGGACAAAACGTGGTGACGTCGGGCGTGTTCAAACTGCGCCCCGGCACCGCTGTCGTGATCGACAACAAACTCGCCCCCGAGGCGCAACTCGCGCCGAAGCCGAAGAACTCCTGAGCGCGGCGCGCGCGATCCGGCGGTTCCGGCCCGCCGTTGGTCCGCGCCGCCGACACCGCGAGCCCAAGTCCCACCTGCTCCCATGAAGTCTTCCTCGTTCACCGATCTTTTCATCCGCAAACCGGTCGTCGCGATCGTGGTCAATCTGTTGATCGTCATCGCCGGCATCCAATCGTGGCGGTCACTCTCGGTGCGGCAGTATCCGCGCAGCGAGAACGCGGCCGTCCTGATCAACACCGTCTACGTCGGCGCCAATGCCGAACTGGTCCGCGGTTTCATCACCACACCGCTCGAGCGCGCCGTCGCATCGGCGGACGGCGTCGAATACATCCAGTCCAAGAGCCTGCAGGGCTTCTCCAGCATCTCGATCCGCCTCAAGCTCAACTACGACACGACAAAGGCCCTCACGGACATCCAGTCCAAGGTGAACCAGATCCGCAACGAGCTGCCGCCCGAGGCGGAGATTCCCTCGATCGCGCTGCAGTCGGCGGATTCGCAGTTCCCGGCCGCCTACCTCGGCTTCAGCTCCACGATTCTGGCCCAGAGCGAGATCACCGACTACCTTGTCCGCGTCGTGCAGCCACGGCTCGCGGCAGTGCAGGGCGTGCAACGCGCCGAAATCTTCGGCGCGCGCACCTTTGCCATGCGGATCTGGCTCAAGCCCGACAAGATGGCGTCGCTGAACATCAGCCCCGCCCAGGTGCGCCAGGCACTCGCGGCCAACAATTACCTCGCCGCCGTCGGTTCCACCAAGGGCGCGCTCGTGCAGGTAAACCTCACCGCCAACACCGACCTGCACTCCGCCGCGGAATTCAAGCGCCTCGTGGTCCGGCAGGAAAACGATGCGGTCGTGCGCCTCGAGGACATCGCCGACGTGGTGCTCGGGGCCGAAGACTACGACACCGAGGTGCGGCAGAGCGGCAAGACCGCGGTCTTCATGGGCATCTTTCCGCTGCCCAACGCCAACACGATCGACGTGATGAAGCGCGTCCGGGCCGAACTCGAGCTGATCAAACGCGACCTGCCCTCGGGCCTCGAGGCCGGCATCGGCTACGACGCCTCCGCCTACATCTCCAATGCCATCACGGAGGTCACCCACACGCTGATCGACACGCTCGTCATCGTCATCGTGGTGATCTTCCTCTTCCTCGGGTCGTTCCGCTCCGTGCTGGTGCCGGTGATGGCCATCCCGGTGTCGCTCATCGGCGGTATCTTTCTGATGCAGATCTTCGGGTTCACCCTGAACCTGCTCACCCTGCTCGCGATCGTGCTGTCGGTCGGTCTCGTGGTCGACGACGCGATCGTGATGGTGGAAAACGTGGAGCGACACCTGCGCGAAGGGCGCTCGCCCAGGGAGGCCGCGCTGCTCGGCGCGCGAGAGCTGGCGGGACCTGTGATCGCCATGACCATCACCCTGGCGGCGGTCTATGCGCCGATCGGCCTGCAGGGTGGCCTGACCGGCGCGCTGTTCCGCGAGTTTGCCCTAACGCTCGCCGGCGCGGTGACGATTTCCGGCGTCGTGGCGCTGACGCTCTCGCCCATGATGTCCGCAAGATTGCTGCGCAGTGCGGCAGAGGAGGAGAAGGGCTTCACCGGCTGGGTGAATCACCGCTTCGACAAACTGCGGCAGGCTTACGGCAACGGACTCTCCCGCACGCTACGGATGCGGCCGCTCGTCTACGGCGTCTGGGTCATCGTCGCGCTCTGCTCGATTCCGATGTATATGTTCTCGGCCAAGGAACTCGCCCCGGCCGAAGACCAGAGCGTCATCTTCTCGATCATCACCTCGCCCGCCAACGCGACGACCGATCAGAAAAACATCTACGGCGACGCGATCGACAAGATCTTCATGGAAACGAAGGAGCGGGAAGCGACGTTCCAGATTCTGTTTCCCCCGTCGCTGTCCGCCGTATTTGGCGCGGATGGCTTCGGCGGCATGGTCGTGAAGCCTTGGGAGGAGCGCGATCGATCCGTGTTTCAGATCCTGCCGGAAGTGCAGGGGAAGCTCGCGCAGATTCCCGGTCTCGAGACGTTCCCGGTGACGCCGCCAGCCCTCCCGGGCGGCAGCAATTTCCCGGTCGAGTTCATCATCGCTTCCACCGACGAAGCCCCGCAGCTGCTCGAATACGCCCAGCAGATCGTCGGGCGCACCATGACCGATCCGGCGGCGCAGGGACTGTTTTACTTCCCGCCGATGATCGATCTGAAGATCGATCTGCCGCAGTCGGAGGTCGTGATCGACCGCGAAAAGGTCGCGATGCTCGGCCTCAATCTCGCGCAGGTGGGGGCGGATCTCGCCTCGGCGTTGGGCGGCAACTACGTCAACCGCTTCAACATCGCCGGCCGCAGCTACAAGGTGATCCCGCAGATCGAGCGCAGCGAGCGCCTCAATCCCGAACAGCTCCGCGACATCTACATCACGGGGCCGCGCGGCGAGCTGATCCCGGTCAGCTCGATCGCCCGCATCGAGAACAAGACCGTGCCGCGGTCGCTCAACCGTTTCCAGCAGATGAACGCCGTCACGATCTCCGGCGCCACCGGCCAGCTCGATGCGGCGCTCAAGTTCCTCGAGAAGACCTCGAAGGAGATCCTGCCGCCCGGCTACACGATCGACTACACGGGTGAGTCGCGGCAGTTCCGCTACGAGGGCAACAAGTTCATCCCGGCCTTCACGCTGGCGATCGTGCTGATCTTCCTCGCGCTCGCAGTGCAGTTCAATTCGTTCCGCGATCCGATCGTGATCCTGCTCGGCTCGGTGCCGCTCGCAATGTTTGGCGCGCTGGTGTTCACCTTCCTGCGCATCCCGGATCCGAATACGCCGTTCCCCACGACCTCGTGGACGACGACGATGAACATCTATGCCCAGGTCGGGCTCGTGACGCTCGTCGGTCTGATTGCGAAAAACGGTATCCTCGTCGTCGAGTTCGCCAACAAGCTCCAGGAGGAAGGACGTTCGAAACTCGAGGCCGTGCACGAAGCATCGATGACCCGCCTTCGCCCCGTGCTCATGACGTCGGTGGCCACCATCGCGGGACATTTCCCGCTGACGCTGGTCGATGGCCCCGGAGCGGCGGCGCGTAACTCGATTGGCCTCGTGCTGGTCGGCGGCATGGCGATCGGATCGATCTTCACGCTGTTTGTTCTGCCCTCGGTTTACATCCTCCTCGCGAAAGACCACTCCAAGGATCGCGTGAAACAGCACGCCGGCGAAACTGCGCTGGTTGCCGACACGCTGCCCGCCAAGTAAGCCCACTCCTCTCATGAAACTCGCCCGCCATCATCTCCCGCCGGTCCTTTCGGTCGCTGCGCTCGCGCTCGCGTGTGCGGCGGCTTCGGCGCAGCCGGCGCCCTATGCAGCCGGTCCGGCGCCGCAGCAACCGGTGCCCGACACGCTCGATCTGAAGACGGCGATCGGCTTTGCGCTGCAGAACAACTTCGCCATCCGGCAAGCGCGGGAGCGGATCCGGCAGCAGGAAGGCGTGCTCATCGAGGTCTCCGCGCGCACGATTCCCAACGTCGGCGCCGATGCCGCCTACCAGCTCAATGACACCGAGATCAGCCAGGGATTTCCGCCTGCCGACCGCGCGTGGCAGATCAATCTGACCGCCTCTCAGGTGATCTACGCAGGCGGCGGCGTGCGGGCGGCCGTCAAGGGCGCGAAGTTCGCGCGCGAGGCGGCGGTGCTCGATCTGCAGGCCGTGATCAACGATGCGCTGCTGCAGGTGCGGACCGCGTTTTACGCGGTGCTGCTGGCGCGCGAGCAGATCAAGGTGCAGGAATCGAATCTCGAGCTCCTCCAGCAGCAGCTGAAAACCGCGACGGACCGCTACGAAGCCGGCACGGTCTCCAGTTTCGAGAAGCTCCGGGCGGAAGTGGCTGTGGCCAACGCGAAGGTGCCGCTGATCACGGCGCGCAACGATTACCGGCTCGCGATCGAGACGCTCCGGCAAGTGCTCGGGTTTACGACCAACACGCCCGACGCGCTGCGCAAGGTTCCGGACTTCGTGGGCACGCTCGCGTTCGCGCCGCAGAGTTTTGATCTGCAGTCGGCCTTCGAGTCCGCCCGGGCCAAGCGTCCGGACCTCGCGCGGCTCGGCAAACTTGCCGACGCGAGGCAGGAAGCGGTCGTCACGGCGCGGTCGAGCGTCTATCCGAATGTGTCTGCGTTTGGCGGATGGACACTGCGCCGCGGCACGACGAACAGCTTCGGCGATTCCAACAACGGGTGGCTCGTCGGCGTGCAGTCGCAGTGGGATATCTTCGACGGCCGGGCGAACGCCGGACGTGTCGCGCAGGCCAGGTCGGTGCTGGAGCAGACCAAGCTCGGCTACGTCGAAGCGCAGTTGGCCGTCGAGGTGGAGGTGCGTCGGGCGCATTCGCAATGGCAGCAGGCGACGGAGCTCGCCGAGGCCTCGCAGCGCGTCGTGGAGCAGGCGACCGAAGCGGTGCGCCTGGCCAATGCCCGCTACAATGCCGGCACCAGCACGCAGCTTGATGTGCTTGCCGCACAAGTGGACCTCACGACGGCACGCACGAATCAGATCCAGGCGTTCTACAGCTACAACGTCGCGGTGGCGGCCCTCCGGAAGGCGATGGGACAGGCGGACGAGTTTGTGACGAACTCTCCCTGAGGCGCTCGGCCCCGTGGCTCGTCGCCAAGGTAAATTCAAGGCGCATGCCATGCGGGCCACTCGGCTCGGGCGTATCCAACCGGGTTACGTTCAAAACTTTTCCGGCATCGCCTCCGAAACTCCCCGGCGACTGCGGTGTCGTAGCTTCAGTCCATGAGACGTTTCCGGTTTCTACTCCCAGCCGCGGGGGCGCTGGCGGCGTTGCTGCTGTTGGCGCTCGGCGTGGCGGGAAATTCGACGTTCCAGACGTGGGCAGCACGGCGCGCATTCGCGAAATCAGCGACGGTCCGCATCGAGGTCGGGCGGGTGGAAGCCGGGTGGGGACACCTGCGAGTGGAGCAGCTGACGGTGGTGCGCGGCGACACCAAGCTCACCGCGCCCCGGTTGGAGGCTGAGTTTTCGTGGTGGCAGTTGTGGCGGGAGGAGCGGTTGACCCTCGGTCAGCTGAGCGGGAGCGGCTGGATTCTGGAACTGGACGGGGCGCGCAAAGCTCCGCTCGGCCCGATCTCCGGTGTGCTCGGCGCGAATGGGACCGCCGCGATGCCGGCGGGAGTTGCAGCCGGGACGGCAGCGGTGTTGCACGCGTTTCATGGTCTGTTCGCCCCGTTTCGCCTCCCGGTCGATCTCGCGGTGGAGAAGGTGGCCCTTCAGGGGACTGTCGTGGGCCCCGGACAGACGGCCCGCGTGGTGGTGACCGTGGCGGGTGGGGGCCTCCGGGCCGGAACGGAGGGATCGTTCGACGTGACGGCCGATGCCGCCCTTTCCGCTGCGGTATCGGTGGCTACGGTTTCGGTGCGCGGCACGGTGAAGGCGACGCTCGACACCCCGCGTTCGTTTTCCGCGCTGGCAGTGAGATTCGACGCGGAGGCGCGCGGGCCGGCCTGGCCCCGTGGCGTGAAACTGACGGCGGGGGCGACGGCGGCCCGGGGGCCTTCCGGCGAGATCTACTCGGCGCGAATCGTCGGGGAAGAGCGGCAGTTGTTCACGCTCAAGGCCGAGTTGCCGCGCGACGGCAGCCGGATCGACGGCGGATGGAAGCTCGACGTGCAGGACGGTGACGTGAGCCCGTTCCTGCTCGGCACAATCCTGCCGCGCTTCGCGCTGACCGGCGAAGGGGTGTTCGATGCCGATGCGTCGTTCGCGACGCTCCACGTGGGCGGACGAATCCAGAGCGCGTTGGACCAACTGCAACAACTGGGGCCGGAGCTGGCGTCGATCGGGGCTGTCAACGTAGCGGCCGAGTTTGATCTGCTGCGGCGAGCCGACGTGATTGCGCTGCAGAAAATGGAGGTCGAAGTCGCGGGCACGAAACCCGTCGCGACGGTCAAGCTGTTGCAGCCGGTGGAGTGGGATCCCGCGTCGGGGGCGGCACGCTTACGGGAAACGAGTCGGGAATTCGCGAGCATCAATCTGCAGGGACTACCGATCGCATGGCTGCGGCCGTGGACTGCGGATTGGGACATCGCTGGAGAAGAGCTGCGCGGAGAACTATCGGCCGCGGTCCGAGCGGGGGGCTTGGCGGTGCGTTCACGGGGTGCGCTGACCGCGACTGGAATCAAAGCCGGTGACGCAACCAGTCTTTGGGTGCGCGACGTGGACGCAAGTGCGACGCTGCAGGCCGACGTCACGCCGAAGGGCTGGCAGGCGGAGCTGGGGCGGGTCATTGCGAGCAGCGGCGGCGCGACGTTTTTGACCGGCGAAATTCGCTTGGGGCGGCTGACGGGAACTGGGCAGCCGTTGAAGGCTACCGTGCGTGCCAGTAGCGACCTCGCCCACCTCCGGCGTCAGCCCCTCGGCGGAGCCGCTGTGCCGATAGGCAGCGGTAGGTCGGAGGTGGATCTGGTGATCAGTGCCGGAGAAAAACTGGAGCTGCAGGGCAGCGCTGCTTGGCGCGGCGTAAAGGGCATCGGGGCGGAAGCGATGGTCGAGTATCCGGATGTATCGGCTCGGGTGCGAGTGAGCATCGACGGCGCCGGCGACGTCGCGGTGAATCTGCCCCTGGTGATCGAGCAGGCTGGCCGGAAGTCGGATCTCCTGCTGGTGGGAAAGCTGAGCGCAAAGACGGACGCAGGACGTAGCGTGTCGGCGCAACTCACGGGAGATCTGCTCCATCTCGAGCAGGTCGGGCTGATCGGCGGCTTCTTTGCGTCGCCCCGATCTTTGGAACCTTCAGGGCATAACCGGTCACCGTGGCATGGCTGGCACGGTGAAATCGCGGTGCAACTCAAGCAGGTGTTCTATGCCGGCGATTTCGAACTGAAGCACGTCTCCGGACACCTGCGGCTCGAACGCGAGGCCGTGACGCTCGAGGGGCTCAAGTTTGGTCTGGCCGAGACGGGCTCGGCAGATTTGCGGGGCAGGATCATCTTTGACGCGACGCAGGCGTCGTCGGCCCTCACGGGTGAGATCGGCATCGAATTGCGCGAAATCGATGCCGCCCGACTGCTAGGCGGCGCGATCAAGACAGCCTTGCCGATTGAGGGGCGCTTCGACGTTTCGAGCGCTCTCCGTTCCCAAGGAGAAACCATCGGCGCGCTCTGGTCCGGCCTGGGCGGACCGCTGCAGCTCACCAGTCGCGGCGGGGTCTTCCGGGCGATTCCCGTTTCCGTGGGCACCGTCGGGGACAGCTCGAGCACGATCGCGGCGCTACTGACCTCCGCGAGTTCCATGATCGGCGGGATCCGCGGGCGTCGGGACACGACCGACATCACGAATCGGTCGCAGGCGATTACGGAATTCGCGCGGTCGATCAGCAGCATCGCGTTCGATCAGCTCGCGGTGGTCGGAAAAAGGGAGAAGGACGGCAGTGTGACCGTGAATGACTTCTCGCTGATCGCGCCGGAACTCCGGTTACAGGGAACCGGGCGCACGCAGGGATCTCCGCCGGTGGCGTGGTCGGAGAATGCAGTTTCGCTCGATCTCAGTCTGCGCGCGCGGGGCCGGACGGCGGAGCTGCTGCGTTACCTCGGCTTACTGGAGGCGCAGATCGATACGCTGGGTTATGCAGGCTGCACGGTTCCGATCGGAATCGGCGGCACGCTGGGCAACATCGATGCGAGCGAAACCAGTCGACGTCTGGTCGCCGCGGCCTTCGAGAAGGCCGGGTTCATCGACAAGGCCGCGGAGTGGCTCGCCAAGCAACGGGGCAGAGTGACGCGCGGGGGTGAAGGCAGCCAGGATGCCGGCAAATAGGCCGAGCAGGTGCGCGAGAGGCACCGGCGCATAATCGGCACCCGCGGCGAAGACGGTCTCTGCCGTCGAATGCTCCAGGACGCCTTTCACCAGAAACGCGATCAGCGCCAGGCCGCCTATCGCGCGTGCAGCTAGCCGGCGGCGTCGCATCAGCCGTGTGGCCAGCAGGCCGAAGGCGGCGGAGTCGATGCCGGAAAGACCGCGATAAGAGGCAAACTGCGGCTGGAACACCCAGATCGCCGGCGTGATGAGAAAGACGGCGAGAAGCAGCGCGATCGCGAAACGGCGAGGAGAGTCGCGCTCGATCATCGCTCCGAGAATCAGCAAGGCACCGACATCCCACGCCAGATGATCGAAACCGAAATGGGTGAGATGTGCGGAGATCCAGCGCCAGCATTCGCCGTGCGCCACGGCCGTCCGCTCGAATTCCAGCCACGCGGTCAGTCCCGGGACGGCGTGGATCAACACCGCCGCAGCGGAGAGCAGGAAGGTCAGGCGAGGAAATGATGCGATAGGGTGCACGGTGGTGGGCATTCTTTGCTCCGAAGCGGCAGCGGGCTACGACCTGCTGCCGCTGGGAGCGTCCGATGCGCAGATTAATGCGGCGAGCGGTGGCAGCGTCCAAACCACGCTCCCGCCAAAAGCAGAGCTCCGAGCGCGAGGATGAAGATCTTGTCCTGGCTCAGGTCGCCGCCGCCACTGCCACCGCCGCCGTTGCCGTAGCGAGCAACATTCGGTGCGGGAGCGCTGAAGGCGGGCTGCGCCGTATCGGCGCGTGAACTGCGGGCGGGCTGGGCGGCGCGGACGGATTGCGCGCCCTGCTCGAGGGCGGTGCGTTGCTGATTGTGACGTGCGATGCCGCGACGTGCGTGAGTCCCGTCGTCCAGCACCACCATCGCCGTGTGGTCGGTTACCAGCTGGTAGTTCACGCCGAGCATCTGCACCGTATCGCGAGCCTCGCTGGCAGGGAGGAAGCCGGCCGCCTCCTGCATTTCGACCTGGTCGATCAGCGACATCGCCCAGAGTCGCTCGATCTCGGGATTCTCGGTGTCGAGCTCAGGCAGGTCGATCGTCGTCACGTAGGTTTTGTCCGTCCCGGACAATGAGGCCTTGAGCGTGACAGTGGTCTTCCCGCCGCCTTCGTAGCGGCCAAAGATCACGAGTTGCTGGCCACGGAAAATCTTCTGCGGCGTGTCGCCCGTCGTGTCGAAGACGCGCACACCGTTGCTGAATTTGAAAGCCGCGTGATGCAGGGCTTCGTGCGTTATCTTTCCTTTGGCCAGAATGAGCTGGCCGACGATGTCGTCGTCATTGGATACGCCGGCGTAGAAGCCGCCGCTCGCGTCGGCGATGGTGCGCATGAGGGGCCAGTTGGCGCCATTGCCCATGAGGAAGCCGAAGACCCGGACGTCGACCTGCTTGAGAAGTTTGTGGAACTCGACGGGGTTGACGATGCCCTGGTTGGCGACGCCGTCAGTAACGAGGACAACGCTGGTCGCACGATCGGCATCAAGGTTTTTGAGACCCAGCTTGAGGCCGTCGTAGACATTGGTGCCGCCCGCGATTTTGAGGGACTTCACGAGTTCGATGGCCTGGCGCACGTTTTCCGGCGTGGCGCTTGTCCACGGCAGCACTTCCTGGGCGGTGTTGGAGAATGTCACCAGGCGGAATCGGTCCTGCGGCTGCATCTGGCCGAGGGCCTGGGCGACGCCTTTGGCGAGCGTGTGGATCTTCCCCTGCATCGAGCCGGAAGCGTCGAGAACGTAGCTGTAGTCGGCGCCCTGCGTGAGCGGCTTCAGGTCAAGTCCCGGAGTCACCACCATCATGAAGGTGCCGGGCTTGTCCTTCGCGGCGCGATACGGGATTACTTCGATGCGCCCTGGGAGGTTATCGGCGAGTCGGTAGTAAAACACGAAGTCGCGGTCGAGCTTCGCGCCGGCACGGTCGAGCGTGACCCTATAGTGGCCTTCCGCCAGCCGCTGAGCAGACGCGACGTTTTCGAATCCGGGCACCCGCACGTCGGCAACCGGTGCGGCCGACTTCAACTCCAGATTCACCGACAGCGAGCCCTCTACGGCCGTGTTCGCAGTCCAGAAACTGCGGGCGACATCGTCGGTGCCGCCGTCTTCCAGCGGGTAAACATAGCGCCCGACGCCCGCGTCGATTTCCAGCGGCTGATAATAGACGAAACGCAGCTTTACCTCGGAGTTTGCGCGGACGGGCGAGACCTTGAACTCATAGGTGAGATACGAGTTCTTCTTCGCGAGCCCGGCATCGTTGCCGGATTTCTTTTCCTCCTCGTAGACCCTTTCCGCGTCCGCCTTCGGGAGGACCTCGCCCTGAAGGGTCTTCTCGCCGGTCATGATTGTGACCGCGGAAAGGCTGGCGTTCTTGGGCACCGGAAACGCGTAGAGCGCTTCGAGGTCCGCGGAATGAGCATTGAAGAACGTCTGCAGCACCTCGGTTTGCGCGAAACCATTGTTGAGGGTGACGTTGACCTGATGGGTGCGGATCCGGACGGGTGGTATGCCCGCCGCCGTGGGCGTGAGCGTTCCCGCGGCAAAGAGCGGAACGGCAAGCAGCGAGCCGATGAGGAGCAGCAGTGATTTGGCTTTCATGGTTTGAGGGATTCGGCGGCGCTCTTTGCCGCTCCCGTGCCACCACGAATCGTGAATGCCTTAGCACATGACGATCAGCTCCATCCGAATGCGGCTTGATCGCGCTGCGTAGTGACGGTTAGCATTAAATGTCAGGCCCCTGACGTAAAATGACTAAAACGAAGCCTCTGTTTACCACCGCCGACCGGGCCTTCGCCTACGCTGTCCGCAAGGTAAACGCCTGTAATCCCTTTCTGCCGGAGCGAATCGCGGCCGAGCGCTCAGCGCTGGGCGGGGACTTCGAGGAACGGGGTGCGGACTGGAATACTCGGCCGCCGGCGGCGCGGCCGAGCCCGAACCACGACGCGCTGACGCGGCGCTGCAGTGAGGTGATGCGCCGAGGGCGGGCGGCCTGGCCGAGTGACGGCGGCGTTTCGCAGGACGACGCGACGGCCTACGAAGCCGTCGTAGGCTATTGGCTGTATCAGACGTATGCCGCGCGTTTCGATGCCTTCATCCTTGCCGCGCTGGAAGGCCGGGGCGGCGCTCGGGTGGATTTTTATCCGGCATTCCGTGCGGACGCTGACGCGGCCTTCAATCTGCCGGGATTCGTGGAGTCCTTCGGCAGCCGTCAGGATGCACCTCATCTTTTCGCGAGCGCGTTTCAAATCCGCCGGGCGTTTCACAGCATCTTCCGCTCGCTCGTGGGCGGTTCGGCGCCGATGGCGCGGTTGAGAGCGGCGATCTGGCAGTCGATCTTCACGCACGATCTCGCGCGGTATCGGCGTGGCCTGCACGCGCGGATGGCGGACTTCGCAACCTTGATTACAGGGCCGTCCGGAACCGGAAAGGAATTGGTCGCGCGGGCGATCGCGATGTCGCGCTACGTGCCTTACGATGCGAAGCGCGGAGGTTTCGCCGGGGAGTTCTCAACCGGCTTCTATCCGCTGAATCTGGCGGCGCTTTCTCCAACGCTGATTGAATCGGAGCTGTTCGGCCATCGGCGGGGCGCATTTACGGGAGCATTGGCGGACCGAGCCGGTTGGATGGAAGTGTGTCCTCCTTCCGGCGCCGTTTTCCTCGATGAGATCGGCGAGGTCGGCACGGACATCCAGGTGAAGTTGCTCCGTGTGCTGCAGTCGCGGACGTTTCAGCCGCTGGGCGGCACGGACTCGAAACGGTTTGTCGGGAAGATCATCGCGGCGACCAATCGAGACCTCCCCGCGGAGATTCGCAGCGGACGGTTTCGGGAGGATTTCTATTACCGCCTGTGCTCCGATCAGCTCACGACGCCTTCCTTGCGCGAGCAACTGGACGCCGCACCGGGCGAGATGGAGACGCTGGTCGAACACATTGCAGGGCGGATGCTGGAGCCCGAGGAGACGGAGTCCTTCACGCGGGACACCCTGGGCTGGATCGAGAGAAACCTCGGCCGTCGTTACGCGTGGCCGGGCAACTTCCGCGAATTGGAACAGTGCGTGCGCAACCTCATCCTGCGGGGCGAGTATCGGCCGGCGGGGCCGTTGCTGCGCGAGGGACCGGAGGATTGGAACGGGCTGATTCGATCGGGGGGATTGACGGCGGAGGAGTTGTTGCGTCGCTACACCCGCGTGGTCTTTGCGCAGGCCGGCAGCATCGAGGAGACGGCGCGCCGTCTGGATCTGGATCGCAGGACCGTGAAGGCACGACTGGCCTGAGGCCCTCGGGCAACACGAGCGTTGCCACTCCGGGCGCCGGCGGTGCAGGCTGCGCGTGTGATCGCTTCCGTGGCGTTTCGAAACTTCAAGGCCCTCCGGAAAACGGAGGTGGAACTGGGGCCGTTCAATCTGGTGATCGGGCCCAACGGCAGCGGCAAGACGAGCCTCATCGAGTCGCTGCTGCGGCTGCGCACGTTGGCGCAGCTGCCGGCGGAGACGGGCCCGATGGAGCAGCGCAGCGGCGGCCCGGAGATCGAGTTCGGCTTCGATCCGCCGAATGAAAAAGTGCGGGTAAAACTCGGCTGCATTTCGGAGACGCAGTGCGACGCGCTGCGGGTCGATCCGCCGGGAGATCCGCACTGGCCGGTGCTGCAGGAGGAGCTGCGCAGCATCCGCGGTTACGTCCTCGACCACGAGAAACTGTCCCTGCCGGCGGCCAAGGCGGACGGTGCGACGCTGGCCGGCGACGGTCGAAATCTGGCCGCGGTGCTGGCGACGCTGCGCGAGCAGTCGCCGGCGACGTTCGCGGCCCTCACGGCGGAGCTGCTGCGGATCATGCCGGAGTTCCGGGCGCTGGAATTTGTCGAGGCGGGAGAGGGACAGGTCGCGTTTGCGCTGCACCTCAGCGAAAACGGGCTGGTGCCGGCGGATGAGCTATCGCAGGGGATGCTCTATCTGATCGGGATGCTGGTGTTGGCGTTCGACCCGGCGCCGCCGCGCGTGGTGTGCATCGAAGAGGTCGATCGCGGGATTCATCCGCGGATGCTTCGCGAAGTCAGAGATGCGCTTTATCGGCTGAGTTATCCGCAGTCCTTCGGTGTTGACCGGCGTCCCGTGCAGGTCGTCGCGACCTCGCACTCGCCCTACTTTATCGACCTGTTCCGCGAGCATCCCGAGGAAGTGATCATCTCGCACAAGCATGGGCGCGCGGCGCGTTTCAGCCGGCTCAGCGATCGACCGGATCTGCCGGAGTTGCTGCAGGAAGGGTCGCTGGGCGACATGTGGTTCAGCGGCATCCTCGGCGGCGTGCCGGAGGAAAAGAACTGACGGTGAAGATCGCGCTGCTGAGCGAATCGCCTGCGGACGAGATCGCGCTGCGGGTGCTCGTGGCGGGCGTGCTGCGGAGGGAGCCAACGTTTGTGTCGCCGGGCTTCCGGGCGCGCGGTTGGCCGAATGTCGCGCAACTCATGCCTGCGGTGATCCGGCATCTTCATTTCAACACCGACACCGATGTGCTCGCCGTCGTGGCGGATGCCGACGACTCGGTGGTGCATGGCGAGCGGCACGAGGCACCGGGATACTTCCACCCCCAATGCCGGATGTGCCAGTTGCGCGCCGTTTACCGGCAGACGACGAAGAAGCTCCCGCCGGCGCAGGGTCGGCCGCGGGTGCTGCGGGTGATCGGAATCGCGGTGCCTGCGGTTGAGGCGTGGTATCTCTGCGGTCGAGATCCGGGCGTAACCGAAGCGCGCTGGATGGACGGAAAAGAGCGGCAGCTGCCCCCCTACACCCGGGCGGAGTTGAAGGTGCGGGTCTACGGGACGGATCGTCCGAGTCTGCCGCACGAAATCGAATGTGCGGTGCGGGAGGTGGAGCGGCATCGGGCCGACACACGGCGGCTGGAAAACGACTTTCCGGGCTTTGCCGCGCTCGCGGCGGATCTGCGCGCAGCGGCGGCGGGAGAGTCGGAGTCGGGAAGCTGATCGCCGGCGGGGAAGATGAAGGGGCAAGTGGACGGAGGGTGAAACGACCGTTGACATATCAACGATAGCGTCCACAACCGCGCCCCGTGAAATCCACGGCAACGAAACGCGCGACGATGGGCGCGCGGCTGGAGGCGGGCTACGATCTCGTGTCGGCGGTGATGAGCACCGCGGACACTTTCCTGCGGGAGAGCAAACGGCTGTTTCGCCCCTTCGGATTGAGCGGCGCGCAATACAACCTGCTGAACGTGGTCGCGCGCTCGGAAGGCGGACTGAGCCAGCGCGAGCTGAGTGACTTTCTGGTTGTGGATCGTTCGAATGTCACCGGTCTGCTGGACCGGATGGAAGAGGCCGGCTGGGTGCGGCGCACCGATCACCCGGAAGACCGGCGCATCTACCGCATCGTGCTCACGGATGCCGGCCGCGCGTTGTGGGAGAAGGTGACACCGCTGTATCTTGAGGTCGTCCGGCAGGTCACCGCGGGGCTGAGTGCGAAGCAGCTGGGAGAAACCCACGAAGCCCTGCGCAGCATGGAGGCCGCGGCGACGCGGTGGACGCTGGCTGGGATGGAGGATTGAGCCATGGCCTCCGCAAGCGACATCGAAACATTACGGCGGCGGACCACGGCAATCGAGCGGGAGCTCGCCGCCGTGAAGCTCCGGCTGGCGGAGCTCGAGCGCGTGGGAATCGGTGGTGAAACAGAGGCGCCCGTGACGGCGCGGGGACACGGCGCACAGGCACCGGCGTTGGTCGCGCCGCCAGCACAACCGGAACTTCCGGCCGAGCCAGTCACGCCTCCATCGCTGGTTGTGCCGCCTGTGCTCTCGACCGTGACACCGGCGGAGGCACCGAGGGCGGCGTTTCGGGAAACGCCTGCGGCGGTGCGCCCGCCACCGTGGCGCGAGTGGCTGGAGCCGCTGCAGCTCTGGCCGCCGAGCGGAGAGGACAACGCGGAGATCCGGCTCGGGGCGTGGTGGGCAACACGGATCGGAGCGCTGCTGGCGGTGATCGGAGTGGTGTTTCTCGGCGTATATGTCTCCCGCGATTCGGCGCCGTGGGTGCGCCTGGCCGAAGTGATGGCGGTGACGGCCGGTGTGATCGGGCTGGGCGGCTGGCTGGAGCGGAAACTGCCGTTGTTCGGCGCGGTAGTATTCGGCGCCGGGCTGGCGCTCGCGTATTTCTGCGCGTTTGCGGCGTATGCCGTCCCGCCGATGAAGGTGATCGAGCGGCAGGACACGGCGACGTTGTGCGAACTTGCGGTGGTAGCGGGGATCTTCGGCGCGGCCTGGTGGCGCGGTTCGTCGGTCGTCGCGGCGATGGCGGTCGTGCTTGGGCACGTGACGGCGTTTCTCGCGCTGCGCGCGGGGCCGGAGGGATTCGGGCCCTGGGTGATTCTGTTGCTCGGCGCAGCGGCGGTCCTGTTGCGGCTCGCGCGGGGCTGGACGGCCCCGTCGGCGTTGGCGATGCCGCTCGCGTGGCTCTACCTCGGCGTGGCGGCGACGCAGGGGGCGACGGGCGCGGGGGCGATGACGGTGGTAGCAGCCTGGGTGTGGTGCGCGCTGTATTTTGTGCTGTTTTGGATGCGCGATTGGATCGTGGTGTGGCGTGGCGGAGATCTGTCGCGTGTGGATCGCACGGTCCAGGTCGCGAATTCTTCTCTGGCGTTTGCGGTGGGGCTGCTGGCCACGGCCCAGGTGGGCGGCGATCGCCTGGCTCAATTCTACTTTGGCGCGGGAACGCTGATGCTTGCCGCGACGATCGCGTGGCGGGTGCGTCCCGCCGGAGCGCCGCTGGTGTCGATTTTTGCCTGCAAGGCGGCCGGTCTGCTCGGCCTCGGCGTGATCGCGGCGTGGGAAGGACACGCCCGCTATCTCGTGCTGCTGACGCAGGCGTTTGCGCTGCTCGTGTCGGCGCGGCAGTCCGGCGTGCGCGGGTTGCGGACGGCTACGGTCATCGCGGGCGCGGTGGCACTGGGATTTTTCCTTGCCCAGTTGCGCCCGGGCGGAGCGCCCGTCGCGCAGACGGGCACCGCGTTGGAGATCGTGTTTCTGCTCGGGGCCGCGGGCTTCGTGGCGGCGCTGCGACGCTGGCTGGGTTTCGCTCCGTTCACGGCGGCCTTTGGGTCGGTGGTCGTCGGCCTGGCGGCCGTCTCGACGGTGCTCTCATGGGAAACCCATGGCTGGGATACGGCCGTGCTCGTCGGCGTAGGGGCAGGGCTCGCGGCCACGGCGTGGCTGCTGCGCGGAGGGGAGGTCGCGGCGGTGCTCGGCGGGGTGGTAGGAGTCGCGGCGCATGCGGCAATCTGGGGGCTGAGTTCGCCGTCGACGGGCGTGACGGTGCTCTGGCTGAACGAGGCGGTGTTGTTGATCGCAGCGGCGGTGGGCATCGGCGTGCGTTGGCGCGTCGTGCCGGAGGGCGCGGAGGGACGCTGGCGGACGCTGGACTTCGGATTGGCGGGGCTGTCTCTGGGCACGCTGACGGTCGTCGGCTTTCGTGGCTTTCCGGCGGCAACGGGATTGGCGCTCGCGGCCGGGCTGGGTGCGGTTTTGGCGTTCGCCTCCAGGGGGCGCGCGCGGCAATGGGGTGAGTTGATTTCGCCCCTGCTGGCACTCGGACTTTTCCTCTACTTCCTGAAGTTTGGCGGGCGCGCCGGCGCGGGTTGGCTTGGTTTGGCGGCGATGGCGAGTTGGCTGGCGGCGGCGTGGTGGGCGAAGCGGACAGCGGGAGAGAAACCCAAGGCGTGGCGGGCTGCGAATGCCGCCCTCGCGACGGCGGTGACGCTGGTGGCGCTGGTGCGGTGGGTGCCGGCGGAGTGGCGGCTGTTGTGCGCGGCCGGAGTGGCACTCGCCGTGTTCGTGCTCGCGTGGCAGCCGCGGGTGGCCGGGGCGCTGGCCTCGTCGTGGGCGATCTGGGTTGCGGCGGCCTTTTGGCAGCTTGGTCGCGGGCCGAGCCTCGTGGACGCAGTGGCATGTCTGCTGGCGTGGGCGCCGGCAGCGGCGATGGTGCGCGGTATCCATGCCGCCGGAGCAGACGCCAACACCGGGCGTGCGGTGCCGGTGCAGGTTACGCTCGCGTCCGTGATCGGATTGTTTGCGGCGCTGAGTGTTCATGATCCGGCGGGCCGGTTGCTCGCGCTGGGCGTGCTCGGGCTGGCCGCGTTTGCTGCATGGAAGTGGGGCCGCGTGGAGCCGGCGCGGGGTGCGCTGGCGGCGACGGCGACGGTGATGTGGATCCTGGGTATCGCGAGCGCAGGTTCGCCCGCGATGAAGGGTTGGAGTGCAGGTCTAGCCGTGGTTTGCGGCGCGGGAGTGGTGCTGGCGGCGTGGCCGCTGCTCGCGAGCGCCGGCCTGGAGCGACAACTCAAACAACGCTGGCAATGGGCGGGCGCCGTCGCGGGCCTCGTGCTCGTATTTTGGGCCCTGGCGGTGCAGCCGGTGCCGGTCCGCGATTACGCGACCGTCGGGTGGGGAGCGATCGCGGTCGCGTTGTTCCTCGCGGGTTTGTTTGCGCGGTCGCGACCACATCGGTTGGTGGGACTGGCCGGACTCGGGGCCTGTGTGCTGCGGGCGTTTGCGGTGGATATAGACTCCACCTTATACCGGATTGTGGCGTTCGTCGCGCTGGGGTGCGTGCTGCTGTGGGTAGGCTTTTCCTACCACCGTTTCCGGCACCTGATTGCGGACGAGGAGAAAAAGCTTTGAGGTAGTCGCAAATCCTGTCGCATAACGCATCTTCGCGCTCATGCCCTTCCCCCTGCTTCGACGGCGCTCGTTCGTTCCGTGGTATATCGATTGGCCCACCCGGCTTCTGGCTCCGCTCCTTTACCGCGTGCGGACGCGCGGGCTGGAAAACGTGCCGGAGAAGGGCGGGGTGCTGTTCATCGCCAACCATATCTCGTATGTGGACCCGCTGGTGCTGCAGCTCGCGGTGCGGCGACCGATCCGGTTCCTGGCCTTCAAGGGCCTGCGGCGGCACCGCTTCTTTGCCTGGTGTTTCGATCATAGCGGCGCGATCGACGTCTCGTCCGGCACTCCGATCGACGCGGTGCGGGTAGCCGTGGCGGCCCTCAAGCGCGGCGAGGCGGTATGTGTATTTCCCGAAGGACATATCTCCCGCACCGGACAACTGCTCCAGATCAAGAAGGGCTTCGAGCTGATCGCGCGGCAGGCGAACGTGCCGGTGATCGCGGCGGCCATCGACGGACTGTGGGGGTCGATCTTCTCCTTCGCCGGCAACAAGTATCTCTGGAAGTCGCCGCGGCTGCTGCCCACGCATGTTTTTATCCAGTTCGGCAAACCCACGCCGCCGGCCGAGGTGAGTCCGGCCTGGGCGCGCCGGGAACTGCTTGATCTGGGCTGCCTCGCGTTCGATGAGCGGCCGGTGCTGAAGCGCAACCTCGCGCGGGAGTGCGTGCGGACAATGACCAAGCACCCGCAACGCCTGCTCGTGATTGATCGCACGGCGGAGCGGCGGGAGATGACCTGCGGGCAACTGTATGCCGTCGTGGCGGTGATGGCGCGGCGGATCGCGGCGACGGTGCCGGAACGGCGCGTGGGCATCGTGCTGCCGCCGGGACCGGGCGCGTTCATCGCCAATCTCGCGGTGCTCTGCGCCGGCAAGGTGCCGGTAAACCTGAACTTTACGGCGGGCCGGCCGGCGTTGGAGGCGAGTCTGCGCATGGCCGGGGTCAAAACGGTGTATTCCGCCAACGTGCTGAAAACGAAGCTGCCCACCTTCCCGTGGCCGGACCGGACGCTCGACCTGCGCGAGGAAATCGCCGCGGCCGGGGGCAAGAAAGCGATCCTGCCGTGGCTGATCGCAGCTTTCCTGCTGCCGAACCAGTGGTGCGCGGCGCTGCTCAGGCTGCCGAAGCGCGGCGATCGGGAAGAGGCGGGCCTGCTGTTTACCAGCGGAAGTTCGGGCGAGCCGAAAGGCGTGGTGCTCACGCATCGCAACATCCTCGCGAACTGTGCGCAGATTTCCTCGCTTTCGATCCTGCCCGAAACGTGCCGCCTCCTGGGCTGTCTGCCGGTGTTTCACAGCTTCGGGTTCACGGTGACGATGTGGTATCCGATGTTGCGCGGCTGCCAGATCGTGACGGTGCCAAGCCCGCTCGATACGCGGAAAGTAATCGATGCGATCAGCGAGGAGCACGCGACGGTGCTGATCGGGGCGCCGACCTTTGTGCGGCCGATTCTGAAGAAGGCCGAGCCGGCGGAACTCCGAACCCTCGACCTCGTGGTGACCGGCGCCGAGAAGCTGCCGGACGATCTCCATCGGGGGTTCATGGATCGTTTCCACATCGAGATTCTGCAGGGCTACGGACTCACCGAGACGACGCCGGCCGCCAATATCAACCAGCCGCATCCGCCGATCGTCACCTCGACCAACGAACCGCAGGCCGGCAAGCGGGCGGGCAGCGTCGGCCGGATGATGCCGGGCATGACGGCGCGCATCATGGATCCGGATACGGGCGAAAATCTGCCGCTGACGCAGTCGGGCATCGTGCTGTTCAAGGGCGCCAACGTCTTCGGCGGCTACCTCGACGACTCGGCGAAAACGCAGGCGGCGTTCCGGGACGGCTGGTTCGTCACGGGCGACCTGGGGCGCTTCGACGAGGATGGCTTTCTCCAGATCGAGGGCCGAATCTCGCGCTTTTCCAAAATCGGCGGCGAAATGGTGCCGCACGGCACGGTGGAGCAGAAAATCGCCGAGGTATTCGGCTGGGAGGCTGCCGAATCGCCGACCGTGTTTGTGGTCGGAGTGCCGGATCCGACGAAGGGCGAGGCGCTCGTGCTCCTCACCACCCGCGAAGTGACGCCGGAGCAGCTGCGCACCAAGCTCGCGGAGACGGGCATGCCCAATCTGTGGGTGCCGAAAATCATCCGGCACGTGGAGAAGATTCCCATGCTTGGGACCGGCAAGACCGACCTGAAGCGCTGCAAGGAACTCGCCTTCGAGAACGCCAATTGAGGCAGGCGCGCGCCGCATGAGGATCGACGGCCATGTGCACGTGGTGGGGAACGGCACGGGCGGCACCGGCTGCTGGTATCGTCCCCGCGGCGTCACCCGATTCGGGGCTCCCTTCATGGTCCGGGCGATGGGGCTCGAGCCCGCAGCCCTGACCGGCGATCTCGACGGACTCTACGCGCGGCAACTGCTGCAGTTCGTCCGGACTTCGGGACTCGATGCGGCGGTGATCCTCGCGCAGGACGAGCCGCATACGGCGACCGGCGAGGTGATCCGCGACGCGGGCTCGTTCTACGTGCCCAACGACTATGTGCTCGGCCTTGCGGCGCGACATCCGGAATTCCTACCGGCGGTCTCGATCCACCCGGCGCGACGCGACGCACTCGATGAGCTGGAGCGTTGTCTGGCGGCGGGCGCGGTGATGCTGAAGTGCCTGCCGAACTGCCAGAACATCGACTGGAACGATCCGCGTTACACCCGTTTCCTCGAACGGATGGCGGAGGCCGGGCTGATCCTCCTCGCGCATACGGGCAGCGAACGGACGCTGCCGGTGCTGGCGCCGGCGTTGGCGAGCCCACGCGTGCTCACGCGGGCGCTGGAGATCGGCGTGACGTGCATCGCCGCCCATTGCGGCACCGGCCTGATGGCGCTCGATCGCGATTATTTCGAGGAGTTCGTCACGATGACGCGCCAGTATCCGCGGCTTTACGGTGACAACAGCGCGCTCGCGGCGCCCAACTTCCGGACGCGGCCCAGCGCCATCCGGCGGCTGACGACCGATCCGGAGCTCGCGGCGCGCATCCTGCATGGCAGCGATGTGCCGGTGCCGGTTTCGGGGGTGCTGGCCTGGGCGTTCGGCATCATCCCGTGGCGCACGTGGCGGGCGTCGGCTGCGGTCCGGAATCCGATCGAGCGGGACCTGCAGCTGAAGCGGGCGATGGGGTTCAGCGATGAGACCACCACCCGACTGGCGCCACTGCTGCGCAAGGTCGCGCCGCGCGCTTCCCCAGCGGCGCGAACCGATTCCCGCTGAGAGCGGTCAGTCAACGTGGAGCTCGACCACGGACCACTGGCTGTCCTTACGCTCGGCGACGTTGCGGATGATCACGTAGCGACCGCGGGTGTTGGCGGGTAGGGTGACGATCGTCTTGTTCTGCGTGCCCTTGCCCGAGGCGACGACGGCGCCGGGTGATTTCAGGTCATTGGTGACGAAGACCTCGTAACGCTCCGGGAACTCGGCGCCACGCGTGGTCTGGTCGAGGGTGATGGTGTGCAGCGGACGCGAGAGGTGGAAATCGATCTCGAGCCATTCCTCGCCCTCGGTGGGCACGTTCCAGCGTGTGTTCGTTTTACCATCGAGCATGTTCCGCAGATTCCCCGTGGCGCCGGAGGCGTTGAGCTTCGGTTTCCCGGCGAGGTTGGCGCGCACGACATCGGCGGCAGTGCTCGCCGCGGAACCGAGGGCGCTGTCGCTCTTGAATGATTCGGCGAGCGGAAGTGCGGCGGGATCGTCGGCACGGTGCAGCAGGGCGATGAGGCTCTTGCGGCCGGCACTGTCGTCCGAGGCGCGGAGCAGCTGGGCGACGACCTTGGTGGTCGCGGGCTTCCAAGCCTCGCGGTTGCGCTCGAGGTAGCGGAGAGCGCCCTTGCGGGCGGTGTCGCGCACGTTGGCGAGGGCGGCTTTCTCGGCAACCAGCGCGAGGCCCGGCAGAGCGGTGTCGTCGGTCCAGCGGGTGAGGGTGTTGGCGGCGGCGTCGGCGAGCTTGGCGTCGTTGCGGAGGGCAAGATCGGCCGCGACGTCGGCGCTGCGGGTGCCGCCGATGCGGCTGAGCGCCGGGAGAAGGCGGGTGGCGACTTCGGCCGAAGCGTTGGTGAACGCACCGAAGAGGATCGCGCCGCGGGACTCGGCCGCCGGGTCGCGAAGGATCACGTTGACCAGCGAACGCAGCGCACGGGACTGTTCCCCCTCGTCCGTAGCACCGAGCGTCCAGTCGAGCAGGGCCTTCTGTTCGGAGAGCGGGGCGATGTCGCCGAGGGCCGCGACGGCGGCGGTGCGGACCGTGACATCGGCATCCTGCCGGGTTTTCAGCAGCAGCGGGATCGCTTCGGTCTGATGGCGGAGGGCGATTTGCTCGAGGAAGATGGCCCGCTGGGCGGGAGAAGACTTCTCGGCTGCGGCGGCGATAGCCGCGGAGACGCCCGGGCCGTTGAGCCGGGTAAGGGACTGCTTCGCGAGTTTGGTTTCGTCGGGACTTCCGGACCCCGCGATGGTGGCGAGCGCGGCGGCGACCTCGGCGGAGCCGGGCAGGAGACCGAGCGCCACGATGGCGGCGGCACGGACTTCGGCCTCCGCGTGTTTCAACGCGGCCGAGACGGCCGGGACGGCGGCGCCTTCACGACGTCGGCCGAGGCCGGCGATGACGGCGGCCTGGGTGGGAGCATCGAACGCGGCGAGGCTGCCCGTGAGCGCGGCGACCAGACCCGGAGCGGTCGAGGCGGCGATCGCTTCGGCGCCGACTTCCCGGCGCGCGGCATCGCCGGAGCGGAGCGCCTCGACAAGTGCGGACGCGGCATTGGCCGGGTCGAGGTCGAGCGAAGTGCGAAACGCCGCGAGCCGGACCGGCGCGGGCGCCTGGGACTCCTGCTGGAGCGCACGCAGTTCGGCGAGCGCTTCGTTGCCCGGCAGCTGGGTGGCGGCGCGCAGACGCGCGGCAGCCGCTTTGGCCACGGGAGCGGTGCGGAGGGCGGCGAGGGCCGCGGTGTTGCCGATCTCGCCGAGGGCACGCGTCGCCGCGGCGGCGGTGGCGGCGTCCGGATCGGAAAGCAGGCCCTGCAGGGCGCTGACAGCACCATTGGCGCGCCGGGCGCCGAGGGCATCGATCAGGCCGAGGCGGACGGTGCCGGCAGATTTTTTGAGGGCGTCGACGAAGAGCTGATCGATCGCGGCACCGGGAACCGGTTGCAGGGCAAGGCGGGCGACTTCGAAATCACGGCCGTCCACGAGGAGGGCGGTGAGCGCCTTGTGCGCGGCAGACTTGGCGTCGGGAGCGGCCGCGAGCACCGAGCCGAGGCGTTGGGCGAGGGCTTGGCGCGCGGCAAACGTCGTATCGCGCCGGGTGAGTTCGGCGAGCAGGCGCTTCTCGAGGGCGGCGAGTTTCGCGCGGTCCTTGCCGGCGGTGACGATCTCCTGGTCGAGGGCGACGAGGAGCGATTGATCGCCCGAGTAGGTGAGGTCGCGGAGCTGGGCGGCGGCGGCCGGGCTGGCTTTCTCGGCCGCGGGCGCGGTGAGCGCGGAGAACAGCGCAAAGAGCGGCAGACCGAGCGAGGTGCGGACGGAGGGACGGAAGGTGGTGCGCATGGCGGCGGGAGTTTCTTGGTTCGGGTCGATGCGCGGGGTCAGAGGACGTAGGGGGCGCGGCGCGGACGATCGAGCAGCCGGGAGGCGATCGGGTCGTCGATCACGTCCTCCTTCACGGGATCCCAACGGATGGCGCGACCGAGTTGAGCCGCGATGACGTTGAGATGGCAGACGCTCGCGCTGCGGTGGCCGGCTTCGACATCGCTGATCGGCCGCTGGCGGGTGCGGACGCAGGTGAAGAAATCGGTGTGATGATTGTCGCTGGCGTAGAGGTGGATGTCCTCGCCGCGGAGCGGACGGGCGGCGAGATCCGCGGGCTCGGTGACAAACACATCGTCGCGCGAGACCTCGACGCGGCCCTTGGTGCCCTGGAACTCGATCATGGGCTTCAGGCCCTCCTCGTGGCGCTCCACCTTGATGCCGTTGGCATAAACGTGGGTCTGGTATTTGCAGCCCTCGTAGCCGAGCGGGATGAACTGCACGGGGCCGGAGTTGTCCATGCCCAGCGCGTTCTGGATGATGTCGAAGTGGTGGGCGCCCCAGTCGCCGTTCTTGCGGCCGCCGTATTCGAAGAAGCAGCGCCAGCCGCCGCCGTAGTCACCGCGCACGCGTTTTTCGTTGTAGGGCCGCCACGGGGTGGGTCCGAGCCAGCGGTCGTAATCGAAGTCGGCCGGCACGGGCTCCTCGGGCAGCGGCAGCGCGGGCGGAAACTCGCCGAGACGGGTGCGGATGAGGGTGATGTCGCCGATCCAGCCGTTGCGCACGATCTCGGCGGCCTTGCGGAAAGATTTGTTGGAGCGCTGCTGCGTGCCGGTCTGGAGGATGCGGCCGTAGCGGCGGGCGGTGTCGACCAGGACGCGGCCCTCGCGGACGGTGAGGGTAAGGGGCTTTTCGCAGTAGACGTCCTTGCCGGACATCATCGCGAGTTTCGAGACGGCGGCATGCCAGTGGTCGGGCGTGCAGACGAACACGACGTCGAGATCCGTGCGGGCGATGAGCTCCTCGTGTTTCGTGTAGAGATCGAGGCCCTTGGCGGGCGAGCCGGACTCCTTCTTGTCGGAGTAGGCCTTCAGCATCCGCTCGCGCGCCCTCTCGGCCTTGGTCCGGTTGACGTCGCAGGTCGCGAGCACGCGGCAGTCATCGCGGCCGATCAGCGTGCCGATGTGCGAGGAGGCGATGAGGCCGTTGCCGACGACGCCGACGGTGAGCTGGTTGCTGGGGGCGTTTTTGCCGAACAGCCGGGCCGGGAGAAAACTGGGCGCGGCCGAGGCGGCGAGGATGCCGGTGAGCCCGCGCTTGAGAAACGCACGGCGCGGAGACAGCGGCGAATAGGAGGACCGGGAATGCGGAGACGCAGGGATCGGGGGCATGGCGAGGAAAGGGGGCGGAGAAGCGGAAACAGCCGGCGGAGGAATGCCGAGGAAAAAGGCCGCGCACTTGTTGGCAAACCTGTGCGCGCGAAAATCGCCGATCCCGGTCCGGCCCGCGAGCGGCCGGTGCGGGGCGAAAAGCAAACTAGGGCTAGACGCGGGCGGAAACTTGCGTGTCATAGGGCACCGTTTTTCGGATGACCCCAACCCCACGGAAAATCCTGGCCTGGTTACTTTGCGCTGCGGGCGCGGAGCTGAACGCGGCCCAACCGGTGGATTTCAACCGCGAGGTGCTGCCGATCCTCTCGGATGCGTGTTTCCGCTGCCACGGTCCCGATGCCGCGACGCGCGAGGCGGATCTGCGGTTGGACACGCGGGAAGGGCTTTTCCGGACGCGCGACGGCGTGGCGGTCGTGCAAGCGGGGAACTTGGAGACCAGTGAACTTTGGCAGCGGATCATCAGTGCGCATGACGACGAAGTGATGCCGCCGCGGGAGTCGAACCGGCCGCTGAAGGCCGAGGAGCGGGAGACGTTGAAACGCTGGATTCTCGCGGGCGCGCCATGGGGGCGCCATTGGGCATTCGAGCCCCCGGTGCGGCCGGCGCTCCCGGCCACGGCGGCGAGCGCAAAGGTGCATCCGGTGGATGCTTTTGTGCGGACGCGCCTCGCGCGCGAAGGTCTGCAACCGGCGCCGGAGGCGGAGCGCACGGCGTTGCTGCGGCGCGTCTCGCTCGATCTGACCGGGGTGTCGCCGACGCCGGCAGAGGTGGCGGCGTTCCTCGCGGATCGGGAGCCCGGTGCTTACGAGCGCGTGGTGGACCGGCTGCTGGCGTCGCCGCGCTACGGCGAGCGTTGGGCGTGGGACTGGCTCGATATCGCGCGTTATGCGGACACGAACGGTTTCCAGGGCGACCCCGAGCGCACGATGTGGCCGTGGCGCGACTGGGTGGTCGAGGCGCTCAACGCCAACATGCCCTATGACCGGTTCACGGTGGAGCAGCTCGCCGGCGATCTGCTGCCCGACGCCACGAAGCCGCAGCGGCTGGCGAGCGGGTTTCACCGGAACAACATGCACAACGGTGAAGGCGGCCGCATCGCCGAGGAGACACGGGTGGAGAATGTCTTCGACCGCGTGGAAACGACGGCGACGGTGTGGATGGGGCTGACGTTCACCTGCGCGCGCTGCCACGACCACAAGTTCGACCCGATCTCGCAAAAGGACTACTTCGCGCTCTACGACATCTTCAACCAGATGTCCGAGACCGGCCGGAACCAGGGCGGAGGCCAGGTGCCGCCGGTGATGGATATGTCGACGCCGGCGGAGCAGGACGCGGTGAAGCAGGCCAATGCGAAACTCGAAGCGGTGGCGAAACGCGTGGAGGAATTCGAGCTGACGAAGTTCCCCCGCGAAACGGGGAAGCCCGTGGCCGACTCGCCGGACGCGATCAAGCTGCCGGGCAATCTCTACGCGACGCACGCCAAAGTTGAGCCGCGGCGGCGGAACCTCAACGGGCTGCTCGAAGCGCTCCCGCACTTCAAGGAGACGGAGCCCGATCCGGCTTACACGAAACTGCTGCAGGAGCACATCGCCGCGGTGCGGGCGCGGGACAACGCGTCGGCGCGGATCACCCGCGTGATGGTGATGGATCAGATCAAGGAGCCGCGGGAGACGTTCATCCTCAACAAAGGCATCTACGAGGCGAAGACCGACGTGAAGGTGCTCGGGGCGGTGCCGGACGTTTTTGCGGCGCGGCGCGCCGCCGCGGCGGAGAAACGGAGCGGGGACGCTGCGTCCATCGGGAATGCAGGCGGCGCGGCGTCGGAGCGGCTGAACCGGCTCGATCTGGCGCGGTGGCTGGTATCGCCGGAGAATCCGCTGGCGGCGCGCACGGCCGTGAACCGGGCGTGGCAGGCATTTTTCGGCACAGGCTTCGTGAAGACCGCGGAGGACTTCGGCGTGCAGAGCGAACCGCCGTCGCACCCGGAGCTGCTGGACTGGCTGGCGACGGAGTTTGTCGCGAGCGGATGGGACGTGAAGGCGCTGCACCGGTTGATCGTCACCAGCGCGACCTACCGGCAGTCCTCGCGCGGCTCGGCGGCACTGCACGAGCGTGATCCGGAGAACCGGCTGCTCGCCCGCGGGCCGCGTTTCCGGCTGCCGTCGTGGATGATCCGCGACCAGGCGCTGGCGGCAGCGGGCCTGCTCAACGAGCAGCTCGGCGGACCGTCGGTGAAGCCTTATCAGCCGGCGGGCATCTGGGAGGAAGCGACCTTCGGCAAGAAGACCTACGTGCAGGACCACGGCGACGCGCTGTATCGCCGCAGCCTCTACATTTTCTGGCGCCGCATCGTGGGACCGACGACGTTCTTCGACGCCGGGGCGCGGCAGGTGTGCACGGTGAAGGTGGCGCGGACGAACACACCGCTGCACGCGCTCGTCACCCTGAACGACCCCGCCTACGTGGAAGCGGCGCGCGTGATGGCGCAGCGGGTGCTCGCGCATGTAGCCGACCGGATGACTCCGGCCGAGAGCGACGAGGCCCGGGTGGAGTTTGCGTTCCGTCTCGCCACCGCGCGGGCACCGCAGGCGCGGGAACGCGAGGTGCTCGTCGCGCGGCTCGGCAAGCTGCGCGCGCAATTCGCGGCCGATGCGGCGGCGGCCAAGGCGTTCGCGTCGTCGGGCGAGGCCCCGCGGCCCGAAGGGCTCGACGTGACGGAGCACGCGGCGTGGGCGGCGTTGTGCGGATTGATCCTCAATCTGGACGAAGTGCTGTCCAAGGAGTGACGCGGAAAACTATTCGACGCATGGATCCGATACTCGAAGGCAAGGCGCTGCAGACCCGGCGGCAGTTTTTCGGCAAGTCGGCGCTCGGACTGGGCACCGCGGCGCTGGCGTCGCTCCTCGGCCGCGACGCGCTGGCCGCCGGCGGAGTGGCCGGGCGCAACGCCGTGCCGGGTCTGCCGGATCTGCCGCACCTCGCGCCGAAGGCGAAGCGGGTGATCTATCTGTTCCAGAACGGCGCGCCGTCGCACGTGGACCTCTTCGACTACAAACCGAAGCTCAAGGAGTGGCACGGGAAACAGATCCCCGATGCCGTGGTGGGCGGGCGGCGGTTCTCGACGATGACGGGCGGGCAGACGGAGCGGCCGGTGTTGGGCGAGATCACGAAATTCGCGCAGCACGGAAAGAGCGGCGCGTGGGTGTCCGACTTTCTGCCGCGGATGGCGGAGATCGCGGACGATCTCTGCTTCGTGAAGTCGATGCACACGGAGGCGGTGAATCACGCGCCGGCGATCACGTTTTTCCTGACCGGCTCGGAGATGGCCGGGCGGCCCTCGATGGGAGCGTGGCTGAGCTACGGGCTGGGCAACGAAACGGAGGACCTGCCGGCGTTTGTGGTGATGACCTCGCGCGACAAGGAGGCGAGCTGCGGGCAGATTTTCTACGATTTCTACTGGGGCAGCGGCTTCCTGCCGTCGAAGTATCAGGGCGTGGCGTTCCGCGGGAGTGGCGACCCGGTGCTCTATCTTTCCAATCCCAACGGCCTGAGCCGCGAAATGCGGCGCGGCGTGCTCGACGACCTCGCGCACCTGAATGCGATCAAGCACGATGAGTTCGCCGACCCGGAGATTCTCACGCGCATCGCACAATACGAGATGGCGTATCGGATGCAGACGAGTGTGCCGGAGCTCACGGATTTGTCGAAGGAGCCGGCATCGGTGCTCGAAATGTATGGCCCCGAGGTGAAGCGGCAGGGGACCTATGCCTACAACTGCCTGATGGCGCGCCGGCTCGCGGAGCGCGGCGTGCGGTTTGTGCAGGTGATGCATGCGGGCTGGGACCAGCATCGGAATCTGAACTCGCAGCTGAAGATCCAGTGTCAGGATACCGATGCGCCGTCGGCGGCGCTGGTGAAGGACCTCAAGCAACGCGGCCTGCTCGACGACACGCTGGTGATCTGGGGCGGGGAGTTTGGCCGGACGCCGTTTCTGCAGGGGAAGATCGAGGAATGGAAACAGTGGGGCCGCGACCATCACCCGTATGGCTTCTCGCTGTGGATGACCGGTGGCGGCGTGAAACGCGGCATGAGCTACGGCGCGACGGACGAGTTTGGGTTCAACGCCGTCGAGAAAAAGGTCCACGTGCACGATCTGCAGGCGACAGTCCTGCACCAACTCGGGATCAATCACGAGCGGCTGACCTACAAGTTCCAAGGGCGGAACTTCCGGCTGACGGACGTGCATGGGCACGTGGTGAAGGACCTGCTCGCGTGATGCCGTCGGGTGCCGGCGCCACGCAGGCCGGCCGGTCGGCCTTGGCCGGAGCAGGTCGCACTTTCCCGGCGGGTGAAACTCCGGCCCGACGATGGATCCGATGACGCGTGCAGGATGGGCGGCATGCTGGAAGACGTGGGCGCGGGGCGGCTTGGCCGCGCTGGCCTCAGTCGTGGCTGCGACGATGGGCGCAGCCGAGGAGTGGGTGCGGATCAAGACGCCGCATTTCACGGTGATCTCCGAAGCGTCGGAGGCCAAAGCGCGCGAGTGGGCGACGCAGTTCGAGCTGTTTCGGCACACGATTGCGCGAGTCCTGCCGGTGAATCCGGCCCTCGTGGATCCGGTCACGCTGGTGCTGTTTCGCAGCGAGCGCAGCCTGCGCCCGTTCAAACCGACGGAGGACGGCAAGCCGGCGCAGGTCGCGGGATTCTTCGTGCGGCTGCCGACAAGAAACACGATCGCGTTGGCCGTCGAGGGCGCGCGCGCCGACGTGCGCCGGGTGATCTTTCACGAAGCGGTGCACTGGCACCTCGGCGCCGCGGCGCGGACGCTGCCGCGGTGGATGGAAGAAGGGCTCGCGGAGGTGTTCAGTTCGTTCGGCGTCGCCGGTAACGACGTCGAACTGGGCGCGCTGCCCGGGGATCATCTTCGTCACCTCAGAAATGCGAAGCCGATGTCGGTGCCGGAGCTGCTGGCGGTCGATGCGGTGCGGTTCAGTGGAAAACACCACGAGTTGGCGCAGGTGTTCTATTTTCAGTCGTGGGCCTTGATGCACTCGCTGCTCTTCGATTCCGGCGACGCGGGCCTGGCGAACTTCGGGAAGTTTCTCGCCGAGCCCGCCTCGGAGGAAGGCGCCGCACCCGATCTCGCGCGGCACCTGCAGATCACGGTCGGCGATCTGGAGCGGCGGCTCGACGGGTATCTGCAGGCCAAGCGGCTGAATCTGCGGCGCCTGACGATCGACCGGACGGCGATCGAGGGGACGTTTACGGTGGAGCCGGCGGAGGCCGCGGAGGTCGATCTGGCGCTGGGAAACCTCCTCCTGGGGGCGGCGCGTGGGGCGGAGGCGGAGCCTTATTTTCACCGCGTGCGGCGGGCGCGGCCGGCCGATGCACGGGGCTACGAAGGAGCGGCCGCGTGCGCCGTGGCGAACCATCGGCCGGAGGAAGCACGTGCGCTGCTCGACGCAGCCGTGACGCTGCCCAACGCCACCTTCCTTGGGTTCTTCACGTTGGCGCAGGTGCATGCGCAGCGCGCGGCGACGGTCCAATTGCCGAGCGAAGACTCCCATTTCAGCGCCGCAATCACGCACGTGCAGCAGGCGCTGCAACGCCACCCGCGGTATCTTCCGGCCTACGAGTTGCTGGCGGCGCTCGCGACGCTGCTCCCGCAGGCGAATCCTATTCTCGGTGCCTGGCTGCAGGAAGGACGCCTGCAGTTTCCGCAGAGCCGGGAGATCCGGATGGGCAGCGCCGCGCACGCGTTCAAATCCGGCGATCCCGGACAAGGCCGGAGTCACCTCGCAGCCGCGCGGCGGCTGATTTCACCGGACAACGAGCAGGCCCGGCGGGAGATCGAGTCGCTCGCGATGCAGTTCGATCCTTCGGCCGGCAGGGTGGGGAAGCCGCCCGCGGCAGCGCCCTAGATGGACGGCGCCGGGTGCCCGCGACGGAACGCGGCCCCGAGAATTTCCGGAAAGACCGCGGCGGCCGGTTGCGCGGAAAAACAAGGGTGACAAACTCGGTAGCCGACAAAAACTCCCGTTTCCCCTTTCTTCCGGATGCTCCGCCGCTGCTTACCGTTACTCGTTGTGTTGGGTGGCTTCGCCCCGATCGGACACGCTGCTTCCGGCGCCCCGATCGACTTCAACGATCAGATCCGTCCGATCCTGAACCAAAACTGCACCTCGTGCCACGGCGGCGTGAAGGCCGCGGGTGATGTGTCGTTCATCTACCGCGAAACCGCGACGAAGCGGGGCAAGAAGTCCGGCCGGCCGGTCATCGTGCCGGGCAAGCCGGACGAATCCGAACTGATCGCGCGCGTCACGGCAAAGGATCCCGATCTGCGCATGCCGCCGGCGGACCACGGGCCGGCGCTCAGTGCCGACAAAGTCGAACTGCTGCGCGAGTGGATCCGGCAGGGCGCGCCGTGGCAGGAGCACTGGGCGTTCATCCCGCCGGCCAAGCCGGCGGTTCCGGCGGTGGCAGGGGCGACGAACCCGATCGATGCGTTTGTGCGGGCACGGCTCGCGAAGGAAGGCCTGACCCCGGCGCCCGAGGCGGGCCGCGCCGCGTGGCTGCGGCGGGTGTCGCTCGACCTCACGGGGCTCCCGCCGACGCCGGAGGAGATCGAGACATTTCTTGCCGATACGGCGCCCAAGGCGCACGAGCGGCAAGTGGACCGGCTGCTGGCGTCGCCGCGCTATGGCGAGCGCTGGGCGAGCATGTGGCTCGATCTGGCGCGCTACGCGGACACGAAAGGTTACGAGAAGGACGATAACCGCACCGTCTGGAAATACCGCGACTGGGTTGTCGATGCGTTCAACCGCAACGTGCCGTATGATCGTTTTGCGATCGAACAACTCGCAGGCGATCTCCTGCCCGACGCGAAGCTGGAGCAGCTCATCGCCACCGGCTTCCACCGCCAGACGCAGGTGAACGACGAAGGCGGCACGGACGACGAGGAGTATCGCATCGCCGCGGTGGTGGATCGCGTGGCGACGACCTGGCAGGTGTTGAACGCGGTGACGTTCAACTGCGTGCAGTGCCACTCGCATCCCTACGATCCGATCAAGGGCGACGAATACTACCGCTTTTTCTCGGTGTTGAACGGGACCCGCGACGCGGACTTCAACAACGACCAGCCGAACCTGCGCGTGCCGCTGGACCGCGCGCGCTACGACGACGCCTGGGCGCTGCGGCGCGAAGTCGAGTCGCTGCGGCGCGACGTGGTCCAAGCCGGCAAGTCGCTCGCCGCCGCCGGCGGGTGGCGCAGCGCTCCGGTGGCCGATGCAGCGATCGTGCCGGAAGCAACGGCGGTCGTGCGCGACGGGCAACTCGCCGTCGACGGCACCGTAGCGAGCAATGCGCGCTATGAACTGACGCTGCCGGCCCTGGCGCTTTCGGGCGACGCGATTACGGCGCTGCGTTTCGAGGCCGGTCCCGTAGAACCGGAGAAGGCGCGGCACACCCCGGAGCGCGGCTTTGTGATCTCGCAGATCACCGTGGCGCTGGCGCAGCCGGATGGCGCGGTGGTGCCGGTGGCAGTCGGTCGTTTCTTTCCGGATACGGAGAACTTCACGCAGTTGGCGACGCGCTCGGTGCCGAAGCCCGAGGTGAGCGCCGACGACGTCGTGGTGGCGTTGGCGGATGCGACGCGCAAGGACGCGGCGAGCACCGCTCCGGCGAAGAAGCGACCCAACCCGAAGGCGCCGGCCACGGCGAAAAAAGGGCCGCCGATGGAGACGCGGGATGTGACGCTCGATTTTCATTTCGCGGCCAATCCCACGATCAGCGGTCCGCGCTGGGTGGTCGCTGCGTTCAAGGAGCCGCTGCGGGCGCCGCCCGGTTCGACACTGCGGGTCACGCTCGTGCATGGCGCGGGGATCACCTCGAAGCCGGCGCCGATCCGGCGGCTCTCAGTCCAGGCGAGTTCCGACGCGCGGTGGAATCAGCTCGCGGTCGATGCGGAGATTGCGCGCAAGGCCGGCCGGGTGACGGAAGCGCTGGCCGAACTCGCGCGCATCCCGGGCATCGACCTACCGGTCGTCGCGGAACTCCCGGCCTACGAGGCACGGGAAACGCGGCGGTTCGTGCGGGGCAACTTTCTCGAGAAGGGAGGCGAGCCGTTGGCGCCGGGAATTCCGGCGCTGTTCCGCGGCCTGCCGGCGGGCAAGCCGGTGAATCGCCTCACGGTGGCGGAGTGGTTTTTCCAGCCGGGGCAGCCGCTGACCGCGCGCGTGGCGGTGAATCGTTTCTGGGAGCAGCTGTTTGGCCGCGGCATCGTGGCGACCCTCGAGGATTTCGGCTCGGTCGGCGACAAGCCGAGTCACCCGGAACTGTTGGACTGGCTGGCGGTGCGTTTCGAGCAGGACCTGAAATGGGACGTGAAGGCGCTGCTGCGCGAACTGGTGCTGAGTGCGACGTATCGGCAGGACGGACGTGTGACGCCCGAAGCGGCGGCGAAGGATCCGCAGAACCGCCTGCTCGCGCGTGGTCCACGCCAGCGCCTCGCGGCAGAGATGGTGCGTGATCAGGCACTCGCGGCGGGCGGGTTGCTGAGCCCGCGCATGGGCGGGGAGCCGGTGATGCCACCGCAGCCGGCCGGCGTGTGGCAGACGGTCTACAACTCCAAGGACTGGATCGATGCGACCGGCGAGGACCGGTATCGCCGCGGGCTCTACACGTTTTGGAAGCGCTCGGCGGCTTATCCCGGCTTTCTCACCTTCGACATGCCGGCCCGGGATCTCTGCACGCCCCGGCGATCGGCGACCAACACACCGCTGCAGGCGCTCGTGACCCTCAACGATGTCGTCTATCGCGAGGCAGCCGTGGCTCTGGCGAAGCAAGCGCGGAAGGACGTCGGCAGCGACCCGCGGATCGAGGCGGTGATTGCGCGGGCCTTTGTGCGCGTGATCTCACGCGAGCCGACGAGCGGCGAGGCGCAGCGGCTGCGGCAGCTGCACGAACAATCGAAAGGCGCGATGGACGGGGCGAACGACGGCGAGGATCCCGCGATGATCGCGGTGGCGACGGCGATTCTGAACCTGGATGCGGCGTTTGTGCGATGAACGATTACCGAAAGCTCCTGCGGGAATATGAACACGCGCGGCTCGGCGCGCTCACCCGGCGTCACTTCCTGCAGAAATGCACGACGGGGCTCGGCGCCATGTGGCTGGCGGCGACGGCGGCGCGCGGGGCGACGCACAAGCTCAGTTTCGAACGTGCGGCCGCAGAGCCGCTCGCCCCGCTGCCGCCGCAGTTTCCGGCGAAGGCGAAGCGTGTGATCTACCTGCACATGGCGGGAGCGCCAAGCCAGCTGGAGCTCTTCGACTACAAGCCCGACCTCGCCCGCCTCGACGGCCAGGACTGCCCGCAGATGTTTCTCGAGGGAAAGCGTTTCGCGTTCATCTCCGGGGTGCCGAAGATGCTGGGCCCGCAGTTCCCGTTTCACCAGGCCGGGAAGAGCGGCACGTGGATTTCGGACCGGATGCCGTATCTCGAGCGGCACATCGACGATCTCTGCGTGGTCAAATCGATGCGCACGGAAGAGTTCAACCATGCGCCCGCGCAGTTGCTGCTGCACACGGGATCGCCGCGGCTCGGCAGTGCGTCGCTGGGCTCCTGGGTGACGTATGGCCTCGGCACCGAGAATCAGAATCTGCCGGGCTACATCGTGCTCGTCTCGGGCGGAAAGACGCCGGACGGCGGCAAAGGTCTCTGGGGCTCGGGTTTTCTGCCCAGCGTGTATCAGGGGGTGCAGTGCCGGGCCAAAGGCGATCCCGTGCTGTTTCTCTCGAACCCCGAGGGCGTGGCGCGGGACGAGCGGCGGCGGGTGCTCGACGCGATCGGCGACATCAACCGCGAGCAGCATGCGCAGCACGGCGACCCGGAGACGTTGACGCGCATCGCGCAATACGAGCTGGCGTTCCGGATGCAGATGAGCGCCAGCGAAGCCATGGACCTCGGCCAGGAATCCGCGGCGATCCATGCGCGCTACGGCACAAAGCCCGGCACGGAGAGCTTCGCGAACAACTGCCTGCTCGCGCGGCGCCTCGCGGAGCGTGGCGTGCGGTTCATCCAGTTGTATCACTGGGGTTGGGACAGTCACGGCGTGAGCGACCAGACGAATCTCAAGAGCGGCTTTGCGGAGATGTGCCGCGACGTGGATCGTCCGATGGCGGCGCTGCTGGCGGACCTGAAGGAGCGCGGAATGCTCGACGAAACGCTCGTGGTCTGGGGCGGCGAGTTTGGCCGCACGCCGATGCGCGAGAACCGCAACGGGCAGGAGATGAAATTCATCGGGCGCGACCACCATCCGGGCGCGTTCACGATCTGGATGGCCGGCGGCGGCGCCAAACCGGGCGTGAGCTACGGCCAGACGGACGACGTCGGCTACGACATCGTGAAGGACCCGGTCGAGGTGCGCGACCTGCAGGCGACGATCCTGCGCCTGCTCGGTTTCGATCACCATAAGCTCAGCGTGCCGCTGCAGGGCTTGGACCAGAAGATCACGGGCGTGAAGCCGACGCGCGTGATCCGGGAGATCATGACGTGAGCGCAGCCGAGCCACGGAACCTGCGCCGGCCCGGGACGGGGTCGGCGCTGCTGGCAGGAGCGCTGCTGGCGACAGCCAACGGTCTCGCGCAAGCGCCGTCCGCGTTCGAGGCAGTGGTGGCGCCGATCTTTGAAGCGCGCTGTGTCAGCTGCCACGGCACGGAGAAGACCAAGGGACGACTCGCGCTGCACACGTGGGAACACGTGGCGAAGGGGGGCTCGAGCGGTCCGCTTTGGGTCGGGGGCAAGCCCGCGGAAAGCGAGCTTGTGCGCCGGTTGCTCCTGCCGGGCGACGACGAGGAGCACATGCCGCCGCGCGAGGAGCCACAGCTCGCCAAGGAGGAAATTGCGCTGCTGGAACGCTGGGTGGCGGCCGGCGCAACGGCGGGCGTCACCATGGCGGAGCTGGGACTGACGCCGGAGCTTACGCGTTTTGCGGCCGGGCTGAAGGAAAGGCTGCGCGCGACGGAGGCGTCCGCGGGCGCGAAAGAAAGTGCGTGGGAACTGGACCCGGCCGCCGTGGCCAAGGCACGCGGCGAACTCGCCCGAAAAGTTGCGGAGCTGCAGCAGCGGTTTCCGGGCGCGTTGGCTTACGAATCGCGCAGTGCGGCGGAGCTGCATTTCACCGCGGTCGGATTGGGGCGGGAGTTCGGCGACGCGGAGCTGGCGCAGCTCCTGCCGCTCGCGGGCGCGCTCGGGGTGCTGGATCTCTCGGGCACCGCGGTCACGGACGGGGCGGCGGCGGTGTTGCGCGAATTGAAGGGCCTGCGCGTGCTGCGACTGAACCGCACGGCGGCCGGCGATGGCGTGCTGGAAATCCTGAAACAGCTGCCGCGGCTCGAGACGCTGGCCCTGCACGGCGCGGCGGTGACCGAGGCGGGGCTCCGGAATCTGCGGGCGGCGACGGCGCTGCGACGCGTGCATGCCGGAGGACCGGTGGCGGAGGTGGCGGCCCGCGTGGGCTTGCCGGTGGTCGCGACGGGCAGCGAGCTGCTGGATGTGCCCGTGAACGCGGAAGCGCCGGCGGCCGGCGACGCGGCGAACAAGGGCAAATAAAAGTGGGTTGCGCGCCGGGGCGCCGGTGTGTCGACTCCGCGCGACTCTGCTCACCCGACAGCGTCCGCTCCCATGATCCTCCCGAAATCCAATCGCCTCACGCCCGAACAAGTCGCCGAAATCACGTCGATCGCGGCGGAGTTTGGCTGCAAAATCCAGCCGATCGTCGGTGCCGTGCGCACGATCTACGCGATCGTGGGCGACGAGCGCGACGAGTTGATGATCAACCGGATCGAAGGTCTGGCCTACATCGACCGCATCGACCGGATCCAGTCGCCGTTCAAGCTGATGGACAAGCGTTCGGACCTGGCTAGCCACCGCATCGAGGTGGGTGGGGTCACGCTCGGGCGTGAACTCTTCGTGA
>JACCED010163238.1_pt1 | contig 45069 bp, 56 predicted proteins | sample 7455021 | NCBI WGS metagenome assembly JACCED01 (sample SAMN15323456, study PRJNA562643) | freshwater metagenome | isolation source: river surface water | place: USA:Blue River Watershed | collected 2017-08-19
AAAAGCAAAGTCTGCAATGCTACGGAGATTCATGGTTTTTACATTGGCCAAGTTTCTATATTGGCGACTTTCTACCATTAAATCCCATGCTTCCAGATCTTTAAATTGTTCCATTTTTCGCTTCTTTAATTTGTTTTATACCTCTGCGAAATTTCATTTCGTCCCCAGTTTTTAAACTGTTGAAAAGGCGCTTGAGTAGGTCTTCGCTTTGGTCTTTAGGGAAATTGTCCTGTATATATTCAACAAGATATTTTGTGCTAGCTATAACATTAATGGCTTTGTTTTCTACAAAACTCTCTTTGTCGCGCTGAGGCACAATATTGGTAATTTCTTCTAAAATTGATCGTGTATGTTTACGCACAATAAATTCCTTGTTAGATATTTATCCGGATAAATAGTCTTAACACGGAGTATAGAATGACATTCGAAAGCACAAGATTTGACATGGGTTCAGTAATGAACAAACTAAGGGCTATTGCTGAAGCCCAGCCAGAAACCGTTCATCACGATCCTGGTATGGAAACTGGTGGGCAAGAAATTGACAATGCCAGCTTTACCAGAACTATGCAGCGTTTAGCGGCAATTAAGGATGCTGTTGCAGAGGATCACTATAATGCTCTACGTGCAGGTGTTCGTAGTCTTTATATGAATCGTCGTCCAAACCTACAGCAAATGACTGCTCTAATGGATTTACTAGAAACTGTATTAAGTTACGTGGCTGAAGATAATGCACTATTCCAAAGACTTAAATCAGATCTAGCTCGCGACAAGTCTGCACAAAGTGATCAAGAAGCTGGTGCATTTCCCACTGGCGCGGCACCTAAGACAGCACAAGCTCCTGAGGTAGGAGCTCCTGGAACAGCCGAGCCTGTCAAACCAGCCGAAATGAGACCTTTAAAGGCTTAAACCTTTTTAAGAATATTAGCCAACTTGCTATTAGAGTCCATTGTCCTAATTGGGATACTGGGCTCTTGTTTTTTAGGGGGTTGCTCCCATGCAGGAGTTCCGGTTGCTCTTTCCCATGTAGGCTTACCTTCCACTTCAACTTTTCTCTTTAGCTTATCATGTAGTATGTCAGCAGTAGTCGGCGCACTGGGACTGTCTTCTTCTAAGTCTGTGATACGCAAACTAGTAGTATCAAAGAACAATTCAATTTTTGTACCAACTGCACTAGAACTACGAGTTTTCATAAACTGCAATTGAACTCGCTGACGCTCACGCATAGTAATGCTGTTGAAGATACCAATAACATTATCTGCTGTCTGAATCTTACTTAAACCGCCACTGATATGACTGTGGTCAAATTCAACACTTTCCACAGCACCGCGATTCAGCTGACTGGCTGTGCAGAACAAATAGTTGCCCTGCGTGGCCATTGCTCTAAGTTCTTCAGATACTAGTTTATCTTTAATAAACAAGTCAGCTACACTGATCTTTTGACTGGCCGGCATCATTAGATCCAAATAGTCAACGACTACGAAGTCAACTTTCTTGTTATGTTGGATCTGAAACTCTTTTAACCAACTCTTAAGGTCATTGACAGTAACACCAGCAGTTAGTTGAACAATCTGTAACTGGCCGGCCTTCTTGCCCTTCATTCGAATCTGCAGGTCAACTTCTTCCAAGTTGCGATAAATCTCTTTGGTGGCAATGCCCATAAGCATAGCATCCATACGCATACTACAGAGACCTTCACTAAGTTCTAGACTGAAATAAACTCCGTTGTGTCCTTGTTGACTCCAATTTAGTGCTAGGTTTTGTAAGAACAAACTCTTACCTGCACCAGAACCACCTGCAAAGATGTTCAGCTCACCTCTGTTAAATCCACCATATAGCTTGTCGTCGATGCTCTTCCATCCTGTGCTGGTTCCACCGTTTTGATTTTTTAGTCGAGTCAATCGCTCCATAGGATCAGCATAGTAACTGGTACCAAAACTCTTAGGCAAGCCGATGCTACTGGCATCTTTGATTAATCTTTCCACTTCGCCATAGCGTTGCTTGTCCAGCAAGTCGGCACTTTTAAGAATAGCCTTCTCTAGTGCCTTGTGTCTGGCAAAAGTTTCAAACTCTGTTAAGAACCAATCTTTGTGAGCACTAGCTTCTCCAGGCACTTGTTTAAGTTCTGTACCTGTAACTGCCTGTATTTGGTCTACTGTAGGACAATCGCTATACTTACCAGCATAGTCTTTAATAAACTTAGCTGTTTCCTGTAACCCTCTACTAAAGTGAGTATCATCAAGAACGTTTTGGCAACGTGCAAGTAATTCCTTATCACTGATTAAAAACTCTAAAAATAGTTTTTGTAAATCTGTGCTGTATTCTTTAATTTCTTCGCTCATTGACAATATTTCTTTCCCATTAATCTAATTTTTGTTGGACTGTGTTCTGCGGCTTGCAGTATGCTATAGACTGTGAATAGCCTACCATATTTCATAACTGCATCGCTGGCGTCTTTGCATCCTTCCCACTCCGGGAAGCTAACACTCCATCCATAGTCTGCGGCACGCTCTACTAGATCTCGACCAGGTTTATCTGCATCAGGTAGTAGTATAGGTTCTATATTTAAGTCTTCTATCAGTTGTATCTGTCGGTCGCTGATGTTATTACTGCCCACTGCTAGTCCACCTGTCAGTAATGCATCAAACTCGCCTTCGGTGACAATCACATACTGTCGTGTTTCTCTTTGATTGTCTAGACCATAGACATAGTCTGCTGGAGACTTTTTATAATACTTGCCGAGTTTGGCCGGAACATCTCCTACGTATCTACTTTGAAAGCCCACTATCCTATTCTCGTAGGTAAAGGGTAGTATAACTCTATTATTCAAGCCTGCATAAGTTTCATCTGTTTCCAGCCATACTGCCAAATCATATATTTGCCTAGATTGCAAATAATCAATTTTAGTATGGTCAGATAGTTGTTTAACATCAAATCCAAAATCAAAATCTGGCCAATTGGGTGTCCACGCTGGCTCGGGTTCTCTTAGAGTCAGCGTTTCAATGTCTGCTTGACTCAGTAATTCTAGGTTTAATCTTTGTATTTCAGCTTCGTCGAAGTTTAACTGCTTGAGCAGTTTACGCATCTTAAAGCTGAGTGTTCTGCCCTGTGTCCAGCTGGTCTTAAATTGGCAATTAAAACAATGATAGCTAACTGCACCGTCTGGATTATAAAGCAGGCCGCCGCGGCGCTTAGTGTCAGGTCTACTTTGACCGTTAACCACACACATAGGACAATTGAAACTGACCCAGCCTTTGGGACTGGGGCGTCCGTGTATACGACTTCGAAGTAAAGTTTGTAAGGCCATCATTGCCTTAGTATTTTAACTTCTGTATATGATTTTGTCAACGGTTCCTGTGTTATCTGGAGCAGGAGTATAGAGGATCTTTATCCAACGAGCATCGGCAATAAAGTTCCAACCTTGAACGTCTGTAACATTGTCGAACTCAACCAAAAACTTGTCGTGAACGAATCTTACTGGGAAATAGTTACCCATACTGTCGTATTCTAAACTAACCAAAGCTTCAACTGTGCCTTTGAAATTAGTTACTTTGATTTGAATGGTATGGAAATTACTGCTGTCATTTTTCTGCAGATTACTGGCTACAGGTTGGCTAATCCAGCTGGTTCCTAACTGACTAAATGATAAGGGAACACTTGGAATAAACTTTGGATATGCGCCGTCACTGACTTCCAATTCCATTGTGGCGCGACGATTATTGTCAGTATATAAACTCTTAGACATGCCATCTGTGTCATATATCACTGCACTGAGCTGATAAATGCCTGGATCTAAATCTACAATATCACTGCTGAAAACAGTAAACTCACAGAACCCGCTTTCGGGTTCTACTAATTTGGCTCTACGCTGTAAGACTAGTTCTCCAGTTCGGACCTGCATAATGTTGACCATTATGTCTCGACCTAATAAGTTAAGGGGTTTGCGGTCTTGATTTTTTACATCAAAACCCAAGGTGCTGTCTACACCTTTATAAATTGTTTTTCGTGTGGTGTTAAATGGCATGTTTTGCGTCCTACTGAATCCTTCAGCATAAAGTAAAATACTTCTTTGCGGATAGCTTAGAAATGTGAATGTATCGCTCATAGTTATATTTATATTTGATTATTTGGTAATAAATAAAGCGGATGGCGATTCATAGAGATATTTTAGAACAGTTCCCTTTTTTAAGTCTCTGCATGGCAGGCGAAGATGAAATAGTTGGTATAATTCAAAATTATACTTCTACAATCGCCAGTATATATGTCTACAATGTGCTGAATTGCACCGAGGACAAACAAGAATTCTTAGAATGCGGGGAAGAATGGTGGTGGCAAAGTAATAGACAGTTGCCCATTAACCTGGTCATTGGCCCTAAATTTAAAAAATTCAGCTACTGTCTACGAACTTACAATGTAAAAGATTTTGAAATTTTACATGGAGAACCTGTGAGTCTGCAAAATATAATTACTAAAAGAATTAAACGCAGGCAAATTCAACTGGTTCAAAAATTCTAATGGACTCCCAAGTAAGATATTTAAATTTGCCACAAATTCCAGAATACTTACTGGGCGATATCGACTCATTATCAACTAAACATCACGCAAGCGATCGAGTATTCTTAACCTACAGATGGACAGATGCTCATAATACCGAACTTGTAGAATGGTGCAATGATAATATCAGCCCCGGGCTAAAATGGGGATTGCAGGTCATCGACGGAGACTTGTCGTTGCACATTGACACTCCAACAAAGACTAAAATTAGTTATATATTTGATACTGGTGGCGACAATGTTATCACAGAGTTCTATCAAGATTATTCTTCTAATATACTGATAGATAGTATAAAAATATTGCCTAATAGATGGCATATTTTAAATGTGAGTAAACCTCACTTAGTGACGGGAATCGAGCCAGGGCGTGTTCGAATCAGTTTGACTGGTAGAATATTTTAACCATAGGTCATTTTATTCATTTGTAGCACAATGGCCATAGCATAGCCAATAGCATGACTGCGCTTGAAACTATAAACATCATCAGTCTTTGTCCATACTTCGGCGGCAATTTTATTCCAGCTTTGTCCAACTAAATGTTTCTTTCCTGGACGAATAACCGCCAGGACCATGGCCAGTTGATCTACACTACGCGGCCGCATTTTAATCACAGTATCAGCATGATTATGAATATGAAATAACTGTTGAATGATTTCTCGATGCTCTAGTAATTCCCACTGTGGTTCTCTAGCTAAAAGTTTGTCAATCTCGTCGTTGCTTTTAAAGTCGTTGTAAATGCCAACATTCAAGCAATCAATCTTGAACCAGCCTTGTTGTTCTGCAGACTTATAATCTAAAGTGGCTAATCCAGTAAAAGGATTAACGGGCACAGTATGGAAATAAACACCTGTGTTATGCTTCTTTTCTTTTAGACCATCTTTAATCATTGCTGGTGTATGTTCCAACAATTTTAGTGCTTGTTCTCTATCAGCAAAGTCAATGTCGACGTCTGTGCTCAATGTAAATTACTCCTGCCAAAAGTTTTTACTTCATCTTTTTTAGCTACTATTCCTTCGATGATTCTAGAAAAATCTTCTTCGGAAAGAGCAGTCCTATAAATGCCTAAGCCTTGAGCTACCAAGCAGCCAGCAATCACAAGTGGATCATGATCACCTATTAGATCATTTACTATATCTAATATAGCGTAGTAAACTTCTTGGACTTCGCTACTACGATCAGTCACGGGTTGACCTTGCTGCTCTTGATGCTTTATTATCTGTGCTGGCTAGTCGTTGTTCTAATACAGCAACTTTTTTCACAAGACGTTGAAATGCTTCAGCAGTAGGAACAACTACTCGCTCACCGTCCATGGTGAACTCCACCATGCCATTTAAGATCTTAAAATTACCGGATTCTGTTTTAGTATTTTTTAACAACATCGGAACCTTGCGCTCAGTGTATTGATTCATTTGATTTTAGCCTCATTAAAAACATGCTGAACCCAAGTAGCATCTTGCTGATGTCGTTTGACTTTAGCTCGCCAACTTTGTGGTTCTATATATTCAACTAACTGTTGAATTTGTCCCGGCTCAAGCCTATCTATTAGCCTGCTGCCTTGATCAGTTGCAAAGGTGCACCACGGACTGATACGACCCATTCTGATATCTTGAACTGCTTCGGGTGTGCTAACTTTTAGAAAGTATTCTTCCCAGTTCTGGCCTGTGCGTTCTGCCCAGTCTTTCATATTTAACACACTGCGCTCAATCGCACGTTCTACTGTTTCCTTCTTGGTACGATCTTTTACATAGCTCTCATACACTATAGCAGCCTGCCATTTATGCATGGGAACACTATTCATTACGACATACCTAACAAATCCTTCAGGATCTTCGATCCCTAAATCAATAATATGCTTGGCCAACTTCATGAAGCCAGTGTAGTATCTGTTGGCAGCAAATTCTTCATAATTTTTATTATTCTTGATATTGGCAATGCTCAAGCGTCTAAACAACAGCCAACTCTGATAGGCAATTCTATTTTGCTTGTCATTCTGAGCCAGGACTCTGCGCTTAGGTTCGCACATGTGACTAGCCAGGGTAGTCTCCCTAGCAAAGTCTTTTTGACAATACCTGCACTTAAAGGTCATTGGCTGCTGAGATGATATCTTTATCTTTGATTTGATATTGCTCGAGCATGTCTCGAGCTTGTTCTCGTGTAATGTTGCTGAACCAAAGGTCAATTTCTTGCTCGCTTAAATGATTGTATTGTTCGTGTAGCCATGCTTTAAAAGCATTAGACTTTTTCTTTTTTCCTTTGCCAGGAGCGACATACGGATGTTTAACACTTTTACCTACGCCTACTACTGACATTAGTTTCCATAACAGTTCAGGGTGATTTTTTAAATCGCTGAAGTTAGTATTCACTAGTTCATTGGTCATAATTAGATAGTGTTCGATAATCTCGGGAGTAGCACTTTCGGCACTGCTAAGATATCGCATGACTAACCAGGCAGCAAAACCCTTTTGCTCTTCTTCGGTTAAACGTTCATAAAACTGTTTATTGCGAGTATCAATAGCAGGCAGCACTCGCTTAAACATATCTAACATTGGTGTTTTACTCATTGTTTATTATAGCATCTTTTCAATTGAAAGAACTTCCGGCAGTTTGTTCGTTTCTTTTACAAAATAAGCACACAAGGGTTTGGGTTTGTTTTCTAAGGGAACAGATAATATATGCCCATGTTTAAGTTTAGGGGTAAACCAACGCACGTCTTGATAGACATTGATGATCTCTAAAGGTAAAAAATCTGCTCTAAAACTGCTAATAGGATTAAGAACAAATGCACTAAATCCCCTGTCGTTGATATTCATAATGGGCACAATCTCTGGGTCGCCGTGTTCCTTTTCACCTATCACAATATACCAATCTAATGGCACTTGAATAATATGATTGCCTATCTTTAACACTGCCGCAGGTGCATGAAATGTTTCCATAAAGATCAATGGCACAGCATGATAGTCTACGTTCTTAGGATCGTTCCAGTCTAGAACAAAATATCTTAGATCATCAACTTCTTCAGGTAATTGGTTCAGCTCAAAAGCTGTATTGTCTACTGTTAATATATTCATTAGTATTTTACTTTCTGGACTTGAAACGGATAGCCCGCTTCCTCATAATATTTCTTACGTGTGGTAAGATGTCGTTTACTAAATTTGGCACTGCTAGTTACATCCCAAATTTCCACATGGTCTTTGTCTTCTGCTTTACGAATTCCTCTACCGATGCTTTGGATAACACGGACGAAGGATTTTCCAGGTTCAATGAGAACCAAATTAAAAATGCGAGGTATATTGATACCAACAGCGGCCACACCATAAGTTGCCACGATAATTTTATTATCTGCCACTTTGACTTCATCGTATTGTTCCTTACGGTCGTTGGTCTTCATTGCCCCGCTGACAAATGTGCTATCAGGTAAACGCTCAATCAGCATTTCTCCGCACTTGACCCTATCTACTAATACCAGAGTGTTGCCTGTATCGGCCAGGCGTTTAATAAACTCGGCAATATGATCGATTCTGTTTTTATTGGTTGTCAGGTATGTTAGCTCTTCCTGGTAATTTCGATACTCTACGGTATCTTGAAACTGCATTATGTTTACTTGGCAGTTGGCTAACACGCCCAGATCCTGCAGATCTTTGGCTGCAATCTTATTTATGACAGGACCCAGAGTTGAGATTAAAGTTACGCGGTCAGAATCTTCTTTAGGTATCGTGCCTGTTAGTCCCCAACGGATAGGAACATTAGCAAAAGGACCAGTTAGAAGTTGTTTAAGCACATCAGCTTTAGCCTGATGGACTTCGTCAACAATCATTGCTACTACACCATCGGCAAAATCTTCTAAGCTAACAGGACTCTCGCCTTCTTTAAAACGTTTTTGCAGACTGTTAAGACTTTGCCATGTGCAGATAGTATGAGTTTTTCCTAGTTCTTTTTTGTCGCCAAAGTAAACTCCTACATCGAGTCCTAGTAGTTCATAGTCTTCCGCAGTTTGCCTAACTAGGTCTTTGTTGGGCACAATAACTACACTGCGCCCATAGTCCTCTACACTCCTGGAAAGAGTAGCAGTCATCACAGTTTTACCAGCGCCGGTGGCAATTTCCTGAACACACTGTAGATTTTTTAGAAACTCATTTACTGCATTTACCTGATAGTCTCTTAGCAGAACAGGTTGTCCGGCAGCTGGATGGCCTTTGGGCCAATGAGTCTGTGCATGAGTTTCTTCGTTTACTTCTACAAACTTAAAATCATGTATGGGTCGATGATCATCAATATCTATGTGATAGCCTTCGTCTACTAAGACGGGCAGTATTTGATCTAATAAGTTGAAGTAACTGGCGCCGCCTAGACTGAAGAAGCTAATACACCCGTCCCATCGACCTAGTTTATACGCAGGACTATGATAGGCCCAGGGCTGAAAATATTTGAATTGCTTTTCCAGCTTTCGCCTTGTGCCGACTTCCAGTCCTGCAATTTTTATATTAACTTCGTCTTTAATTTGAATGGTACAATTCATACGATAATTATACTACAATTTGACTAAAAGATCAAGTCATAATGATAAAATTGACTAGGAAATTATCAGTGAACATACCGTTTCGATCTATAGGTTTGATGATTTAAATACTGTCAGTAGCTACTTAAAGGATAAATTATGCCAAATTTTAATGCTGTGCTGGTCACTCCCGATCAAGTCGAGCGTTGTATCGACACACTGTTTGAAGATGATAACAAAATATTTCGAATAGAAAAAGACACAGAAGATCAAATTTTGATTGCTGATATGATCAAGCGTTTACTGGCCGACGGTATCGCGGTGATGACTTCCATTGTTGATTCCGATGATGACAATCGTCCCATAGCTATGTATGTTGGCTATAAGTTTCCAACTTTAAAAGGTTGGATCGTAGGGCTAACAAAAATTGGCGGACAACACAACCATTTCAATAAGTCTGCAGAAATTATGGCTCCGGCATTGGACTTGTTAATAACAGAAATGGAAAAAGACGGGTATTATAAATTTTGGATGATTTCGCCGGAGCAACATCATAACATAAGAAATAAAATTATGAAACGTCACAGCAGCACCCTGGGACGCTACCAGTGGTTTGACGAGGAAGTTATCAAACGAGGTACACTGTCTCCGACTAAGATTTTTAATTCTTTTAGAGGAACAAAAACTGTAGATTGGACTGACATGGTTGTAAGACTGTTTGTGTTAAATCAAAGCGAACGTGTAGATTTTCTACGAAAGGAAAATCATATGGACTATAAAGGCACTATACTATGAATTATGGTTTTGCCGATGACGGATTGTTCTATGTCGATTACCAGTCCTGTTTATATCGACCAGGAAATATGCGACAAGAAACAGAGAAACGAGCCATTGACATCGGATCAAAGTATTCTAATATATGGGTTAGCAACAGCGGCGGCATAGACAGTCAAGCCATGATACTTAGTTTTTTAAAGGCTGGGGTTCCTTTTGAATCTGCGTTTATGTGGAATCCAGGCCATAATGATAATGAATTAGAACAAGTTAAATTAGTAGACGCAAAAAATAAAATCAAAACTCATATCATTGAACTAAACCCTGAAGATTACAAAGAAGAAATTTTAGCCAAGGCAGAGGAATTCGATATCCATCCAAACTCTATCTTACAAAATATTTTTGTATCTAAGCTGCCAGAAAATGCCAATATAGTTTCGATGGTACACGATCCTTTTGTATTCATCTTAGAAGATTCTGGTCCAAAAGTCTTCTGGTATATGGGCTACTATTCTCCAGAAATCTATAGAGACCGGGCTGCTAAAACTTTAAATAGATCTGGCCAGATTATTTCTTACGGCGACACTTCAGAATTTTTATACAGTATTTTAAATGATGATGTTTATCGAGCATGTATCAATGCATGGGACTATTTTAAAGACAACGGTTTAACAAAACCTGGTGTCAAGTTAAATGGGCCTGACAGATGGGATTACTATATCAAACCTTTAATTTACGGAAAGTATTGGTCGAACACCGAACTGATGTTTTTTACTAAGAACCAAGGGTTTAAATCTATAGACTGGATCAATGTAGTAAGGCAGCATAAAGAAGGCCCGGGCGTTCTTAGCACTATTGCTATTGGCATACCGTTCAGTCCTTTCTTAAAATTCTTAGAATCCTGTTCAGGCGAAACCAAACGCTATTATCAAAATATAAAGAATCAAAGATTTGTAGCTCCTGAATTCAGGCGAAACCCCGAATTAATTTCTAATGTTTAGACTGCCAATTTTGTAATATTTAAAAATCGGTTTAGTACCAATGGCTCTGCCGGCTTCGTCTCTCTTAACAAAACTGCCGGCATTTTCCCCGATGTATTTTACACCAGAATACCATAAGTCGTGGGCCTTGGTTCCTTTTTGACCAAAAATAAACCAATAGTCAAATTCGCTAAACCAATCTGACAGAGCCTTTTCTCCCTGATACCAATCATTGTTCCAAGTAGTAGGATACAATACGCTTCTTAAGAATGGTTCAATTATTAACCTAACTGTATGGAATGTGCTGCCTTTGAAAAAACTTCTATATGTAGGATTAAATTCAATTAAGTTTTTAACAGTATGAACTTGCTTACAAATCATTTTAAGAGATTCGGGCGCCCAGTAAAACAGTTCAACAGTGGCGTTAGCATATTCTTTAGTATTATCTGCGATTGAAGATATATTTGCCGATTTGTCATTGAAGTATGTATACATGACATCATCAGATCGCACAGCTATCCTTGGTTTTTCTACGCCAGCAACAATGGCAATTGATTTAGTTTTATCAAACTGTTTGCGTACCTGATCAATGTAAATGTAATTAAACCGCGTGACGTTCAAAGGATTCAATCCTTCTTTTCTTGTCAATACCCAACTTTCATCTTTGTAGTAATCGTGAAAGTTGAAAAGGTGATTAGACATATCTAAGATTGTTATCTTAGTTTTAGGCGACATCGCCGCAATTTCTTTAAGTCTTGGAATTGTCTGCAAATGATGTTCTAACTGCGGTGCTGTTGTTGCTGCTTTATTCGCAGGATCTACTCTAACATTTTTTAATGCTTCGTCGAAGGTATTAATTAACAATTCATCTACGTGCAAACCCTGTCTTAGAAAACTCATTAATGCATTGTGGCTGTCAGCGCCACCGCTATAACTTAGTATGATGTAATCATATGATTCTCGTAGCTGACGTGCTCTGGCATTATATAGTTCGTCCAGTGTTTCCATTGGTTCAACTGTCCAGTCGAATGAGCTAAATTCAAAATCATTGAAATGCCATTGTAGCGAACTTTCAGGCAAATTGTTTTTAGTAACATATAGGCAAGCGTGAATCTTAGATTCAAACTCAATACCGTTTACAGTGTAATAACCTAATTTTTTATTCATTTTAAATCTTTTACTAAAAGTGAAACTATATCTTTTAAAGGAAGAACTTCATTGATGTTTAATATAGCATTGCCCATATTGATGTGACCTTCTTTTCCTGTTTCAATTCCTCTTACAAGACTCTTATCAAGATTGTCGTTACTATGTTCCTCTACATGACTAAACATAATACCTCGGTGTGTGCCATTAACTTTAATGATATCATTTTTAGTTTTTTCCAAGAGTGATAACTTAACGTCTTTTGGTATTCTCGATTCTTCACTCATTGCAAACAAAGTTCCAATACCAACGGCGTTGGCTCCTAGAGCCATTAAACGATTAATATCAGCTGACGTTGATACACCGCCTGTAGCTATCAAGTCCTTAGATGTTTCTTTTCTAATTCCAGCAGTTAAGTCGTCGATAGTCTCTGATCCAACTTGTCCCGCACCTTCTGATCCTTTAAGCAGATAATAATCAACTAACAAAATTAAATTTCTTGGGTCTGCATTTCTAAGTAGCATTAACTTGTTGGTGTTAATTTTTAATCCTACTTTTTTATTTTGAGATTGTAAGCTGATAATTCTATCCAAGATCTTATTGTCTTTTATGTTTTCCTTCCTCCAATCGATAATCTCAATAAGTCTGTTTTTACTTTTTAAAATTTGATTAAAGAACGAATCATTGTGCAATAAGTTGGCTTGAAACGCAAAAGAAATTTCATTACTGGAAGTTTTCTCAATGAACTCATCAAGTTCATTGATGGCCTCATTGTTGTAGTAATTCTCAGAATTTTCAACGAACTCTGTATTGCTGTAAACGCTCAGGCTGGGCACAATGCCAGCGGCATGACATGCCAGTGCTAACTTCAAATCACTGACCTTATTCATTGTCACACACAATATTGGATATGTAGATTTTAGCATAAAGATATTTACTAAGGATTATCGTTAAGTTTGCACACTTTGTAATTCTTGCCAAAAAGTGCCAAGCCATCGAGCTCACCGTGGGTTTGTCTAATTAATGGGCGCAAATTTTCTTTAACATAGTTTACTCCAGACATCCATATTTTATAAGCTGAAGTATTTGAATAGCCGGCTTCAAACCAACTATCAAATTCGCTAGTCCAGTCCCTGATAGCTTTGTCAGCCTGATACCATTCGTTATTCCATGTTGTATAGATTACTGACCTTAGCAATCTTTCATGATACAGTCGATATACTCTGTGATCCTTTGACATCTCATTTGGATCAAACAAATTTAAGTATTGAGGATTTGAACGTAGCCATGCTCTAACTACATATACTTGTTTTGTTATGATATCTAGACTGTAAGGACTCCAATAGAAAAAATCAACAGTTGTATTTGTATACTCATTTAAGTGCTCAGGCACTGGTATAATGTTGGCAGCTCTGTCGCTGAATCTGGTATACAGATAGTTGTCGTTTATATAAATTCTTGGCTTATCAACACCTAGGACTAATACCAGTGATTTACTTTTATCAAATTGTTTTCTTACATCACTTACATGCAGATAATTAAATCTCGTTACGTTTGCAGGATTAAGACCTTCTTTTCTTGTCAATACCCAGCTGGCATCTTTGGCTCCATTCATGTAATCAAACAAATGATCACTAAGGTCACATACTGTTATTTTTGTTTTTGGTATTTTGCCTACTATTTCCTTAAGGCGTGGTATGGTTTGTAAATGAAGTTCGGCGGCAGCATTTTCAGGTCTTAGATCGGTGTTGTCAATATTAGTAAATTTGTTATTAGCTTTATCCATGGTATTGACAATGATCTCATCTATGTGCAATCCTTGGCGAACAAAGCTCATTAGTATGTTGTGGCTGTCTGCACCGCCACTATAACTTAACATTACATAGTCGTAGCGTTCCCTAATCTCTCGACACCTTCGATCATAGAGTTGATCCAATGTTTCCATAGGCTCACGCCAATGATGACTGCCAAATATTTCATCATTGAAGTGCCATTTAATTGGATTTTTTGTTTTAATGGAATGAAATGCTGCCTGAATTTTCGATTCGAATTCCATGCCGCCACAAGTATAATATCCCAACCGTTTATCAGTTATCATGTGAGTATTTATAACCCATTAATAAATAACCTATATGATTAAGAATGCTATATTTCTAGTAGAAGAGATTATCGACGGACATCCAATCTCATTGTATGAGAAAGTTTCATGGAAACTTTATCAAGAACTAAAAAACGGGCCTAGGCCATTACTTTGGTTAACCGAAGTCCCACGGTTACTTAGTAGCTCTCAAAGTCCTTGCATTGAATTCATGACTGTAAAAGACTTTATGCAAGATGTTTCCAACGGAAGCTGGCCTGAAGATAGAAATGTATTCTACTATATTGCCTGCCGATACACTTTACAACTGACCAATCCAACCGACTTCTTACTAATAGACTCCGACGTTTTAAAATTTCTAGCCGAAAAAAAGATTCCTATAATACTAGATAGTAGTTGCGAACAAATCAATCATTACGAAGTAGGCTATGACTTATTTCAGCATCCCAAACACGACTGGATCTATGACAGGCCAGAACTAGAAATATTAAAACAGATACCTTTTATAATCGTAGGCAGCACAGATATCCCGTATGGTAAGAATACTGTCAGCAAAGTGGATGCTAAATTTACTTTTTTCCCTAGTGGTTTTTTCTTCTATAACTACAAAGGTAGCAAATACAATCAAAGCCTATTAGATCATCAACAAGATGTCCTAGACAGAATCAAACAAAAACAAATAAATGACCAAACGTTTATTTGGGAGATGTGGCATAATGAACCCAGGTGGTATCGAACCTTATTCCAACTTAAAGCAGAACACGAAAAACTAACCGGGCCTATAGGCAGGTATAGCAGACTTAATAAGTGTAGACAGCGATTGGTTAACTTTATGACCAACAATAACCAGCCGCACGGAGTATGCGCCGAAGCAGTTGGACATCCTTACTTTTCTTTCTTGGACAGCACACTTCTCGATTCCGCAGACGAAGTTAAGATCCTTAATACCACTGCACCGTGGCCGAGAGAAACGGACTGCAATTTTGTTTTGGACGATGTTGATACTATGTTTTATGTGGCTGCTGAAACATGCGAGCCTAGGTTCTATAATGACATCATCAATTCTACTTCTAATCTTACAGAAAAATCTACAATTAGAATTACATCTGGACAGGCCTTTATTCCCTTAGGCGGACAAAATCTAGGTAGTATACTAAAAGATTTAGGATTTAAGGATTTTAGAAAACTAGAATGGCATAATGAATCAAATGTATTTGATGAGATTGATTACATTCTTGATCGCATTAGGGATATCAGTTCGCTATCATTGTCTGCTAAACAAAACTTATATGAAGAGTGGAAAGAAAATTTAACACACAATTTCAACCACTATATTAACGTAGACATTGCTAAAGAATACCTACGTCATTTATACAATGCTAACTAATTGCGGACGTAGGAATTTTTTATTAGGCTTAAATGTGCCTATGATCTGATTTATCTTAGGTAGGTCTTCTGCTAATAAGGCAAGAGCAGAGAAGTTATGCGTTCTCTTTTTATCTGTTGATTCTTCAGGAAGTCTCCATGCACTCTTGCAAGTAGACAAATCAACCATGCAGGCAAACATGTCTGTTAAATGCCCGTCTTCAGATATATCAAATCGTAAAAGAATATAAAGAGGGGTCTTAAAGAAACCATTGCCGGTCCAAGTATTGCCTGTGCAAAAAGTAATCTTGCACTCTATTGGCGTTCCATTGTAGTCATAGTCTCTGCCTACGCCTTCGTCTTTTTCAAAGCCCGGCAATAAAGAATGCACCAACCTTGCAAATATTACATCAAGGATAGGTGCAACCATTTTAGTTTTTTCTTGTGTTTTTCTACCTTCGAAATATTCTTTAAAACTTTGTTCTACTAGAGATTCAAACTGTGGAAGTTTCTTTTCATTCCACTCTTTACAAAGTTCAGGTAGTATCTGTTTAATAGTTGAAAACAGTTCTTGCATAGTTGGTTCCTTTTGTTTAATTATAGAACCAACTCTAATTTAAGTCAACTGATTTTCTTCAAACCATTCTAGAAAGTCATGACAGTTATTCATTGTTAAAGGTACAAACTCTCTAGGAGCCTCTTCCAATTTAATGAAGTAATCTATTTTTAGCTCTTCGATGAAGTCCAGGATTTCTTGTTTATCAATGTTGCTGATCCATTCACTCAAGCCTGCTTCGGCGCTGGCAATTTTGTGTTTGAATTGTTGCTTGATTTTCTTTTCAGCTTCTTTAACATCAATGTCTTCGCCAATCCAAAGATTGGTAAACTCTTCTGTATACACTGGACCTACTGCCTGTTGGTATGCCGCAAGACGAGTGCGAACTTTGTCTAATGCGGCAATACCAATCTTGAAGTCCCGGGGCTTTTTAACGCCTGGGCACTTTCGGAGATACAGAGTATAGGGTCTCATTTTACAGGATATGAAGATTCTGGTTGACTGAGCTTATGCTTAGTACCATGCTTCATATAAGTCAGCACAAGACCGCTGGTAACTACAACAGGGTGAGCACCCAGGCTACCAAAATGGTCTTCAAACTGCTCCTTAAGACGAGTGTGAACCTTCTCGCTTTGTCCGTAGACTTTCTTAAGAATGTTACCAAACTCTACGTCAAAGGTAGAAGGCAACATCTTTCCTGTTTGCAATTCGGTTTGCTGATACAGTCGAGCCATAGCCAACATCATAATGCCGCGCACTTCTTCCTTGGGCCAAGTATCACGATGGAACTTTAGACTACGTGCAAGATAGATGCCTTTGATGCCCGAACTGGCCTGCACAAGATCATAAGCACCATAAAGGTGTTCAATGTGACTAATGTCGCCTGCTTTGTTGCTGGCTCGCTTCACTTGGCAGTTATTAGCATCAACGATGCTTTGAACTGTGACTGCTTCGGATTCGCCGCACTCCACACTAATCATGTGTGCATCATAATTGCTAACTGGGCGCTTGTTCTTTTTGTTGATGGTCAAGAAGCTACGACCTGCCTTGAGGATAAGAATCTTCTCTGCTTCTACTAGGCTATGTTCGTCATCGATGTCAGCTTCTGTGTACCACACTGGAATATGTGACCAGCCCATGCGATCACAGACACGAGTAGTATGATGACCGTCCCAAAGCAAATACTTGCCAGTTTTAGGATCCTTGATAGCACAAGGAACAATAATCATATCTGGTTGGAAATCTACTTCAATCTTTTCCACGTGATTGGGTGCTACATCTCGTTGAAAGCGAGGGTCAATACCCGAATCAGTCATTGGTGCCCATGCAAATTGAGGGACTTTTAGCTTACGTGGGTCAACACTACCACGTGGAATTGCACTGGCTCCCAGCACGGCTGAAACTGCATCGCCAATGTCATCGCTAGGGATGATACCGTTTGTGTAATTACGTGCCATTGTGCGTAGATCAATGGCCGCATCTTCCATATCAAACTGAATGGAATACTTTGAAAGGAACGCCTTAATGCGTTGTTCTTTCTGTTTGGTCTTGCTGAGTTTAGTAACTTTGGTTTTCACAGGAGTCTTTAAAAATTGAGAAACGTTCTTTTTTGCTTTAACAGTTGCCATGATATAGTTTAGTCTAGTTGAATTAAAAAGGGAGGATTTCTCCTCCCTGCTAGTTTAGCACACTTCTGCTCGCTTCAGGATAGTTGTCTCTGCAAGACGCTTCCAGTTGTGAGCACTCATCTTACGCAGGTCTGCAATCTTGAGCACGGTACGCAGGCTCAGTTCACGCAGACGACTACGTTGTTGCCACACATAGTCAACAACTTCTTCGGCAGCACCGTCTTCGAAGTCGTAGCTATCAAGCATACCGTCACGCACAATCTGCTTGATACGCAGGAACTTGTCACGCTGGGTATCCAGGGTCAAGTCCAAGTAGTGGCAACGGCTTTCCAAAGCATCCAAGTGATCCTTGAGCTTCTTGCTACGAACGTGCTCGAACTTGATGTTAGTGATGAAAATCACACTACCACGGAACTCGAAGCGATCCGGTACACCTTCACGACGCAACATGCTGGAGTCAGTGTTCCAAGAAATGTAACGCTTCTTGCTAGAGTCCAGAGCAGCCTTGAGAATGTTCAACGACAAGTCGTCAAGCAGAATGCTGTCGCAGTCATCAAACACCAAGACATTGCCAGCGTCACTAAACTTGAACAGTTTAGCATACAAACCAATGGCACTCATCGCACCTTTAACAACTTCAAAACGGTTCTTGCGTTGAGCCATCTTGTCAAACAGGCTAGCCTGCTCAAGCACCTTCTCAACACCAAAGCTCTTGCCAACGCCGGGAGGGCCGCTGACAATCATAGCACGAACAGCACCAGTGGTAGTGCCTTCTGCCATTTCGTCAAGGATATCAAAACGCTCACGAATGCGCTCAATAGCGGCTTCTTCGCTTTCAGTATAAACTTCGGGTTCAGCAGGCTTAACAATGCTGAACACACTACCGTCATCTTTAGCAGCCTTGCTTCGCTGGCTGTCTGTCATATCTGCTACACTTGAACCTGCCACTGTAATATCCTCCATTGAGCGAACTTTAACACGAATAGACTTGCCGGGATAGCCCAAAGAGCCATCATCTTCAACAGTCACATAAGAACCCTTAGCACCCTGCTTGAGGTCTGCAACAAGTCGGAACGTTTGGTTCTTAACTTTGTTGCCACGATACTCGCCACGCAGAATAGTTACTTGAGCCATTTGGGAAACTCCTGTTTCGTTTACGATAAGTCTATTATACTGTCTTGTCCAATTTGTGTCAATTAACGAGCATTGCCGCTAACTAGCACAATTTGAACGGTTTTTTGCTTGTTTTTCAGCATATATGTATTATATGCCCAAACCCAATTTGTGTCAATTAAGCAAAAAACGCTGTGGCTTCTGCTTCAAAAACACGAAAAGCCTGCAATGTTTTTTGCGTTTGGGCCATAGGGTTCGTTTTAACGAACTTCAAAAATTCCAGAAAGCCCATACCCAAAAAGTCTGCGTCTTTTTGTAAAACTGAAATTGCTGTAGTGAGTTTCATATAAATCCTGTTTTGTTACGCTATGTATGTATTGTATAGCCAAAACCAATTTATGTCAATTAACCCAAAGTGGTGTCTTCCATACCAGCAACCCTGAGCTTGGTAATATTGTTGATTTGAAATTGCTTGGCATCAACTGCTTTCATCAAACCAAGATACTTGTTACGTATCATAGCAAACTCATTGATCAATAACTGCCACTGATACACTTCGGCGTCGCCGTCTACATACTTTTCAGCATCACGACTACTCAGTGCTCTGTTGTAGTTTTCAATAAACTTCTTAAAGACTTCGCTACGCTTTTTTCTCAGCTGGATGTTGAGCCATTCTAAGATGGCTTCTATTTCTTGCAGTTGGTTGAATCTGTGTTCAACGATACCAGGCATGAGCCTAGCATTCATTTCTAAATTACCTTTAAGGCTAGTTTCTATCCTAGCCCCTTGTAATTCGGATTCAAAATGCGAAATGGCATCGGGCAATGCCGAAACATCGTCCGATACCCTTCTGTACCAATTAATCATTCGTCATCGTAGTCAGAATCGTAATTGTCTTCTTCATAGCCGTCATCTTCATCGTAGTCAGAAGTGCCATAAATGTCAGCAATTACGGTATCAAGAACGTTGTCGTTGCCTAGCAATTCTCCACTGACACTGTCCATGTCATAGTGATTTTCTAAGCTACGCAGTAATGCGCTGGCAGCGTCATATCGTTCTTTTTTGTCAATGTAGGTCTTTACACTTGTCCAGACATCTACTATAAGATTTACTTCATCTTCATGCAACATGGTTCTCTTATTCTCCATCGGTTCCAGTCGCTGTATTTACTTCTTTAGTCAAATCTCTTAGCATTATGTCTGCCATTACTTTATCCAAGAGTTCGTTAGTCCAACCTTTACGCATGGCTTTAAATACTTCACCGTCTTTGGTTGTGTAAAGATAACTGTTACCTTCACGCTTGAGCAGGCCTTTTTCTTCCAGCATGTCAAACAGACCACTATAAGGACTCATACCTGTTGCATAAGGGATCTTAACATATACTGATTCAAATGGCTTGGCATAACGAGTCTTCATAACTTTACAGGCAGCACGAATACCCATTACTTGACTACCAGTCTTGTTACCATCTTCGTCTTCTTTTAGCTTTAGCTTACGCATAGCAACCACGATAGAACTCGCATAGATAAAGCCCTGTCCGCCACTGATTTTATCATCTGGATCAAACATGTCCTGGCTTGCGTAGGTGTGATTGGTAGCAACTAAACCAATGTTTAAATTACCAAACATGTTTACACAGTTACGGACTAGTGCTGTCAATGCCTTAGGTTTACGACCCATGTCGCCTTTAAGGTCGCCTGCTTCGAATTGGTTAACGTCTGTAGGTGTTAACAACATACCCAGGCTGTCAACAACAAACAAAACCTTAGGGCGGTCTTCTTCGGCTAATGCCTTGTAATCTGTTACAAACTTAGTAACAGTTTTGGCTACGTCATCAATCATAGCCATGTTTAGCTTGAGCAATTTGCTTTCGCTGGTATCAACTCCTAGTGCATGAAGCCATGCTTCGTCTAGGGCGTTTTCGCTGTCAATTAAGACAACATAAATGCCCTGCTCTTGTGCGTGACGCACCAAGTTACCTGAGCAGATGTAGCTCTTACCTGCACCGGACTCGCCGGCAAACACAGTAACCTTGCCCATTGGAACTCCTTTAAAGAAGTCTCCGCTAATCAAATAGTTAAGTGTATAGTTACCTGTGCTGATCCAATCTGTAGGATCATTGAAACCAATACTGAGTCCATCAATACTCTTAGTGATTTCTTTTCTAAATTTACTGACATCAAACGGTTTTGTCATTTTGTTCTTCCTTTTGTTCTCGGTCGTAGACCATAATCATCCTAGTCAACGGTTCCATTTGTTTAGCAAAGTGATCCGGCATGTCCCTGCACATTAATTCCAAATGATAATCATCTGGCCAATGACGTAGCAGTCCATGGGCACGTTGTCTAACAATTTTTGGCACTCTTGGTGTCATGTGCGGACTTAGTAGTTCCATAAGAAATTTCTTTGTCTGCACAAGACTACGGTATCGTTCGTCTGGTAGTGTCATATCTTCTCTACTCTGTGAGAGTCTACGTTTTTTAAGCATCGATTAAACAAGGGCCGAAGCCCTTGTCTTTACTTTTGCTGACGATTGCGAATCATTGCAAGAATGTCGTTGACATTCTTTTTGCCTTCTGGTGCTGGAGCACTATCAGCTTCGAAAGGAGGATCGTCATCTTCAGTATCAACTACTGCGGGCTTGGCAACCACTGCGGGCTTAACTGCCGCAGGAGCCTTTACCGGAGCAGGAGTGTCATCATCGCTGGCAGCAGGTGCATTACCTACGCTAACGCCTGCGGGACGGAAGTATTGACCCCAACGTTGAGGATCATACAATTCGCCATCGACACTGGCCTTAAACATGTCATAAATGACATCAACTTCTTCCTTAGTAGGCTTCTTAGGCATAAAGTCGTTGAGATTAAACAGGCCATGTGTGGCAACTGCTTGTAGTTCAACTTCGGTTAGGCCGCGCTCGCGACGAGCAAAGCTACTGGTGCTGTAGTCAGCATATTGACCTTTGGTGGTCTTTGTCAAACGGAAATCTGTACCGTTTTCGTAGTCTGTGAATAGACTTTCCATTTCAGGATCCATTAGAGCGCCTTTAACAATGTTAAAGATGCTGGGGTTGATAATCAACCTACGGATTGGATTTTCTGGAATGTTTTCTTCCTGCAGGCTGCTACTAACAACAAAGCCTTGGAAGATGTAGCTCTTCTTTTTCCAATACTTACGGCCTAGATCCTCTAGACTCTTATCCTTAAACCAGGGACGAATCTCTGCATGGATTGGGCAAGTTTCTTTCCACATTTCCATACAAGGAACGGTTACTGTAACTCGCTTGCTTTCATCGCCGCCTTTAACGCCGGCAAACTCCAAACGAATCATTTGACGCTCACGCCAAGGGAAAGTGTTGGTATCGTCTCCATCAGGAAGGAAACGTAGAACTGCTGTGGAATTTTCTGGGATGTTCCAGAAAGGGAAGATTGCGTTGTCGCCGCCTGCGGTCTTGTTACCGCTCATTTTGTTTTCTTGCTCAAGTAGTCGAGCGCGAATTTCTGCTAGTGTAGCCATAGTTTTTCTCCAAAGTTAAGCCAGGGTTAAAAAAGTTTTGTTGCCTGGATCACTAGACACTCCCGTCTAGTGAACGTATATTAACAGACTATTGCCTGTTAGGTCAAGAGCAATTTAGCCAAATGGACAAACTGCTCTTAAAATTATTTATAATGTTATTTCAAAATTTCTTCTAAGCTGAATTTCTTCAATGCTGATTCGAACATGGCACCAACTTCAAAACGGCTGTCTTCCATTGTGGCCTGACGACTGCATTTACCAATAATACTGCGAGTTAGGTTTTCCACTGCCATTGGATCTAGTCGACCTTCAGCAACGTGATCCTTAATTTGGCTTAGGCTTTCACGAACTTTTTGGTCTTCCAATACTGGTAATACCATATTGATTAATTCAGTAGTATTAACTGTTGGGCTTTCGTAGACAACCATGCTGTTAAATTCTAAGTCTGGGATAGCACTTACAGGAATAGATGATGCTTCTTCTACTTGTTGTTTTAGTTGTTCAAATGTTTCTGTTGCCTGTAGTTTTGATTGATATTCTTTTAGGTATCCATTTAGTTTTGGTAGTAAAGAGCCAATGCTTTCGTCAAATACGTTCTTGGTTAGTTTTTCCTGTAGTGCTTCCAGATTTGTTTCGTCTTGCTCGTGTATATCACTCATTAGCTGTTTTGGGTTATAACGTCCTAGCAGACCTTTGATTTCACTTAATCGTTGTCCAACTGCAAACTGAACGTCATTGGCTTGTTCTTGTAGGCCGTTTGATTTGATGTAACGAGCAACCTGTAGAAGTTGATTACGCTCTTCGCTTAGGCTGATAATCTTTTGACCAATTTCATCATAGGTTAAGCCACCTTCGCTAACGTGCTGAACCATAGTGCGAGCACCTGCTAAATGGACGTGAGGATAACGGAATCGTTCTCCCTGAGCATTTTCTATAAACAACGCCTTGATGTTGCGGCTACGACTGCCACGAACTTCTTCATTAACAGGTTTGCTGTGTCTTATGATAAGTTTGGCACCTTCTGTTTGTTGATAGCTGGTCTTCATTGATCCAGCAGCTGGCGTTAAACTTTCTTGAACTTTTAACATATTATCCACATCCTTTGGTTCGATATCCTTGCCTGTATAAGGTCTAAGGTCAACTCCGAGTATAAATTTTTTAGCAATACCATTGCGTATGGTATTCTGCAACTTTTTCATTTTAGCAGGGTCTGTATTTTCGCCGTATTTAATTTTAATTACATTGTCATCTTCGTTAATTTCTACGGTAAATTTTTCATCTGTGCTGTAAAAATAACGACCTTTGTTGGCGTTAGCTGTTTGCTTGCCTTTTTCATCAAATACAGTAATACTATGACCAAAACCTTTAAGCTGGTCAAAAATTCTATCTGCTACTGTGCCGAAATCAATTGCCATACGTATATTTAGCCGTTTCCTTATAAAATGCCAATGGGCATGGGAGCCACAAAATCTGTGCTACTGCGCTCTACTAAACGACTGTAGGTTCGCTCGTCATATTTCATTAAATGCTCAACCAGCCTAACTACTAGAATTGTAGCCATTACAAGGTCATCTGTTTCGCCTTCTTTGGCAGCAAAACTAGCACCGTGAGCTACAAAAGTTTTTAGCTCTTGAATTAGATTCTTACTCTTTGGAGTCATCTTATTGGACTCGATGTAGTATTTGAGCTTGGTACAGGCAGCGATTTTACTCTTGTTTGTAGTGTTAAAACCCCTGCGTTTGCTGCCTGGCTCACTGAGGAAATATCCTGGAATACGTTCTTCACCGTATTCGGCAATGGCTACTAGAGCTGCTTCGCCCAGTGTGTTATTTTCTACACTCCAATACAGATTATCGTTGTCGATACCTGCATCCTTAATGTGCTCTAGGATAGCAATCAAAACTCGTAATTGTCCACGGATGTCTGTTTTATTATGTTGCCATTCGGCTACTTGAACTAAGTCCGGTAATCTAAAAATTTGAATGGCAGCAGGGTCACTGCCCGTACCCAGACTAGGATCCCATGCAACTGCATAGGTGTATTCCTTTTCAACAGGCATATAAATTCTAAGCTGTCCTACTTTGCTTATAGGTTCAATATAGGTTAAATTGGTCAGTATCATACTGCTGATCAATGTTTCGTCAGCAGTAATAAATTTACATTCATGTTCGCGAAGGAAACGTTCTTCCCCAATTTTACTACGTTCTACTTTGCCCCATTCTTCGTCTCTGTCAGGATGGTCGTTCCATATATACTTGATACTGGCAAAGCCGTTGCGTCCTAGCTTTTGTGGATTACCGTATTCGTCTATGTTCTTAGTAGCTTCATTCCAAATTTGTGCGAACTGGTCATTGTCTTGGTTAGGTGTGCTTGTAATAATACACTTACCACCTGTTGCCAGTGTCGGGCTTAGTGCTGTCCAAAACTCTTTGGCAATGCGTGGTGGCACGAAGGCGAACTCGTCTAGGTATACCAATGTAATACTCATACCACGACCAGTATTTTCTGTAGTTGTAGCACTGACGATACGACTGCCATTATCAAAGTCAATACTACCCTTGTTATAACTTGTGGCGCCTGCTTTGATCCATTCAGGCAAGTTCTCATACATGAAACGAACACGTTGCATAATTTCTTGAGAACCGGTGTATTTGTGTGCGGCAATTAGAATTGTGCTGTCTGGTACAAACATTGCGTACCATAGCAAGTAACCTGCGGCACAAGTTGACTTACCCATTTGTCGTCCCAGCATGTTAATACTGTAACGATTTTCGTGGTAACAATTAATTAGCTCAACTTGATAATCATAGAGTTCGAATCTAACACGACCTTTTGTGGGGTGTTGAATCCACATATACTCACGAATAAAATATACGGGGTCAGTAGCGGCTTTTACAATTTCCGCTATCTGAAGGTCCGTATATTTTTCTTTTTTGTAAGGTTGCTTTACAAGAACCGGTGTGCCGCTCATTTGCCTGATTTAAATCGCTTGTATTCCTCGAGCATAACGCTTTCGCTCATAGGATTGTCGCCTTGTCCTGGGGCACGACGATCGCCATAACCTTCACGGCCTTTACCTGTTCCCTTTAATCCCCAGTCGCGAATATCGCCATAGGCTTTGGGTTCTTTTTCGTTGGTAGCGGCAGGAGTGTTGCCCCATGCTTCTTCGACTTCTTTTTGTTTACCTTCGTCGGCAGCAGGTTCAGCTTTCTTAACTTCGGCCTTGCCAGGAATACCGGCTAGTTTCATAACGTGAATGATTTCGTCTGGAGTATCTGTTGTCATACTTAGATTACTGTCGCCATTACGAATTGTTAATGTAAACTGTGGCTTTTCTTCTACTGGCTCTGCAGGACCATTTTCCTGTCCTGGGTATGCATCAGCGGCATCATCATAGGCGCCGGCCATTGGAGACAAATTAATGCCAGCACTCGGAGCAGTTAACGGACTCATTTCCATATCGCCACATTCGTCAATTTTCTTTTCGCTGTGGTCATGATCATCGCAGGTGCAGGGATCTTTGCCACAGTCGGAGCAGGCAGCTTCTAATACATGTTCTTTGCCATCGCTGGTCTTAAACTTAGTGCCTGGTTTAGCACCTTGAGATTTAAGTTGTTGAACTTTTTGTGCAAACTCGTTGCCTTCTTCTACGTCTTCTTCTTCAACTTTTTGATTGCCTTCTTGAATGGCTAACAAACCACGTAGAACATTTTCAATGTCTTCGTTGGCCTTAGTCTGCTTAGGAGCAACAGCGACTTCTTCTTTAACGCCAGTTTCGATGGCCTGTAGTTTAGATAATATGTTTACTAGATTCATGATTAATTCCTTTTTGCTACAGGACTCTTTTTATTAGTCGCTGCACTATCACCGATTTCAGGACTAGATGCTGGAACATCGGGATCCTTGATAACCTTAGGTGCTTTTAGTTCTTTCTTGCGGTCGTCGCTGAGTTTTTTCAATTCTTTTAAGAAAGCACTATTATACTTGTCACCGAACAGTTCACTGGCTTTCTTTTCTGGTGCTTCGTCTTTGGTATATTCAGTTCCGAGAATAGCTGTTTTCTTTTCGTCTTTAAACTTTTCTTCCTCTTCGTCATTTTCAGCTTCTAATTCACGTGGTTCATTGGCCATACGGACAACAATCTCCGACTCGCTGATGCCTAATAAACGAACTAGTTCTTGCTTTAACATCTCTGGGCTAACTGGCAAGTTAGCAGTAAAGTCGATGATATAAACTTCTGCCATGTCCATGTTAGGAAAGTCTAAAGGACGACGCTGTAAAATAGTCTTGCTGGGGCGACTGATTTTCTCAGCATCATACTTTTCTAAATGCTTCTCGATGCGGTCGCAGATTTCATCGCCACAGTCGCAGGCTAACTTAATGCGAACATCATGTTTTTGTTGTAGGGTTTCTATGTATTCTAATAGAGTTTTCATGCTATTCTCCGATACTGTATTTATCTTAAGTTATTTCTTCTTTAAGTTTTGATTTATGAGATTTAAAATAGCATTACGATCTGTGCTAAGTTCACCTGGTTTGGCAGCATCATCACCGTCATCTTTGCCTAGATCCTTTTGTAATCTTGCCAGACGTAGCTGTAATTCAACCATTTTTAACTTCTTATCTAGCTTAGTGGTTTTAGCAGTGATGGCATTACTCATCATTGTGCTGGCTACTTCAAATATTTTGCCAGCATTTCTGTCATCTATATTAAACCCAAGGTCCATGAGCTTTTGATAGCTTTCCATGGCTTGGTTGGCATAATTATCCAAATCCCTGTCTTCTGTTTCTAGCCCACGAACTTGTGGCAGTGCTTCGTCGATTTTACTGGCTACACTGAGCTGATCTTTGATCTTTGTCAGTGTGTCTGGCATGGCCACTACTTCTGCTATGGGCAAGGGTTGTTGGTCCTCGTTGACGCTTTCACTGCGATCTGGTTCTGCTGATTCTACATTAAAAAAATCTTCTAGCTTTTTAGTCATTTTCTTGTTCGCTTTTGTTTGGGCTTGCTTCTTGGTTGCCAGTTATTGTATATATCCTCTTCGGTGAGAATTCTGAATTTGAGTCCATGCTTCTGACACCAGGCTTTGCAGGCTTCCCACTTGGCCATGTTAAGAACTACTGCGGCCTTTTCCTGCTGTGTCTTTGCCATTTCTAATAGGGCTTGACCACGTGGCTTAACTTCAATTACTTCGCTGATCTTTTTACCGTTTTTATCTTGATAGGTTATTAAAAAATCAGGATAGTAAGTAGTATCTCTGCCAGTAAAAGGATTACGATAGGGTATGCGTAGGCTTTCGCTGGCCCATGCTATTACGCTGGGATGATTATCGCAGAATCGCATTACTGTTAATTCCCACCCACTGCGGTATTTGGGGCTATTACCGCCTATATACTTTTCAGGATTAGTAGGAGTAAAAAATCCTTGTGTGTAATTATTGGCCATTTATTTTATGCAAGTCCGTATAAGGATTTAGTGGCGTCGTAGTTTTGATTAACTTCTGCTTGGCTTAAAACTCGGTTATAAAGTCTTACCACACCAAGTTTGCCTTGGAATGCGTTACCTGTAGCAAAGTTTGTGGTTTCACTGCTTCCAAAATTCAAATACCAACCAGGTGATGGAGGACCCCATGATATACTGGTGTCGCTTGATTTGACTTTATTCAAATAAGCATAAGCTGTGTTTGATCCGTTGTAGACTCTGATCAACTGATACCAATTATTCAGCGAAACAGTACCACCACCTACACGGTTTATACCACCGGTGACAGCCTTCCATAGCATAGCATTAGTGAGATAAAACGGGCCTGTCTGATAAACTTCTAAACCTGTAGCATGATAATTTGTGTTTGTTGGTCCTGTGCCAGTGTCGCTAAACACTGCACCGGCAGCACTAGGGCTAAACCATATTTCTAAACTGTGCTGCCAACCACTATACAAGGTAGCCAGATTACCAGTTTGAATACTTTGCGTGCCAGTAAATGAAAACCAATTGCCAGCGTCTGCAGGGCTACCTGATATTGTAGCATTGACTCCACTGGGTGACAGGTCATATAAGGTTGTGCCGCTGCCAGAATAACTAGCAGAATTGCTAGGATCGTAGTATAGTTCTAGTCCTGAACTTACCGGTAAGGCAGCAGGAGGTGCTTTACGACCCGATACAAAGAAGCCACTAAAAGTACCAAACATATTAGAACCCAGTTAACTGGCCCAGAACAAGATAGGTTCCGCTGGAATTCAGTATGCTTAGTGTTACAACATCAGTTCTGCTTGCTGTTCCTGTTGGTGTTGTATTTCCTTGCCAGTTAATAGTCTGTGCTACGCCTGCAATTTGTAATGCGTTTGGAATATACGCTGTTGCACCTTGTGTAATAACAAATGTAACCGTTGTTCCGTAACCCGAATCTAATGATAGGTTAGTTAGGTTGGCAGTGAAGTTTGCTGTTTGTCCGCTTATCTTAAAAATGTTTCCATTAGTGCAGTCGAAGGAAATAGTACCATTAGTAACTGCTTGGGTAGCAAACTTTTCACTTATGCCTTCTATTTTTATTGGCGAAGAAATAGTGGGTGTCAGATATCCAGCATCGTTGGTTAGTGAGCTAACCAGTGTAGGAATAATTAGTTTATCGGTTAAATCATTATAACTGCCAGTTGTTGCCACCGTAGCTAAACTTGGCTTATTTTGTAAATCATTGTAGCTACCTGTCGTTGCTACTGCGGCTAATGTGTTGCCATTTATTCTAATCGTGCCGGCGGCTACAAGATTTAAGTCGTTACCGCTTTCAATAACAACTGGACCAGTGCCAGTAAATTCTAATTGGTTAACATTAAGAGCATTAAATGTAACTGTGTCTGTAGTATTAAGGCTTTGATTTGGTTTATTAATTAAGTTGTTGTAGTCTGTTGTTCCTGGAGCACCAGTATCGCCTTTATCTCCTTTAGGGCCTTGCAGTCCCTGTGGGCCTTGCGGGCCAGGTGCTCCGTCTGCGCCGGCAGGGCCTTGCGGACCTGTTGCACCCATCTCGCCGGTGTCGCCTTTATCTCCCTTAGGGCCTTGCTCTCCTTGCGGGCCTGCAGGGCCTTGCTCTCCAGTATCGCCTTTATCTCCCTTAGGGCCTTGATCTCCTTTTGGACCAGGTGCGCCGCCTGTGCCTTCTTGTCCTTGTGGGCCTTGCTCTCCGGGATCTCCTTTGGGTCCTTGCAATAATTCTGGCTTGTCAGTTAAATCGTTGTAGGAAACTTTATTCCAAGTTAAATCTGTACCATCATAATATAAAAATGCTGGCAGTCTTACTGCAATAGGAGGAATGTCTAAATCAAATACACTAGTGGGACGATAATCTAAATCGTTATAGTTACCTGTTTCTGCTACGCGAGACAGTGTTGGCTTATTAGATAAGTCATCGTAGGAAACTTTGTTCCAAGTTAAATCAGTACCATCGTAGTATAAGAAAGCAGGTAAGTCTATGGCAATAGGAGGAATGTCTAAATCAAATACGCTAGTGGGTCTATGTTTTAGGTCGCTGTAATCGCCTGTTGTAGCTACAGCGGCCAATGTAGGTGTGGTATAACTTATAACACCAGTAGCAGGATCATATATTATGTCGCCAGTGGCGCTGATGGTTACTGGTTTATTTGTTAAATTATTGTAATCGCTAAGGTAAACAAAGTTATTATCTAGTTCGTCCTTGGTCAATCTTGTTTCTTTATTTCTTCGCAGCGTTAGCGCCATGACTTCTCCTTATTCTACGTATTCCGGATCAACATAATCAAAGTCGACATAATCATTTTTAAGGACCAATGGTCCGAAGCCGGTCAGTTGCGATGTTACCATCGATGGTATATTTGATCTATCTATATAGCCAATTTGGCTACTGTTTGTTCTTGCTCTATTCAGTTGTATATAAACATCGTTGTCAAACTTTATACCATTTGGACCAATGCCTTTTAGCAGTTGGTCTAAACTTAGATTAACTTGTTCGCTGATGTTGATCAAAACTTTAGCCAAGAATTTGGCTTTTTCGAGTTCGATACCTAGTTTTAAAAGTCGGCCATAGACTATGTCGTATTTTGCTGTTTCCATAATACTATTTATGGTTATGCAGCCGGTGGAAGGTCACTGCCTGGTGCTTCTATAAGGTCGCCTGTCTGCCATTGGAATTGGCGTCTTGGGATAGGTATCTCAGGAGTTTCAGAAGGTAACGTTCTTGCTACTGGGGGATCTTGAACTGCCGGGCCAGGTAACGCTGCTTTTTCTCCAGAATAGGTAACACTTTCGTACCTAAAACTTAATTGCCATGTTACTGCTTCGCTGGCGCTATAATCTAATGTGTCATGCTGAACGTCAACTATTTTAGGACGCCACAATGTTACCATGCTTTTGTTCTGTAACTCTGACTCGTCGATGGTTCCCATACGGCCCGTAGTACCATAAAACCTTGTTATTTCGATTTTATCTATAGGACAGTCTGCATCATTGGCCAATAACTTTAAGCCGAAGTTGTCGAAGCCTTTCCTTACACTTTTTGTTTGTTCTGCTAGACTGCCACTGATAATGTTCATGTAGGCAATAATAAAATTTTGAAATCTATTATCCAGTGTATCATTGAATGATATACTGATAGGTTCAAAAACTATTTTAGTGGGTATAAGTTGTCTTACATTATAAGCATTGGCCACTTCTGTTTCAATGCTATACTTTGGAAGCTCAACCGTTCTTACACAATCAAATATCAAACGAGCAGGGGCATTTGCGCCCCCTAGTTGCTCGGTATACTTACTGCTAAAAAATTCAACTTTAAAATGATACTTAGTGCGGGCTGCTTTGAGCCCGCCTAAGTTATACCATTTCATAGCGTCTGTGAGTGCCGCCATGTTTTACGCTACCTCCAGATTATGAAGTTGCTTTGTTGAAGCTACGTGTATTCATTGATGTGTCTGTCAAGCCACCTGTTGTTGTAGCAGATGTCTGTCCAGCATCATGGATATCAGCGCCATCATAACGGATCTGTAGTGTAATAGTCATTACATCGCTGGTAGCATAGTTATTTTCACCGTAGTTAACGTTCTGAATAAAACAGCCGTTTAAACTCCATGTTTCTACAACTGCGCCGGAATCTCCCTGACTTCCATCTAGCTGTTCAATAACCATACCAAACTTATAGTCAAAGCCAGAAGCAGGTGCAGACTGAGCACCATGATTCAACTGCTTTTGTAACTGAGATGCTACCATTCTAGTAACAGTGTTGTTAATATCATCTCTTAGTGTAAGAGTGATAGGTTCCCAGGTATGTTTGGCAGCTAGATATGCTCTACTGTTGTAAGAGTCCAGGGTAATTTCATCGTGTGTTAAACTTGGTCGTGTAACACTAATTGCATTTTGCGTCAATGCAATAACTCCACCTGAATCTCTTCCAAAATTATACAAGTTAACTCGGAATCTATATTGGAGCTTAGGCATAGCCATTGTATTGCTGCCTGTTGGGACTCCGTATTGTGTTAAATCTGCCATGTGTATTCTCCTTCGGCTATATTATTTATCATACTGATAACTCGCCGGTATTGACCACACGGATCGGAATGTAGATAAATTCAGCAGCCTTGACTGGCTCAATGGCTACGTCAATCCACAATTCGTTTCTGTCAATTCTGGCAGGGGTGTTGTTTGTTTCGTCACAAACAACGATGAAGTCATATACGGCTCTCTTAGATAGTAGCTCGCCTAGGAAACCATCAAATACCTGTTTAGCATTAGCACGGGTAATTCTGTCGTTAGGTTCAAATATGAACGGACGAGCAAGAGGATCAAAACGCTCACGTAGGTAAGCAATCAATCTTGCAACGTTTACACGATCCAGCGCACTAGAGTATGGCTGTAATGTCTTCTGACCGAATACAAACAGACCTTGTCCTGGGAAACGTGCGATTGGGTTAATACCAACTCTGCTACCGTCACCGTATAATGTATCGCGTTGACCATTTGTTAATGCAACAGGAATAAATTCACCTTCGTTATTTAAGTAACCAACGTTAGTTGCGTTTGTTACTACACCGCGTGTTAGACCTGCAGGAGCAAACCAAGGATAAGCAACTTGGTCGTTGTAAGCGATTGTTCTTAGAACAATGTGACTTGGAGGAACAACAACGTCATTGCCGTCTAGGTCGCTGGTAATAGCTGCACCTGGATAGTAGGCTGCGGCTGTGTTTGATGTTGTTAGTAGACCGTCTTCGCCGTTTACTACGGCATTGTTTCCACTCATCCAGTCTAGTAACTTCTGTGCTTGTGGTTCTAGTCTGTACGGAGTATCAACTACGATAAACGCTGTCTCTTTACGATCCACGTTCAAGCTGATCATTTCGTCTAATAGCTCAGGATAACCTGGGGCTGCGATTACTGTGAAGAATGTCATTTCTTCACGGATCTGTGTGTTTTCGTTAACTACTTCTTGCATAGCACGAACTACTGCTTGACGCTGTGCCTTACGTAAAGTAAATGGACGACCGTCTGGACGATTGCCGCTGTATGTATTCCATACACCAGTTGTAGCATCATAACGCTTAACGTTACCTGTAGAAACAATGCTGTTCCATAAGAACATACCGTCTGGATATACTAGAGGATCTGGTGCTTCACTATCAACTGGGCTTGCGCCGCCACCGTTGCTGGTATCTGCTGCTACTGTTGTTAGGTCAGCAAAGACTACACCGTTTGGTGTTGTTTGATCTGTAGTGTCGCGCTCAACCCATGTGCTGCCATCGAACTGATGAATACGTGGATAATTTTCTAAATCGCTACTGTCGACCCAAACATCACCAGCACTCGGTGAGCCAGGCTCTGATGCATCGATTGTGACTGCGCCACTTACTGGTTCCCAGCGTCCGTTTGACTTCATGTATAAGTCTGCGGCTAGTGCTGTGCTATACCATATTGTGCCATTTGGAACTGCGCCAGTTGGAGCAGTTAGACTAGCTGTTTCATTTAAAGTAGACCAACCACTTCCTGTATAAACTCTTAATTGGAAGTTTGCTGTTCCACCGGAAATTCTAGCATACACTTTGCCTGCTGTCAGAGCACTACCAAATGCTGTTGCGGCACTGGCATCATCTGTGTATGAGTTAACTGTTTGACTTACCCATGGGCTGCTGGCAGGAACGTTAGCTGCTACATATTTCTTTAGGATGGCCTTAAAGCCTAAGTTAGGAGCTGTTGTTTTAACCCACACATCACCTACTGCTGTTGCGTTAGGAATGTTGTAGTGAGGAGTTACATATACACTCTTGCCTAATCCTGCATTTGTAACTGGAGTCCAATTGCCTGCTACTTTTTTATATGCTTGATAGCTAGATACGTTGCCAGTAACAACAACGGCATACTCTCCATTGCTGCCTATGCTAGGCTGTGGAGCACCTGTTCCTGAAACAATGTCAGCTGTGTCTGTTATTAAAATAGGATTCTTAGAAACCCAGCTACTTGTTCCTGTTGATGAAGCTTCGAAAATACCCCAAGATGAAGCTGAAAGGTCCAACCAGTAAGTATTGTTTGCTGGAGCACCTGCGGGTGCATATGGTTGAGGTTCTAATTGTGCAAGATCAATATTAGCACGTAGAACATAAGCACGATTAGCAAGGCCTAGATAGCTATATGCTGCCATTAGACCGTATTCATTGGTCTCTGCACCGTGAATTGGTGTACCGTCAATTACTTTGAATTGGGGTTGACCAAATAGTTCAACTAATTCGCGTTGACTTGTTAATAGATAAGGCTTACCGGCATTAGCAGGAGTAGTTCCTTGAGCATAGCCTGTTGCGCTTAAATTTTTCTTATTTGTGTCTGTAGCAAGAATGATTAACGGAACTGTGCCTTGTCCTGCACTTCCATATTGACTTTCGTCGGTAACCGATACCGCTACGCCTGGGGATACTAATGTAGCCATCTTGTTCTCCTTAATGAGTTACTATTATTTAGTAATTTTCGGAGAAAAAGGGGCTATTTAGTCAAATTGCTATTTTCAGTGATTCTGGTTGCACCAATAAACTTACCTGTTTATACAAGTGGTCAATAGTGCTGTTGTTATCAACAATAGTATCAAACTCGGTGGCGGCCCAGCTATACTCGCTGGCATGTATGCCAGCCTTTTGTAAAGCATCCTTGCCTAAAGCCCAACCTATTGTGCTAGGGCCACTCATATAAGCCTGTGCAGACTTCATCCAGTCTGGGTCTTTGCCACGCACTACTCTGATGACTAAGCCGCCTTGATTTTTAATAGCTTTGATTTCATTAGGAAAACGACAGTCGCTGATTACAATGTCGTCTTTTGTTTTACGCAGTTTATTTTCTAAACTAGCAATCCATATGTCGTCATGAAAATGATTACGCAAAACTTCGGTGCCCCAATACTGTAGAACCCAACGAGGAGTCAGTGTAGGAATTTCTAGTCTGTCCGCCCACCACGGATCTACTTGTTCACGCCATTCCCGGGCTTCTTTAGTGCGGCCTTCGAGTAGAACTCGATCCCAGCCGAACACTGCGGCTACAGCATCTTTTAAAGTATTGGCAAAACTCTCTCGCCTGAATTCATGAATGTTGACAAGATAGTCTGCAATAGTGTCTTTACCTGCACCAATAAGTCCACAAATACCAATGATCATTTTAAAGTCTCCTCGAGCCAAACTTTACAGTCGGGCCAGTTTTTATATTGATGTGCCAGGCCTCTGGCACGTCGCCATTCGTCGCAGTTGCTGGGGCGATCATCGATTAGAATATCACCGGGGTTGCAACGCACCCATTTATCATGACTGTAAGGTCCTAGAAAAACAGGAATATGAGGGAAATGATCGTGCGCCCACCAAACTTTATCTTGGACTGCCCAAGGCACATCATTACTGTGCGGGATCGCACTTAAAAAGAAAAGTCCCGAGTCTGTTCGTCGGCAATATTTTGTAACCCAATCAACTAGCTCGTGTGCGCCATCTTTTAGAGGCAGATGCCGATACATTCGCTGGTTGTCTTTGAGTCTGCGCCATGTAGCATCTGGCAGTATTTGTCCCCAATCCCATGCGGGCACATTAAGATATTCTCGAGCAGCTTTCATCCAGTCAGCTACTACATCGTCCATGTCAAGATAAATGTTCATACTGCTAGTATATAGCAGTGTAATCTATTTGTCAAGGGTTATTTTATTTTTTAGGCTCGGGATTTTCACCAGTTAACGTTGGTCTAGAAAACCAAAGTTTGAACCATTCATCGGTTCCTGGTTTGATGTTGTGCTTACGCATGTAAGCACCTTTGTCAGTACCAATTTCGCCAGTAACTGGACTAGTGGCTGTTTTATCAATGCCGGCTAGTTTACGAAGTGCGTCTGCGTCCATTATCCGATGATGAACCCCATCGGAGTTCCGCCTTCAGTATAATTTTTTAAGTCTTCTTCTAGCTTGTCTAAATCTGCTTGTGCTTCATTCTTTAGATTGTCGCCATTGAGACTGGTGCCTCCTTGCGGACCGGCAATAGAAGCAAACTTACTGCGAGCTTCACCTAACATAAATTTTGCCTTGGCAAAGGCATAGTCTTTAATCCATGGGCCGCCATACGGATCATTTAGTAAATCTTCATCATCTCGTTCTACCCAACACCATACAAATACAGTATCGTCACTTCTAAATTTGCGGTGTAACATAATAGTTTTGTCGCCTTGATTGAAATTAAAGGTTACATAACCACCAAACATTCGAGCTAGTAATTCTCTGCGGTCGGCATACAATTCGTAGTTTAATACTCCAGAAAAATTATTAGCATTTTGCAGTAACATATTATTCAAATACATTGTATTGAACGGCTCAAAGTCTACCCCTGCACTTGATCCAGCTGTTCCTGTTTGCCTTAGCAATACATCTCGTACCATGACAACGTTAGAAGGCAGTTGATATATTTGCTGTTCAGCTTTGATATCTAGAGGAATATATTTTTCATTGGTACCGCGGGCGCTACGCTGACGATACTTACGCAGGGCCTGATTAATAGCCAAGTCATAGTGTGCAGAATCTAGTTCTACATCAACCATTCCCCCGCCTAGTCTAAGCTCAATATCTTTGATTGTGTCGTCTTTAATACCCATAAAAAATCTCCCGATATTGTATTTATCGGGAGATTTTATTTAGAGAAATTTATTCTGCTATATCAAACTGAATTAAAGACCTGAAACCGTTGCTACTCATTCCTACGATTTTAATTTTACCGTCTACTTTTACAGGTGTAGGACTGGCCATTTTTCCGATAATACTGAATCCTTCGTGATAAGCAGGCTCAAACTTATTATTTGCTGTGCGTAGCCACAGTCTGGGACTGATTGCGCTAATATCATCTGTTTTTAGAGCATTGATTGTTGTGCAGACAAAGTCATCTTTTGAGTCTGCGTTCAAATCTGCCCAATAAAATCTAGCACAATAAGTTAAATCTGTTTCAGAAGAAGTTTTATTTGCTAGATATTGATCTGTAACACCTGCCCAAGTTGATGTTGTTGTATTGTAAGAAAAGATCTTATATAGACTCTTTTGAAATGGTAGAGCTTGTCCGCCAGGATGTTCTGCATAATTAACTACCATTTCCAACGGACTGGTAGAATCTAATTGTCGAAGGGACACATTAATTCCTACTGTATTGTCGCCGAAAGGTTTCTCGATGAAAGTGGATTCTGCTACAAATCCGCCCTGTCCGTTGCCCACAAGTGTAATATTTTGCTGTGCCAACGAACCCCAATTACCTCCGATTGTAACAATGTCTGTTTTTCCGTCAGCATTAATGTCGCCGGCGATTGCACTATTAAAACTCTGGTTGCCGTTAATTACAACATTTCCGTTTTTGTCGGAAACTCTAAGAGCAGAATATGTCCAAGTATTTCCCGTGGAAGTGATTAGCCAAGATTCATTTGAACCAGGATGCCTACGATAAGAGCACTCCGAATATTTGGGGTCACTGGCATCAGTTGGTACCCAATTATTATTCAAAATAACAAAGTCTGTTTTTCCGTCGCCATTAAAGTCACCCCAAGCAGCCTGATGCGAGTAACTGGCAAATCTAGGCAACAAGTGAGACATATTTACTAGGCCATTATTAGAGCCCAGTAACAAAACAGGTGCTTCGCCACAGGGCTGACCGTAATCTGTTCCTGTGCCTACTGCAAACACATCAGCATAACCATCTCCGTTGAAATCTCCAATCGTTGCAACAGACATCCACTGCATTTCTGGTAGCACCGACTGAGTGGCAACTGTGGCACTATAAGTTTTAGTTGATGGATTGTAATAGGCTATAATCGGTTTAGTGAAGCCAGGGTCACTACAACCATTAGCTGGCTGATATCGAGCCTTGGGCCCAATTAGAATGTCATCGTGGCCGTCGTTGTTCAAGTCCCCTCGAGCAACAATATCATAACTACCACACCCCGTAGCGCCCGATGGCACACCTCCAGCAGATGCAATTTTAGTCAATGACCAAGGCTTATTAGGATCAACTGGAGGTGTAACTGGGCTTGCGCCGCCACCGCCTCCACAGGCAGTTAATACCATTGAACCTAATAGAGTTGATAGCAGTGTCTTTTTCATTTGTATGCCTTCAAAAGAATAATGTCTACACCAATACGTCCGTTGAGTTTAGTCTCAACGCTCTTAACACCTTTGAACCATTTCTTAGCCGCCGGCTTACCATTAGCACTGAACTCTTTAAGTTGATCCTTGGGCTTACGCAGAGTTTTCTGCACACTGGCCGCGGCATCAAATCCTGTAATAGCACTGTTTTTGACACCTAGCGCACCTGCATATTGGTCTGCAATATAAATGCCCAACTTGCGGTTCTTAGTGTTGTAAACCCAAAGTTCTGTAGCAGTGACAATCTGTGTAGGCTCGATACTCTTGAGTTTAAGTTCAGCAAACTCCTTCATGAACTTGAGCTTACTGACCATCTTCTCTGGACTAACTGCCTTCTTCTTGCGAGGGGCTTTGCTGGCTTTCTTAATAACGCCATAGCTGTTGCAGTCTGCAATAACCTGTGTCCACCACTTAATAACCGCAGTCAATTGGCGCTTACCATAATGCTTGTATGCTTCCAGCATCTGTCCGTCTTTGGTGGTGACTACTTCTTCATATTCTTTAATGCGTTTTTCTGCTAGAGAAATAATTGTTTTGACGTGAGCAGGCTGCACATTGTATTGTGTTAGCAGTTCAATAGTTTTAGGTTCACCTTTGAACTCTTGTGTAGTAATGAAGTCGTCAAAGCGGCCTTCAATTTCCCCACCGCACTCCGCAGTCTTTTCGGCAAGACGTTCTTGAATGTTAAAGGTCTGCTTCTTTTCTTCTTTGGCTTCTTCCTTGGGCTCTAGGCCACTGCCTTTTTCTCGTTCCAATTCTGCTTGTTTAATATGCTTAATAATGGTACGTAGTGTACCAAAACGAAGCTCTAGGCCTACACGACCCGCTCTCAATGCAAAGCCAATGGTAGACCCGGGCCAAACATCGCCACGACGAACTGCCGAAGCCAGCTTGGCACGACGAGGATTACGATCCAAAAATGCCGCTAGCCATTCTGCACTCTTTTTCTTATCCTGTGTATGGGCATACCAATTTAGCGAGCGCATCAGTTTACTTTGGTATTCCGAAGGCGACCAAGTGCGCTGAGTTTCTATCTCGGGATAAATTGGTTCATCGCCCACATACTTTGCATCAGTATCGCGATAAGGTACGGTTTTGGCAGGGGCTTCAAAGCGCCAAGCCAACTTGTCTGTAGTTTTTGTAGAACGTTTGGTTGCCATTTACATTCCTTTAGTAATGATTTGAATTGCTTGGTGCATCAAAATGGACTCTTGCCTGTATGCGGCAAGTTCCCACGGTTGACGCAGGTAGTCGTTCTTGTTTAGTCGACCCATCCAGTATGTTTGGGTCCGGCCACGATGGACTCGGTGTTTGATCTGTCCTAAAAGGTGCTGTTTAGCATGAACCATCTCATGCGCCAAAACCCTTGCAGTATCTCCTGGGCCCAGATTACTTTGTAGGAAAATAAAAATATCTTTGCCCATGCCCAAGGTCAAACCCTCAGCTTCGTGCTCAGAACGAACATCTCGTTTGGTAGCTATTACTATGGCACCAGTGCGGTGTTCAATGTTTAAGAGCTTTGCATATACTTTAGCAAAGGATTCTAAGAATCTGCGTTTTTCAGCAGATTTTGTGTGAATTTCTATGTCCATATTTGTATTATAAGACCTTTACCAATTTGTGTCAAATAATCAAAACCGTTTCAAAGCAGGTAAATACTAGACTATGCCAAGACTAAGCCTTTGGAAAAACGAAAAAACCAACGATTTCCATTTCATGGATCGGGTGATCCGCGAACAGTTTTTGGTTGGTGGGACTGCGGTATTGGTTCACAAATACCTACAGCCTGCTGATCAAGGTGCCAGCACTGACCCCACTAAACCAAATCATCGCGCCGATGATATACTTAACGAAACCAAAATACAAGACTTGTTATTTTTGGAAAACAGAGACCGTATATACGATCCAGATGTTTACGAACTCCGTGGTGTCTACAATGTAGGCGACCAGGATTTTGATTTAACGCAGTTCGGATTGTTCCTAAGTGCTGATACTATTTTTATAACCTTTCATACCAACGATATGGTCGAACGTATGGGCCGCAAACTTATGGCAGGCGACGTCATTGAATTACCGCATGTTCGGGATGACCTATTATTAGATCAAACTAAGCCAGCTATTAATAAATTTTACGTGATTCAAGATGCTGCTCGAGCCGCCGAAGGCTTTAGTCAAACTTGGTATCCACACATTTGGCGTATCAAAGCTAGCCCAATGACTGATGCTCAAGAATACAGAGATATTCTACAAAATAAAGCGGACAACGGTGTTGATACATTGAAAGAAGCACTCAGCACTTACCAACAAGAATTAAAAATTAGCAACGCGATTGTTGAGCGTGGCGAACAATTAGCCCCTACTATATTAGATGACGGCAAAAATATATTACAAGATACTACAAAGAAATACCAAGAAGGTGCTAACCCAACTTACGACCACGGTGAAGATATAAGCCAGGGCTTGAGCTTCCCGTTGAATCCAAAACAAGGCGATTTCTTTTTACGTGTAGACTATAATCCGCCTGTGCTGTTTGCCTATAGGGGCACTCGTTGGCAGCGCATGGATGTTCAGTCTGGGCCTGTTGATTTAAGAGACAACGTCCTAAATGCCGCACCATTTATTAATAATAAATCTATAACAGTAGTGGGCGGTGAAGAAATGCCAGAACGTCAAGCACTAAGCCAAGTTATTAAACCTAAGGTAGATTACTAATCATGCAATTTTTCTACGATGAACAAATAAGACGCTATTTGACACAGTTCATGCGTATACTAGGAGGCTTCAGTGTAAAAACGGGTAAAGACCGTCACGGGCAAGAAAGTTACATACAAGTTCCTGTTCGTTACGGTGACATTAATCGTATGGCTGCTCACATTATGAAAAACCAAAGTGAGAACATGATTAATACTGTGCCTTTTATCAGTGTATATGTTACAGATTTGCAAATTAGCGCAGAACGTAGAATGAACCCTACCCACGTTGATAAGGTTCAAGTTTACGAAAAGAAGTTTAATCATCAAACAGGAGAATATATTGACGACGAAGTAGGTAATACTTATACCATTGAACGTTATATGCCAGTGCCCTACGACATAACTGTGCAAGTCGATATATGGACCAGCAATACTGATCAAAAGTTACAGCTCATGGAACAGTTGTTAGTTTTGTTTAATCCTAGTATTAACTTGAAAACAAACGATAACCCGTTCGACTGGAGCAATTTGACTTTTATTGAGCTAGTTAACGTAGTATGGAGTGCTCGTCAGGTGCCGCAGGGAACCGACGATATCATTGATGTGGCTGCACTAAACTTTACACTGCCTATTTTAATCAACCCTCCTGCTAAGGTCAAGCGTCAGACTTTAATACATACTATTCTGACTGAAATTAAGAGAAAACAAAATCAAGATATTTTTGAGTGGGATCCTAGTAACCCAATACCTAATAAAGAATGGGTTGTTGTAACTTTCGACGATTTAAAATTGCAGGCCAGCATCGAAGGCAATCGTGCTACTATATTAAGTAGAGGTGGTGGCACTACTGATGAACAAGGTAATCCATTAACTTGGGAAAACGTATTACGGCCTTACGGAGAAATAAAATTTGGTATTAGTAATCTAAGACTAAGAAGAGGGCCCGACCCTAGTGATTTTAGTCAGGACATTATTGCTACGATAGATAGTATAGAAGATGGATATCCTAACATCTTAAATCTTACTATAGACATTAACACACTGCCAGACGCTACTATTCCTGCAATATCTGCTGTAATTAATCCTATTAAAGTGGCTCCAGGAAAAAACTTGCCAGCAGCGGCTCTGGGTCAACGATATCTTGTAATCAACGATGTGCCTAATGGAAGTCAGTGGGGAGTTATTAATGCTAAGGCTAACGACATCGTCGAATATAACGGAAGTAACTGGATAGTATCGTTTGATAGTGCTAGTAATTCTAATGCAGTGGTGTTAAATATAGCATCGAACTTATTATATGAGTGGCGTAATGGTCAGTGGATTAGTGCTGTTGAAGGCACATATCAACATGGATGGTGGAGATTATATCTGTGAAACAGTTTAGAGGAGTAGGAGCAATCATTGTCAGCGAAGAGTCTGGCAAAGTAATGACTGTGCTACGCTCTCCTCACGAAAGTCATCCAGGCACATGGACATTTGCCGGAGGTAAAGTAGAAGTTAACGAGGCCATAGTTGATGCTCTACTAAGAGAATTAGAAGAAGAACTTAATCTAACAAAAATTAAAAAAATATTACCTTTGCACAGTTATCAAAGTCGCAGTAAAGACTTTATCTATGACACTTATATTGTCTTAGTGGGCAAAGAGTTTATACCAGATTTAAATTGGGAAAACAGTGGTTATGCATGGACTGATATAGACGGGCTACCAAGTCCGCTACATCCTAAAGTCAGACAAATGTTAGGATCAACCAGACTGAGAACTAAATTTAAGAACTTTTATACGTGGGTGGATAAAAAGAATGGCAGCAGAGATAATACCATTTCCGAAGAGAGAAAAGCCGCTTAAAGTAGCTAGATCTATAGACTTATATTACTGTTGGGATAACAGGCTAAACAATCCTCTGCTTAATAGCCTATTCAAACCAGAAACTAGTTATGTAGAACGTTGGTATTTGCAAACACAGCATCTTCTTAACAACGAAGAAATCACTCATCCTATTATAAAATTACTGCTCAGCCAAGAAGATAAGACCTTGAGCTTACTAATAGAAAATACAGAAAAAGATTTAGCTGTTCAAAGATATTTTGTAGATGCAAAAAATATAGCGGCAGCTGAAACTAACATTATCAGACTGAACAGATGGTTAGTTAAGTGGCAAGGTTTATTTCAATATCGTCAACGACTTTAAATCTTTTTGTGCCTAAATGACTAAGCTCGCATGTGATCTGTATATCGAGCCAAATTGGTATACTGTTGTCATTGCACTTTCTAAAAAATTCAATATCTTCTCCGGTATATTGATTATTATGAAAACCCAATTGAAACCAAGGTAAGTCCAAGCGTTCAAATACAGACATCTTTATTAAACAAAAGCCCAGGCCCATGGCTTCTATTTTGATATGGCTTTCCGTTTGTTCTTCTACTTTGATGTAACTGTTCCAATCATCTATTTTGTGCCATGCCGTAGGGATTATCGGTTCGACTCGTTTGCTGTAAGCAGCTCCTACGATTTCTTCGTCGAACTCGATTAAATCAATGACATGATAAGGACTAAACTCTATGTCACTGTCGATAAACATAACATGAGTTGCGCCCCATTCTTGAGCAGATAAAACTAACTCGTGTCTTTGATTAGCAATTAATGTTCCTGGACTAACAAATAGCTTATGTTCAATTCCGTATTCAGTTAAACTAGTTGCTAGATTATACAGAGAATAAGCACAAGAACTATGCATTATGTCCCTGGTAGGAACGCATACTGCTATACGAATGTCTTCGGTCATTTAACTTTTTTCAGAACAAGTTTTTTAGGAGCATCGGGATTTTCTTGATTTTTAAATACTCCCACTGCTTCTTCTGCCTTAACTGTGGCTTCACGGATTGCATTAGCTAACTTGACGCAGATTTGAGTAGATGTGATATATGCATCTTCAGGAAGTTTTACCATCTTGTCCATTGTTTCAGCTGAAGGTTTCCCGGACGTTAGAATTTCTATAGCAGCAATTTTTCCTAAATAATTTACCCAATATTCTTGTTCAATGCCTTGCCAATTTTTTAAAGATGTTTCTACTTTGTTAGTATCTTGTTTACTTAAAAAGTCTTCTAATTGTTGTTTTTCTTCTAGCAGAACATTGCGCTCGAACGTTCTCTTTTCAGATTCTAGATCACTGTCTATCTTTCGAATCCTGTTTATTGTATTAATAATAAATCTTGGATAAGAAACTCCTGTGGAAACAGAAAAATTTGTTAATTCAAATTCGCTTTGGCTAAAGTGCGGGCAAAGGTCGAACATTGGCTGTAATGCATTGCCGGCAGATTTTGATGTTTTAGTGGCCATAAAAAAATACCTCAAACTAGTTTGAGGTATTTATAGGTGTTTTTCTAATTATAATTTTAGTATGCGTAAGGTGTTGTTTGTCCGCCGAAACGTGAACTTAAACTAATTTGAGTTCCTGCTGTGTGACCCATGTATGCACCAAGTGTTCCACTTAGTGTAATGTTTTGGCCTGCGCCGGGGGCAGCGTTTGTATACGCTTGTTTAACACGACCCATAACAATTTCGGAACCAGTTGCTGGTAAAATAGCCATCTCAGTAAATCTCCTATGCTGATTTATTTATCATTTAATCTAGGCTAGGGAGACAAGTCTCCCTGTGTCATTGATTATAGTGACTTAGATCCACCAAGTTGGGCTTCTAGACTTTCGACTTTGTCGTTAAGTTCCTTGATTGCTTCTACTAATAGAGCAACAATCTTTTCATACTTAACAGTCATGAAATCTTGGCCAGACTTGCTGACTTCCTTGCCGTCTCGAACGACTAGGTCAAACGGAGCAGGTACAACCACTTCTGGTAGAACTGCTTTAACGTCTTGAGCTAACAAACCAACTTGTGCTTCTTTGTTTGTATACCCAAAACTTGCAGCTACATCGTTGGCGTTATAAGTAACACCATGTAACTGTAATGTCTTGGCAAGAGCATTTTCAATTGGCTTGATATTTTCTTTTAGGCGCTTGTCTGAGTAGTAAGCTGTAATTTCGTTTGTAGCACGAATTGTACCAGCTGTAGCGCCTGCTGCTGTACCAATACCAATTGCGTTGAACTGAACGCTACTGCCTGTACCAACTGCTTGGCCGATACTCACAACACCAGTGCTAACAGTAACACCTGTTCCGCCTGTAATGGCTGCGCGAGCGCGAGCATCTGTGTAGTATAAGTTAGAGCCTTCGCTGACATTACTAGTAGAAATACTTACTGAACCACCAAGTGAAACGCTTGTACCTGCAACTGTAATACTGCTGTTGGCCAAGCTGCTGTTTGGAACAGAACTTAAACTAATTAACAAACTATCACCATGTGTAGCATCATCGCTAGCTACTGCAACTGTAACACCAGCAGAACCACGGAACTTGAATGTGTCATTGTTACTGTCGGCTGCGGCAGTTGTTGAGCCATCTGTAAAGTTCTTAAAGATGTTCTGACTGCTACCTAAATCAGTGTTAGTGATTGTAGCTGT
>JACCED010904916.1_pt1 | contig 44996 bp, 40 predicted proteins | sample 7455021 | NCBI WGS metagenome assembly JACCED01 (sample SAMN15323456, study PRJNA562643) | freshwater metagenome | isolation source: river surface water | place: USA:Blue River Watershed | collected 2017-08-19
CGATCAGCATTCCATGATGCAGCAGTGGCAGCATCATCGACAGCAACGTGGATTCCTGCCCGCCGTGCAAGCTTCCGGTGGAAGTGAACACGCAAGCCGGTTTGCCCGTCAGCGCGCCCGACAACCATTGCGCGCTGCTGCCATCGATGAAGTACTTCATCGGCGCGGCCATGTTGCCGAAACGGGTAGGTGAGCCGAGCGCGAGTCCAGCGCACTCCTCCAGATCGGACAACTCGACGTACGGTGCGCCTGAGGCCGGTACCGAGGGCTCCGTGGCCTCCGTGACGGTGGATACGGCGGGTACAGTGCGCAAGCGCGCCTCGCAGCCCGGGACGCTCTCGATGCCTTGTGCGATCAGATCAGCCAGCTTGCGCGTGGCGCCATGGCGCGAGTAGTACAGCACGAGCACGGGAAGCGAGGGCGTCTTTACCATGGTTGCTATTATATGGCGCTTTAGCATGTTCACCGGTGCCGAGCGCATGAGTCCACATCCTTCAAATCCCTCTGGCGGCTGGTCGCGGTTGCAGGTTCGCGATCTGGTTCGCTTTGCTCGGCGCCGGCTCACGGAGGAGCGTGTTTCTGAGGTGGCGGCCAGTCTCACGTTCACCACGGTACTGGCCCTGGTACCCGTGTTGACGATCGCATTTGCGATTTTCACGACGTTTCCCCTGTTCACGACATTCAGGGATTCGCTCGATGCGTATTTCGTGCAGATCCTGATGCCCAAGGGCATATCAAACACCATCCTCGATTACCTGAGTCAGTTCGCGGCCAAAGCCAGCCGGCTGTCGGCAGTGGGTGCAGTGTTCCTGATCGTGACTGCCATCATGATGTTTGGCACGGTGGACCGCACGCTCAACCAGATCTGGCGTGTGACTGAACCTCGGCCATTCTTGCAGCGTATGGTCATCTACTGGGCAGTCATGACGATGGGCCCCTTACTGTTGGGCGCGTCGCTGTCCTTCGCCAGCGAGCTCTCGCCGCTGATGAGTTTGCTCGGACGCGAGACTGCGCTGCTGCGCACCACGCTGATGGTGCTGGTGTCACTGGCTTTTTCGACGCTAGCGTTCTCGCTGCTGTATCTCACCGTGCCCAATCGCATCGTCGACTGGCGAGATGCAGTGATCGGTGGGTTGGTCGCGGCCATCGCGTTCGAGATCACGCGCCGATTGTTTGCTTTTTTTATCGCGCAAGGTCCCAGCTCGAGCTACAAGGTGGTCTATGGCGCGCTCGCAGCCCTGCCCATCTTTCTGATCTGGGTGTACCTGTTCTGGCTGATCACATTGGTGGGTGCGGTGATCGCTGCGGCGCTGCCGGTCGTCAAGCATGAGCGCTGGTGGCACCGGCCGGCACCAGGCGGTGAATTCCTCGATGCGATGAATGTTCTTCGCTTGCTTGTGGAGTCGCGCAACAGTTCCGCTGCCGTCGATGTATTGCGCTTGCGAGAAGAAACCCGTCAGGGCTTTGAGGAATCGGAGCGACTCTTGCAGCGGATGCTGAATGTGGGCTGGGTTGCACGCATTCGAGCCGAGCGCTCGCGCGGCTGGCGTCTGCGTCGTCGCGGCAAGTTGCAGCAGGATCGCTGGGTGCTGCTGGCCAATCCCGACAAACTGACGGTCGCCGAGGTCTATCAGCTGTTCGCGTTTGCGCCTGCGCCGCAGTCTCCGCTAGGGCAAAAGGTCGAAGGAGTGATCGCGCTGGGGCTCTCGAGCCCCATTGCCGCTTATTTTGCTGCGTCGGCGGCTTCAGCTGCGAAAGCAAACAACGCATCCAGTACCTGATCGGGCTGCTCCGCCATCAGTGAATGGCCGCTGCCTTCAACCTGTATCACTCGCGCCTTGGGCATCGCCGAGCGTAGCGCGGCGGTGGCTTTGGGCGGCGTCATGATGTCCTTGCGTCCCAGCAGCAGCATCGCAGGACAACTCAGTGCGCTGGCGGCAGCTTCACCGTTGGCATATGCATTGCAGGCGGAAAAATCTGTAAAGAAGACTTTGTCCGGATTGCCGCGCGCGACATGCTGCATCAGCCGCCGCGCGCCACCGGGTACATAAAAGCCCGGACCGGGTGCGGAGGGCTTTTGCGCGATGCTGGAGTGCGACCAGATGTTAACCATATCGATCGCCTCGGGTTCGCGGTGTTCGGAAGCCTCCAGTAATTGCGCAGAGACTTTCATCGGATAGGCCGTGCCCACTAGCGCAACGCCGCAGACCCTATCTTTCGCTCGCAGGGCGGTTTCGAGTGCGATCAGGGATCCCATGCTGTGGCCAATCAACACAGCCTTTTGCACTGCGGCGGAGAGCATCACCTCGCTCAGCCAGTCCGCCATGGCCTCGACGCTTTTTAGCGGCGCGCCAGGACTGCGCCCATGACCTGGAAGATCGACGGCCAACACGGAAAATCCATGATGCGCGAAATAGCGCGTCTGCAGCGCCCATACCGAGTGATCACTCTGCGCGCCATGAATGAAGATAGCAGTTGGCAAGCCAGGGTCGAAAGTCTTGCCACCCGTGTAGGCATAAGCGGCATGTGGTTTCAGCGCAATGATCATCGCTCATGCTCCTTTCTGCGCCGCTTTGAGACCGCGCTTGAGATCGTCGATCAGATCATCGGCATCCTCGAGACCAATCGACAAGCGCATCGTGCCTTCAGTGATGCCGGAGGCCGCGAGTTGTTCGGTCGGTACGCGGAAATGCGTGGTCGACGCTGGGTGAATTACCAGAGACTTCGCATCGCCGACATTGGCGAGATGTGAAAACAGGCTCAGCGATTCGACAAAGCGACGCCCAGCCGCGCGGTCTCCCTTGATCGCGAAAGAAAACACGGCGCCGCAGCCTTTGGGTAGTAACTGTTTTGCCAGGGCATGATCCGGATGATGCGGTAGCTCCGGATAAGATACTGATTCGATTGCCGGATGCGAAACAAGAAATTCAACGATCTTGCGTGCATTCGATACATGCTTTTCCATGCGCAGGCTCAGCGTCTCAATGCCTTGCAGAATCGTGAATGCGTTATAAGGACTCATCACTGCGCCGAAGTCGCGCAGACCTTCGCGGCGCGCGCGCAGCGAGAACGCGCCGACGGTCGATTCTTCGGCGAACACCATGCCATGAAAACCATCGTAGGGTTCGCACAGTTCAGCGAAGCGCCCCGTCTTGTCGTACGCGGTCTGCCAGTCGAACGTGCCGCCATCGACCAACAAGCCGCCCACGGCAGTGCCATGACCACATAAAAATTTGGTCGCTGAATGAAAAATCAGATCAGCACCATGATCCAGAGGTCTGAGGAGGTAAGGCGTTGTGAAGGTCGAATCCACCATCAGTGGCAGGTGATGATCATGCGCGATGGCGGCCACGCTCGGAATGTCGAGCACATCCAGTCCTGGATTACCCAGCGTTTCGGCGAAGAGTACCTTCGTGTTTGGGCGAATATTGTCGCGCCAGGCGTTCAGATCGCGTGGATCGATGAAGGTCGTCTCGATGCCGAAACGTTTCATGGTGTAGCCCAGCAGATTTTGCGAGCCGCCATAGAGCGCGCGCGAGGCGAGCACATGCGAACCAGCGCCGGCAAGGGTCGCAAGACCAAGATGCAACGCTGCTTGCCCGCTGGCCACGGCCAGTCCGGCGACGCCGCCTTCGAGCGCCGCAATGCGTTCTTCCAGTACCGCATTGGTGGGATTTGAAATACGCGAATACACATGGCCCGAGCGCTCCATGTTGAAGAGCGAGGCCGCGTGATCCGAATCGCGGAACACGAATGAGGTGGACAGATAGATCGGGGTCGCGCGGGCGCCGGTGGCAGGGTCGGGTACGCCGCCCGCGTGCAGCGACAGGGTATCGAAGCCAGGGTACTTGGGCTCACTCATCGGGGGCAGGTCTCCGGGGCAGTTTATTGGCTTGGTGTAATAGGAATGATCGATTATAGGCCGCTGGAGGCTGACAGCTTGGCCGTCTTCACAGGGACTTGCGCACGGTACGCAAGCCCTCTGGCTTTTTTGAATGGGGTGGGCTACAGTCCCTTCATGAAACACACCGCTGGGGGCGACCGATGAAAGTTTCCGAAATCCTCAAAGTCAAGGGCAATATCCTCTTTACCGTCACGCCCGAGACAGCGCTGATCGATGCGGTTGATACCATGAGCGAGAAGGACATCGGCTCACTGGTCGTGATGCAAGCGGGCTCGCTGGTCGGGCTGCTGAGCTTTCGCGAAGTGATGAAAGCCGTGCACCGCCATCGAGGAGCGATCGCCGGCACGGTCGGCGATCACATGGATCGCGAGATGCTGACCATCTCGCCGGACACGGAGCTCAATGAGGTTCGCCGCGTGATGCTGGAGCGCCATGCGCGTTATGTACCTGTGCTCGACGGCAAGGTGCTGCTGGGCGTGATGTCCTTTTACGATGTGGCCAAAGCCGTGTTCGAAGAGCAAAGTTTCGAGAACAAGATGCTCAAGGCCTATATTCGCGACTGGCCTTCGGAAACTGCGGAAGAGTAAATGCTGACGGAATGCACAAACAATAAAAAGGAATTTTCCGAGTGAGTTCAGGCCAGTTTGCGCTACTGACTCAGCGTCGTTTTGCTCCCTTCTTCGGCGCGCAGTTTCTCGGCGCTTTCAATGACAATCTGTTCAAGACCGCGCTGGTGACCGTGATCACCTTCGATGCTGCGGCATGGACCTCGCTGAATGTTGGTCTGCTCAACAATCTGATCGCCGGTCTTTTCATCCTCCCTTTCATGCTGGCGTCAGCCACCGCCGGCGAGATGGCCGACAAGTATGACAAGGCGCGGCTGATGCGTTTCGTCAAAGTGCTGGAAATCCTCATCATGCTGGTGGCGGCGGTGGGCTGGTATACGCATCAGTTGTGGGTGCTGGTACTCGCCGTGGTGGGCATGGGCTTGCACTCGACCTTGTTCGGGCCGGTCAAGCATTCCTATCTGCCGCAGCATCTTGACGCGGGTGAGCTGGTGGGTGGCAATGGCATGGTGCAGATGGGTACCTTTGTCGGCATACTCACCGGCCAGCTGATCGGTGCCGGTCTGGTGAGTTGGGGTGCGATTGGCGTGCACATGATCATCTGGTCGACCGTACTCGTGGCCATCTTCGGTTTGTTGTTCACGTTGGCCGTGCCCTCGACACCCGCGCCGGTGCCCGAGCTTGCGATCAGCCGCAATCCCTTCCCGGAGGTGCTGCGCAACTTGCGCTTTGCCGCCAGCCGCTCCGATGTGTTCGCTGCCATGCTGGCTAATTCCTGGTTCTGGTTTTTCGGCGCGATCGTGCTTGCACAATTCCCTGTTTATGCGCGTGATGTATTGCATGGCGCGCCGGAGATTTTCGCTGTCTTGCTAACCGCATTTTCTCTTGGCATCGGCGCGGGTTCCCTGATGTGCGAGCGGTTGTCCGGCGGGCGCCTGCAGCTGGGCTTGGTGCCGCTCGGCGCGCTGGGGCTGACCGCATTCGGTATTGATCTGTATTTCGCCAGCCTCGGCCCCATGCCTTCGCTGCTGATCGCGCAGGACCTGCTGTTCGGCGAGCAGTTTCGCATCCTGGTCGACTGCCTGATGCTCGGCATGGCTGGCGGCATTTTTGTTGTGCCCCTATTCACGCTGATACAGACGCGTGCCGAGCGCAGCCATCTATCGCGCATCATTGGCGGGATGAATATCCTCAACGCCCTGTTCATGGTGGTGGCGGCGCTGCTGGCGATGGTGCTGTTGCAAGCAGGTTTGTCCGTGCCAGAGATCTTCGCAACCACCGCCATGATGAATCTGGCGGTGCTGATCGCACTGTGCCTGAAGCAGCCGGAGTATCCGCGCGCGCTGTGGAGATGGCTGGCGGACTTCTTCGGGAGGCCGCCGCTGGTAAAATGACGGTTTTTCGCACACGTCATTTTCCTCACCATGTCTGGCAATACGATAGGTAAGCTCTTTTGCGTCACCACCTTCGGCGAATCTCACGGTCCCGCCATCGGTTGCGTGATCGATGGCTGCCCGCCGGGCATGCCGTTGTCGGAAGCCGACATTCAGCCCGAACTCGACCGCCGAAAGCCGGGCACCTCGCGCCACGTCACGCAGCGCAAAGAATCGGACACCGTCGAGATTCTCTCCGGCGTCTATGAGGGCAAGACCACCGGTACGCCAATTGCGCTGCTGATCCGCAACGAGGATCAGCGCAGCCAGGATTACGGCAACATCGTCGATCGCTTCCGTCCTGGTCATGCGGATTTCACTTACTGGCATAAATACGGCATTCGCGATCCGCGCGGTGGAGGGCGTTCTTCCGCGCGACTGACCGCGCCGGTCGTGGGCGCAGCGGCGGTCGCGCGCAAATGGCTGCAGCTGCAATATGGCACCACTTTCCGCGGATGCATGAGCCAGCTGGGCGAGGTCGCGATTCCTTTCCAGTCGTGGGATCATGTTCACGACAATCCTTTTTTCGCGGCGAATGCCGATATCATTCCCCGGCTGGAGTCATACATGGACGATCTGCGCAAGGCGGGAGATTCCTGCGGCGCGCGGATCGATATCGTGGCGCAGCAGGTGCCGGTCGGTCTGGGCGAGCCACTCTTCGACAAGCTCGATGCGGATATCGCTTACGCGATGATGGGAATCAATGCGGTGAAGGGCGTAGAGATTGGCGCCGGTTTCCGCTCAATTGCGCAGAAGGGCACCGAGCACGGTGATGAAATCGCGCCGGATGGTTTTGTAGGCAACAACGCCGGCGGCGTTCTGGGGGGTATTTCGTCTGGTCAGGACATCACGGTATCCATCGCGATCAAGCCCACGTCCAGCATACGCACCCCACGTCGCTCGATAGACCGCGACGGCAATCCGGTGATGGTCGAGACCTTCGGTCGCCATGATCCCTGCGTAGGCATACGTGCAACGCCAATCGCCGAGGCGATGCTCGCGCTGGTGCTCATGGATCATGCGTTGCGTCACCGCGCCCAGTGCGGCGACGTCAGTCATTCGTACTCAACATCGTAGGGGCACTGCGCCTCGGCATCGGCCCGGCCGATGGCGACGGGCACGGCCTTCATCGCGGCCCATAGCGGGGCCCGGTGATTTCGGCAACCATTCGTGATTTTTGTGACCTCAGCTTCCAAACCCGCCCAGTCGCTGAACTTCGCGCTGTTCTTCTTCGCGTATTACGGCTACGTGGGCGTGTTTTCGCCTTATGCAAGCCTGTATTTCGCGGACAAAGGTATCAGCGCCGCCCAGATCGGCATACTGATGTCGCTGATGCAGGTGATGCGTATCTTTGGCCCCAATCTGTGGGGTTGGGTGGCAGATCACACGCGGCAGCGGGTCAACGTGCTGCGCTTTACCTCGGCGGCAGCAGCGATGGCGTTTTGCGGCATGTTCTGGGGCGAGAGCTTTGGTTTTTTCTTTGCGCTGATGGTGATGGTGAATCTGTTCACCAGCGCACAGGGGCCGATCTCTGAGGCACTGATGCTGTCCGCGATGCGCGGTGATCTCACGCATTATGGACGGCTGCGACTCTGGGGTTCGGTCGGTTTCATTGCAGCGGTGATGCTGTCAGGTCAGCTGCTCGACTGGCAGGGTATCGCGCTGATGCCGTGGATCGCGCTGTCGCTCTTGCTGATGGTCTGTGGCGTCACACTGAACATGAGTGAAGACGCGCCCGCGCCTCATTTGCATGACGCGCCCTCGGTGCGCAGCTTGCTGCGGCAGCGGCAGGTGCTGGCGTTTTTTGTCTCGACCTTCATGATGGTGGCGGCGCACTCGTCGCTGTATGTGTACTACTCGCTGTACTTGTCAGACATTGGCTACAGCAAGACCGTGATCGGCCTGATGTGGTCGTTGGGCGTGCTGGTAGAAATCATGTTCTTTTTTTATCAGGCGCCGTTGTTTCGCCGCTTCGGCATCCGTCCCTTGATGCTGTTCAGTCTGGCGATCGCGGTGGTGCGCTTCCTGATGATCGGTGTCGGCGCTCAGTCGCTGATCGTGCTGTTGCTTGCGCAAGTGCTGCATGCGGCGACATTTGGTGTGCATCACTCGGCCTCGGTCGCGACCTTGCAGCGCTGGTTTTCCGGGCCCCTGCAAGCGCGGGGTCAGGCACTGTTCATCAGCATCTCGTACGGGCTTGGAGGCACGCTGGGCGGCTTGCTGCTGTCAGCTTGCTGGGATACATTGGGCGCCCGTCCGGTCTATCTGATTGCCGCGCTCATGTCCTTGCTCGGGCTGCTGGCGGCAATCCTGAGTTATCACTGGCAGGCAGAAGCAGGGAGAGAGTCATGAGATTGATGCTGTATCGCGGAGCGTTGGTGGCACTGCTGGCGCTTCCTTTGGGGGCTTGTCAGACGGTGCAAACCACGCAAGCGGGCACGGTGGGTGTGGATCGCACTCAGCGCATGGCAGTCTCGGCTGAGGCCATCGAACAGAGCGCCAACAAACAGTATGCGCAGGTGCTGGCCGAGGCAGAAAAAAAAGGCAAGCTGAACGCCGACACGGCTCAGTACGAGCGCGTCAAGACGATTGCTGACAAGCTGATCAAACAGACTCCAGCTTTTCGAAAGGATGCGCTGGGCTGGAAATGGGAGGTCAATGTGCTGACCTCCAATGAAGTGAATGCCTGGTGCATGCCGGGCGGGAAAATCGCCTTCTACACCGGGCTGATCGAGAAACTGAAAATCTCCGACGATGAACTGGCTGCGGTGATGGGTCACGAGATCGCTCATGCATTGCGCGAGCACTCACGCGAGCGCGCGTCCGAGCAGGCGATTGCCGGTATTGGCATTTCCATTGTCGCCGCGGTGGCCGGCGTCGGGCAGATCGGGCAAAGAGGCATGGAGTACGCCTATCAGGGCTTGCTCGGTTTGCCGAACTCGCGCGCGCACGAAACCGAGGCCGATCGTATCGGTGTCGAGCTGGCCGCTCGCGCCGGTTATGATCCGCGTGCCGCAATCACGCTTTGGCAGAAAATGGGCCAGACCGGTGGCGATGAGCCGCCGAAATTCATGTCCACCCACCCGCCACGGGCGGATCGGGTGAAGGATCTGACCAATTACTCCGAGCGTGTGCTGCCGCTCTATCAACAGGCGAAAGCCCGAGGCTGAGACGGGTTTCAATCGGGATCGGTCGAGCAAAACCGCTCCCGAACGGGACTTGGTCAAGGGTTGGTGTGGCATAATTTAGGGCTGTTTTCCTTGATTTGCCGGGCAATTTGCCCCGTCTCCCCATGGCCCAAACCCTCTACGACAAACTCTGGCAGTCCCACGTGGTGCATACCGCCGACGACGGCACCGCCGTTCTCTACATTGACCGCCACCTGATCCACGAAGTGACCAGCCCGCAGGCTTTCGAGGGGCTGAAGCTGGCCAACCGTCAGCCGTGGCGCACATCGGCGAATCTGGTGGTCGCTGACCATAATGTGCCGACCACCAATCGCGCCGGTGGCATCGCCGATCCGATATCGCGGCTGCAGGTCGAGACGCTCGACCAAAACGCAAAGGAATACGCGCTCACCTACTTCCACATGACCGACAAGCGTCAGGGCATCGTGCACGTGATCGGGCCGGAGCAGGGCGCGACGCTACCCGGCATGACGGTGGTCTGCGGCGACTCGCATACGTCCACTCATGGGGCATTTGCCTGCCTAGCGCATGGCATTGGCACCTCTGAGGTCGAGCATGTGCTCGCCACGCAAACGCTGCTGGCAAAAAAATCCAAAGCGATGTTAATTCAGGTCGAGGGCAAGCTGGGCGCAGGCGTCACCGCCAAAGATATCGTGCTGGCCATCATCGGTAAGATCGGCACGGCCGGCGGTACGGGTTATGCGATCGAATTTGCCGGTTCGGCGATCCGCTCGCTGACCATGGAAGGTCGCATGACCGTCTGCAACATGGCGATCGAAGCGGGCGCGCGGGCCGGCATGGTCGCGGTCGATGACGCCACGATCAATTACGTCAAAGGTCGCCCGTTTGCACCGGTCGGCCCGCAGTGGGATCAGGCTGTCGCCTACTGGCGCACGCTGCATTCCGATCCTGACGCAAAGTTCGATGCGGTCGTAATGATCGATGCGGCCGATATTCGTCCGCAAGTCACCTGGGGTACGTCGCCCGAGATGGTGGTGCCCGTCGATGCGCGCGTGCCCGATCCTGACAAGGAAAAAGATGCAGTCAAGCGCGACGCGATGGAAAAGGCACTGGTCTACATGAACCTCAAGCCCAACACGGCGATCACCGATATTCGCATTGATAAAGTCTTTATCGGCTCTTGTACCAATTCGCGCATTGAAGATCTGCGTGCTGCAGCCGCTGTCGTGCGTGGCAAGCACCGCGCATCGAACGTGAAGCTGGCGATGGTGGTGCCGGGCTCTGGCCTGGTGAAAGAGCAGGCCGAGCGAGAAGGTCTGGACAAGATTTTCAAAGACGCCGGTTTTGAATGGCGGGAGCCGGGCTGCTCGATGTGCCTCGCCATGAATGCTGACCGTCTGGAGCCGGGCGAGCGCTGCGCGTCGACCTCCAACCGCAATTTCGAAGGACGTCAGGGCGCGGGTGGACGCACGCATCTCGTCAGTCCTGCGATGGCGGCTGCGGCTGGCGTTGCAGGTCACTTTGTCGACATACGCGGTCTGTAAGGCCACGTGTCTGTATTCAGGGAGCACATCATGAAAAACATCTTCGCTATCTTGCTCACCGCGTGCTTTGCGCTCGCTGGCTGCAACACCATTCAAGGCATCGGTAAAGACGTTGAGAAGCTGGGCGAGAAAGTCCAGGAAGCAGGAAAAAAATAATCATCATGAATAAATTCACCGTACTCGATGGACTGGTCGTGCCGCTGGATCGCGCGAATGTCGATACCGATGCCATCATTCCCAAGCAATTTCTGAAGTCGATCAAGCGCACAGGTTTTGGCCCCAACCTGTTCGACGAGTGGCGCTATCTCGATCACGGCGAGCCGGGCATGGATAACAGCAAGCGCCCGCTGAATCCGGATTTCGTGCTGAACCAGCCGCGCTATCAGGGCGCCTCCGTTCTTCTGGCGCGCAAGAATTTTGGCTGTGGTTCCTCGCGTGAGCATGCGCCGTGGGCGCTGGATCAGTATGGCTTTCGTGCCGTGATTGCACCGAGCTTTGCCGATATTTTCTTCAACAACTGCTTCAAGAACGGTTTGCTGCCGGTGTGCCTCTCCGAGACTGAGGTCGATCAACTCTTCAATGAAGTGAAAGCCTTCCCCGGCTACCGTCTGGTCATTGATCTGACCACGCAGACGGTGTCGACCGCCAATGGCAGCTCGACCTTCCATTTCGAGATTGACGAATTCCGCAAGCACTGCCTGCTGAACGGACTGGATGACATTGGTCTTACGTTGCAAAAAGCTGATGCCATCCGCGAATTCGAGGAGCGCCATATCAGCCGCTTCCCGTGGCTGGCCAACACGATTTAAACCCAAGCACAATCATCATGAAAATCGCAATCCTGCCGGGCGACGGCATCGGCACCGAGATCGTTGAACAGGCGGTCAAAGTGCTTAACGCACTCGGCCAGACATTTGAGATGGAGACCGCGCCCGTGGGCGGCGCTGGTTACGAAGCTCACGGCCATCCGCTGCCCGAGGGCACGCTGAAGCTGGCAAAGGAAGCCGATGCCATTCTGTTCGGCGCCGTGGGTGACTGGAAGTACGACACGCTGGAGCGTGCGCTTCGCCCCGAGCAGGCGATTCTCGGTTTGCGCAAGCACCTGACGCTGTTCGCAAACTTCCGTCCCGCGATTTTGTATCCGGAACTGGTCGGCGCATCGTCGCTGAAGCCCGAAGTGGTGTCAGGCCTGGACATCCTGATCGTGCGCGAGCTCAATGGCGATATCTATTTCGGTCAGCCGCGCGGCGTGCGCGAGGCGCCTGATGGCCTGTTCAAGGGCGCGCGCGAAGGTTTTGACACCATGCGCTACTCAGAGCCCGAGATTCGCCGTATTGCGCATGTGGCCTTCCAAGCTGCGCGCAAGCGCAGCAAGCGCCTGACCAGCGTGGACAAAGCCAATGTACTGGAGACTTTCCAGTTCTGGAAAGACATCGTTACCGATGTGCACAAAGAGTACCCGGATATCGAGCTAGATCACATGTATGTCGACAACGCGGCAATGCAGCTGGTGCGCGCACCCAAAAAATTCGATGTGATCGTCACTGGCAATATGTTTGGCGATATCTTGTCTGATGCAGCGGCGATGCTGACTGGCTCGATCGGCATGCTGCCGTCTGCGTCACTGGATGCGAACAGCAAAGGTCTGTATGAGCCTTCGCATGGATCAGCGCCGGATATCGCCGGCCAGGGCATTGCGAATCCTCTGGCGACCATTTTGTCGGCGGCGATGATGCTGCGCTTTTCTTTGAATCTGCCGGCCGAGGCGGACCGTGTCGAAAACGCTGTGAAGAAAGTGTTGGCGCAGGGGCTGCGCACGCCGGACATTCACGAGGCGGGCACCACCAAGGTGGGCACGGCAGAGATGGGCGATGCGGTGGTGAGGGCGCTGGCGTAGATTTTTGAAGATGCTGGATTCCGGCCTGCGCCGGAATGACAGATTGACCGTCAACACGCGTCGACTCGTCATCCCGGCGCAAGCCGATTTCCGGTGTCTTTGCAATACTCGAAGGAATTGACAATGAAACTCGTAGGTCTGGTAGGTTGGCGCGGCATGGTCGGCTCGGTACTGATGCAGCGCATGCAAGAAGAAAATGATTTCGCACATATCGAGCCGGTGTTCTTTTCGACCTCGAATGCGGGCGGTAAAGCGCCTGCGATGGCGAAAAACGAAAGCACACTGAAAGACGCCAACGATATCGAGTCGCTGACAAAATGCGACATCATCCTGACCTGCCAAGGCGGCGACTACACCACTGAGGTATATCCAAAATTACGTGCGGCCGGCTGGGATGGCTACTGGATCGATGCCGCCTCGACACTGCGCATGAAAGACGATGCCATCATTGTGCTCGACCCGGTCAATATCGATGTGATCAAGAGCGCGCTGTCCAAGGGCGTGAAAAACTACATTGGCGGCAATTGCACCGTGTCCTGCATGCTGATGGGTCTGGGCGGCTTGTTCAAGCATGATCTGGTCGACTGGATGACCTCGATGACCTATCAGGCAGCCTCCGGCGGTGGCGCGCAGCATATGCGCGAACTGCTGACGCAGTTCGGCAGCATCCATGCGGAAGTCAAGGCGCTGCTGGGTGATCCGGCGTCGGCGATTCTGGAGATTGACCGCAAGGTACTCGCCAAGCAGCACGCACTGACAACCGACGAGACCCAACAGTTTGGTGTTCCGCTCGGCGGCAACTTGATTCCCTGGATCGACAAAGATCTGGGCAATGGTCAATCGCGTGAAGAGTGGAAGGGCGGCGCCGAGACCAACAAAATTCTCGGCCGCGGAGAGGCCTTCGGCGCGGGTGCGAAGCCGGCGATTGCAGTCGATGGTCTGTGCGTGCGTATCGGCGCGATGCGCTGCCATTCTCAGGCACTGACGATCAAGCTGAAAAAAGACATTCCGCTCGATGAGATCAATGACATGATCGCTACCGATAACCCGTGGGTGAAATTCGTGCCCAACACCCGAGAAGCCTCGATGCACGAGCTGACGCCTGCGGCGACCACGGGCAAGCTGACGATTCCGGTAGGCCGTGTGCGCAAGATGCAGATGGGTGGGGAATACCTCTCGGCATTCACCGTCGGTGATCAGCTGCTGTGGGGCGCTGCCGAGCCACTACGTCGTATGCTGCGCATTGTTCTCGATACCTGAATCACCTGTTCGCTGATCAACTCGTCAAGTTGTCAGCGCACAACTAAACCCGCAGAGTTTTCTCTCAGTAGAAAATATGCGGGTTTTTTCATGGCGTGAGATCGCGCTTCCGCTTGCTGCAACTAACTGCGGATGATAAGGTCAGCCTCTTTGAATGCCTGATCAGGCGGCTCGCTGCGCTCTTCATGCATTCATGTCTACGCACTCATTCCCTACGCTACGAATCATGCTTTCCCCCAAGCGCTACGCCGCATTGCGCCTGACGCTACGAACGGTGGTTGTAACTGCTGTGCTAGCAACGTGTTTACCACAGGCCGCACATGCGCTGGCACTGGGCGAGGTGACGGTACGCTCGGCACTGGGTCAGAAGCTGGACGCAGTCATCGATATCGCATCGGTATCTGCTGCTGAATCCGAGTCGCTGGCGGTCCGTCTGGCGCCGACCAGCATGTTTGCCGAGGCAGGTGTGGAGTTCGGCGCGCTGCAGCGGTCGTTGCGTTTAAGCATAGAAAAAAAAGCGGATCGTGCATCGATATGGGTCAGCTCCGACCTTCCGGTAAGCGATCCTTTTTTGATGCTGTTGATTGAAGTCACTGCCGCTGGCAATCGCACCATCCGGCAATATGCGCTGTTATTTGATCCACCAGTGACAGATCGAGAGGCGCGCCAAACCACTGCAGTCGATCCCCCGGAAGCGCCATTGACGCGAGCAGCGCAGCAGTCAGCTCCCCGGTCAGTTCCGCCTGCTGCGAACGCAAAAACAGAAAACACTAAGACTGCCGAGCAGACTGCGGAATCATCCACCCGTGTGGTTCGTCGCGGAGATACGCTGAACAAATTGGCGCGCGAGATCTTGCCCCCCGGCGCCACGCTGGAGCAGGCACTGCTCGCTTATCTGCAAGCGAATCCCCGCGCATTTGATGGCAACAATATCCATCGCATGAAAACCGGAAGCGTACTTCGCGTACCGGACGAGCAGGCGATGATCGATATTCCTGCTGCAGAGGCACGCCGTGACGTGGCGTTGCAGACCGCTGATTATCAGCGTTATCGCAAACTGCTCGCGCGCTCGGCAGTACGGCCTGTGGTTGCGTCGACCGATAGCGGTGCACACGCTACGCCTTCGGGCAATCGCAGCAGTGGCGGCAAGGTGGGTGTGAAAGAGATTCAAGCAGGCATTGCCGACAAAGCTCGTGATCAGTTGAAGCTGGAATCCGCTGTGCCCGCCAAGCAAAATTCGGAAGACCGTCAGCAAAGCAATGACAGGGAGCTGGCGCAGATCGCCAACGACAAGGCACTGACGGATGCGAAGTCACGCATTGCCGAGCTCGAGAAAAACATCGAGCAGATGCAGCAACTGGCCGTGCGTAATCAGACACTGGCCGACGCACAGCAACGCTCTGAACAGACCATCTCGGAGGCTCAGCCCGCTGGGCAGGAGGCACCGGTGAAATCGCCTGACGTTGCGACGCCCAAGCCCAGCGTCGCCAAGCCGGCAAAGCCCACACGGCCGCCGACGCTATCGGCGCAGGCAGTGCCCGAAGAGGAAGCATTTCTCACCCAACTGAGCCAATGGCAGGATCAAATTACCAACGATCCAGTGTCGTTGATCTGGCCGATGGGTCTGATGTCCGCGGGCCTATTGATGATCTGGCTGCGCTCTCGCTTGAAAAAGCGTCAAGCGCCGACGGCAAAGATAGAGCCGAAGGCCGAGGCGCAGTCTGTGTTTGGACAGGCGGGCGGCAGAAACGTCGATACCAGCAATAGCGTGTTCCACTCCAATTTTGTTCCCTCAGTCAGTCAGCTCGACGCGAATGAGGTTGATGCGATTGCCGAGGCCGATGTCTACATTGCCTATGGACGTGATGAGCAGGCGGAGGAAATACTGCTGGACGCACTAAGGCAACATCCGCAACGGCAGGCGTTGCGGGTGAAGCTGCTGGAGATTTATCTTGCGCGCAAGGACACCCAGAAATTTGGTGCCGTCGCTGCCGAGATGCGCGTGATGACTCACGGTCAGGGGCAAGAGTGGATGCAGGCGGCTCTGATGGGGCAGCAACTCGATCCGGGGAATCTTTTGTATGGAGGTGCGCCAGTACCCGTGACGGTGATCGGCGCTGCACAGAAAGTTGCGCCGCCAGCAGCGGCCCCGCCGGTCACGGCGGCCGCCGTGTCAAATGCGCCGACGGCGTCTACGGCCGCCACAGCCCCGCTGTCATCGTCATCTCCCGCCGTGCATGCGACACGCACGCCGTCAGTATCAGTTCCCTCCGGTTTGCTGCCTCCTCTGGGGCTGCTCAGGCCGGACGAGTCGGCCCTGTCGTCATCCGCAGTGGATGATTTAGGCCTCAAGCTGGAGAGCCTCCTCGATGAACACCGAAAAAATTCCGGCATAGGCCTGTCGCTCGCACCGGTCGATACGCCGCCGGCAAATCGTCTGCCCGAACGGGCATCGGATGATGACTCTCAGCTCTCCGGCACCGGGCATCCATCGTTCGCTGGTACCGATACGAAAACCGATGCTGTCGCTTTGAAGACCAAGATTGATCTGGCGCTCGCTTGCGACGAAATCGGCGACCGGGAAGCCGCGCGCGAGCTGCTCGCTGAGGTCGCAGGCACGCATCATCCCGAGCTCGCCAGTCGCGCCCAGTCTCTGCTGCAGCAACTCGCGTAAAATTCGTCATCAAGCTGCGACAGCGCGGCGATACAGTCGCGCCGGCATCCGTTTTTTGTGCCGGCGAAGCACGGGCCTTGGTGGCCAGTCGCGCCGACTCCAATCCCACCCGCATTCCAGAGTATTCCTGTGAAACGAATCGCGCTCGGCCTCCAGTATGACGGCAGTGGCTGGCAGGGCTGGCAGACGCAGCCTCATGGTCAGACTGTTCAGGATGTGCTGGAAAAAGCATTGGCCGAGTTTGCTCATCGGCCCATGGCCACGACCTGCGCCGGCCGCACGGATGCCGGTGTGCACGCGCTGGCGCAGGTCGTGCATGTCGATACCGACGCGGTGCGCGAACCTTTTTCTTGGGTAAGGGGAGTCAATGCGTTTCTTCCGTCCTCGGTGGCGGTGCGTTGGGCTGCTGAAGTAGAGGGTGGCGACGAAGGTTTTCATGCCCGGTTCACTGCCACCGCGCGAACCTACCACTACCTGATCTATAACCACGCAGTCAGATCGCCGCTATGGGAGCGCCGCGCGGGATGGGTGTTCAGACCGCTCGATGAGCTGCCCATGCACGCTGCGGCCCAGGCACTGTTGGGTGAGCATGATTTCTCGGCATTTCGGGCGGCCGAGTGTCAGGCGCGCTCGCCGGTGCGTACCATGCACCGCATCGAGGTGCGGCGCGCCGGTGATCTGGTGGTGGTCACCTTACGGGCGAATGCCTTTCTTCATCACATGGTGCGCAATATCGTGGGTTCGCTGATTCAGGTTGGTAATGGCAACCGCCCGCCGGAGTGGATCGCCGAGTTGCTCAGAGGGCGAGACCGAGAACTCTCCGCGCCGACGTTCAGTCCTGACGGTCTCTACCTCGGCAGAGTGGACTACGATGCGCGCTGGGGCTTACCTGCGCAGGACGCGGACTTGCCATTCTTTAAAGATTTTTCGTGATGACTCATCGAACCAGGATCAAGCTGTGCGGACTGACCCGTCCGGAAGATATCCGCGCCGCCGTCGCGGCCGGTGCGGATGCGATCGGTCTCGTGTTCTACCCGCCGTCGCCCCGCCATGTGTCGGCTGAGCAGGCGGCCCGGCTGCTAAAGGAACTGCCCGCTTTTATCAGCAGTGTCGGTTTGTTCGTGAATGCCGATCTGGATCAGGTGAGGCAGGTACTGGCGACTGCGCCGATATCAATGTTGCAATTCCATGGCGACGAGACCCCAGAGCAGTGCGCCGGTATCGCCGAAGCGGTCGGTCGCCCGTTCTTGCGCGCGCTCAGGATACGGCCAGAGACAAAGTCCGCAGATTTGCTAGAATCGGCGCTTCACTACCGAGGCGCCAGCCCCCTGTTTGCCGGGCTGCTGCTTGATACCTGGAGCGATGCCTACGGTGGCACTGGAAAGGTTTTCGATTGGTCTCTCATTCCCGCAGAAATCGCGCATCAGGCCGTTTTAAGTGGTGGCTTGAACGTGCAAAATGTGACTGACGCAGTGCGCCGGATACGCCCGCACGCCGTCGATGTCAGCAGTGGCATCGAGGCGAGCAAGGGCGTAAAGGACTCGGCGCTGATGCAGGCATTCGCGAATGCCGTGCGCGCCGGCGACAGCCAGTAAAAATTTCTGAGGAAAGACACCATGGATCACCATCCCGCGCATGTGGGCGCTTATGATTTTCCCGATGCCTCTGGCCACTTTGGCCCCTACGGCGGCAGCTTCGTCTCCGAGACACTGACCTATGCACTCGAAGAGCTCAAGGCAGCGTACGAGCACTACCAAAATGACCCCGAGTTCCTGCGCGAATTTCATGACGAGCTGAAGTACTTTGTCGGCCGTCCCAGCCCTATCTATCACGCCAAGCGCTGGTCTTCCGAGACTGGCGGTGCGCAGATTTTTTTCAAGCGCGAAGATCTCAACCATACGGGCGCGCACAAGATCAACAATGTGATCGGACAAGCGCTGCTCGCCAAGCGCATGGGCAAGCCGCGCGTGATCGCAGAAACCGGCGCCGGTCAGCATGGGGTGGCCACCGCGACCATCTGCGCACGCTTCGGTCTGGAGTGCGTGGTCTACATGGGCAGCGAAGATGTGAAGCGTCAGGTACAGAACGTGTACCGGATGCAGCTGCTGGGTGCGACCGTGGTGCCGGTCGAGTCCGGTTCCAAGACACTTAAGGATGCGCTGAACGAAGCGATGCGCGACTGGGTGACGAATGTTGAAAACACCTTCTACATCATTGGTACCGTGGCGGGCCCGCATCCGTACCCGATGATGGTGCGTGATTTTCAGTCCGTGATCGGCAAGGAGTGCATTGATCAAATGCCAGAGCTGACGGGTCGTCAGCCCGATTACGTGCTCGCCTGCATCGGTGGCGGCTCGAATGCGATGGGTATCTTTCATCCCTACATCAACTACCCGGAAGTTAAACTGATCGGTGTCGAGGCAGCGGGCGAGGGCGTCTCGACCGGCAAGCATTCGGCATCACTGGGCGGCGGTATTCCCGGCGTGTTACACGGTAATCGCACTTATCTGCTGCAAGATGAAAATGGACAGATCATGGAGACGCATTCCGTGTCGGCCGGCCTTGATTATCCCGGCGTCGGCCCCGAGCACGCATGGCTCAAGGATTCGCATCGTGCCGACTATGTGAGCGTCACCGATGCTGAGGCCATCCAGGCTTTCCATCATTGCTGCCGCATTGAAGGCATCATTCCTGCGCTCGAGTCCAGCCATGCGATTGCCTATGCTGTGACGCTCGCAAGGACGCTGCCGAAAGATAAAACTATTTTGGTGAACCTGTCCGGTCGTGGTGACAAGGACATGCATACCGTTCAGGAATACGACAAAGAGCACGCAGCGCCGAAACACTAAGGTCAGATCATCATGTCCAGAATCCAGAAAACTTTCGCTGACCTGCAGTCAAAAAAGAAAAAAGCCTTGATCACCTTCATCACGGCCGGTGATCCCGCGCCCGAGCTGACGGTGCCGCTGTTGCATGCGCTGGTTGAGAGTGGCGCCGACATCCTCGAGCTGGGCGTGCCGTTTTCAGATCCGATGGCCGAAGGCCCTGTGATCCAGCGTGCGAATGAGCGTGCACTGAAATTCAATGTCGGCATGCATGATGTGCTTGGCTATGTGCGCGAATTCCGCAAGACTGATCAGCATACGCCGGTGGTGTTGATGGGTTATGCGAATCCCATCGAGCGCATGGGCGTCGATCGTTTTGTGACCGAGTCCAAGGCGGCGGGTGCCGATGGTGCGATCGTGGTCGATTACCCACCGGAAGAAGCCTCCGAGTTCGCGCAGAAACTCAAGGCGCAGGACATGGATCTGATCTTCTTGCTCGCGCCCACCTCCACCGAGCAGCGTATCAAGCAAGTTGCGCAGATCAGCAGTGGCTTCTCCTACTACGTGTCGCTGCGCGGCGTGACCGGCGCAGGGCATATCGACACTGCTGAAGTTGCCAGCCGTCTGGAGGCCATTCGCGAGCATGTGAAACTGCCGATCGGCGTGGGCTTCGGCATCCGCGACGGTGCGACGGCAAAGGCCGTGGCCTCGGTGTCGGATGCGGTGGTGATCGGCAGCCGCATCATTCAGGAACTGGAGAACACGCCGAAGGACAAGGCCGTTGCGGCCGTCAGCAATTTTCTGTCCGGCATTCGAGCAGCCATTGACGAAGTGCCCGCCTGAGCCTCTCCCTTGACTAAGCGTTACTACCTCGGCAACTTGATTGCCAAGGTAGCAGCGCCCCGCCCGACGCGGTTAAAATACGCGCCTACGCGGCCATCAGCCGCCCGACCGAAAGAGAGCCCCCATGAGCTGGCTAGAAAAACTTCTCCCGCCCCGCATTCAGCGCTCTGACGCTTCCACCCGCCGATCGGTGCCCGAGGGGCTGTGGGTCAAGTGCCCCTCTTGCGAGTCAGTGCTCTACCGTACCGACCTTGAATCCAATCAGCAGGTGTGCCCCAAGTGTGACCATCACATGCGCATCCGTGGGCGTGACCGCCTCGATGCCCTGCTGGATCAGGAGGGCCGCTATGAGATCGGACAAGAGGTACTGCCGGTCGATACGCTGAAGTTCAAGGATTCCAAGAAATACCCCGAGCGCCTGAAGTCGGCTCTCGACGCGACCGGTGAGACGGATGCCTTGATCGTGATGGGCGGTGCGATCATGTCGCTCCCCGTGGTCGTCGCCTGTTTCGAATTTGAATTCATGGGCGGCTCCATGGGCGCGGTGGTGGGTGAGCGTTTCGCGCGCGGCGCGCAGACGGCGCTGGAGCAAAAAGTACCTTTTATTTGCATCACCGCCACCGGCGGTGCACGCATGCAAGAAGGTCTGCTGTCGCTGATGCAGATGGCCAAGACCACGGCGATGCTGACCAAATTATCCGAGAAGAAGCTGCCGTTCATTTCTGTGCTGACCGATCCCACCATGGGCGGTGTGTCGGCCTCGTTCGCGTTCATGGGCGATGTGGTGATTGCCGAGCCGAAGGCACTGATCGGATTTGCGGGCCCGCGCGTGATCGAGAACACCGTCCGCGAGAAGCTGCCTGAAGGTTTCCAACGTTCAGAGTTCATTTTGCAAAAGGGTGCGATCGACATGATCGTTGACCGTCGCAAAATGCGCGAAGAGATCGCGCAGCTGCTGGCGCTGTTGCAGAACCAGTCGCCGGAAGTGCTGGCCTGAGTTTTTTGACGTCCAATGTAAAGACACTGGATCCCGGCCTATGCCGGGATGACCGTGTGATGGCCTGACTTGTTTTCTATCCTCATTCCGGCGCAGGCCGGAATCCAGCGACTTCCGCACATTCTCTCTCCATGCCACTCTCCCTGACCGACTGGCTGGCCCGTCTCGAATCGCTGCATCCGAAAGCGATCGACATGGGCCTGGAACGCGTTGCCAGCGTGGCACACAGGCTGGGCCTGCACTTCGACTGCCCGGTGATCACGGTGGGCGGTACCAATGGCAAAGGTTCGACCTGCGCGATGCTGGAATCGATACTGCTGCAAGGTGGCTACCGGGTCGGGCTCTACTCTTCGCCCCACCTGCTGCATTTCAATGAGCGCGCGCGCCTCAATGGCGACATGGCCACCGATGCGATGCTCTGCGAGTGCTTTGAACAGGTCGAGTCGGTGCGCGGCGATGTGTCGCTGACGTATTTCGAATTCACCACGCTGGCGATACTCAAGTGCTTTTCCGATGCCGGTCTGGATGCCGTGATACTCGAAGTCGGGCTGGGCGGTCGCCTGGATGCGGTGAATATTGTTGATGCCGATGTCGCGATCATCACCAGTGTCGATCTTGATCACATGGAGTATCTGGGTGACACGCGCGAAAAGATAGGCTTCGAGAAGGCCGGCATCTTCCGGCCCGGCCGCACGGCGATCTGCAGCGACCCTCAGCCGCCAGAGTCTCTGGTTGCCCACGCGAATGCCACTGGCGCTGATCTCTGGCTGTTCGGACGAGACTTCAATTACTCAGGCGACCGTCAGCAGTGGAATTACGGCGGCCGCAGCCTGCGGCGCAATGCGCTTGCGTATCCAAGCTTGCGGGGCGCGAATCAATTGCTGAACGCCAGTGCCGCGCTCGCCGCCTTGGAGGCGCTGCGTGATCGTCTGCCACTTGGCGCGCAAGAGGTCCGAAGCGGGCTAGTGATGGTCGAACTTCCGGCACGTTTTCAAGTGCTGCCGGGGCGGCCGGCAGTGATACTCGATGTCGCTCACAACCCGCACGCAGCAGCCACGCTCGCTCAGAATCTCGACAACATGGGTTTTCATCCTTACACCTTCGCGGTCTTCGGCGCGATGGCTGACAAAGACATTCCCGGAGTCGTGGCTCAGTTAAAAGATCGTATCGATCACTGGTGCCTGACTGACCTGCCACTGCCGCGTGCCGCCAGTGCAGAATCTCTGGCGCAACAACTGCGCTTGGCGGGGTTCAAGGAAAGCTCCGAACCCGGGGCAGAGCGCACGCTGACCTGCTTCACGACGCCGGAGCAGGCATTCAACGATGCCAAGAATCGTGCCGGTGAGAATGATAGAATTGTGGTCTTCGGATCCTTTATTACGGTTGCCGGTGTGATGGCGGCAAGATCCTCTGGCTGAGCTGATCGGCGCCCCGTTTTTTGGCAATCACACAACGCATACAACGCGATTTATGGGCTTGTTCTCGTTTCTCAACAAAAGCAAGCAGGACCCCGACGACGATATCGATGCTCCGGTCAAGCCGCGCCGTCGTGCGAGGGCCCAGCAAGAAGAACCCATCGATCCCATGCTTCCCGAGAAGAAGCGCGCCCGCCGGCGCCTGATCGGCGCCACCGCACTGGTGCTGGCGGCCGTGATTGGCTTGCCCATGATTTTCGATTCCGAGCCCAAGCCGCTGACGGACGATATCGCGATACAAATTCCCTCGCGCGACAAAGCCGCTACCCCGGTCACTGCGGGCACTGCGCCGCTGGACTCCGAGGCTCCCCGGCTACCACCAGTGGTCAAGGCTGAGCCGTCATCGCAGGAAAAGCTACCTGTCGCCGAAGCCGTCAAACCCGTGCCTGAGAAGCCAGCCGATAAGTCGGCGGACAAAGCAGCAGACAAAGCGCACAACAAGTCGGCCGAACATGCCTCTGCCGAGAAGAGCGATCCTGCTGCTGAAAAATCCAAGTCATCTCGTTTCATTCTTCAGGTGGCTGCGGTAGCCACCAAGGTCAAGGCCGATGAATTGCAGAACCGGCTGAAGCAAGCCGGCATCAAATCCTATTCGCAAAAAACCAGTACCAAAGAGGGCGAGCGCTACCGCATCCGTGTTGGTCCGTTTGGCAGCCGCGAAGAGGCTGACAAGATGCGCGCCCGTCTGTTGAAGATGGGTCTGTCTGCTACTGTGCAGCCTGTATGAGTTTTCTCCGGTAAGCACGCCGGGTCTGTTCTTGAAGGAGTCCACCATGTGTGGCATCGTTGGCGTCGTTTCGCATAGCCCGGTTAATCAGATCATTTATGATGCATTGCTGCTCTTGCAGCATCGCGGTCAAGATGCGGCTGGCATTGCCACCAGCCACGGTAATGCCTTCAGCATGCACAAAGCGAATGGTCTTGTTCGTGATGTCTTCCGTACCCGGAACATGCGCTCGCTACCCGGCAACTCCGGTATCGGGCAGTGCCGCTACCCAACGGCAGGCTCCCAGAGTGAAGAAGAAGCGCAGCCCTTTTATGTGAATGCACCTTTTGGTATCACGCTCGCGCACAACGGCAACCTGACCAATGCCGAGTCGCTGAAGATCGAGATGTTCAAGAATGACCGGCGTCATATCAATACAGACTCTGACTCTGAAGTCTTGCTGAATGTGCTCGCGCACGAAATCCAGGAAGTCACGACCGGGCTCTCACTCGACCCCTCCATGCTGTTCAAGGCTGTAGCCACGCTGCACAAGCGCGTGCGAGGCTCCTATGCGGTGGTCACCCAGATTGCAGGCTATGGCCTGCTGGCCTTCCGCGATCCTTTCGGCATACGCCCACTATGCATAGGTTTCAATGACACGGATCGTGGCCCGGAATACCTGATTGCCAGCGAATCCGTGGCGTTGGAAGGGCTGGGCTTTCATTTCCTGCGCGACGTGATGCCGGGCGAGGCCATCTTCATCGACAACGATGGCAAGCTATACAACCAGCAGTGCGCGGAGAATCCCACGCTGAATCCTTGCGCATTCGAGTTCGTCTATCTCGCACGTCCTGATTCCGTGATTGACGGCGCATCAGTGTATGCAACGCGTCTGCGTATGGGCGAGCATCTGGCCGAAAAAATACGAAAGCAGTTTGCCGACGGCGACATCGATGTGGTCATGCCAATTCCAGATTCGTCCCGTCCGGCGGCGATGCAGCTGGCGCTCAAGCTCAACCTCAACTATCGGGAAGGCTTCATCAAAAACCGCTACATTGGCCGCACCTTCATCATGCCGGGACAGGGCGTACGCAAGAAATCCGTGCGCCAGAAACTTAACGCGATAGGTTCGGAGTTCAAGGGCAAGAGTGTGCTGCTGGTTGATGATTCCATCGTGCGCGGCACCACCAGCCGGGAGATCGTGCAGATGGCGCGCGACTCTGGCGCCAAGCGCGTGATTTTCGCGTCAGCTGCGCCGCCCGTGAAATATCCTAACGTCTACGGGATTGATATGCCCACACGCAGCGAGCTGATCGCATATGGCAGAAGCGAAGAAGAAGTCTGCCGTGAGATCACCGCTGATGCGCTCGTCTATCAAGATATTGAGGCAATGAAGCGATCAATTACCGATGTCAACCCCTTGCTGAAACAGTTCGAAGCATCCTGCTTCGATGGCCATTACATCACCGGTGATATATCGCGCGATTATCTTGATCGTGTCGAATATGCACGCCAGCACCCGAAAGCCGTGATCGAGGACGCTGTACGCACTCAGCTGAACCTGAATCTCGCTCAGATCGAATAAGCGATCGGGCTGGGTCGATTAATCCATGAACAATAGTAAAAAATTCGGCTTTACCACGACGATACTTCACAGCGATCGCCAAAAGCCTATCGAGCACGGCTCGCTGCACAAGCCGATTCATACGGCGGTCGCCTACGGCTATCGCGATGCGCGCGAGCTGGCCGAGGTTTTTCAGGGCAAGAAGCCCGGATATCGCTACGGTCGTCAGGGCAATCCCACGGTCAGCGCACTCGAAGAGAAGATCACGCGCATGGAAGACGGTATGGCGACGCTATGCTTCTCTACCGGCATGGCGGCGATCGGCGCGGTGGTGCAGGCGCTGCTGCGCGCCGGTGATCATGTGGTGTCATCCTCCTTTTTATTTGGTAACACCAACAGCCTGTGGCAGACGGTCAACCTGCAAGGCATGCCGGTCAGTTTTGTCGACGCGACCGATGTGGCGAACGTCGAGAAGGTCATCACGCCAGCGACACGCATGGTGTTTGTCGAGACGATTGCCAATCCGCGCACGCAGATTGCTGATCTGGCTCGTATTGGCGAACTATGCCGCGAGCGCGGCATTCTGTACGTCGTCGACAATACGATGACCTCGCCATACCTTTTCCGACCCAAGCACGTGGGCGCCAGCCTGGTGCTCAATGCGCTGACCAAATCGATCGGCGGTCATGGCAATGCGCTGGGGGGCAGCTTGACTGACACAGGCCTGTTCGACTGGGCCCGCTATCCCAATATCGCAGAGAACTACAAACGCTTCGCGCCTGCGCAGTGGGGCATGGCGCAGTTACGTGCAAAGGCCTTGCGCGATTTCGGCGGTGCCTTGGGCCCCGAGGCTGCGCATCATCTGGCCGTCGGTTCAGAGACGATGGCGTTGCGCATCGAACGCGAATCGTCGAGTGCGTTGGCACTGGCAAAGATGCTGGATGCGGATGAGCGGGTTGCAGCGGTCTACTATCCCGGTCTGCCCCTCCACCCGCAGCACTCGCTGGCGACGGAGCTGTTTCGTGCGTACGGTGGCTTGTTGAGCTTCGAGCTGAAACCCGGTGTTGATTGCTTTGATTATCTGAATCGCCTCCAACTCGCCATCCCTGCCAGTAATCTCGGGGATACCCGCACACTGGTGATTCCGGTGGCGCACACGATTTATCACGAGATGGGGCCCGAGCGCCGCGCCAGCATGGGCATTTCAGAGTCACTGATTCGCGTGTCGGTCGGCATCGAAGACACCGATGATCTGCTGAATGATTTCAGGCAGGCGCTGGATCAGTAGTTTTTCAAGCAGACACTCAAGGCCCCAGTGTCCGGGCTGCTTGCCGGCTCAGCCAGCTGACGCCTTCGGGCATCCGGAACCCGCGCAACCGTTCCAGCAGCGCCAAGGGCTCGTTTTCATTGATCAGCAGATGCCTGTGCTCGGCGCGCAGAAAGCCTTCCTGCTCCAACTGTGACAAGAAGGCGATCAATGGGTCGTAAAAGCCGTTCACATTCAAGAGACCGACGGGTTTTTCATGAAAGCCGAGCTGAGCCCAGGTCATTGCCTCGAATAATTCTTCCAGCGTGCCTAGGCCACCTGGCATCGCGATGAAGCCGTTCGCGTGCTCGGCCATCAGTGCTTTTCGCTCATGCATGTCTTTCACGACCAGCAGTCGTGTCAGCCGGTTATGACCGACTTCGGTATCCATCAGCGCTTTGGGTATGACGCCGGTGACCTCGCCTCCGGCTTCCAGCACGGCATCGGCGATGATGCCCATCAGACCCACATGACCGCCGCCGTAGACCAGCGCGAGTTTTTGTTGGGCCATCTCGTGCCCCAGCGCTCGCGCGGCCTCGGCGTACAAGAGATCATGTCCGGGAGAGGCGCCGCAGTAGACGCAGACTGAGCGTAATGGAGCTGTCATGGCAAAGTGGGTGATAGATCAGGGCCCCGATCATAGCGGTGTGAGGGCGGATCTCCCGGCCAGACGCTGACGATCCTCGGAATCCATGCCAGGCAGACGGTTTTTTCCCTGCAGGCATCAGGCTCACTTAGTTCGTTGCCATAAAAACAAATGCATGCGACACACGTTCTGGTGCCGTATAATCCGGACAATTCCAAACCGTGCGGCCTTCATCGCAACCGATGAGTACAGAACCCAAGCTCTCGTTCAAGCAGCAGCAATTGATTGTGCGTGAGAACGCCATCGTTGATGCGACCAATAATTTGCTCGCGAAAAAAGGCTTCGACCTGATGACCATGGATGAGGTCGCGGCCGAAGTCGGTATTGCCAAGGCCAGCCTCTACAAGCATTTCCCTTCCAAAGAAGCACTCGCTGCCGCGGCAATGATCCGCTTGCTGGAGAACACCCTTGCCTTTGTTCGCGGACTCGCTTCTGATCAGCCCGCCCTCGGACAGCTCAAGAGCATATTGCAGTGGGCGCTGGAGATTCGCATGAAGGGCGGTCTGCCAACCTTGCCCGCGGAGAACACCAGCCTGCGCGATGCGCTGCTGAACAACACCCGATATATCAGCCGCTTGATGGATCTCAATGAGCTGATGGGCCAGTTGATCGAAAAGGCAAAATCAGAAGGGTCGATCCGCCAAGACTTGCCGACCGAGGTCGTGCTGTTTACTGTCTATGCGCGCTCCTGCGATCCCACGCTGGATTACCTGCGCATGGGCGACCAATACACGGACGATCAGGTCATTCACTTCCTGCTGACAACCTGCTTCGACGGGTTGCACTGATTTCCTGCATCACCCGGTCCAGTACCCGCGCGTCAAAACCCAGTGCGACGTGTCCCACGCCTTCCACCCCGATATTCTTTGCTCCGCCGAGTTCCGCCGAGGATTGCGGCATCACGATGTTGTCATGGCGTGACCATAGGCTGACGAACAGCGATCGTACTGAGCTATCTTCCGACGCCGAGAGTGCCGAGAGCCAGTGGCGTTCCTCGCTGTTCCAGGCACTGACCGGCAGCATCTGGCGGGCATTGATGCCGATACCGTACCCTGCAAGCAAGCTGCCCGCGTGCGGCGTGCCCAGCGTGATCACTCTCGCTACCCGCTGATGACCATAACGCCTCAGCCATGCGCGTGCCGCAAGACCCCCCATGCTGTGACAAACCACGATGACCGATGATGCGTGGTTCGCCTCAAGCAGGCCTTTGGCCGCTTCCTCAATGCGATCTGCATAGCTCTCGATATTGCCCAGTACAGGCTCGAGATCGATCGCGCCATGGCTAATGCGATCTGCCGAGAGCCGCCGGTGCAGTCGCTGCCAAAAGCCGCTATTTGCTCCGTAACCGTGCAGCAGCACGACCGGGTAACTGAAGTCCCCGTCGAAGTGGCAGTGGTAGGGACGCGCGAACGGAAACAGCCGGAACCAGCAGAGCATGCTGAAGCCGAATTCTCTCAGCATCATCAATGCCATCGCGAGCACACGAAGCCGATGACCATCCGCGCAGGGCTGACGCAGTGCACCCGACAGAAAAAAATTCTGGAAGATGATGCTGGCACGTACCAGCATCAGTATCACCGCCGATACGGCCAGGGCCAGCGACCAGCTACTCAACGCCTGAAATTGTTTGAGCAGAGCGGCGATGAAAACCAGCGTCAGCAGCTGGAAAAGGATCATGACGCGCGTGAGGTGAGCGATCATGTCGGCCGACGGGGTTCAGTCCTTGTCCGTTGCCGCAAGAACGGATGCTGCGCTGGCGTCAGCTTTTTGAGTGCGTGGCACCAGCGCGATGCGCGTGCGTGCGATCCGGTCATGCAAAAACTGGCGGTCGGCATCGAGGAGTGAACTCAGCGCCCACAGCACCACATTCGCCACCGGTAGCAGGACCAGCATCCAGCCTTGTGCACCGATCAGCTTGGCCACGGCCAGCCCGGGCAGGAACCAGAGCCAGCAGAGCACATACCGAGTGACGGCGCGCTTCCAGGACAGCGGCATGCCTTGGCAATCGAGCACCCGCAAGTCCCAGGTCTTCATTGCCAGCGTCTGCCCACCATGGGTCCAGAACCAGCAGAAATAGAGCCCCAGCACCACGAACAACCAGTCCTGGAGCGCATCGCGCAGATACAGTGCGTGACGTTGCTGCAGCAGCGTGGAGAACAACCAGGTGGCAATGAACAGCACGCCGAACAGCAGCATGGCTTCATAGACCATGCAGAGCAGACGGTTCTTGAGAGGGGCGGGTGGCAGTGTATGCGGGGCAGTGTCGGTCACGGCAAAGTCCATCGTGATCCGCGCGACAGCGCGCGGCCCGGCATTGTACTGCGCCCCCGTCGTGTGCTCGGGCGCAGGGAAAATTGATATTCTTTTTACAATCTTGAGATGTCGGCGTGTCGGGTAAAACTATTGATTTCAAAGGCTTTTTCCAAGATTTTCCTTGACCTTGGTGCTGCGACGCAGTAACGTATCGTTCCCCTCGCCACCGCGAGGGGTATTTTTTAGCGTGTGCCGGAAGTACATGATGCTTTCGGTTTCCACGTTCTTTCGATGTGAAAGCAGTTTGCTCTAACCCACGCCACAAGCGTGAGGCACCGATCGCACAAGCACGATACCAGGCTGAACGAGTCGCGTTGAGCGTCGTTTTGAAATGCACCGGAGTGTGCATCAAGGATCGACGTGACCGCACAAAAAAGGAATGCCTGTCACGTACTGATGCAAGCGCTGCCGTCAGGAGAGAGCATCCGTTCAATTTCCAATGGACCTTGAAAGGACTTTGTAATGACCTCCGAAATCACCGGCGCCGATATCGTCGTGCGCTGTCTCGCCGAAGAGGGCGTCGAACATGTGTTCGGCTATCCTGGCGGCGCAGTTCTCTACATTTACGACGCGATTTTCAAGCAGGACAAATTCCAGCACGTGCTGGTTCGCCATGAGCAGGCGGCCATTCATGCGGCAGATGCGTACTCCCGCAGTTCCAACAAAGTTGGTGTTGCGCTCGTGACCTCGGGCCCCGGCGTGACCAATGCCGTCACTGGTCTGGCGACAGCACACATGGATTCCATTCCGATGGTCGTCATCACCGGACAGGTCCCGACCCACGCTATCGGTCAGGATGCATTCCAGGAATGCGACACCGTCGGCATTACCCGACCCTGCGTCAAGCACAACTTTCTCGTCAAGGACGTGAAAGACCTGGCCTCGGTCATGAAGAAAGCTTTCTATATCGCGCAGACCGGCCGTCCCGGCCCGGTGCTGGTCGATATTCCCAAAGACATCACGATTGCCAAGGCGAGCTTCGACTATCCGAAAGAGGTCGACATGCGCTCGTACAAGCCGGCAGAAAAAGGCCATGCAGGCCAGATCCGCAAGGCGGTGCAACTGCTGCTATCGGCCGAGCGTCCGATGATCTACACCGGCGGTGGTGTCATTCTTGCCGATGCTGCACCCGAAGTAAACCAGCTGGTCGACAAGCTTGGCTATCCGTGTACGAACACGCTGATGGGTTTGGGTGGCTATCGTGCGTCGAGCGACAAGTTTGTTGGCATGCTCGGCATGCACGGCACCTATGAAGCCAACATGGCGATGCAACACTGCGATGTGCTGATCGCGATCGGCGCTCGTTTCGATGATCGCGTGATCGGTAATCCCAAGCATTTCGGCACAGTGCCGCGCAAGATCATCCATATCGATATCGATCCGTCGTCGATCTCCAAGCGCGTGAAGGTCGACATTCCTATTGTCGGCAATGTCAGAGATGTGCTGACCGAAGTGCTGGCCCAGATCGACGCCTCAGAAACCAAGCCGAATGCAAAAGCCATCGACGCCTGGTGGAAGCAGATTGGCGAGTGGCGTGGCCGCGACTGCCTGAAGTATCCGTCCTCTGACGAGGTCATCAAGCCCCAGGCAGTGGTCGAGAAGCTCTGGGAGATCACCAAAGGTGATGCCTTCATCACCTCGGACGTCGGCCAGCACCAGATGTGGGCTGCGCAGTACTACGGCTTTGACAAGCCGCGCCGCTGGATCAATTCCGGTGGTCTGGGCACCATGGGCGTGGGCCTGCCGTATGCGATGGGCGTGCAGATGGCGAATCCCGGCGCTGAAGTCGCTTGTATAACGGGTGAAGCCTCGATTCAAATGTGTATTCAAGAGCTGGCGACCTGCAAGCAGTACCACCTGACGCCGAAGATCATCCTGCTGAACAATCGCTATCTCGGCATGGTGCGACAGTGGCAGCAGATCGATTATGGCTCGCGCTACTCTGAGTCGTACATGGACTCGCTGCCGGATTTCGACAAGCTGGTCGAATCCTTCGGACACGTCGGCATGACGATCACCAAGCCGGGGGATGTCGATGGTTCGATGCGCGATGCTTTTGCCATGAAGGACAAGCTGGTCTTCATGAATTTCGTTACTGACCGCGATGAAAACGTCTGGCCGATGGTCAAGGCGGGCAAGGGCTTGACCGAAATGCTGCTTGGCTCGGAGGACCTGTAATGCGACACATTATCTCTGCATTGCTGGAAAACGAAGCCGGCGCATTGTCCCGCGTCGTAGGCTTGTTCTCTGCCCGAGGCTACAACATCGAGACACTGACCGTCGCGCCGACCGAAGACCCGACACTGTCACGGATGACCATCGCCACCAGTGGCTCCGACGATGTCATCGAGCAGATCACCAAGCACCTGAACCGACTGATCGAAGTCGTCAAGGTGGTCGATCTGACCGAGGGCGCGCACATCGAGCGCGAACTGATGCTGATCAAGGTGCGCGCGGTCGGCAAGGAGCGTGAAGAAATGAAGCGCACCACAGATATTTTCCGTGGCCGCATCATCGATGTCACCGAAAAGACCTACACCATCGAGCTGACCGGTAACAAATCCAAGCTCGATGCGTTCATCGATGCCATTGACCGTACCGCCATTCTCGAGACCGTTCGCACCGGCGGCTCTGGTATCGGCAGGGGTGAGCGCATCCTGAAGGTCTGAGGTCAAGCTCACCGATAACGAAAAACCTACCTTTCCATTTTTACATAACAGGAAAATCATGAAAGTTTTCTACGACAAAGACTGCGACCTGTCCCTCATCAAGGGTAAGACTATCGCCATCATTGGTTACGGCTCGCAAGGTCATGCACATGCACAGAATCTCTCCGAATCCGGCTGCAAAGTGACCGTCGGTCTGCGCAAAGGCGGCACTTCTTGGGCCAAGGTAGAGAAAGCCGGCCTCAAGGTCGCTGAGGTAAATGATGCTGTGAAGGGCGCTGACGTCATCATGATCCTGCTACCTGACGAGAACATCGCGCAGGTGTACAAAGAGAATGTTGAGCCGCATGCAAAGCAGGGCGCAGTGCTCGCATTCGCGCATGGCTTTAACGTGCATTACGGGCAAGTTGTGCCGCGCGCTGACCTCGACGTCATCATGGTCGCGCCGAAAGCACCCGGTCATACCGTGCGTTCGACCTACACCCAGGGCGGCGGCGTCCCTCACCTTGTGGCCGTGTATCAGGATAAATCCGGTCACGCCCGCGATATCGCGTTGTCGTATGCCATGGCCAACGGCGGCGGTCGTGCCGGTATCATCGAGACGAACTTCCGCGAAGAGACCGAGACCGACCTGTTCGGCGAGCAGGTCGTGCTGTGTGGCGGCACCGTCGAGCTGATCAAGGCCGGTTATGAGACCCTGGTCGAGGCAGGTTACGCACCCGAGATGGCTTACTTCGAGTGCCTCCATGAACTGAAGCTAATCGTCGACCTGATCTACGAAGGCGGCATCGCCAACATGAACTACTCGATCTCGAACAACGCGGAGTACGGAGAATATGTTACCGGCCCGCGCATCATCACTGAAGAATCCAAGAAGGCAATGCGCGAGTGCCTGAAAGATATTCAGACTGGCGAATATGCGAAGAGCTTTATTCTCGAGAACAAGGCGAATGCGCCGACCCTGATGTCGCGTCGTCGATTGAATGCCGAGCATTCAATCGAAATCGTGGGCGCCAAGCTGCGTGCGATGATGCCGTGGATCGCCAAAAACAAGCTGGTGGATCAGTCCAAGAACTAAGCCGCTGCAAAGTTCAACCGGCATCATGCGGCGCGCGCGACAATGCGCGCACCGCGCTCGCCCTAAAAGCCATCCGCAGGGATGGCTTTTTTTACGGGCTCCCGTGCCGTGGATCGCCAAAAACAAGCGGGTGGATCAGTCCAAGAACTAAGCTGCTGCAAAGTTCAGCCGGCATCATGCGGCGCGCGCGACGATGCGCGCACCGCGCTCGCCTGAAAAAGCGTATCTAGCCAGCATTCCTTTGGTAAAAAATCCCTGTTACCAAAGATCGATCTTGAGAGAGAGGGTGGGCGATCCGACCATCTTGGGATCGATGATGCCTCGCTTGAGCTGTTCAGGATCGAGTTCTATCGTCACTACGCCCTTTGCCGAGTGATCTGTAGCACTTGCGGGTGTGTTTCTCGATAACTGCGGATTAATACTTACAAATTCCTGATTGCTGTCGCTATCCATGATGCCAATATGTTTCATGTAATTGGTGTACGTCACGCGAATCTTTCCGTCATCAGTATGCTGCAGATCTATCCAGAAGTCTGAGCCGGCGCTGGGAATTTTATCCTCTCCGTCGGTGCTCAAGATAGAAAAAAAATCCTGACCACTCCCAAGGGCAGTGCTCATCGCACTGAGGATGCCGTTGCCACCGGCTTGGAACAATACGTGGCTCAGCGTTTTCCTTACCTCTGTATCAGGAGCAAACTTCTCTAACTCAGACCGGGCTCGCGCCGAATCGGTGACTACGATGGTACCTTTCTCGCCTCCGCCAAAGTTAAATTTTTCACGTCCTACATCACGTAGAAACAAGTCCGAGAGTCCGGTGGTTTCATCAACAAGATGTTTCGCAAAGCTATCATTTAGAAACGTCATGAGGTCATTCCCGAATTTTTCGGTCGCCTTCAATTCGCGTGAGCCATCGGGCATGGTTTTCCATGTGTGCTCATCGTTCCAGCCGGCGGGCAAGAGTCGTGCCAGCCTTTCGTATTTATGGCTATCCAGTGACAACGTAATTTGCTTTAACGCTTCATCTCGATTTGCAGGAAGCTCGCCTTGTATTTCCCCTGCTTGCAGTGAGATTGCTTTGGCATCTTTAAACGATTTTTTGTTTTCTACCATCAGCTTTGCTATTTCCGTCAACTGAGCGCCAGAGAATGAGCTCATTCCATCGCTGTTTTTTAGCTTGGCTGCCTGCTTTGCGATGGCATATGCAGTTCTGAAGCTCACCTGATACGTCAGCATCAGCGCGACCTCAGTTCGTGCATCCTTGATTTGTATGGGTTTGTCGCTGATGGTGTGGCGTTCAACGCTTGTTTTTAGCTCTTTCGCTTTTGATAGTGTCAAATTGTGATGAACTCTCAGAAATGCCAGAGGGAGAAGGTCTTTCTCAGGAAGCTGTGTTGTGTTTTTCATCTTTCCCGCAAGCTTCAGAATGTCCATTGATTCATCGATGTTGATGTTGTAGCTGGTCATCAGATGCCCAAGGGTTTTTGCCATACCTTCGGCATAGTTTTTGTCCCTGCCCATTTCTTTGTGCAAATAATCAGTCAGGCCCTTTTCTAACAGGGCGTCAAAAGGTTGGCCGCCGCTACTGTGCGGCCGTAGATACGGGAGAATTTTGCTGTTTTCCGGATTCTCAAGGAAAGCGATGCTTTCTATTGATTCAGCCAGTTGCTCGTTTTTGAGTTTGAGAGCATCTAATCCCCTTGCAAGCGCACTGTGGGCTGAGGTGGAGGTCTGTGTCGTTTTTGATTTCTTTATGTCGGCTAACAGCCGTCCCAAATCATTTTTATCTTGAGAACTCAGTGTTTTTCCAGTGATGTGGCTTATTTCGTTTTCAAATTTTTTTACCAATGCATCATGAGCCATTTGGCTCCAATCGGTCTTGACCTGAGAGTTGCCTAGCCCGGCGCTGAGTGAACGACCGATCCGCTCGAACAGCATCGTGGCTTCACTTGCGACAATGATATCGTTCGTATCGGTGACGCGGATTGAGTCAGGGTTGTTTTGCGCCGACAGGTAGACCTCTAGCGATCTCATGGCTGAATAAGTAATGTTATTCGCACTCATGAACTATCCCTCTCTATTAGTATTTCCACGTGCTTGATCGGTATGGCGTGCCAGCGCAGGGCTCGCGGGATGATGAGGCCGGTTACTGCTGGCCGGTTGGCAGCCTAGGTTTTGTTGCAGACGCCCATGCCTTTTCCCGAACTCATCCGAGTTTCAATTTGTTAACGATTTGGTCTATTTGCGCTGGACTCTGTTCCTGCGGACGCACAGTGACTTTGCGTAGGGCCTGCACTAGCTCCATCAGCCCCAAAAAGCCGCATTCCGTCTGGCGCGAGTACAATCCTGTCGTTTTAGGAATCTGGAGCTGTCTTGAACCACTATCCTCATCCCGTCATTGCCCGCGAGGGCTGGCCCTTCCTCGGCATCGCAGTAGTGGCCGCGCTGATTGCCACCCACTTCCTCGGCGGCTGGTCTTGGCCGTTCTGGGTCATCGCCATTTTCGTGCTGCAATTTTTCCGCGATCCGCCACGCACCATCCCGCAAGATGCGAATGCCGTGCTGTCGCCGGCCGATGGCCGTATCGTGGTCGTCGAGAAAGCGCATGACCCCTATGCGAACCGCGAAGCGCTAAAAATCAGCGTGTTCATGAACGTGTTCAATGTGCATTCGAACCGCTCGCCGGTGGATGGCAGAATTGACAAGGTCGAGTATTTCCCCGGTAAATTCGTGAACGCCGATCTGGACAAAGCCTCGACCGAGAACGAGCGCAATGCGGTCGTGATGACAGCGGCCAACGGTCAGACCATTACCTTTGTTCAGGTGGCGGGTCTGATCGCGCGCCGGATACTTTGCTATGTAAATGCTGGTGATTCCCTTGCGCGCGGTCAGCGCTACGGCTTCATCCGCTTCGGCTCGCGCGTTGATGTTTATCTGCCGCTGACGGCGCGGCCAAGGGTGACGGTGGGCGAGAAAGTGTCGGCCACTGAGACGATTCTTGCCGAGTTCTGATTCTGGCCACAGGTCGGGTCGATTACCATAATAGGCGTCATGCCACTTTTCAATCACCGTAAACACAAGGCCAAGGGCTCTCAAGCCAAAGGGCTGCGCTCGAACAAGTTCGCGTTTCGGCGATCGACCGATGCTGATGACGATGGTTCGGAACAAATGGCGCCGCGCAGCCGTGGTATCTATTTACTGCCGAACGCGTTTACGACTGCCGCGCTGTTCTGCGGCTTCTACGCGATCGTAATGGCCATGAATGGCCAGTTCTCGAATGCGGCGGTAGCTATTTTTGCGGCCATGGTGCTCGACGCCACGGATGGTCGGGTCGCGCGACTGACGAATACGCAGAGCGAGTTCGGTGCGCAATATGACAGTCTGTCGGACATGGTGTCGTTTGGCGCAGCCCCAGCGCTGATCGTTTATGAGTGGTCGTTGCGCGGTCTGGGCAAAATGGGCTGGCTGGCTGCCTTTGTTTACTGTGCCGGAGCAGCGCTGCGGCTGGCGCGTTTCAACACCAACATTGCGGTGGTGGATAAGCGGTTCTTTCAGGGGCTGCCCAGTCCGGCGGCGGCGGCGCTGGTGGCGGGCTTCATCTGGCTGGTGGATGATCTTCGTATTGCCGGCGCGGATTTCAGTTGGCTATCGTGGGCAATCACCGTCTATGCCGGGCTGACCATGGTCACCAACGTGCCGTTCTACAGCTTCAAGGATGTTAACTTCAAGAAGTCGGTGCCTTTCATCGCGATCTTCGTGATCGTGCTGATTTTTGTCGCGGTCTCCAGCGATCCGCCCAAGGTACTGTTCGGCTTGTTCGTGATTTACGGGCTGTCCGGCTACGGGGTGTTCTTCTGGCAGTGGTTCAAGGGGCGGCCGGTGTCCATCGTTCAGACCAGCGACGAGCCGCTGGAGAAATAATTACTGCTGCCGCTCGGGCGGGTGCTCTCACTCTCGAAGCAGATGCTTCAGTCTCCGGGCAAGACCAGTATCAAGATGCAGCTTGCCTGGTGCCGAGGGCGGGTTCGTCAGGACGTCGTCCCATCCCGCTCTGTGCTGAGCATATCTCTTCAGCATGCCAGTCCCAGCCCCCTTGCTTTGTCGAGCGCCGTCGTTACCAGGTCAACCCGTGTTCATCGACTTGAGGGAGGGTATGGGAACTCTCCATGTCGGCTTTGATACCAGATGACCGCGCAACCGAATCGTCCGGACGACGCCTATTAGCCCGATAGATTCCGCCGAGTTGCGCTTTTCGCCAAATCCCCTTATTCTTTGCCTCATGTCAAGCGCAGACCACAACACCGCTTACCTCCACGCCAGCAGCCCGACCGGTCTGCTGCTGTATCTACTGCGCTGACCGCGCAGACATCCTATTCCCCACAATTTGTGTTTTCCCCTCTCAGGCAAGAATAGCCCGGGCAGGCGAGAATATACGCTTATCCGGCATTAACCTCAGGAGCCCCAGATGGCCGACTCAAACAAGCTGATCATTTTCGACACCACATTGCGCGATGGCGAGCAGTCGCCCGGCGCCTCGATGACCAAGGATGAAAAAATCCGCATCGCGCGTCAGCTGGAGCGACTCAAGGTCGATGTGATCGAGGCCGGCTTCGCGGCGTCGTCGCCGGGAGATTTCGAGGCGATCAAGGCTATCGCTGGCATCGTGAAAGATTCAGTCGTCTGTTCGCTCTCGCGCGCCAACGACAAGGACATTTCCCGGGCGGCCGAGGCGTTGACAGCGGCGCCGCGCAAGCGGATTCACACGTTCATCGCGACCTCGCCACTCCACATGGAGAAAAAGCTTCGTATGTCCCCTGATCAGGTGTTCGAGCAGGCCAAGCTGGCGGTGCGCTATGCGCGGCAGTTCACCGATGATGTCGAATTCAGCCCTGAGGATGGCAGCCGCTCGGACGTGGATTTCCTGTGCCGCGTGCTGGAGGCGGTGATCAAAGAGGGCGCGACCACCATCAATCTCGCCGATACCGTCGGGTATGGCGTGCCTGAGTTGTACGGCCATCTGCTGCGGACACTGCGTGAGCGCATCCCCAATTCCGACAAGGCGATCTGGTCAGTGCACTGTCATAACGACCTCGGGATGGCGGTCGCCAACTCGTTGGCCGGCGTGATGATTGGCGGCGCGCGACAGGTCGAGTGCACGATCAACGGTCTGGGCGAGCGTGCGGGCAACACGGCGCTGGAGGAGATTGTGATGGCCTTGCGAACCCGCAAGGATCACTTCAAGCTGGAGGTGGGCATCGACACCGCGCAGATTGTTCCGACCTCAAAGCTGGTCTCGCAGATCACAGGCTTTGCGGTGCAGCCGAACAAGGCTGTGGTGGGCGCCAATGCGTTCGCGCATGCATCGGGCATTCATCAGGATGGCATTCTCAAGGCGCGCGACACCTACGAGATCATGCGCGCAGAAGATGTGGGCTGGACTGCCAACAAGATTGTGCTGGGTAAGCTCTCGGGCCGCAACGCATTCAAGCAGCGGCTTGAGGAGTTGGGTATTGCGCTCGATTCAGAGACTGAGATTAATGCCGCATTTGCACGTTTCAAGGAGCTGGCAGATCGCAAGTCAGAGATCTTCGATGAGGACATCATGGCACTGGTGTCGGATGAGCAGCAGTCGCACGAGCGAGAGCACTACAGTTTCGTCTCGCTGTCACAGCAATCCGAAACTGGCGAGAAACCTGCAGCAAAGATTACTTTCTCGGTTGAGGGCAAGGAAGTGACTTGCGAAGGGCAGGGTAATGGTCCGGTTGACGCGATCGTGAATGCCATCGAGACCGATGTGAAAAGCGGCGCTGAGTTATTGCTGTTTTCGGTGAACGCAATTACTACCGGCACCCAATCGCAGGGCGAGGTCACGATGCGCCTCTCGCGCAACGGACGCATCGTCAATGGCGTGGGAGCGGATCTGGATATCGTGGTCGCATCCGCGAAGGCTTATCTGTCGGCGCTGAACAAGCTGTATTCGAAGACGGAGAAATTGAATCCGCAGTTGTAACAACGCGTGGTGTATCACGAGCGCTCCCGTGAAAGCCCATGTTGGGGTCGGCATCCCGGCGCAGGCCGGGATCCATCGTGGTGTATCCCCGGCGTAGAACTGAGAGCGCACCCGTAGTCTGTCATCCCGGCACAGGCCGGGATTCAGTGTCTATCAAGAGGCGCCCTCGGTCTTACTTGCCAGTTACTGAATTGTCAGCAGCCGGCTCTGTACCGCCTGCTTTTTCGGCAGCACCAGACTGAGCACGCCATTCTCCAGCTTCGCCACGGCGTTGGCGTCGTCGACTTCACCGGGTAATTCGATGCTGCGCGCGTATTTGCGCACAATGCGCTCAGCGTGCACGACTGTCTCACCCTCTTTGCGCTCAGTGTCGCGCCTGACCTCGGCCTCGAGGGTCACGCGCTGACCATCGACGCTGACCTTTAGATCGCTCTTGGCTACGCCGGGCAGGTCAGCATCGATCACATAGGCCTTGTCAGTCTCGGTGAGATCGAGCCGTGGGCTGAAAACGCTTGTGTCGCGTGCGCCCTCCGTGGCAGGAGCCAGAAAATCATCGAGCATAGTGTCGAGCAGATTGCCAAAAACAGTGGTCCGCAAGCTGCCGGGCAGGGGATAGCCGGCACGATTACGCAGAATCAGATTCATGATGTCCTCCTAGGGTGGTTGACTGGGCCGCCTCAGTCGGCCGCCCGATGCCCCTCAGATAAGGTGGTCAATGAGGATTTCAAGAGGCTCCGATATCCGCTGCGCGGGACGAAAAAATTATATTTATTGCAATTATTGGAGCCTTCAGGACCCGCTCGGGGTGCCATCTGAGTCCCTCTGATGTGCTCTGACTTGGGCGAGCGGGCGGTTTCGGCTATAATCGCGCATTGGTCTTTTGTGGCCAATTTTTTAATAGTTGTCACGGCTTTCGGGGTTGCGACTCCGCCTGCCGCATGTGAAAGGTAAGTAATCATGGCAGTTTCCAAAGAAGGCAAGGCCGCGGTCATTGCGGCAAACGCACGTGGTCAGAACGACACCGGCTCTCCTGAAGTTCAGGTTGCGCTGCTGACTGCGCGTATCAACGAACTCAATGGTCATTTCAAGGCCCACGCGAAGGATCATCACTCCCGTCGTGGCCTGATCATGATGGTCAACCGTCGCAAGAGCCTTCTGGCATATCTGAAGCGCAAAGACGCAGACCGTTATCGTGCACTGATCGAGAAACTGGGTCTGCGCAAGTAATCATTGCCACCCCGTTTTTAATTCGGATGCCTGTATCAGAAACCTGATGCGGGCATTTCGTCTTTTTGAAGTAATGCGAATGTGTCGTATCCCGTCGCATGGTTGAGTCGTGGGGACATGGCTATGTGTCCCGAAAAGGCGGCAATGTTGCTCCGCCTGTGGTGAGGTGAACGACAGCGCCTGAAAATCTGTCGGCAAAAATAGAAAGGAATTACCCAATGTTCAATAAAGTCACCAAGACCTTCCAGTATGGTCAGCACAAGGTCACGCTGGAAACCGGAGAGATCGCGCGTCAGGCGTCTGGCGCTGTGATGGTCTCTGTCGAAGACACGGTCATTCTCGCTACTGTTGTCGCCCGCAAGGAAGCCAAACCGGGCCAGGATTTTTTCCCGCTGACTGTTGATTACGTAGAAAAAACTTACGCCGCCGGCCGTATCCCCGGCGGTTTCTTCAAGCGCGAAGGTCGTCCTTCTGAAAAAGAGACGCTGACGTCGCGTCTGATTGATCGTCCGATTCGTCCGCTGTTCCCCGATGGCTACCTGAATGAGGTGCAGGTGATCATTCATGTGCTCTCGGTGAATCCTGAAATCGACCCCGATATTCCCTCCATGATCGGTGCGTCGGCCGCGCTCTGCGTGGCGGGTATTCCGTTCAATGGCCCGATCGGCGCAGCGCGCGTTGGTTACATCAATGGCCAGTATGTGCTGAACCCGAACGTGTCGCAGATGAAGGAATCGGCAATGGACTTGGTGGTCGCCGGTACCGAGGCCGCTGTGCTGATGGTCGAATCCGAGGCGCTGGAACTGCCGGAAGATGTGATGCTGGGCGCAGTGGTCTATGGCCATGAGCAGATGCGAGTCGTGATTGATGCGATCCATGACCTGGTGCGCGACGGCGGCAAGCCCGAAGTCCAGTGGACGGCGCCCGCAAAAAATGAAGCGCTGATCGCTCGCGTGACTCAGCTGGCAGAAGGCAAGCTGCGTGAAGCCTTCGCCACCAAAGAAAAGCAGGCGCGGACCGACAAGCTGCGCGCAGTGTCCTCCGAGGTCGCGGCTGCGCTCGAAGCCGAAGCAACGGCTGCCGGCACATCGGCGCCGGATTCTGCAGAGATTGGCGACATCTTGTTCAGCCTCGAATCGAAGATCGTGCGCTCGCAGATCCTTGACGGCGAACCTCGTATCGATGGTCGTGACACGCGCACCGTTCGTCCGATCACGATTCGCAGCAGCGTGCTCCCGCGTACACACGGTTCCGCGTTGTTCACGCGCGGTGAGACCCAGGCGCTGGTCGTGGCCACGCTGGGCACCGCACGCGACGAGCAAAAGATCGATGCGCTGACCGGTGAGTACAGCGATCGCTTCATGCTTCACTACAACATGCCTCCGTTTGCGACGGGCGAAACCGGTCGTGTCGGCTCGCCCAAGCGTCGCGAGATCGGCCACGGCCGCCTGGCCAAGCGCGCGCTGATCGCGGCGCTGCCAGCGGCAGACGAGTTCAGCTACTCGCTGCGTCTGGTGTCCGAGATCACTGAATCGAACGGTTCTTCGTCGATGGCTTCGGTATGCGGTGGCAGCCTGGCGCTGATGGATGCCGGTGTGCCGATGAAGGCGCACGTGGCGGGTATCGCGATGGGTCTGATCAAAGAGGGCAACAAGTTTGCCGTGCTGTCCGACATTCTCGGCGATGAAGATCATCTCGGCGATATGGATTTCAAGGTGGCGGGTACTGCTACCGGCATCACGGCGCTGCAGATGGATATCAAGATCCAGGGCATCACCAAAGAGATCATGCAGGCGGCGCTGGCGCAGGCCAAGGAAGGCCGCATGCATATCCTCGGCAAGATGCAGGAAGCGATGCCGCAGGGTCGCACCGAGCTGTCGAACTTTGCGCCGCGCCTGATCACCATCCGCATCAACCCAGAAAAGATCCGCGACGTGATCGGCAAGGGCGGTGCAGTGATCCGCGCGCTGACCGAAGAGACGGGCACGCAGATCGATATCACTGACGAAGGCATCGTTACCATCGCATCGGTCGATGCGGCTGCCGGTCAGGAGGCCAAGCGCCGCATAGAAGAGCTGACGGCTTCGGTCGAAGTTGGCAAGATCTACGAGGGCACCGTACTCAAGTTGCTCGACTTCGGCGCGATCGTTCAGGTCATGCCGGGCAAGGACGGTCTGCTCCATATCAGCCAGATCGCCAACGAGCGCGTGAATGCCGTGGCAGATTACCTGAAGGAAGGTCAGCAGGTTCGCGTGAAAGTACTCGAGACTGACGATCGTGGCCGACTAAAGCTATCGATGAAGGCTGCTGCGGCAGAAGACTCTGGCGAGGCAGCGGCTCAGCAATAAGCTGTCTGTGTTCGTACGCGCTGCGCGGTCGTGACCGCAGCAACCGTCACCAGCCCCGCGAACCGCGGGGCTGGTTTCTTCAGTGGCCGCGACAGATCAGGCAGCAAGTGATTTGACGCCTCAGGCAAGACATCCCCCGGAAGATCCGCCGAGAAAAGCCGCCAAGAAAAGCAGAACAGGGAGATACAGAATGCGTGCAATAGAAATCATCAAGCCGGGCGCACCAGAGGTGCTCACGCCCTGTGACAGGCCGATACCTGCCGCCAAGGCGGGCGAGGTGCTGATCAAGGTGCATGCGGCAGGCGTGAACCGTCCGGATGTGCTGCAGCGGACCGGTAACTATCCTGTGCCGCCGGGCGCCTCGGATATTCCTGGCCTTGAGGTGGCGGGTGAAATCGTCGATGGCGATCTCGGTGGCAGTGGTTTCGCCAAAGGCGACATGGTGTGCGCGCTGGTACAGGGCGGTGGCTACGCAGAGTATTGCGCCGCGCCCGTTGCCCAATGTCTGCCGGTGCCCAAGGGCTGGTCTGCGGTTGAGGCGGCCTCGTTGCCCGAGACCTTTTTTACGGTGTACAGCAATGTTTTCGAGCGCGCGCGTCTGGGCGACGGAGAGACCTTGCTGGTGCAGGGTGGCAGTTCCGGCATCGGTGTCACCGCCATTCAGATGGCGACGGCGCTGGGTCATCGGGTATTCGCGACGGCAGGCACGGATGAGAAATGCAGGGCCTGCGAGAGTCTGGGTGCGGACCGTGGCATCAACTACCGCAGCGAGGATTTTGTCGAGATCGTCAAATCCCTCACGGGTGGTAAAGGTGTGAACGTCATCATTGATATGGTTGCAGGCGACTATGTCAATCGCGAGATCAACTGTCTCGCAGACGATGGACGACTGGTCGTGATTGCGCTCCTGGGCGGCTCGAAAGGCGAAGTGAATTTCGGCGAGATCATGCGCCGTCGTCTGACGATCACAGGCTCCACCCTGCGTCCGAGGCCGGTGGCATTCAAGCAGGACATCGCACAAAAGCTGCGCCAGCGTATCTGGCCATTGCTGGAATCCGGGAAGATCAAGCCCGTGATCTTCAAGACCTTCCCGCTCGAGCAGGCCGCTGAGGCGCATGCACTGATGGAGAGCAGCACCCATGTCGGCAAGATCATGCTGCAAGTGCTTTGAGATAGAACCGCGAGCTTTTTACGGGCAAGACCATGCGACGCACACTGATCGCCGGTAACTGGAAAATGAATGGCAGCCTCGGCGCGAATGCGTTGCTGCTGGAGGGTATTCTCGCCGGTGCGACTGCCACTTGCGATCTGGCCGTGTGTGTCCCGGCACCGTATCTGGCGCAAGTGCAGATGGCGCTGAGCGCTTCCGCAGTGCGATGGGGTGCGCAAGATCTGTCGGAGCATGACAGCGGCGCCTTTACCGGGGAAGTCTCGGCGCAGATGTTGAAGGACTTTGGCTGCACCTATGTCATCGTCGGACACTCTGAGCGACGCAACTACCATAGCGAAAGCGATGAACTGGTGGCGCGCAAGGCGGTGCGTGCGCTCGAGGCAGGACTGATACCGATTGTTTGCGTTGGCGAGACCTTGCAAGAGCGCGAACAGGACAGGACGAATGCTGTCGTGGTCAGACAGCTTGAGCCCGTGATCAAGGCTGTCGGCGCGCAGCTGGTCAACATCGTGATTGCTTACGAGCCGGTCTGGGCGATCGGCACCGGGAAAACCGCCACCCCAGCCATGGCCCAGCAAGTCCATGAAGTTGTCCGTGCAACCTTGGCGAAGGCCGACACCGGTGCGGCAGACAAAATACAGATCTTATATGGCGGTAGCATGAAACCGGATAACGCAAAAGAGTTGCTGGCGATGCCGGATATTGATGGCGGACTGATCGGCGGCGCTTCACTGAAAGCGCCGGATTTTCTGGCGATTGCCTCAGCCGCTTGATAGGGCGCCTGTGGCGGTATGAAAAACCTTGAATTTCGCGCTGTATTAACACTCAAATCTCGTAACGTTTTTATAGAAATTCGGAATAACTTATGAATACTTTGTTAGCCATCGTCATCGTGGTTCAGGTGGTGAGTGCCCTGATCATCATTGGTCTGGTATTGCTTCAGCACGGCAAGGGCGCCGATATGGGCGCGGCATTTGGATCGGGTGCGTCGGGCAGTCTGTTTGGCGCCAGCGGCTCATCGAATTTCCTGTCACGTTCTACGGGAATTGCCGCAGCGGTATTTTTCGTCGCGACGCTGGCGCTGAGCTTCATCAGCAGTCGTCCGGTTGCTACGGGTGGTGCCGGCGTCATGGATCAGATCCCCGCCACTCCCGCAGCGCCGGCGCAACCGCAAAACCCGACCAGTCAGTCACAACCCGCCACTCCGGCGCAGGGACAGTCGGGCGAAATTCCCAAATAAGGATTTCTTCTTTTTCCTGCAAAACCTTCATTGAATTGGGGTCTCAAAGCGGGTTAAAATGGCGCGCTTTTGCCGACGTGGTGAAATTGGTAGACACGCTATCTTGAGGGGGTAGTGGCGCAAGCTGTGCGAGTTCGAGTCTCGCCGTCGGCACCAG